>AR_comb_assmDRAFT_10257273_pt1 | contig 37908 bp, 30 predicted proteins | sample ArasoioldDNA_FD_10543 | JGI IMG/M metagenome (IMG submission 10543) | reverse complement strand
TTTTTTTGTCAATGGGCAATAGTCAATTGTCAACCGTGAATTGTGAATGGAGAAACTGTTCATCATTCACAATTCGTACTTAGTTGAAGGACTCACTATTGACCATTGACATTCACAATTCACCATCATCACTTCGCCAACTATTTTATCCGTTACAGTTTCTTGCGTTTTTAATCACTGCATCTGGATTGCATTTTTGACCCAGCGTTCGAAATCGTTCATTACTGAAACCAAAAATCATGAAAAAGATTTTCTCTCTTCTAAAAGCAGTGTTCATATTTAGTGTTGCATATACCCAGCAGGGTGTTGCGATAAATACCGATGGAAGCAGTCCTGATAACAGCGCCATACTGGATATTAAATCCGCGGGCAAGGGTTTGTTAATCCCGCGGTTGACGGCTGCACAAAAAGCTGCGACTGCCTCGCCAGCAGTTGGCTTGCTTATTTATCAAACTGATGGTACAGTCGGTTTTTACTATTACAATAGTAGCGCATGGACACCGCTTAGCTCGGCGGCGCCGGTACTTGTTTGAACTGGAGCGTTCAAAGATATTACCTGGTGATTCCGCAAAATAACAGTGGATTGAATGCCACCCTGCGCTTGAAATATTTGATGCGGAGTTGAATGGGCAGACTGAAAATATTTTTAGTGACTTATCAGAGCAATGATAACGGCACAGACTGGACGAATCTCTCGCAAACTAATAGGAATACAAATGCTGACTATGTAGAAAACAGTGCCGTTAACAGCTTGTCGTTGCAGACTCTTGGAAATGACACGTTGTCTGGTCCTGTACCTGGGTTTGGTTTCCTTTCGTTCAATCACTTCAAAGCACTCAACGTGAGTGCTTTGAAATTTTGGCTTGGAAGGTCACTTCAATGCTGCTAATACTTCTTCTTTTCTGCGGCGGCTGACTTCCACTTTTGTATTGTCCTTTAAGGTCACAAACCCGTCGTGGTCGATAAAAGAAATGAATTTTCGATTTACCAAATGACTTTTGTGCGTACGAATGAAATTATAAGGTGAAAGCAAGGCGTCGTATTCTCCAAGGGTTTTCGAAATCAGGTAATTCCGGTTATTAATGGCAAAAAATTTTGTGTAATTACCGAGCGATTCGCAACGAATAATTTCATGAGGAAGCAAAAAATGAACTCCTTCTTTGGTGGGAAGCGCCAGCCTGAATTCCTCAGAGGACGGAGCTTGTATATTGTGCATGATATTTTTGAGCAGTTCAAATTGTTCCTTATAATCATCGTTGCCTTCTAAAAAGCGATGCACAGAGCCCTTCAACTCTTCAATATCAATCGGCTTCAGCAAGTAATCGAAGGCGGAAAAACGGATTGCCTGGATGGCATATTCATTGTATGCAGTCGTAAAAATGATTTTGAAATTCTTGTTGGGCATTTTTTCCAGCAGCTCAAAGCCGTTTAGGTGTGGCATTTGTATATCAAGAAAGATAAGTCCCGGCTGAAAATGGTGAATGAGGTCAGCGGCTTTTCGGGAATCATTACACACCATTACCTGTCCAATCTCAGGGATTGCTTTCTGTATCATTAGTCGCAGGGAATCGGTAGCTCTCTCTTCGTCATCAATCAATAAGACTTTCAGCATAAAATTTAGTTTTGGATTGGAAAATTTATTTCCACACGGGTTCCTGTTGGTGTTCCTGCTTCGTTATACAAGTCCGTTATGTTTAACGAACCTTCGATTCCTTCCGGGTTACGGATTGTTTTAAGTCGTTCCAGCGATACTTTTATTCCTTTGCTTATGTGCCCGCGGTCCTGGCCGTTCATTTTTTTTGTCTCCTCCGACTTTTTTCGACCCACGCCATTGTCCTGAATGCTACATGTCAAAAAATTATTAGACTCTGAAAAATGAATATCCAGTCTGCGGTCGCCTTCTTTATGCATTAACCCATGCCAGATGGCATTTTCAACAAATGGCTGAATCAGCAGGGTAGGAATTTTGATTTCATCCTCATCGATGTCATTGTCACATTTTATCGAATATTGAAATGAGTCCTTGAATCGCCGTGCCTCTAATTCCACGTAAAGATTTAATATTTCCAATTCTTCTTTTAAGGTCACCGTTTCCTTATCACTGTTGACCAGGATGGCCCGAAGCAATTTTGAGAAACGGGAAAGGAATCTTGTAGCCACTAATTCTTCATTGGCAAGGATCATCTGCTGGATTGAATTCAATGCATTAAACAGGAAGTGAGGATTCATCTGAAGGCGGAGACTTTGCAACCGGGATTCTGTAACTTTTTGTTTGTTTTCCAGCACTTCGATCTTGGCCTTCTGCTTCTCTTCCTCGGCATTTGACCTTTGAATCTGGTTTGCACACAACACGGCGATGGTGGAAAGGATATTAAGATGCCGCTGGTTGAAAAAATTCCTTTTCGAATGTTCACTGTCAATCACGCCGATCACCTTATTGTCTATCATCAGTGGTACCGCCACTTCAGAATAACGACGAGCATCATCGACGATGTATCGTTTGTCCAGTTCAGTATTTCCAATCAACTCAGGTTTACCTGTCCGGGCAACAGTACCCACGATGCCTCTGCCGACCGGTATTTCAATTGGTTCATGAATTCCAAAGTCCCTTGCCATTTTCGGACCATAGGCTGCCTTTTGGACCAGTACGTTTCGTTCCTCATCAAGCAGGTAAATCACGCAATCCTCAAAATGGAGCCTGCTGATGCAATGTTTAGCCACGTTCCAAAGGATGTCGTCAGTTTTTTGATAACTGTTTATTCGCGAGGCGAAATAATTAATCACCACCTGCGTCTCAAGTTTCTCCTGCTGCTCTATTTGTTTTTTTCGATAAAAGCTTATCACATACCAGATCAGCATTATGCTTAGCGAAATGCCCAATAGCCTGAACCACGTGCTTTGCCAGAGAGGCTTTGCAATATTTACCGTTATTGTATTTTCCGAATTTTTCCAGTTCTTCCCGTCGTTGCTTGCCCTCAATTTAAAAACATATTTACCGGGTGGAAGGGAGCTATAACGAACGAAATCCTGGTTTACTACTTTTATCCAATCAGCGTCAAGACCTTCCAGCTTGTACTCGTAGAATGTCCTGAGCTGCGTCAGGAATTCAATGGCACTAAAATGGAACGTGACGTAATTATCATTAGCTGAAAGATGATAGGTATCGCTTTGTGTAAGATTTGTAACGATTTTTCTCGACTCAATTCGCGTAATATTAACCCTGAGGTCTGTTTTATAGTTGTAAAGCTCGTCAGGATAAAAATACAAGATACCCCTTTCCGTTCCCCAGACTAATTCGCCATCATTGGTCTGGCAATAAGAGGCCAGTCTAAAACCCTGGATGCTGAGACCATATGTTTCATCGAAATACCTGAGGCTTGAGTCCGCTATGCTGAAACATGCAATTCCTACATCATTTCCTATCCACATCCTGTTTTCTTTATCCAGCATTAAAGCCTCCACACGGCTATTCATCAATCCATCTTTTTGTGTCACAAGTTTTGTCTTTCCATTTTGCAGAAAGATCTGCAAACCTCTTTCTGTTCCTACGTAGAGATTCTCATTTTTGTCCTTGTTGATGCAAAAAACATTGTCATATATGAACCCGTTTTTTTCATTGAAATTTTGAAGACTCCCATTTGAAAGGGTGTAGTGCCACAATCCTGAACCGGTGGCGATCCAAAGGTTATCCTTGTCTGCAAAAAACAAATAAATGCAGCTTAATTTATTCAGCTTTGAAATTGCCGAACTGTTTAGATAGTCGATTTTAAAGGTTTTCGGATCTACGCGGCAAACGCCCTGGTCGGTACCCAGCCACATAAAATTGTCCGGCCCTAGCTTTATATCACGTACTCTTAGCGAAGGAAGACTGTTGGGTTTCGTCGTGTCAAACTGTAGATTCTTTATTGCCTTGTCACTATTATTCAAAATAAATAGTCCGTGTGTATTGGTGCTAAACCACAACCTTCCCAGGTTGTCAAATTGTAAATGACTGGCATTCTCATGGTTCTTCATCTTAAGGTCATTCACGCTGGCATAGTCAAGGAAGGTTGTTGCATTTGTAGTTCGACTCCACCGTAATAAATTATTGCCTGCGCCAATGTAAAATGTATTGTTATCTGCTGCAATGATGCTGTTAACGTGTCCATCATAGCTATCACCTTGCTTATCCCTAAAAATGGTTCGCTGCCCAATTACCGCATCGCTTTTAAAATAACTGATACCATTGGGCGTGGCTCCAATGAACACCCAACCATTGTTCCCGACTGTAATTATATTAGGCCATTCATTCACGATTGTTGATGGGTCGGCGGCATCGTGCCGATAGTTCATCAACGAGTTTGTTTTTGAATTAAACAAGTACATCCCGTCCAGCTGGGTGGTTATGAGTAGAATGTCCGGGGTTATCATTCTTGCATTGTTGATGGGTGCGACTAGGGTTTTGCCGAATTGATCCTGTACATCTTTCAGCGGCAGCGTCACCTCCTCGGTTTTCAGATTAATAAATTGCAATTCCGGTTTTGTTTCGCTGTAGGCAAGGACATCATCTCCTGGTCCCTTTCCCAGTATGGATACCTCGGTAAATGCGTATTTCTTTTCAACTTTTTTACTCTCGAAGTTGATTCTGAAGAATCCGTCAGGCCGGCCAAAGATGTAACTGTCTTCCCCCACCGACTCTATGCGGGAAAAACGCTTCGCCTGGAGCGTATCGAAGCCCTCAATTTTAACCGGAGAAAAAAGATCGTTGGAAAGAGAATCCTGGCTTGGAATCTCCGTGCCTTTTGTCAAAGAAAAAAAGCCCTGCTCTGTAAATAAAAGAACGCCAAGGGCTTTCGTGTGTAAAATCCGGCGTATTGCAACTGGCTTGTCATTTTTGTATAAACTGATTTTATGAAATTTTCGATTCTCGTCAATCATACTGACAAGGCCACCATTGCATAACACCCATACACGGTTAAAATCGTCACATACCAGCTCACGCGTATAGTCGCTCTGCAGTTGCGGGTATTCTTCCTTAAAGAATTTAACTACTGTCCTTCCATTGAACATGTTTAATCCTTCCCCACTGCCTATCCATAGATTTCCGCTCTTATCCATGCACATATCCCAGATGTAGTTATCAGAAAGGCCATGAGCGGTGTTCAATTGGTAAAAGAAAATCGAAGCTCTTTCTTTTCCTGCCTGGGAAAAGGAAGTGGAAGCAATTGTTAGAAGAAGCAAGCTCCACATGAAATATCGAGCTCCTTTGCTACCTGGAACCATACTCACACAATGTAATTTTTTTATCCCAGACGAGTCATGGCTCAACTGCCATTTTATTGTGCGGTAGCTCCTGGTTATTGTACGGCAAACGTTTAGAAAACGGGCTGCCATGCAACAGGCAACAAGGTATTGATCTGTAGAGATATAACGTCTCTGGGCTCAGCGGACAATGACATCTCACTTGGCGCCGATGGTTAAGCGAAACCCGCCTTTTGCTAAAAGAAATGTTTTTGTTAGGCAGTGGCGCTTTACCTTTCAGGTGAAATAACAAGAGAGGAAGAATTCACATGAGAAACTGGGGTAGAATTAAGGTCAGTAAAGAAATGATTACAGATATTATCATGTTTGTAATCCTGGCCGCGACGATAATGATTTTGTCATTGTTAATATAGAATACCACTATAAAAATTTGACAGAGGGACGGTTGACTAAGCTACATCCAAGAGGTGTGGCTTTTTTTTGAGAGATCGGCTCAGGACGGCTCGTCTGCAAAAAAGTACGATTGAATAAACAAAGGATACCCTTCGCTCAAACAAAAGCGTTTCGCGTATCTCATCATCATACCTTGTGCTCAATAAAAAAAATGTCAGAAATTATGAAACACAGCAATGATTTAGACGTCAGCCTCGAGGCAACAACCGACTTACTTCTCCTATTTGTACTGGCGGCTGCCATTTGCGTGCTGTCGTTTTTTGATTTCAGCACATACAATTAAGCGCGCCTGACACATTCTCAAGCACGCGGAATTTTTTATTGCCCTTAATCATACGGGACGGAAGCATCTATAAACAAAACAGCCTGTCTTTAGACAGGCTGTTTGTGTTTGTTGGTTTTTCTTCGTATTTACTTTACCTAGTTATTGATTATACAAAGCGGTCACCTCGCTGGAAGATAGCGTGCGACTGTAAAAACGCAAATCATCTGCTGCGCCTTTCCAATAGCCATTGCCAACAATATAGTTTACCAGTGCCGAAGTGAGTGAACCAGGCATGTTGGTCGATCCGGTCAACGAGCCATCAGCATAATATTTGAAACTGCTGCCATCATAAGTTACTGTCAGGTTGTGCCAATTAAGATCAACAACGTCTTTTGCGATTATTGAACTGATACTCCAACCATTTTGCGCAACCAATGTGAGACCCGCAACATATTTACTGGGGTTTTGCATAATGCCCATCCCCTGGGTGGGTCCACCTATGATGCTGAGATTCTGGCTGAGATCCGATGTTCTTACCCATATGGAGATCGAAGAGGCTGTTTGTTGAGGAACGTTAAAAAGCTTGACGAAGAAGCTGCCGTCTAACTTCAACGCAGAGTTCAAGAAGCCTTTGCGATCGGTAGTGTATTTTGGTGCCTGACCTATTGAAACGCCGGGGGCCAACTTACCCGTAGCATCCTGCAGATTTCCATTAAATCTGTACCAACCATCAAGATGGATCAGCAGTGGGTTAATATACATGTTCATTTCCGGAGTAACTGATGCACTATTGCTTTCCTGCATGGAACTTGAATTGGCTGTTGGTAATTCCATATTGCTCTTGCTGCAGGAAACGAGAACTATGACGCAGATTGTTAATGCGGTAAATAAAAGTTGCTTTTTCATTGTTTTAGTTTTTTTGTGTGTTATTAGTAACGAAAACTCATGCCGTCCTTGCGAAAAATTGCTTGAGATGATTGGACGGTATCTTTTAGTTATTGGTCGGTAAAAATTTTTTGTGTATTTCGTTTTGGAACTAAAAAACAGCCTTTTGTGAGAGGCTGTTTGAGGTATTGTGTTCGATTCTTGCTTAGAGATTATACAGAGCAGTTACATCACTGGCAGAAAGTGTGCGGCTGTAGAAGCGCAGGTCGTCAATTGCTCCTTTCCAAAGTTTGAATCCTGGAAGACAGCCGATGAAATAATTTACAAGGTTTGTGGGGACAAAACCCGGTTCATGATTAACACCTACGAATTGACCATCTACATACATCTTTACATCTGTACCATCATATGTTACCACAAGGTGACGCCAGCCCGTCTTAGAAAGATAAAGTTCTGCGATGCCCGGGGTCGTAACGTTCATGACAACTCCACCGGTGATTAGATTGGAGATATGAGTAATTTCGGGCCCATATGAATCGGATCCGGCAACATAAGAAAGACCGACCTGTTGGATGTTGCTGGGCTTGATCCATACCGATAAGGACGTGTGCGTTTGCTGCGGGACCTTATTAACTTTTACACCGTAATTACCATTCAGGTAAAGTGCCGAATTTGGATTGCCTTTGTGATCGCTCGTATATGCAGGCACACGAATCGTCGGAACAGCATCACCGAGTTTTTTTGTCGCATCCTTCAGATTTCCGTTAAATTGGAAAGATCCTTCGAGATTAACTGTAAGCGGATTAACTACCAGGAATTCTGAGTTGGCCTGGGCAGCATTCGTTAGTTCAACATCTGCTGTCGACTGTTTCTCTGCTGTTTCAATCTTTTCTTTCGTGCACGAAAATAAAATAGCGGAGATTGATGCCGCGATGAATAAAATTTGTTTTTTCATTGTTTGAGTTTTTTTGTTGCACGAATCTAGCCGCGCTGGTTACCGAAAATTGGTTTCTGTTATTTACAGGTTAGTTCTATTTATTCTGCGGGAAAGCCCTTGCAGGGCTGATAGATCACTGTCCAAAAGAGACAGCCTGCGTAAAACAGGCTGTCAAAAGCAGACTTGTTCTAAAGGTTGTACAGTGCTGTTACATCCGAGGCGGTGAGCGTGCGACTATAAAAGCGCAGATCATCCATACTTCCTATCCAGTATTGATTGCCTCCAATGCCAGGATTATATCCAATCCGTTGCTTTATGTTTGCCGAGCTGTAGTTCATTGGATTTTTCGAGTAACCAATATATTTACCGTCAACGTAAAGTTTCAAATAACCGCCGTCATAGGTTCCTACTAAATGGTGCCAGTTGTTGTCAACGGCTGATGAAGAAACGCTGGAGGTGCCTGGAGTGCTTATAGACGTAAAGTACTTATTAAAGTTCTGCCCAAAATCAGGACCTCCTGACCACTCACCTTGCACAAAACGAATCATGCTAGCGGGCGTCGCATCATATTTTACCCAAGCGGAAACAGAACTGTGGGGTTGCATCTTCACGTACGTAATGTCGAAACCATACGCACCGGTGAACTGTATGGCAGCGTTTGCATGGCCTTTACGGTCGGTGGTGAACGTTAAGCCAGGACCGGTAGGAATACCCGTTGCATACTTGCCGGTTGCTTCCTTTAGGTCGCCGTTGAATCGGTACAATGCTTCGAGGTTGAGCGTTAGCGGGTCTTGAAACATGAGTGAGGAACTTTCCACATTGGCAATACTTGTTTGAGTGTTGCCAGTTTCAATTGCTTCCTTTTTGCAGGAAACAAGAACCACAGTAAAGATTGTTGCTGCGGTGAAGAGGATTTGCTTTTTCATTGTTTTAATTTTTTTTGATTTGATTTTTTTGTTTCATGTTAGTAACGAAAACTTGTGCCGTAGTTGATCAAAAATGGCTCGGATGAGTATTCGGTATACTGTAATTATTTTACGGCAGAAGGCTGTTTCGATGTTTGCAGATTGAAGTATAAAAAACAGCCTGTATAAAACAGGCTGTAAAAATTCAACGAACCATAACCGATTATGTTCTTACAAACTTGCCAGGTTTTGAATTTCAGAAGCACTCAACGTGCGATTATAAAAACGCAGATCATCAAGAATTCCTTTCCAGAAACCTGCTACACCAGGTGTATAGCCAAGATAGTACGTGGCTAAGTACTGGGTGAAACTTCCTGGAAAGGCTGAGGTTCCTGACAGGACACCATCCCCGTAGACACTAATATTCGCGCCATCATAAGTAACAGCAAGGTGGTGCCATTTATAGTCGGCGCCAAATGGGTATATTGCCTTAGCTACACCACCCAATGCATCTATTGATTCCCCGCCGTAATATTGATTGTTCTGCTGCACAAAGAAAGGTCCCGAACTATTCTTGCCTATGAAAGCCTGATAAAGATTAGTGCTGGCAGATTTTACCCAAACGGCGATTGAAGCCTTTGTTTGCATGGGAACATCTTTAAGATTGATGCCATATTGCCCTGACATATACAGAGCAACATCACCAGTCCCATGTCTACCGGTCGTGTATGCCACACTACCTCTTCCGTATGATGTTCCATTGGGCAGTTTACCAGTTTTGTCTACAAGATTACCTTCAAACTCAAACCGACCAACCAAACCGGGATCTGTTGGGATTATTAGCGAATTTTCAGGTGAGTTTTTTGCAACTGTAGTACTTTCCAAAGGTTGAACTTGGTTTGTTTCAATTTTTTCCTTCGTGCAGGAAAATAAAACAGCGGAGATCATTACCGCAGTGAATAAGATTTGCTTTTTCATTGTTTTGAGTTTTTTTGTTTTTTAAGTGCCGCGAAAATATTTGTCGTATTTTCTTTAAATAGTTTTTTGTTATCGCGCGGTTGTTCTCAATTACTCTCCGGAGAAAAGTTGATCGTTTCGATGCATGAAAACACAACAGCCTGCGAAAGCAGGCTGTAATCGTGAAGACCATCTTAAGTTATTGTTACAGACTATACAACTTCGCCACATCCTTTGCACTAAGCGTGCGAGAATAAAACCGCAAGTCATCCATGCTGCCCTGCCAAAAGCTATCGCTCGCATAATTACTGACCCAATAAGTAAAGCCATTATTTCCAGGCCCGGAATTGAAAGTTCCCGGATTGCTCACATCACCAACAAAGACACCATCGATATAAAATCTTAGCTTCAGTCCATCATACGTGGAAACCAGGAAATGCCAATGATCATCGATCTTACCTGACATGACACCTGTACTGGTCGTCTGCGTAGTTATATAGCCAAAATAATGATCATAGCTCTGTCCAAAACTGACCGGACCATAAACTGGCCAATATTCCATGTTAGGATTATCATATTTGACCCAGGCAGCTACCGATGAATTTGTAGGAAGGGGAACGCTGTCAATAATAAACCCATATCTGCCGGTGAATTTAATTGCGGCGTTTGGAGTTCCGTTTCTGTCGTCCGTGTACAGATCAGCACCGGTACTGCTTAGATCGGCATTGAGTTTGCCTGTCTGATCCAGCAGATTGCCATCGAATTGGAACCAGCCTTCGAGGTTTTGCATTAATGTTGGTGGAATCGCTTTTTGATTGGAGGAGGTGTTTCCAACAACAGCTTGCGGAGCAGCCGCGTCGATTGGTTGCGTCTCAATTTTTTCCTTGCTGCAGGAAAATAAAATTGCGGAGATCATTACCGCGGTGAACATGAAATGCTTTTTCATTGTTTTTGTTTTTTTGGTTTAAAAGTGATGCTAAAGTATTTCCTCAGCTGTGTGTTATTGCACAAATACTATTCGTCGGAATTTCCTAATTACTATCCGGCAGAGACAACAATTCATTGTCGATAAAATGGAACTCGTCTTATCGTTACTTTTGAAAAAAAATTTATGTATCACACGCTACTTACTGCTCTGGAAGACGGCATTTTGACGATCACCATTAATCGTCCTGATAAAATGAATGCATTGAATAAAGATGTTTTCAATGACCTGGATGGTGTCCTTGATGAAGTGTATGAAAACACAGAGGTTAAATCCGCCCTTATCACTGGTGCAGGTAACAAGGCTTTTGTCGCAGGCGCTGACATTAGCGAATTTCAAAATCTTGAAATCTCAAAAGCAACAGACGTGGCCAGGCGAGGGCAACAAGTATTTGATAAAATTGAAAATTGTCCTAAGCCGATTATCGCAGCTGTTAACGGTTTTGCTCTTGGCGGTGGCTGTGAACTGGCGCTGGCTTGTCATTTTGCTTATGCGAGCGAAAATGCAAAATTCGGGCAACCTGAAGTGAATCTTGGATTAATGCCGGGCTATGGTGGCACACAACGATTAACGCAAGTGGTAGGAAGAAACATGGCAATGGAACTGTTGATGAGCGGGAATATGATCTCTGCAAAAGAAGCGCTCGAGGTGGGCCTGGTAAACAAAGTCGTTGCGCAGGATGAGTTACTGCCAGCAACCAGGGCCATTCTTGGAATTATTCAAACAAAAGCGCCGGTTGCTGTTTCAAAAATAATTGAAGCTGTAAATAATTTTGATCACACGCAACAAGGCTACGATTTTGAAATAAAGAAATTTGTTGAGTGCTTTGCAACAGAAGACAAGAAAGAGGGAGTTTCTGCCTTCCTGGAAAAACGAAAACCAAACTTTAAAGGCAAGTGACAAGTTTATTTTCTAAAAAGTACTGAAGCCGATAAATAATCTTTTGCAACGCCAGGTCCATCCCATTGGACTTTCAGATCATCACCACCGCTTCTTTCAAAAAACAGGATCTTTATGCTATGGTAACCCCTTGCTAATGGCAGTTCATTATTTTTCTCTACAAAACCATGCAAGCCATCGTTGTCAATAACGGGTTTATCATCAATGATCAATTTACTTCCATCATCGGAAGAAATGTAAAAAGTGTAAATTCCATCGGCTGGAACTTTTATCAAACCATCAAACACATAGCCGTATTTATCGCTTCCTTGTTTTGCGCCTATATCCACGGTCTTAACAACACCGGAAGCTGTTGGGCTTAACGTGCTGAAATCCGGAAGAGCTGACCATTCACCCTCGTAAATGGAATAATTAAGCCCTGGAGTCGGCGAGGAAACATTGATGCCAGCCGCAGGGATTACTCTTTCAAAACTAGCTTCACTGGTTGGTGTAATTGCTTTTCCGTTTAGGAAACATTTTGCTTTGATGGTAGACGATTCATTGACAATTAAATCTTTGTTTGCAATAGGGGAGCTTGCACTCGGTTCTTCGCCATTCGTGGTATAACGAATAACTGCACCGGGTATCCGGGTCGTAAATGAAACGGGAATCTTATCAATAAAAATATGAGAAGAAGACTTTATTTCCGGCGCCTCATAAATAATCGGCTTTCCCATAACCTCAATCACAATCACCGTAGCGTAATCTTGTTTTGTAACCGGGGCGATGTTGATCACGTAATCAGTATTCTTTCTTTCGCCAGCTAACTTCATTTTATTCGCCAGCGCATAGCAGGATGACACCTGGCTGCCAAGACCCGGCACAACCAGTTTCCCGTCACCCGGCCAATCAAATACATGAAGATATAATCTTGTTCCCCCGGGAATGGTTTTTTGTGTGCATCTGCCCCATGACAGTTTTTTGAATGGACTTGCTTCTGTTGCATAGATGGCTTCATGATTTACCTTCATCCATGCACCGATGTCCCGAAGGCGATCGATTGAAGCTTGCGGAAATACGCCTGCGGCGGTGGGTCCCACGTTTAATAAGAAATTTCCACCCTTGGATGCGATGTCAATCAATTTTCGCACAAGATCCTCTGATGACTTCCAGTTATCGTCGTGGCTATTGTAACCCCAATTGTTGTTCATCGTCATGCAGCTTTCCCAATCAATACCCGGCACACCCGTTGCCGGAATTTCCTGCTCAGGCGTGCCAAAGTCGCCGATAAATTCACCCCCTTTATTCAATCCAACAAGCCCTTCTCTTCCAACATCGACGCGATTGTTGATCAGAATGGAAGGCTGAAGGCTTCTGACATATTGATAAAGATCTTTCCCTCTCTCATGTGTCCATGTATTTTCCCATTCGCCATCAAACCAAAGCACTCCTATTTTCCCATAATTTGTCAGTAGTTCCTTCAATTCTTTTTTCATGTAAGAGATGTAATTGGAAAAATTTGCGCCGGTGGTTGGCCTGTCCTTTTCCCATTCCCTGCGAGGCAAATAATCAGGATGGTGCCAGTCCATGATGGAATGATAGAAACAAAATTGGATGCCCTCTTTTTTACAAGCCTCGGAAAGCTCTTTCATTACATCTCGATGAAATGGAGTGGACATGATGCTAAAATCCGTCTGTTTGGTATCAAACATGCAAAATCCATCGTGGTGCTTTGACGTGATGACAATATATTCCATGCCTGCCTGTTTTGCCAGTTGGACCCATTCTGTGGCATTAAATTTTTCAGGATCGAATTGCTGAACGAATTTTTCATATTCACCGATGGGTATTTGGGCTGTGGTTCTGATCCACTCTGCATGATTCGTTTGCCCTTTCCATTCACCTGCAGGAACTGAATACAGCCCCCAATGAATGAATAGACCAAACCTTGCATCCTTCCACCATTTCATTCGCTGTTCTTTCTGAGCCTTAGTTTCAGAAAGGAAATTTTTTGATTTGGTTTGCTGGCTCTTTCCCGCGATACTAAAAATTAAAAAAAAAGTCGCGAGAGCAATTAGAGGTTTACTCATAATTATTTTTCAATTAAATGTTCATCAATTAAGTAAGCAGCAACCTCAGATATCTTCAGTTCTCCAACTTGTGCCGGTATGGCTATGGTAAATTGATCAGTGGTCAACGTTGGAAAGGTAAGTATTCTCTTATGTCCTATCGTTGTTCCTTTAAATTCTTTTTTGCCAATAATTAAGGAAAATTCAGAAGTCTTTTGTCCATAGGGAATCGCCTCCTGGAGAACAATGCAATTGAGCTGAACAGGTTTGATGAAGCGAACGGTAAGTTTCGATGATCCGGATTTATTTAGATGGACGAACGTTTCATCATTACCGTCTTTTAATTGAGGAGCCAAAGAGTTCTTCGCTAAGTTTGTCTGAAAACTTTTGTCTCTCAATTTCTTAAATCCGATCAAAGCAGCGGAGTCATTTCTACTGATCAATCCCTGTCTGTCCGGGGGCACATTCAATAATAAGTTTGCCCCGCGGCCGACAGATTTTAAATAAAGCTCAAATAATTGTTCGGGTGTCTTTACATTGTCGTCTTCCTCTTTGTGGTAAAACCACCCTGGCCTTATACTCACATCACATTCTGCAGGTATCCATGTTTTGCCATTTACATTTCCCCGATTTAAAGTGTCTACAGGCGGAGCTCCTGCGCCGGGCGTGAATCCAACGGTATCCAGGTAATTCCAGTTTGTTTGATTGGCTATCCCTTTTTCGTTACCCACCCACCGGATGTGTGGACCCACGTCACTGAATATAACAGTGTTTGGAGAAATGGTCTTGATGGTTCTTTTAAAGCGGTCCCAGTCGTAAACCTGCTTTTTTCCGTTCGGTCCTTCGCCATTGGCTCCATCCCACCATAATTCCCATATCGGGCCATAGTTGGAAAGGATTTCCTTCATCATGTTTACAAACACATCATTGTACTCCGGTGTTCCATATTTTGGGTGATTGCGGTCCCAGGGCGAAATGTAGACCCCGAATTTTAGTCCGTAGTCTTTACAGGCCTCCGACAACTCCTTCAATACATCACCTTTCCCATTTTTCCACTTACTTTCTCTTACCGTGTGGGCTGAATACTTACTGGGCCACAAGCAAAAGCCATCATGATGTTTGGCCGTGATAATAATTCCTTTTGCTCCTGCAGCTTTAGCAACGCGACACCACTGCCTGCAGTTCAAATTTGTTGGATTAAAAATATCTTCGGCCTCTGTTCCTTCTCCCCATTCCTTATCGGTAAATGTGTTCGGACCAAAGTGAGTGAAAAGATAGAACTCCATTTTGTGCCAGGCCAGTTGCTGCTTTGTCGGCACAGGATTATGGCGTTTAGGTGTTTGCGTGAGGCCCTTTAAACATATAAAAACAAGTATGAGTGAAAAAACTTTCATGTCTGTCGTTTAGGTTTGGGTTTTACTTCAATCGTATCAGTATCCAAAAATGGGACAGTGTATCCACCTAAATCAATCACCGTCTTCGGGAACAGTTTTTTTAAATCAATCCCGTTGGCTTTTGTTACGCCTGTTTGATATAGATAAAGAGATTGAAGATTTTTTAATTCTTTTAATTGGGTTATTCCCTCTGCCGTCACCCGTGTACCAACTAAATTAAGGTAACGAAGCTGTTCCAGCGATTTAAGATGCATCAATCCTTTGTCTGTAATCCTTGTATGATCTAATTGCAACCGCATCAACTCTTTTAATTGAGAAATGACCAGCAATGCTGAATCGGTAACAGACGTATTGGCAAGCTTCAGAGAGATTATCTGTTCTTTTAATGGCATCAATAAGGTCACTTTGCTATCGTCAAAATTTGCTGCGGTGACGAAATTTACAGAGAGATAATTTGTGTTTTGAGCTAAGGGTATTACTACAGCTCCGAGATCTTTCAATTTCTTTATTGCCGCGTCATCGCCTTTTCCGACAGGTTTGCCCGGAATGTCTGCAACAATTACTTTTTTCTGTTGCTCATGTTGCAAAGCCAATAGTGTTGGCTTGATTTCGTCAGGTTGAGTAAGTTCTTTGACCTTTTTGTCGAAGGAAGCTCCCGAAGCGATCCACCAATGTATCAGTGCAATTTCCTGTTCGTTCAACTGTGGCTTTTCTTTTGGAGGCATATGATCCTCGTCCTCTCGCGGTAATGATGTTCGCCGGGCCATCTCGCTTTTATCGGCGTTGCCAGCGATGATCACCTCTCCATCTTTCCCTCCTTTCATCAGTCGTGAAACGTCGTCCATGCGCAATCCGCCCTTCTGTTTGTTTTTGCCATGACAGCCATAACATTTTCTTTGCAACAAGGGCTGTATAATGTCGCTATATGCAATTGCTTCCTGCACGTTTGCGATTGGCTTGCGATCGGCATTTGAAGAATCAGCGGGTTTCCATGATTTGGTGAGATAGTCCGATCCATGTGTAATAGATCCGCCCAAATGGCCCGTTATAATGATAAGAATAAACAATATTACGCTTACGCTCAGCTGTAATTTCGGACGCGAAGATTTTTTGTGCAGATAATACATTACAGTGCTGACTACGGCAGTGCTAATTCCCATCCACTGATGGACATCGACCAAGGATTCGTCATAATCACCAGTACGTGATAACAAAAACCCCGTAATAGCTGAGAGAATAGCGCTCAGCATTCCTGCAAAAAAAGCCACCCCGGCGGCCTTTTGTAAAAAGGAAAGCTTTGGTTTTGATCCCAGCCACTGAAACATGCAAGCAAGCAATAAGATTCCTATTGGAAGATGAACGAGTACAACATGGAAGCGACCGAGAAATTCTGACATGATGGAAGTTTTGAGCTACATGCTTTTTGCTGCAAGCTATAAGCTCACGGATTAAGTTTGTGTTGAAAGCCAGTCAACATTTTTTGCTCTTCTGTAATTTCAGCTTTTAAATTGCGGAGTAACTCTTGATTTCCTTTATTCAACCGTTCAGCAATTATTATTTGGGTTTCGAGTTCAAATGTGGAACCCGGACTCACTTCGATAGATCTTGAATACTCTTTTTCACTTCTTCTGTTACCGCGTTCAGCAATATTTGAAGGAATCGAAACGCTGGCTTTTGTTATCTGTTGAACAATGGCATATTTATTTTCTTTTGGAAACGTATCTGCAAAGTGATAAGTTTTTATTGCAATTTCCATTCCTTTTTGCCAAATTTTTAGTTCTTTGAAATTTCTCATAACTATTAGTTTACTTGAGGTGTAGAGGGTTGTAGCATGAAGCTTATAGCTATCAGCTATATCTTCTTCTCAACAACTGCATCATGTGAACATTAATCGCCCATTGATCAGCTAGAGGTTGTTGCGTGTAAGGCAACGTTGGCATATACGTAGGCGGACCAAATTCTGTAAGTATCGTTAGTCGGTCTCCCTTTTGCTTTTTTAATTCCACTACCTTATCCCACCAGGCAAAATGGGCCTTCATTGCTTCATCCCACTCTGGCGCCCTCGGATCATTCACCTGCGGTCCTTCGGGATGACCAATACGTGCATGGATGTGATCCGTTCGCTGCAGCGCTAAATTTACCGTGTCTTGCTGGTCATGTAAGAGACTTTCACTCACGTTACACCAATGCGATACATCAAAGGTGATTCTGAGTTCCGGAATTTTGTCCATATACTGTCTGCCCACAGGCGCTGCAAAAAGAATTCTTGACCTGTGTGTTTCATGACAGATTTTTATCCCGGTTTCTTTCGATAGTTGTACCGTGTGGTCAATAAAAGTTTTGTTTTGATCAAATGAAAAATAGTCTCTTCCCGAATGGCAATTTATGTACAACGGCGTTTGCAATGAATGTTTTGCAGCGGCATCAACCATATTCTTGAAAGTAGTCAAATGCTGCTCATAATTGCTTTCACTCCCAGCAACAAGAAATCCAACTTCCAGGTTATTTTTCTTAAGTGCAGCAAACAATTCGTCCTGTTGTTTCTTTTCTACAGGCCACCATATCTCAATTCCATCATATCCGTCCCGTTTTACTTTTGAGCAATAGTCATCAGTGGTTCCATTAAATCCCCAGTTGGTGGCAAGTAGTTTCAATTCAAAATTCTTGTTCATGGTGAATGCAGGTTTATTCGTGAGCGAAAATTCATCAAGCGCCGAAAACAACAACGATGCTGTTGACGAAGCGCCAAGTTCTAAAAAATTTCTTCGGTTCAATTTATTGGTCTCATTTGAGTAGGTCAATGATGTATCACGTAAGAATTTCTTCAATCACTCTTCCTTTCACATCCGTTAACCTGAATGGACGGCCCTGGAATTGGTAGGTAAATTTTTCATGATCGAAACCTAACTGGTTAAGAATCGTAGCCTGTATGTCGAAAGGCTCTACCTTGCCGCTGATGGCGCTGTAACCTATCTCATCAGTTTCGCCATAGCTTCCGCCTTTCTTTATTCCTGCACCTGCCATCCAGATGGTGAATGCTTCGGTATGGTGGTCCCTGCCTTTGAAAATATTTTGTTTCCCCTCACGATTTTCCTGCATGGGTGTGCGACCAAACTCGCCTCCCCAGATTACTAATGTTTCTTCCAGCAATCCCCTTTGTTTAAGGTCCAGGATTAAAGCAGTCATTGATTTATCCACCTGGCGACACTTATTTATAAAGCCAACATCAATTGCAAGATTGGCGTCGGTGCCATGACTATCCCATCCCCAATCAAATAATTGGACAAACCGAACACCTTTCTCTACAAGTTTTCTTGCCAGTAAAACATTGTTGGCAAAGCAGGCAACATTTGGCTTTGTGCCATACATCTCGTGAATGTAGGACGGCTCATCATCGATATTCATTACGTGGGGCACTGATATCTGCATACGATAGGCCATTTCATATTGAGAGATGCGGGAAAGAATTTCGGGATCCCTGTATTCTTCGTATTCCTTCTTATTGATCTCGGTGATGGCATCTATTGACGCTCTGCGAATGTCGCGATCCATTCCTTCGGGATCTTTAATAAATAAAACAGGGTCACCCTCCGATCTGCATTGCACTCCCTGGTACACTGATGGTAGAAATCCACTACCCCAAACGCTTTTACCGGCGTCCGGAAATTTTCCGCCTGAAGTAAGTACGACAAAACCAGGCAGGTTTTGATTCTCGGTGCCCAACCCGTATGTAACCCATGCTCCCATGCTTGGTCTGCCGAGACGTTGCGACCCGGTGTGCATCAACAATTGCGCAGGTGCATGATTAAATTGGTCCGTTGTTACTGCTTTCAAAAAACTCACTTCATCTACGATAGATGAGAAATGTGGTAAGTTTTCCGACACCCATGCGCCGCTCTGGCCATATTGATTAAACTTCGCCTGCGGACCTAACATCCTGGGCACCCCTCGAATAAAAGCAAACCGTTTCCCTTCAAGTAACGATTGAGGACAATCCTGTCCATCGAGTTTCATCAACGCAGGTTTATAGTCAAATAATTCCAATTGTGAAGGAGCGCCTGCCATGTGCAGATAGATGACCGCCTTTGCCCTGCCGGGAAATGGTGGCAATTTTGGCGCAAGGGGATTCGCCGGGTCGAATAAAATGTTGGAGTTGCCGTCCACCGGGCGTGAGCGACAACCAATCAAAGACCCCAATGCCAGCGCCCCGAGGCCCATGGCACTTTGCTTTAAGAAGTGCCTGCGTGTATGAAAGTGAAGATTAGCATGATTGGCTTCTTCAACCAGTTTTTGAATATGTACTTCTTTTTGGGTCATTTTTATTTTGTAGCCAGCTATTGTGATTCTGGTCAACTTCGGTTGCGTCGCATGCCGACGCTTGCAATCGGCTCGGGACTCTTGTGCTTTCTGTTATCTATTCTCGGACTCACCCCGGTCGTTTTTATTTTATGTCTTCATGAAATCTCCCCTCCAAGGAGGGGATGAGTCCGTTAGTGTGGTGTGTGCCTGATCTAATTCTCCCCTTTCCTTCGGCTGCGCTCAGGGACAGGGGGTTTAGTTTTTCGTTATCACCTCATCCAAATTCAAAATTGCATTTGCAACTACTACCATCGCAGCTGTTTCCGGGTTATTATGTTTGTCATTCACTCCAATCATCTCGCAAGTCTTGTCTTTGTCTCCTTTAAATTTTTGTAACGACTCATCGTGTAATTTTACCAGCAGTGATAATTTCGTCGGCGCAATAGGTTTGTACACTGCCATTTCATACCCTTTACTTATTTGATGCTTCAAATCTTTTGCAGCTGCCTGCATTCGATAAGCAAAATACCTCGCCATTTCTACGTAAGACTCATCATTTAGTGTGACCAGGGCCTGCAAAGGAGTATTTGTACGGATGCGGCGGGCCGTGCAAACCTCGCGGGCCGCCCCATCAAAGGTCATCATCGAGGGGTAGGGGGCCGTTCGTTTCCAATACGTGTATATGGCCCTCCGGTATTGATTCTTGCCTTCACTCTTCTTCCAGTCTGCTCCATTCCATGGTGACAACCAAATACCGCCTGGTTGATAGGGAAAGACACTCGGACCAAACATTTCTTCACTCATTAAACCGCTGATGCATAAAGCCTGGTCGCGAACTTGCTCTGCTGACAATCTTACCCTCGTCCCACGACCATAAAATTTATTGAACGGATCTTTTTCCAATAACTCAGGTGTAAGCTTTGAATCCTCCCGATAGGTGGCTGACATCACCATTTCCTTCAATAATTTTTTTACGCTCCATTTATAATCAGTCATGAATTTCCATGAAAGCCAGTCAAGCAACTCCTTATGTGTTGGCGAAATACCCTGTGTTCCCATGTCTTCCAATGTTTCTACGAGCCCGGTTCCAAATAATTGCTCCCAAAGCCGATTGACCATTGTTCGCGCAGTAAGTGGATTTTCTTTGCTCGTCAACCACATCGCAAGGCCGAGACGATTGTTAGGAGCATTTTTTGGCATTGGATTGAGAGCGTGAGGTACTGCCGGTTTCACAGTCTCTCCTTTGACCAGCCAATTCCCTCTTTCGAAAACGTTCGTGGTTCGATGCATTTCGGGGGGGTTATCCATCATTACCGGCGTAGTAGGAACCTTTGAGGTGAGCAATGACCAAAATATCTTCTTCTTTTTTTCGTAGCCCGGCTGTCCTTTACCCGGAAATTGTTCGGTGAAATAGAACCAGTCCATCAGTTGCCCATTGTCGTCGGGGTTCTTCAAATGCGGGTTGGTGTAAGTAAAGTAAAGATCATGTATGCCATTAGCGGTTGTGAACTCTGTTTCTGCAACTTTCCAGTTATTCGTTGTATCAGGAGATAATATTTTTATGACTGGCCCATCCGGGCGGTCAAGATGAATCTTCCAAACACCGTCCCTTTTCCAACAGATATAGCGGTAGATCAGCAAATTCTTTTTTTCAAGGTTGACATGTCTCAGCCGGGCTGCCGCATGATTTCGGAAAACAAGATATTTCGTGTCTGACAATTCGCTATTGATAAATTGGTCCGCTGTCAGGGAATTGATCGAAGGTTGCCACGTGCGAAGAAACCGGTTGATGTCTTTCGCTTTTTCTTCCGATGCATTTTGTTCGAGCCATCCAGTTAGTGCATTAAGTTGCTGTTGCATTGAATCATTAAAATGCCTCAGTAACGGATAATCATCAAAGCCGTCCTCATCACGGCTATCATTAAAAAATGCCATGAACTTATAGTATTCCTCGTGAGTGAAGGGATCGTAAGGATGGCTATGGCATTGCACACAACCGAACGTGGTACCCATCAGAGCTTCCCATGTCGTATTCACCCGGTCGATAACTGCGGCAGTCCTGAATTCTTCATTGTCCGTACCACCCTCATCATTTGTCATTGTGTTGCGATGAAATGCGGTGGCAACATACTGATCGTTCGTAGGATCCTTCAAAAGATCTCCGGCAATCTGTTCTGTTATGAACTGATCGTAAGGTTTATCTTCATTAAAGGCTTTGATCAGCCAATCGCGATAATGCCAGATGCTGCGGCTGTCATCCCTTTCATATCCTTTTGTGTCCGCGTATCGGGCCAGGTCCAGCCACATGGCTGACCATTTCTCCCCGTACTGTGGCGAAGCGAACAGTGAGTCCACCAGGAGTTCGTATGCTTTATCGGAAGAATTATTCAAAAACTGGCTTGCAATTCTTTCTGGCGGCAACATGCCAATCAAATCGAGGCTGGCTCGCCGAAGTAAGGTTGGTTTATCAGCCTCGGAAGAAGGTTCTAATTTTTCCCGGTCCAGCTTGGCATAAATAAACTTGTCTACTTCGTTTTTAGTCCACTGACTCTTCACCGCAGGAACTTCAACTGGTTTTACAGCTACATAAGCCCAATGATCGCCCCATTTTGCTCCTTGTTTGATCCATTTTCGCAAAACCCCGATCTCATGTTTACTCAATGGGTTGTGTTTGTAGGGCATTCTTTCATCCGGATCACTTAATGTTAATCTCCGTATCATTTCACTATGATCAGGATCACCGGGTATAATGGCACGTTTACCAGATTTATTAATAGCAAGTGCGTCAGCACGGAATAGTAAACTAAATCCCGATTTTCTCCTTACTCCACCATGACAGGCGATACATTTCTTATTAAATATTGGCTTGACCTGGGTGTTGTAATCAATCGGCGTTTGAGGAGAGCTAACAATGAAAACAAGTATCACCGCAACCAGTGGAGTAATCAATAACAAAACCTTCTTTGAAGGAAAAAAGTTCATCCAGTACTGTCGGTTTTTTTAAAGTTACAATTATTCAGAGTAAAAAATTTACGCAAACGGTGGCGAGTCTATTCTTGATATGGTGGAATTCATTTGCTGATATACCTTTGCAATTCAAAAAAAATCATATGAACTATAGAATAGAAAAGGATACAATGGGAGAGGTTAAAGTTCCTGAGGATGCTTACTATGGTGCTCAAACGCAACGAAGCATCGAGAACTTTAAGATTGCACAGGATATAGACAGAATGCCTAAAGAAATTATCCGTGCCTTCGCCTATTTGAAAAAAGCAGCGGCGATTACAAATTATGAAGCCGGTATTTTATCAAAGGAAAAATCTGACTTGATTGCGAGAGTCTGCGATGAAATCCTGGCGGGCAAACTCGATGATTATTTTCCCCTGGTGGTTTGGCAAACCGGTAGCGGCACACAAAGCAATATGAATGCGAATGAAGTGATTGCCTACCGTGGTCACGTGTTGAATGGTGGAAAGCTTACTGATAAAGAAAAATTTTTGCACCCTAATGACGACGTCAACAAATCGCAATCTTCTAACGACACGTTTCCAACCGCAATGCATATTGCTGCGTACAAGATTTTGATAGAAACAACAATTCCCGGAATTGAAAAGTTAAGGGATACACTTGCGGTGAAAAGTAAAGAATTCATGAATGTGGTTAAGATCGGTCGTACACATTTCATGGACGCAACACCGCTCACGTTAGGCCAGGAGTTTAGCGGTTACGCTTCACAACTTGATCATGGATTGAAGGCTATCAAAAATACCCTGCCTCACTTAAGTGAATTAGCGCTTGGTGGAACGGCCGTTGGCACAGGTATCAATACTCCCCCAAACTATTCGGAAAATGTAGCCCGCCACATTGCAGCATTAACGGGTCTGCCTTTTGTAACAGCCGAGAACAAATTTGAAGCACTAGCTGCACACGATGGAATTGTTGAATCTCATGGAGCTCTAAAAACTGTTGCTGTCAGTTTAATGAAAATAGCGAATGATATTCGCATGCTTTCTTCAGGACCGCGAAGCGGTATTGGCGAAATACTTATTCCGGACAATGAACCAGGGTCATCAATAATGCCTGGAAAAGTAAATCCTACACAGTGTGAAGCACTGACTATGGTTGCTGCGCAGGTAATGGGGAACGATGTTGCTATCAATATCGGTGGAGCAACCGGGCATTTTGAGTTGAATGTCTTCAAACCTGTTATGGTATACAATTTTATTCATAGCGCCAGATTGATAGGCGATGCATGTGTTTCATTCAATGACAAGTGCGCCCTTGGTATAAAGGCGATTGAAGCGAATATTAAAAAACATGTTGATAACTCATTGATGCTGGTAACTGCCCTGAACACGAAGATTGGTTACTACAAAGCAGCGGAAATTGCCCAAAAGGCACATAAAGAAGGAACTTCGTTGAAGGAAATGGCTGTTAAGTTGGGATATGTCACTCCTGAGCAATTTGATGAATGGGTAGTGCCAGAAAAAATGGTCGGAAAAATCTAAGCACGAGAATTCTCGTAAACTTACGCATAACATGATAGGAAGAAAACTAAGGTAAATGTTGAAAATTAGTTAAAGGTTAATGGTTCTGCCATAATTTTTCTATTTTGTCGTTCCAGTAATGATGAACGCTGGACCTTCAAAATCTGTTACTATGAAATTGGTCAAAACAACGCCCTATTTTGCCGCATATCCTTTGAAAGCCTTGAACCTTTCAACTCAGGCCTCCAGGGATAACAACAAAACCAACATTCAGCCAAAGAAGCTGAGCAGGCGTCTCAGGGTTTCGCCGATGATAAACCCTTATTTTGAAAAGAAAATTTCGATCAATAAAATAAAGTTGCCGATTCATATCCACCCGGTTGACGGCGACTGGTTTAACCACTACGAATAACCTTGAGTTTTACATAAAAAGTCTCCTTCAACAGAAGGAGATTTTTTCTTATAGGAGCCCCATAAAAAAAGCTGCCTGGATCGGCAGCTTCGATTTTAAAGATCTTTGGCGTTAGAAAACCTGGTATCGTTTGATCTCCTGCTTAACTATGGACCCCATAGAATCAAAAGCTTGCCATTTTATTAGGCCTACACCGCGAGTATAATTATTAATTGCGTACACATCTGACAGATTCCACGTTGTGCCCGCATCGAAAGAGTATTCGTATTCTTCTTTCACGACAATTGTAAATGGATAAGCAATGCTATTCACTGTAACAGACACATCCTTCTGCTGAATTGTTTCCTTTACTCTCACCTTAATTGGAACCGTGTGCGTTCCGCTGCTGTCAGCATAGGTATAGCTCCCCGAAAACACCCCAGATGTCCATGATGTGTTTACAGCTACATTATCCTTTAGAAAGATGTATTCGCCCCAGATTGACTCATTCAAATCAAACACAAAACCTACATCCAGATATTGATAATAATCTCCACCATTTCGTCGGAAGTAACCGGATGAATCGAACCCGCCAGAAGCATCCGCGGTTTCCAGAAATATATTATAGGTGTTACCCATTGCCGATTTCGTTGGAGTGATCACTTTGCGAAACAATGTGTCTGTGGCGCTGTCATCAAATTCATAGCTCCAGTTACTGTTAGCCGTTCGAGGGTAATAGTCAGACGTGACGACCGTAAATGAAAATGAACAGGTCGACGCCCCGGCTGTGACCGGCACATTAAATGAACCGGTATTTGTAGGTGTCCCGGTCGCTGTTAATGTTACTGTTTGGCTTCCTGTTGAGGCAAAAGTTCCCGACGCACTAAATGTGACCCCATTCACAGCCGAAGTGGCAATGGAGTAAGAGCCAGCGGTAGTGACGTTCACCTGGATGCTGGCGGTATTTTGACTGGATGTTGGTGTTCCGGCAGTAAATGTTCCCTGTGTGGTGCCCGGCGTACAATTATTTGGAGCACCGGCCAGGGTAAACGCAGCAGTACCACCTCCTGAACCACCTATGGTTGTCACGGAAAAAGTACACTGTGTGCTGTCATAAGTGATGGTAAAAATATTCGTGCCCGCTTGCAAAGGTTTGCCGTTTGCTTGCAAACGAATAGTGTTTACGCCAGTATCGGCAAAATTTCCTGAACTTCTGAAATAAAACCCATTGATGGTATCAGAGCTGATAACATAAGCCCCCGCCTTGAATACGTCAACCTTTACATCTGCATAGTTTGCAGAGGTTAAGACAGTGTCTTTTTTATAAGTCCCGGCTACTACACTCCCCAGGCAGTCGCCGGTTATCCCTGATTGCAGAGAACCGTCGGAGGGCGCACCATTCTCATTTTCATAGCTAAGTTCTTTCTGGCAGCCCAGCATGAGTACAGCCATCAGAAAGAGCCAAAGCAGGAGTTTGTATGTTTTCATTTTGATACTTATTGGTAAACGCAAAATACCACTTTATGAAGATAAAAATTAAGGATTTGAAGGTTTATGGAAGGCGAATTTGATAATTAATGATCAGGAAACCTGCACTTTATCGCTTACTTCGGTATTCGTCTCAACGGTAGAATGGACTGGGATATTGCGATAACGTTTAAAAAATCGCTTCTGAAAAACTAAAAGCGTAATAACCCCAACGGAAATTGAGGCATCAGCTATATTAAATATGGGGCTAAAGAACTCGAATTCTTTGCCTCCAACAAAGGGGAGCCAGCCGGGAAATGTGGATCTTACAAGGGGGAAATACAGCATGTCAACCACGCTACCATGTAAAAAGGAGCTATATCCGTGAGTCGAGAATACGGCGATGCCGCTGTATCCTATAAAGTCTTTGATTGCGGGGTCATAATGCATCCCCTTGTCAAAAATCATCCCGTAGAACATGCTATCAATTAAGTTCCCTAATGCTCCCGCATAGATCAAAGCAGCACAAACAACGAATCCTTTATGATAGTTATGTTTTACAATTCGGCTGAGGTACCACGTACCAAAAATCACCGCAGCCAATCGAAATAGCGTCAACACAATCTTTCCAACTTCATTTCCAAATTTCCAGCCCCAGGCCATGCCAGAATTTTCAACAAAATAGAGTTGAAATTTAGAGCCAAGAACATCAACGACATGACCGGTTGGATAACTGGTTTTTATCCAGATTTTCAAAGCCTGGTCGACAATGATTATTAATCCAATAACGAAAAAGACATTTCGGAGCTTCACGGTTTCGGAATTTGAACGGCAAAGATACGGGTTTCGGGTTTTGACTCTAAGCCCCACTCGTTAAACTTACTCTTCAAAATAGACTCTCTTGACGCGCTGTGAAATACCCGTCATAATCTCATACGGAATAGTATTAGCCCATTCTGCAATTTGTTCAATTGGCAAATCAATCCCGAAAATAATTACTTCATCTCCTTCTCTCACATTCGGGATATCGGTTACGTCTATCATCGTCATATCCATGCAGACTGTTCCAATGACGGGCGCAAGCTGACCATTCACCAGCATTTTGCCTTTTCCATTTCCGAGTTGGCGAACATATCCATCCGCGTAGCCGATGCGAACGGTAGCGATGACAGCATTTCTTTTTACAATTCCGCGCCGATTATAGCTCACCGAATCTCCTTTTTTTAAATATTTGATTTGTGCAATCGTAGATTTTAATGTCGCCACGGGTTGCAGATTAACCGCATCAGAATCTGTCATGTCAATTCCATACATTCCAATACCTAACCTCACCATGTCCATTTGCAACGGGCGATGACGAATAATCGCGGCCGAATTCGAAATGTGCCTTATAAAAGGATAACCGAGCAGTCGCTGCAAATGGTCAGTGGCCGCAACGAATTTCTTATGCTGTTGAAGAGTAAACTCATCCTGCGAGGCATCTTCGCTTGCAGCGAGGTGAGAGAACACTGATACCACTTTAAAGGATCCTGACTCACCCAGCCCATCACTAAGTTTCTGAATATCTGTGGCAGCAAAGCCAAGCCTGTTCATCCCGGTTTCAACTTCAATATGAATGGGGTATTGCTGCAAGCCAGATTGCCGCAGATAAGAGTCAAACAGCCGTAATAATTCGAACGAATAAATATCAGGCTCCAGGTTATTTTCAACAATCGCATCAAATGATGACTCTTCAGGATTCATCACCATAACCGGTAAATTTATACCGGCTTTACGCAACTCAACTCCTTCATCAGCATAAGCCACAGCCAGGCAATCTACTTTATGGTACTGTAAGATGCCGGCTATCTCGGCTCCACCGCTTCCATAAGCAAAGGCCTTCACCATCGCCATGATTTTTGTGGCAGGCTCCAGGAATTTTTGATATTCTTTCAAGTTATGAGCAATTGCATTGAGATTTATTTCCAGCACTGTTTGATGAACTTTCTGTTCCAGTGCATGAACAATCTTTTCAAATTCGAATATCCGCGCTCCCTTTACCAGGATCGTTTCTTCTTTGAATTGGGACGAGCGAAATTGATTAAGGAAATCTTCCGTTGTTTTATAAAATTGATAAGCTGTTTGGTCCTGCTGTCGGAGGTGGGTTGTGATATTCTTACCGATTGCAATTACTTTACTGATGCGGTGAACACGGATCAAGGCAGCAATTTCGTCATACAATTTTTTTTCGCTTAGGCCGGTTTGGAGAAAATCGGAAAGAATTACGGTTCGTTTTGCTGAGGTACCTTGTTGATCAAGAAAATTTAAGGCGATGCTGAACGAGCTGAGATCGGCACTATAGCTGTCGTTAATAATAGAGCAATGATTAATACCTTTCTTTAATTCAAGCCTCATGCTGACTGCCTGCAACTGCCGCATCCTCTGTTCGATGAAAGTTTTTTCGATTCCTGCCACCAGCATAAAACTGCAGCAGGTAACTGCATTCTCAATTGATCCCTCGTCGATAAATGGAATTGAAAAATTAAACGGCTCGCCAGCAAAGGTTAATTGAATTGTGGTTTGAAAATTTTCCTTTTCCGCTGCGATAATTTGAAGATCAGAGCTTTGGTTCTTTCCCCAAAAAAAATTGTTCATTCCGACCTTCATCATTTGTCTGGTGATCCACGCATCATCTCCTTTGGCAATAACCTTAATGGTGTGGCTGAATAATTTTAGTTTTTCTGAAAGCTTTTCCTCACGGTTAATAAAGTTCTCGTTGTGCGTTTCACCAATGTTGGTGAGAATTCCTATCGTTGGCTGAATGATTTTTTCCAACTTATCCATTTCACCTGGCTCAGAAATGCCAGCTTCAAATATGGCGAGCTCGTGGTGCTCGTTCATTTGCCATACGCTCAGGGGTACTCCGATTTGGGAATTGTAGCTCTTAGGGCTTCGAACAATGTTGTATTTCTCGTGTAATAGTTGATACAGCCATTCTTTTACAATTGTTTTGCCATTGCTTCCGGTGATACCCACAACAGGAATACTGAATTGCTTGCGATGATAGGCGGCCAGACGCTGTAACGCTTCGAGAGTATCAATTACAAGTACAAAGTTGGCCTCGGGGAATTGACTGACATCCGGTCTTTCGCTGGTGATAAAATTTTTTACCCCTTTATCATATAATTCGGAAATAAACTGGTTACCATCACGGCGGGGGCCTTTAAGAGCGAAAAATAATGAAGTGGCAGGGGAATATATTTTTCTGCTATCGAGCAGCAGGTGTTCAATGAAACTATCGTCGTAAAGCTGGAGCGTGGTGCCATGGATAATGGAGGAAATATGTACAAGGTTATACCTCATCATCTTTTTCTTTGTCGGCGTTTTGTACTGAGTATAAAATGGAGCCCACTATGCAAACTACTATTACCATTAATGAAATCCAGACGGGAATATAAATGTGCACGGCTTCTGCCAGCATTTTTCCGCCGATGAAAATGAGCACAATGGCAATACCCTGTTGTAAATACTGAAATTGGTTAACCGCTCCTTGCAGTAAGAAAAACAACGAGCGCAATCCCAACACAGCAAAAATATTACTGGTATAGATCACCATTTTGTCCTGCGAAATAGCAAATACCGCGGGGATGCTGTCGAGTGCAAAAACAATATCCGTTGTAGCAAGCAATACAACAACTACAAAAACCTGTGTGAAAAACCGCTTGCCATCTTTAACTACAGTAAACTTTCCACTCACATCTTCAGGATAGATCGGCAGAATTTTTTTCATCCATCGGTATACAATATTTTTCTGAGGATCATACTGGCCTTCTTTTTTTGCGGTAAAAATCTTGATCCCGGTAATCAGCAATATCACACCAAAAATATAGAGCACCCATTCAAATTTTGCCACCAGCACTACCCCGATCGTGATGAACAGAATTCTAAAAACTATTGCAAGTAGGATGCCGATTAGTAAAACTCTTGCGTGGTGGTCCTCGCGAACCTTAAAAAAAGTGAAAATCAGTATGAAGACAAAAATATTATCAATACTCAGGCTCCATTCCATCAGGTACGCGCTGATGTACTCGAGGGCAAGTTCATGTCCCCTTTCAAACCAGAGAAAGCCGAAGAAAAGAAAAGCGAAACCAATCCAAAAAACCGTTTGCCACAAGGCCTTGCGAATCGTTATAGCAGAGCTTTTTTTGCTAAGCAAGCCCAGGTCGAAACTGACTGCCAATAATAAAACAACGCCAAAAACAAGATAGCTGAGCTGTGTTGTCGTCATCCATGCCGGTTAAGTGAGCAAAGATAGTTGAAGCTTGCATGTTCGTGGAATTAAGACACTCAACTACGTTGCAGCAAATTTTCGTTTTCGCAATTGTTGGTAAATAAGCCCAAATAAAATAACAATCAAAACAGGCACAGCAATATTAATCATTTGCCAGGTTGTTCTTTGTTCCCTAACTTTTTTGAGGTTGAGAAGGCGCAGCGTAAAATCTTTTGTTCTTGTGTCAAGAATGTTGGACGGATTTACCAGGTATTCGAGGCAGTTGTTAAAAAATTCCTTGTTGGCGAAAGTATAGTTTGTGTAAAAGTTATACCCCATTGGCAAGGGACCGTATTGGGGGCTTACCTGGTTAATTGCGATGTCACCGTCGGCCACCACCACCATTTTGGTTTCGGCGTCGCAGCTGCTTTTTACCGGTACATTATAAGCCGCCATTGAATCAGTAAAATATTTAGGAATCCGATTTGCATAAAGCGATGTGAACTTACCCTCCAGCAAGGCGGCGACACTCGTATCGTGAACGGTGAATTGTTTTATGTCAGGAGCTATTTGTAAAAATTCGAAATCAACTTTTGCGGGGGCGGATAGCACCCTCGCATTTGCCGACGATCTGAGCAGAAACGTTTTTCTTATTCCATCTGCTTTCACCGTGTCGAGTGTATTTGGAAAGATTGTTCTCACCCCGTCAAGATTTTTGCTAATTGGATGGTTGGTGCCATTTAATACGGGAAAGAAAGGCCAATCAACCAAACGCGTCTGCTGGTTGTTGGGATCATTACTCACTTGCGGCAGCTTGTCACATTGCATATCCTGCAATAGATTTTGATTGAGTCGTACGCCATAGCGGAAGAGGATGTCTTCCAGGTTTAATGCGCGGTCATAAGCAATAAAACCATTTGAATTTCTCAGGCTGTCGAATTCAGCATACATGTTGTCGATCATCCAGAATACTTTACCTCCGCGCATAACATACTGATCAATCTTTAGTTTGTCGGCATCGTTGAAAGCCGTTGTTGGTTTTAAAATCACAATGGCGTTAAATGCAGATGGTATGTAAGGTGTTTGGCGAATGTTAACTGTATCAAACTTGTAATCATGGATCAAGCTCCTCACCGCGTCATCCACATTGGGTCCCCATGATTCTCCATTCCCTAAAACGTAGCCAACCAGCGGTTTTGCAGTGCTTGTAACTTTTTGAATAGCGCTGGCAAATTTGTATTCGAGAGTAGCCTCCACGTCATTATACAAAGCCGCCAATTGTTCCTGCTCTGTTCCATAATTCCGGGCGCCCTTCAACAAATTGACCCCAATCGAAGTGTCCTTATAGTGGATAACCGCACCTGGCAGCACTTGCTTTAGGTTCATTTCATCGCCAACTTTTGAAGGCGCCTGGATAGTATACGCAGGTATTCCAAAAAAATAACTCATTGAATCCCGAAACAAACGAGCGGACGAATCATCCGCAAGATCCTTTAGCGGGTCATAGTACCTCACTTTCAAATTCCCGTGGGCATACTCACGCGCTTCTTGTAAAAATTCCTGTACGCTATTGACTACTTTTTTGAAACCCGCAGGATAATTGCCTTTAAAAAACACTTCTATTCGCAGTTCATCATCAAGATTTCTCAAGAGATCTTTTGTCGACTTGCTGAGCGTGTATCTCTTTTCCTTTGTAAGATCGAACCGGGTATGATAAATTGACGCGAGAAAATTAACGCCGAGTAAAATCAGGATAACAAAGACGAGCCAAAATTTTGAAGCAAAGATTTGTTTCATTTCCGGGCTATCGCTTTAACAGGTTACGGTTTGTTATAGAAAGAAATAATACGACCACACTGAGAAAATAAATTATATCCCTGGTATCAATTACGCCGCGACTCACACTGCGATAATGAAAATCGATCCCGGCCATTTCTACGAAATAGTCGGCACCACCGCTCAAACCTGGCAATCGGCTGATGGCACTGAATCCGTAGTATAAAAGTGCACAACCAATCAGGCTTACAATAAATGCGACAACCGAATTATTAGTGAAGCTACTGGAACAGATTCCAATCGATGTGAACACAGCAACCAAAAACACCAGTCCGATGTATGAACCAATGGTGGCACCCGTGTCAATGCCCTCGTTTGATGATAATTTCTGGATAGAAAATATGTATACGATGGTTGGTAACAGTGCAATTAACACAACAATCAGACTGCCCAGGTATTTGCCCGCCACTATTTCGGAGCGGCTCAACGGCCTTGTTTGTAAAATCTCGTAAGTACCCGCCTTGAATTCATCGGCGAAGCTGCGCATAGTAATAGCAGGAATCAACAACAACAATATCCATGGCGAGAGCTGAAAAAAACGCTCAAGGGTAGCATAGCCGAAATCAAAAATATTGTTGTCGAAAGCAAACAGCATTAGGCCGTTGACCAATAAGAAAACGATAATAGCGATATAACCTGTAAGACTACTGAAGAATTGCCTGAGTTCTTTTTTACAAATAGACCACATGCTGGATGAAGATGCCTCCTTCCCGGCCTTGTCTCGCGAGGGCACAGAGGCAGGGTGCAAAATAAGTGAAACTCGGAACATATTAAGAACAATCAGTCTGCCTCACTAACCTCTTTTATTTTTTAGCGATTCATTATGGAAAGGCGATGGTACGGCATCTTACCTGAAAACTTTTTATGAAGAAGCTCTGCCTGGCTGCTCTTGCAATTGCTGCCCTCACTGCGGTGAATGTGTATTCGCAAGAAGAACCGTCTCCGCCTCCACCCCCACCAAGACCACCGAAGGTTATAACAAAGCAAGCGGGGCCGGGAGCAACTGTTGATGAGTTTTATAAAAACAATCCTTCAGTTTCCCACATATACGCCGCAGATGATAAAAGAATAATTGTTAAGTTACGAAGCGGGACTAAAGAAGAGTATAACGTTAATGATGAAACAGAAAAGAAAAATTTTGTAAATAAATATGGCAAAGTGCCCTTGCTTCCTCCACCACCTCCGCCTCCACCGAAGCCGCCAAGGAAGATTATTTAGACTGCAAAGCTTTCACCACAGCCACAGGTGCGGCTCGCATTGGGATTAATGAACTGGAATCCCTTTCCATTTAACCCATCGGAGAAATCCAGGGTGGTATTTACGAGGTACAACAGGCTTTTTAAGTCAGTGACGACTTTTACGCCATTATTTTCAAACACCTGATCCATATTTTTTTGCTCATTATCAAAGTCGAGTTTGTAACTGAGGCCTGAGCATCCGCCACCAACAACACCCACGCGCAGAAAATAGGATGGATCATTCACAATTCCAGCCTGCTCCATCAATTCAAGAACTTTTTGTTTTGCCTTGTCGCTTATATAAATACCGTTTTCAACTGTAGTCATACTAATTGTCAGATTTTAGATTTTGAACATTTAATAGAGTGAACTGATTGATGTTTCATTAATAACAATAATATCAGGCTTTGGTTGTAGGTTCTTCCATTGTAACAATACCTTCTTTGTACATTTTCCATGACATGCTTTCCTGCCTTAATGTGCTAACCATATCTGTAACCTTTTCGATTGCATGATCTATTTCTTGCTCGGTGGTGAATCGGCCGAGGCTAAATCTCAAGGAGCCATTCGCGACGTCGTCATCCAGCCCCAGTGCTTTTAACACATAAGATGGTTCGAGTGTTGCGGACATACAGGCGGAGCCGGATGAGATTGCGATATCGTCATTCAGCTTTATCATTAGCTCCTCAGCCTTTATGTGTCGAAACGCAAGATTGGTAACATGTGGCAAACGATTCTTTTTATCTCCATTTACCTGGGTTTCGTCTATACTTAACAGCCTGTCCTCAAGCTTATCTCTGAGTTTGCACATTCTTTCCATTTCACTCGGCACGTCTTTCATAGCAATTTCACATGCCTTTCCAAAACCAACTATTCCCGGGACATTCAACGTTCCGCTACGCATTCCTCTTTCATGTCCACCACCGTCAATCTGCGGTGCTAATTTTACGCGGGGATTTTTTCGCCGTACATACAATGCTCCAATTCCTTTGGGGCCATACATTTTATGTGCATTGAACGCCATGAGATCTATTCCATCATTATTTACATTCACCGGGATCTTCCCTATCGCTTGCGTTGCATCGCTGAATACTAGAACTCCTTTCCGCCTGGCAATGTCGCTAATTTCTTTAACCGGCATCATCGTCCCGATTTCATTATTGGCATACATAATCGCAACCAGGATAGTGGTAGGCCTAAACGCGTCTTCCAGTTCTTGCAGGTCGATCAAACCACTTGCTTTCACTCTTACGTGTGTTATTTCAGCACCTTGTTTTTCCAGGTGCCTGCATGTGTCAAGTACAGCTTTGTGCTCAATGTTGCAGGTGATGATGTGCCGGCCTTTACCGGAGTACGCCTCAAACACACCCTTTATGGCAAGGTTTACTGCCTCTGTAGCTCCCGATGTAAAAACTATTTCTTTTGACTCGGCACCAACCAATTTAGCCACCTGTTCACGGGCAAATTCAACTGCTTCTTCCGCCTGCCAACCAAGGACATGATTTTTGCTGGCCGCGTTGCCAAATGCATTGGTAAAATACGGTAGCATCGCTTCCACCACGGCGGGATCGCATGGCGTTGTCGCATTGTAATCAAGGTATATTGGAAGCTTGATCATGACTCTGCAAAATTACCCCAAATGCACTGCAATTGAAAGCTTTATTCGTTTCGATTATCTTAATTTTACCCGATTAGGCCTTTGGATTAACCTTCGTGCTCATGCAAAAAGTCGAACACATTGGGATTGCTGTTAAGTCGCTCACCCTCTCCATACCATTGTTTGAAAAACTTCTGAATACCCCCTGCTATAAGACTGAGCAGGTGGAAAATGAAAAAGTTAACACGGCATTTTTTCAAACAGGTGAAACCAAAATCGAGTTGTTGGAAAGCTTAAATGAAGAGGGAGTGATCGCCCGCTTTATTGAAAAAAGGGGAGAGGGCGTTCATCACGTTGCCTTTGAAGTATTTGACCTCATTGGTGAAATGCGACGATTGAAGGAAGAAGGTTTCATCCTGCTAAGCGAAGCGCCTCATAAAGGCGCGGATAATAAGCTGGTGTGTTTTCTGCATCCCAAAGCAACTAACGGGGTGCTTATCGAACTTTGTCAGTCTGTAACGGCTCCGTGATTTACAGCTTGCCTTACAAAACATAAAAACCCAGCATAGAAATGCCAGGTTTTTTCCTTAACGTCCAAATATTATTAGAGTCCTTCTGTACTACGATGCACAGATTCGACCGTTCATTGCTTTAAATGTCCTGGCTAAAGTAAAAACAGCGGTGAAAATTGTGACCAATGTGGAGGAGCGCTTTTTCATGTGATTCGGATTATCGTTGTTTTCTTTAGTGCTGGGTCCATTTCTTTTTCACGAAGTATCTTCCTACCAACCCTCAACCAGCGATAGCAAAACTAATAGCCATCTGCCGGCTCTGCAAGTGTTTCTACTGATATTTTTGCGGTTTTCCACACAGCTTTAAAAGGGCTATAGCTTTCTGATTTTAAGTGACTTAGGTCATTTGACTTTTGTCAAAAACAAAAAGTCTCCAAAGATTCTTTACTGGAAGAAAGGTGGTGAAACGTAGAAATCCGAGGGCATGTAAATTTTTTACGAAGGAAATAGCCATTATTCAAGTTCCTCGGCATCCCTTCCAATTCCCAGCTTTTCGACTGCAATTTGGGCGGCAATCTGGCTGGCATCCTTTTTATTAAATGCCTTTCCCTCGGCGATTGCCTTACCGTCAACAACAGCGGCAATAGTGAAGAGACGCCTTCCATTTTCGATGTGCTCGTGAATAGTCTCAAACTCCAGTGCTTTGCCATTTTTATTAGCCCATCCGTATAACTTGTTCTTGTGATTAATTTCAAGAAGCTCGAGGTCTTCCATATACATATGCGGAAGAATGATTCGCTCCGCCACCCATTTACTCGTTTTCTTATATCCTTTGTCCAGGTAAATGGCGCCCACAAGAGCCTCCAACGTATTCCCGAAGATCTGGCTCACCTTTAATGAACCGTCCGATTTATTGTAAAGGGTGATTTTCTTTAAGCCCATTCGCAGCGCAATTTCGTTTAACTGCTGACGGTTCACCATCTTGCTCCGCATTTCGGTGAGAAACCCTTCCTCTTTATACGGATAGCGTTTAAATAGGTAATCTGCGACCAATGCGCTTAGAATCGCATCGCCCAAGTATTCAAGACGCTCATTGTTTTCATCAGCAGCCTCCCTTACGGAACGATGCGTCAGCGATGTTTTATATAAGGAGATATTGCCTGGTGTAAACCCCAGTATATTTTTCAGATGTTTCTTAAAAGAGTTGCCAGATTCCTTTGGAAAAAACTGTTTGAAGATATCCACAAAACTTAAGCTACAAAATTTTTGACATTCATTGCAAAAAAATAAGACTAATACCTAAGAGATAACTCATAAATATTTCTTTACGATTACACAAGCGTTATGACCGCCAAATCCAAACGTGTTGCTAATGGCTGCGTGAATGGGTCGTTTTTGAGCCGTGTTAAATGTAAAGTTCAATCCTGGATCCAGCTCGGGATCATCAGTAAAGTGATTTATTGTAGGAGGAACGCAATCATGCTGCACGCTTAGCACACATGCCATTGCTTCTATAACGCCGGCGGCACCAAGACAATGCCCGGTCATGGATTTGGTGGAACTTATGTTCAATTTATATGCGTGTTTGCCGAAAACATCCACGATTGCCTTCACTTCTGCTACATCACCAAGGGGTGTAGATGTGCCATGCGTATTTATATAGTCTATATCTGCCGGCTTCATATTGGCGTCGTCTAAAGCAGCAAGCATGACGTTTTTTGCGCCGAGACCTTCGGGATGTGGCGCTGTTATGTGATGAGCATCTGCGGTTGCACCCGCACCGGCAACTTCGCAGTAAATCTTAGCACGTCTTCGTAGAGCATGTTCGAGGTTTTCCATCACGATTACGCCTGCTGCTTCACCCATTACGAAACCATCTCTGTCTTTGTCATAGGGACGACTTGCTGTTTTTGGGTTCTCATTTCGTTCACTCAATGCTTTCATTGCATTAAATCCACCAACGCCGGCCTCCCTGATAACGCTCTCCGTACCGCCCGCCAAAATAATGTCTGCCTTTCCTAACCGGATTAAGTTGAAGGCTTCCATGATTGCATTTGTGGAAGAGGCGCAAGCGCTTACGACAGCGAAATTTGGACCTCTGAAACCATGTCGCATGGATATTTGGCCAGCCGCAATATCCAGGATCATTTTCGGAATAAAGAAAGGATTGAAGCGGGGCGTACCATCGCCCTTCGCGAAGTTTACCACCTCTTCCTGGAATGTAATCAGGCCGCCGATCCCACTTGCAAAAACTACCCCGGTTCTGTCCGCGTCAATATTTTCTTTTGAAATTCCTGCGTCAGAAACAGCCTGGTCGCTCGCTACTAAAGCAGTTTGCGTAAAGCGATCAATTTTTCTTGCTTCCTTCTTTTCTAAAAAATCGGTTGGTTCAAAATTCTTGATTTCACACGCAAAACGGGTTTTGAATTTTGAGGCATCAAAAAGAGTAATCATGTCAGCGCCCGATACACCATTGGATAATCCATTCCAGTACTCATTTACTGAATTACCCAGGGGTGTTAGAGCGCCCATGCCAGTGACTACAACCCGTTTTAATTCCATAGTGGTAAATGTGTTTAAAATAAACCGCCTTCGCTGCAATAATAACAGACAGAAGGCGGAGTAGTTTTATTCATTCCTATTTGAAATAGAATGAAATTGGCATTACTTGGCGTGCTCGTCGAGGTAAGCAATAGCCTGGCCAACTGTGGTAATGGTTTCAGCCTGCTCATCCGGAATCGAAATGTTGAATTCCTTTTCAAATTCCATAATCAGTTCAACGGTGTCCAGGGAGTCGGCACCTAAGTCATTAGTGAAAGAAGCTTCATTAGTAACTTCAGCTTCATCAACACCTAATTTGTC
>AR_comb_assmDRAFT_10370798_pt1 | contig 38777 bp, 23 predicted proteins | sample ArasoioldDNA_FD_10543 | JGI IMG/M metagenome (IMG submission 10543) | reverse complement strand
CTATCAATCGCACCACGGATACTTCTCAAATTCTTAAGAAATGTGTAGTCAACGAAGTTTTTCAGGGTTGAATCTTTGCGGTCTTCAATCCTTTTTATCGCAAGATCTGTCAACGGTCGCTGTGCTTCCAATGCCGCGCGGGAATCAATGTCTTTTTTCAGCCCAAAGGCGAAACTGTGCCGCCGTTCAATTTGCAATGCATTAATGAGATCTGAAAAATCTGCCGACACGTTGATTCGGTCAATGTATCCTTTTAAGAGGTCTACTTTTTTTGATCGTTCGTTGTAGATTGCGATTGTCAAATAAACAATAAGCGCAATGGGAAACAATATCAGCAAGAAAAGCTTTACCGGTAGGGAAACTCGTGAGAAGAAGTTATTCATTCCATCAACAGGGTTAAAAAGATTGTCGACCTTTTAGTTTACCAGTCTATCGATTTTTGAAAGGATGTCGTGCATGTCAAAAGGCTTTGAGACGAATTCATCGGCTCCGGCGTTTAGGCAGATCTCTTTCGCATTGGGGTGTGCTGAAATCATCATTACAGGTATATGAGAGGTCTTTTCATTCTGTTTCAATTCAGCGCATACGTCCGTTCCATTTGTACCCGACAGGAGCATATCCATTATAATAAGATCGACGTCATTATTGTGAACAATTTCTGGTATATGTTCCGCCCTATCTGACACCGTTACGGAATAGCCCTTGTATTCCAGCATCATTTTGATCATTGTGCCAATATCCGGATCGTCGTCCAATACCAGAATGGTGTTTTTCTTACTCATTTAATTCATTTTGTTGAGCGCACCGGCAGTGTAAAAGTGAATACAGACCCTTCTCCCTTCTCGCTTGTCAAACTGATTGAACCGTGATGTCTTTGTATAATTTCACTCGCGATAAACAATCCTATTCCAAACCCCGGGTAAGTTTGTTCGCTTTCTCCCTCGGCACGGTAAAATCGATCAAAAATCCTCCCTTGATGTTGTTTGTCAATACCGATCCCATAATCCTTTACGCTAACCGCCACATAATCCTTTTTGGGTTGATGAATCGTAACATCTATTTTAGATGAGTCTGGAGAGTATTTAATAGCATTGTTTAGGAGATTGATAATGACCTGGGTAATTCTATCCTTATCAGCAGACACCGTAGAGTAATAATCATGATATAGATTGATTGAATGTTTGGGTTGCGTGTACAGCACGTCCTGTATCGCATCGATCACCAGCTCATTAAAGTTGAATTCTTCTTTATTAAGTGTGAGTTGCCCTGATTCAATTCTTGAAAGGTCCAATAATTCGCTCAGCAGTCTCGTTAACTTGTCAACCTGTTTTTCTATGCTTGTGAGTGAAGATTTTAAAAGTAGCGGAGACAATTTGCTTTGTTCACTCTCCTTCATTACGGTCAACAGCAATTGAAGATACCCTTTGATGGAAGTAATAGGGGTTTTTAGTTCATGGCTGGCCATTTTGATAAAATCGCTTTTTAGCTGATCGGATTCAGATAATTTTTTCAATTGTTCAACCAATTGCAATTGGCTTGTGACGTCCTGTCCTGTTCCAATCATTTTTACGACGTGTCCGTCTTCGTCGGTTATTACTTCGCCGCGAGCATACAGTGTTTTTATCGCGCCGGTAGGCGTAATGATGCGGTGGAAAAATTCTTCAAATCGTTTATTCTTTTTGGCAGATGCAATCATTTTCTCAACGTTGTCTTTATCAGCACGGTGGAGTAGTGAAGTAAATTTCTCGAAACTGATGCCTTCGGACGGAACGATTCCGTAAATATTGTACATGGTGTCTGACCAGCTCAATTCACCGTTAGCCAGGTTCCATTCCCAGCTTCCTAATAAAGCAAGTTTCTGTGCTTCTGTGAGCTCTTTATTTTTCTGTTGCAGCGCCTGTTCAGATTTTAGGATGTCAGTAACATCTCGAGACATAACAATAATCCCTTCCACTCTGTTATGAATCGCCAGGGGAATGAAGTAAGTATCGAGAGCATATCCAGGTCGGGAGATGGCCATACGTTTATCGAGATAAACTGTTTCTCCTTTTAATGCCCTTAAAATACTCTCGTGCTGAACGGTGTCCTTTACTTCCGGATTTATCTCAAAAAGATGTTTCCCAATAACATCTTTACGCAAGAGTCCCATTGCCTGTTCATATTTCTTATTAACAGTAATAAATTGTAATTCTTTGTCAAGGACTGAAACAAACTCGACCGAAGAATCAATCAACTGTTCGAGGAACGATTGCGTGGATTGCAATTCTTCATTTTTCACCTTGAGTCTCTCCGCGGTCGCAATCAGATCGGTGTTGTCATGAGCTATTGCAAGCACCGCGTAGATCTTATCGCTCTCATCTTTAAGCGGTACAAGAGAATTTTGAAAATATCTGCCGGAAAGCGGGGACCGATAAATTTCATTGTGAATGGTTTCCCCGTTAATTGCCCTAAGTAAATCCTTGTATCCTTTAGAATCTTTTAATTGAGGAATGACATCCAATAACTTTTGTCCCATTACCTCTTCCTCCTTCCCACCAAATATTTTGAGCGAAGCCTGGTTAATCGACAGAATCCTTGTGTCAGTGTCGTAAACCACAATAGCGTCAATCGAAGAGTCAAGGATTTTTTTGACAAGCGTATTTTGCTTTCTAAGGAGAATATTTTGTTCATCAAGTTCCCGTGTTCTCTTGGTTACCTCCTTTTCGAGTCCTTCTTCCGCCAGGTGGCGTTTTCTCGAAATATCAATCTGCGCCCGTATTCTTGCCAGGAGTTCTTTTGCCGAAAATGGTTTTACGAGGTAATCATCAGCACCTATTTCATAGCCCTCTATCCTGGACTCTTCACCCGCACGGGCTGTAAGCAGAACAACGGGAATTTTTGTCGTGTCCTTATTATCTTTAACCTGCTTCAAAAGCTGGATGCCGTCCATCACAGGCATCATCACATCTGTAAGAATAAGCGATGGCTTATCTGTCTTCAATTTTTCCAGCGCATCCAATCCATTCTTGGCAGTATGTACATTATAACTTGTGGCCAGGATGGCCGCCAGGTATTCCCTCATGTCGGCATTATCATCTACGATAAGAATAGTTGACGAGTGATTCGATCTGTTATTTCGGATTTCTTTGACCGTATGGTTTGCAATTAATGTTTCCGCTGCTTCTATAAAAGTGTCATTAACCAGCGTGGTAACATCGGTTTCTTCATCGAACAATTGATCTTGGGATAAATGCTTTTTGCCGGTAGGTATGCTAACGGCAAATTCAGATCCCTTGCCTACGTTACTGGTAACGGAAATTTCTCCTCCATGAAGTTTCACCAACTCCTTCACGAGCGATAAGCCAATGCCTGAACCCTCATAAGTTCGTCCAGTCACATTCTGCACTCGGTGAAAGCGCTGAAACATTTTTGGCAACTCTTCTTTTGGTATGCCAACGCCGGTATCGCTCACCTTCAATTCAACCCTACCATCTTTGAGGATTAAAGAAACACCGATCTTTCCCTTTAAGGTGTACTTGAACGCATTGGATAAAAGATTCAGTACAATTTTCTCCCACATGCCCTTATCAATATAAACGGGCTGACTAATGTGGTCGCATGCTACCTCGAATTGTAACCCTGCATTCTCTATTACGGAACGAAAGGTGCTGGCAAGATCTGTTGTGAGTTTTGCAATATCCGTTAACTGGTAAAAAGCCTTCATTCTGCCGGCTTCAATTCGGCTGAAATCAAGCAGATTGTTGACCAAGCGAAGCAGTCGCATTGCATTACGATGGCTAACACTTATTCGTTCCCTGTTTTGTGGCAAAGTCGCGGGATCATGTAACACCTCCTCGAGAGGGCCAAGCATGAGTGTGAGAGGCGTTCTGAATTCATGACTTATGTTGGAAAAGAAGATCGTTTTCGCTTTGTCCAGCTCGGCAAGAGCCTCCGCTTTTTTTCGTTCCTCCTCATGAGTTTGAGCATTCTTGACCGCAAGCGAAATTTGGTCGGAAATTAACTGGATGAAGTTCTTATAATCTTCATCGAACTTGCGATACGGGCTTAGACCGATGGTTAGAATCGCATTCGGAAATTTTTTGTTTGCGGCCTTTAGTGGTGTATGGACAAATTGCTCAGGCATTACATCCCAGGCGCCTTTAGGTAAATTTTGCCACCGTCCATTGTTTTTTGATTCGACGATTTCGTTGCTGAGTACTGCTTTCGAGATATTTCTCGAATTGGGCAAAGGATTATGGATGTTAACATTTTGCGGAAACTCCGACTTATTGTCGACACCAGAAGAAGCGATTAACCGGGCTGTGGTGCCAACATTCTCTATTTTATAAACAAGAGCAAAAGGAATATCAAAAGGATTCGAACTCAGAACCCTCGCGGCTTCAGTATATACTTCGTCCTCAGCCAGGATAGCCGAAATGTTCTTACCTAACTGCCTCAAAGTTTCCATTTGGCGCTTGCTTATTACAGATTGCGTGATCTCATTTACTGTCGCAAGCACACCGCCGATGCCGCTTGGTACCGTTGTGTCTGGCACGGGACTGTACGCGATTGTAAAATGCGTTTCTTCCACGAAATTGTTTCGATTAACCTGGAGCTGAATATCATCCATCCATGTCGGAGGTCCGCCATAAAAGGGAGTGTCGATCAGAGGTCCAATGACCGGCCAAATTTCTTTCCAGCACTCGCTGGCGGGTTGCCCCAGCGATTTAGCCGGATGCTTTAAACCGGGAATGGGAATGTAGGCGTCATTGTAAAATTGAATATATTCTTTTCCCCACCATAGTATCATTGGAAACCGGTTGGCAAGCATCAGATTAATCAGGCCTCGTAGGCTTTGAGACCAGCTCTCAGGGGGGCCGATTGGTGTTTTAGCCCAGTCAAAATTGCGGATGCGCTCACCCATCTCGCCCCCGCCTTCAACGTGGGTGGCTTTAAGGGCGATTGGATGCTGAACAACCGTAGTTAGTTCTTGCATAATAGAAAGCGTTTAGTTCGGAGCAGAAATGTTTCGCTACCAACCCGTGAGTCATCCGTTCTTCTCAGTTGGCAGCGTAACCGTAAACATCGATCCTTTCCCTCTTTCACTCTCGACAGAAATATTTCCAGCATGACGATGGATTATTTCACTGGCGATAAACAATCCGATGCCAAAGCCCGGAAAAGTTTGTTCGCTTTTTCCTTCCACGCGATAAAATCGTTCGAATATTTTAAGTTGGTCTTTTTTATCAATGCCTATTCCAGAATCCTTCACCTTTATGGTAGCGAATTTTCGATTACCTTCCACTGTTACTTCAACATGATCTGAATTAGGAGAATATTTGATCGCATTAGTCAACAGGTTTAGTAGCACCTGGGCAATGCGATCTTTATCCGCGAAAACCTTTCCTTCAAACTCATTGTGTAAAATAATGGCGTGTTTGGCTGTTGTATGCCTCACGTCCTGCACAGTCTCCTCTACCACCTCCGAAAGGTTAAATTCTGTCTTGTGTAATTCAAGTTTACCTGATTCAATTTTAGAAAGATCAAGTAATTCCGACACCAGCCTGGTAAGTTTGGTGACCTGCTTTGCGATAGTAGTGAGTGATGATTTAACGGTCGCTTTTGAGAAGTGCAGCCGTTGTTCGTCGGACTCATCATAGATGTTTAGCAGTAGCTGGACATAGCCGCTGATAGACGTAATCGGAGTTTTTAATTCATGACTTGCCATTTTGATGAAGTCATCCTTGCGTTGTTCCAGCTTTTTTATTTCCGTTATATCCGTTATAGAGCCAGCATATCCGGAAAATTTTCCGTTGAGGTCATAGAAAGGATACCCTTCGGTGAAGCCCCACCTTAATTCCCCGTCTGTCCGCTTGAAGCGAAACTCTGAATTAAAATATCGTTTCTGTTTAAAGCTTTTGCGGAATTTGCTTACAATGGATTCTTTGTCATCATCAAAAACCGAGTCCATCCATCCACGATGAATCACCTCATTGAAATTTTTTCCTGTCCACTTTAACCACGTATCACTCACGAATATATTTTCTTGCTCTTCATTTGTCATCCACAGCGCAGCGGGGGATGCGTTAGAGATTGTTTTAAACAATAATTCACTTTCCTGAATTTTCTCTCGGAACCTTTTTTGATCATCTATGTCAATGGAAGCGCTGATGAAGCCGAGAAATTCGCCGTCCGCAGAAATTCTTGGAACAGAGTTATCCGATATCCAGCGGTATTCACCATCATGACGACGAAGCCGATATTCGGTATAAAATCCTTTTTGTTCTTTGAAGGACGCATTGTATGTGTCAATGCATTTCTGTACGTCGTCGGGGTGCACACTCTCGAGCCAGCCTTCGTCAGTTTCTTGCTCCAGCGTTCTTCCTGTGAATTCCAGCCAGGTTTTATTAAAATAATCATTGAACTTATCGGTGCCCGACATCCAGATCATAGCGGGTACATTGTCGGCCATCGTTTGAAATAATTCCACGCTTTCTCTCAGCTCCTGTTCCTGTGTTTTTTCTTCAGTAATGTCGAGCATGGTGCCGATCAACCTTTCCGGGAAGAGATTTGAATTGAAAAAAATCTTGCCCTGGGCTCTTATCCATCTTATTTCATTGTTATCGTAACGGTGAAAACGTAAGTGTATGTCAAACTTTCCGTCGCCGGCAGGATCGATTGCTTTTTTTACCTGCTCCATACAATAATTCTTGTCTTCAGAATAAATTCGATTGAGAAGCAGTTCCAACTGCGGGTCTACATTGGCCGGCAGTCCGCAAATCTTTCTGCTTTCAACGGAACAGTATAATTCGAGATTTTTAGGATTGTATTCCCAAGTACCCAAATTGGTTGTTTCAACGGCCATTCGGAATCGTTCCTCACTTTCATGCATCAACCTGGCCGTTTCCTTTTGCTGGGTAATGTTCCTTACAATCTTAGAGGCACCAATTACCTGGCCATGGGAATTTTTAATTGGAGAACTGGTTAACGAGATATCAAGTATTTTACCATTCTTGGTTATCCGTTTCGTTTCGAAGTGCTCAACGCGCTCTCCATTCTTCAACCGGGCAAGTATCTGATCTTCCTCGGCAAGGCGCTCGGTTGGAATTAGCTTGGTAATCGACTCGCCAATGATTTCTTCTTCTTTATATCCAAATAATTGTTCCGCTGCATGATTCCAGCTTGTAATGGTGCCGTTCAGCGTTTTGCCGATTATTGCGTCATCCGACGATTCAACAATCGCAGCAAGCCTGGCAGTTGTCTCATCTGATTTCTTTTGCTTGCTTATGTCACGGGCTATCTTTGATATGCCGATCACTTTACCATGACCGTCTTTTACAGGCGAAATGGTCAGTGAAACGTTGATCCTTTGTCCGTCCTTTCTTATACGTTCGGTTTCGAAATGATCAATCTTTTCTCCTTTTACCAGTTGCCCAATAATCTTAGGTTCTTCATCCAACCGATCCGCAGGAATAATTTTTGTTATGGATGCGCCGATCATTTCGTCCGCCGTATAACCAAATATTCGTTCTGCTGCCTCATTCCAGCTTGTGACTATGCCATCAATCCCCTTACTCACAATTGCATCATCCGAAGTTTGAACAATAGCCGCAAGTCGTGCTCTTTCGGCCTCAGCGATCTTGCGGTAAGTTATATCGAACAGCATGTTCACTGCACCTGTAATTTCGCCGTCGGAATCGAATATTGGCTCCGGATATGATTCAACATTTTTCCGCGATCCATCTGGTCGCTCGATAATGATTTCCTTGCGTTCCACTCTGCGTCTTTCTTTTAAGGCTATGGCCAAAGGACATGACTCATGGGGCAGAGCAGTGACCCCGTCAGCTTCATAAATTTTCCACGAGCCACACCACATATCGCGTCCTATTTCCGGCTGGCGACCCCAAAGTTCCACTGCTGCTTCGTTGTACAGAGTAATGCGACCGTCCTTATCTGTAGAATAAATCGCGGCAGGTAAGCTATGCATAAGATCGCGATAACGACCTTCCACTTCCCTGAGCGCAGTAATATCTTTTAGCAAGGCTATGTATCCCTTTACCATTCCTTTTTCATCCTCATCAGGAATGTAGTTAGCTTGAATGAAACGAAAGCGGTGTTTATACTGTATTTTTTCTTCAAAGCTTACATGTTGGCCACGCAGCGCTTTCTCCATATACGGTTTTACCTGTAAGTAAACCTCTGGTCCGACGAAATCTTCAACGGATTTCCCAATGATGTCATTCGCATTCAAGTGGAACCAATCTGCATAGGCTTTATTTACAAAACAATATTTTCGTTCATTGCTAACATAGATTACCGGAGACGTTACTGCATCGAGTAGCAGATGCGATAAATCTTCCAGGCTACGGTTAAGATTACCATTTCCCTCAGTAACTCGTTCTTTTGGTTTGTTCGACTTTATTTTCGAGGACAGATCCATCAGCAATGACAATTTATAAAACCCGGTAGAAAAAATACTGCGATTTCATCTGCATACCGTCTCTGCATTTCATTTGTTTTGGAAATACTTTAAATAATACTCACTGTGGGCAATTTTTTGCCCACCACACAATTCACCCGTTGGGTTGCTACCAGCCCTCACTTTAAAAAGATATGGTTTCGTATGGTCACCCCCCTTTTTTTGTGCGGACGAAGGGGAGGGTCTCAGTCATAATGAGCAGGAAGTATGCCATTCCGTGGATAAAAATTCCGAAACGGGAAGATGTAAAGCCTGTCAGTTTTGAAATCGCCAGCGGCACATTTGTTTTGTTGTTGAGTTTGTGAATTCCTGACCCGGGATGATCTTGATTAGGGGAACATTAGCATGATATTTAGAGTAGTTCACACGATGAAAACGGCAATCGAATTTAAAGTACCAAAAAGAAAACTCAGGGCTCTGTTACAGGATACGGCGAAAAGCGCCGAGGCAATAAACTTAGTCTACGTGTCTGATAAAAATCCGGGTATTGAAAGAGTTAAAAGAGGACGTGCGTTTATTTATATTAAAAATGGGAAAAGGATAACAGACGAGACAGAACTTTCGCGAATCAAACACCTTGTACTGCCGCCGGCATGGGAAAACGTATGGATATGCTCGTTGCCAAATGGCCATTTGCAGGCGACCGGTTTTGATATCAGAAAACGAAAACAATACAGGTATCATTCTCTATGGAGTGAGTTCAGGAACCAAACAAAGTTTTACCAGCTGCTTGCATTTGGCAAAAAACTTCCGGCATTGAGACAGCAATTGGAAAAAGACCTTGCAAAACCAGGACTACCGTTGGAGAAAGTATTGGCCGCCGTGGTTATGATTATGCAGCAGACTAACATTCGCGTCGGCAACAACATGTACGAAAAACTTTACGGTTCATTCGGTTTAACGACGCTTAAGGACAAACATGTAAAGATCAACGGTAGTTCAGTGAAATTCTGCTTCAAAGGCAAAAAGGGAGTATACCATCAAATTGACCTGAAGAGCGCAAAACTCGCACGAGTGGTGAAGCAATGCAGGGACATTCCGGGCAAAGAACTGTTTCAATACTATCAAGACAACGGCGAAAGAAAGACGATTGATTCCGGAATGGTAAATGAATATGTAAAAAACATCTGCTGTGATAATTTTACGACAAAAGATTTCAGAACCTGGACGGGCACAGTAAACGCAATAGAAGTGTTTAAGGAACTTGGATGTTGTGATGACGAAGCAGAAATAAAGAAAAAAATTGTGGAAACAATCGACATTGTCGCCAGGCGATTAGGCAATACGAGAGCCGTTTGTAAAAAGTATTACATCCATCCGGCAGTACTGGAAATGTACACTAACAAAGAACTGGAAAAATTTTTTGAACAGAACAATGGTGGCGGAGACAAAACGTTTTCACCCGCCGAGCAAATCCTCATGAAAATTTTGGAAGCTGGATAGCACAAGTCAGGTTATTGATTAGCTGTAGCAATCCCGTAAAAAATCCCGCACAAAGGCGGGAATTGCTTCTCATGTGAACGGTCATAAGACCGGGCGGTGTGCAAATTAAAAGAAAAAATATCAGATTATGTTAACTCGTTTTCCAGACTCGTTATGTTAGCCTTTTTCTGTCCAAAGAAGCGATGCACATTATAAAAGACGAAGGTAACAAAGGTCATTGCGATCAATAGCATAATGAGGATAAATTCTGGCCGAAACGCCTTCAACCAATATACTTCAATCAGTATGAAGCCGTGAACAATACAAATTATTTTTGCCGTTAGGGCATGACTGACGCCTGCGTTTGTGAGTAAATGATGGATGTGAGTCCTGTCCGCATGGAAGGGTGATTGACCCTTCCAAATTCGTAGTGCAAACACTCTTATGGTATCAAAAGCGGGAATAAACACCATCCCCAAAGCAAACAAGGGAGCGGTCCTTAATAACGGTTGAACGGCCTGGTTATTTACCTGTATGAGCCTCGTGCACAATATTGCAATCACGAAGCCAAGGACAAGCGATCCTGTGTCACCCATAAAAATTCTTGCAGGGTTCATATTGAAATACAGGAATGCGAGTACGCTACCCGCCAGTGCGAAAGCAATTAATGCAAAAGCCTTGTCTCCACTCATTGTGAGAAAAATACCAAGCGTAACGAGCGTCATAAAACTCAAACCACCTGCCAACCCATCAATACCATCAATGAGGTTAAAGGCGTTAGTAATTCCTACAATTGCCAGAATGGTGAAAGTATACTGCGCGGTAATAGGCAGTTCATTCACACCAAATAGCCCACCAAAAGTCGTAATCCGTATTCCTGAAAGGGCAATTAACAATGCGAGGGCGATTTCAAGAAGTAGTTTATATTTTGCAGACAAATCCATCACATCATCTGTGATACCCATCGCAAACAAAACCACTATTGAAACCATACAGGTCATTAAGCCGGTGTCGACGGAGAAAGGAAACCAGATAATCAGGGAACTTATCATGCCAGCCATAATTGCAATACCTCCCAAAGTAGCAGTTGGCATTGAATGTTCTTTTCTGTTATCCGGAACATCATGCAGGCGGTATTTGTTCACCAGCATGATAACCGGAGGAATACTCACCATCGCGATCACAAATGCTGTGATGAAACATATCAAGGCAAACTTATAGTCAGCAAAGTTTAGCTCAATTTGAAGCAGAGGAAGGAGGCTTTTCATTAGAGTTCTGGTTTTTCAATGGATCAAACCGGAAATTGGAACCGGAAAGTAGCAACAATAATTAAGAAAGTTCAACACAATTTTATTGTATACGGACCGAAAAAAATTTTAACGCCAGACGCCCTCTTCCTGTCATTCGCCTAACCAAATCTTTCAAATTCGCCCGGCACCGTTATTTTTGTAAAAAGGATACTCATTTCATCTTCCCCGGATATATTGTCCAATCCCATCGAATACTTGAAAGGTGTAGGTCCTCAGCGGGCCGATCTTTTAAAAAAAGAACTCGGCATTTTCACTTTCAATGATATTTTAAACCACTTTCCGTATCGTCACGTGGATAAAACCAAGGTAAATCTCATCTCAGAAATCACATCAGAAACCGAGTATATACAGGTGGCTGGAATTCTGTCGGTTGTTGAAGCCGTTGGCTATAAAGCGAGTAAGCGGCTCGTGGGCCAACTGACCGATAGGTCGGGTTTTCTTGAACTGGTCTGGTTTGAGGGAGTAAACTGGATTCAAAAGAATATTCAGGAGGGAAAAAGCTACCTGGTTTATGGCAGGGTGAGTTTTTTTCAGGGGCATCCCCAAATCGTGCACCCGGAAATGGAAGTGCTGACTGAAGAAACATCAAGCGGTAAAAGCTACCTCGAACCGGTTTATCCAAGTACAGAAAAGCTAAAATCCAAGGGACTTGGTGGAAGGCCTATTGGCAAATTAACGCAGGCGCTTTTTTCAATACTTAGGGAAAAGGATGTGCCTGAAAACATCCCATCACCCGTGCTAAGACAATTGAAGCTTTTGCCACGTTTTGAGGCTTACAAACAAATTCATTTTCCAACATCGGTTGAAAGTTATGAGCAGACATTAAGGCGGCTAAAATTTGAGGAATTTTTTTTGTCCCAGTTGCGTTTGGGTATGTTGCGATTGAAACGACATAGTTTTTCAAAAGGAGTAGTTTTTGATACCGTTGGAAATTTGTTTAACACATTTTACAGTAATTATCTTCCATTCGAATTGACCGGTGCTCAGAAACGAGTGATTAAAGAAATAAGAGCTGACACTGCGCGCGGACATCAAATGAATCGATTGCTGCAAGGAGACGTAGGCAGTGGAAAAACCATTGTAGCCTTGCTAACAATGCTGTTAGCTATTGACAATGGCTATCAGGCGTGCATCATGGCACCCACTGAAATATTGGCCCAACAGCATTATAACAGCATAATTGATTTACTCGGCGATATGCCCGTTACAGTTAAACTTCTCACAGGATCGACGAAGGCAGCGGAGAGAAAAGGAATCTTGAGTATGCTGTCCGAAGGCAGCCTTAACGTATTGGCCGGTACACACGCAATCATCGAAGAGTCCGTACAATTCAAAAACCTGGGATTAGCTATCGTTGATGAACAACATCGCTTCGGCGTTGCACAACGTGCAAGGTTGTGGGAGAAGGCCGAGATTGCTCCGCACATTTTGGTCATGACAGCAACACCCATTCCAAGAACATTGGCGATGACGGCTTACGGCGATCTCGATTACAGCATCATGGATGAAATGCCTCCGGGAAGGCAACCCATTGCGACAGTACATCGCTATGAAAGCAAGCGATCACAGGTGATGGATTTCGTAAAAGCTGAACTGGCAAAGGGAAGACAAGCCTATATTATTTTTCCGTTAATAGAAGAAAGTTCTAAACTGGATTATGAAAACCTCATGAAAGGGTATGAAAATGTGAAGGCTTATTTTCCGGAACCAAAATATTGGATAAGCATGGTACACGGCAGGCAAACTTCTAAGCAAAAACAAACCAACATGTACCGGTTTGTTACCGGAGATACGCAGATCATGGTTTCAACAACGGTTATTGAAGTGGGTGTTAATGTACCAAATGCCACTGTAATGGTGATCGAGAGCGCAGAAAGGTTTGGGCTCTCGCAACTGCACCAGCTGCGAGGGCGTGTAGGAAGAGGAAAAGATAAAAGCTTTTGCATTCTACTTACATCAAATGATATTGGTCGCGATGCTCGGGATAGAATGACAGTAATGACGTCGACGAACGATGGCTTTTTGATTGCAGAAAAAGATCTTGAGCTCCGCGGACCTGGTGATATCGAGGGCACCAGGCAAAGTGGAGTATTAAACCTTAAGCTTGCAAGCATAGTCCAAGACCGGCCGATTCTTGAGGCTGCGAAGAATGTTGTTACCAAGATCCTGGATGAGGATCCAGACCTTGATTCAGCGGCAAATGTGCAGTTGAAAAATTATCTGCTAAGGGAGAAACGCGGTACTGTGTGGAGTAAAATTTCGTGAGACCGAAAGGAAAGAGACATGGCTGTCACAAAAAGGTAAAACTACTAAGCATCTGGATTTTTAAGCTTATTTGGGCTGAATTTTAAAATAATTTTCGGTGATTTTAGTTAAATTGGTAAAAACTAAGTTGAACCGTACACGCTCCATACTCCTTTTCTACTACTTGCTTTCCGCCTTTGCCCTAAAAGCACAATATGGTAACATTGAGTTTATTGAAAATAAGGGACAGTGGGATAGCCGCATCAAATTTTTAGGACAGGTCGGCTCCGGGGCGTTTTATGTCCAACCGCGGGGATTCATGGTCCTTCAGCATAATAATACGGATTGGGCGAGGGTTTCTGAGATACTTCATAAACACGGGGCAAAGTCGGATGATAAAACGACTTCTGTAACTGTTCATTCTCACGCCTACCAGGTTGAGTTTTTAAAGGGAAATGAAAGTCCGGAGATTATTGCGGACAAGCCATTACCCGGGTACAACAATTATTTCATTGGAAACGATCAGTCAAAATGGGCCTCAGAGTGTAAGATTTACCAGGGCATAACAGTGAAAGATGTTTATCCGAACGTAGACGTGCGGTATTATTCAAACAACGGGTCCGTTAAATATGACCTTGTCGTAAAACCGGGAGCGGATATTTCCCGAATCGCGTTGAAATACCGGGGAGCTGATAAATTGCAAATAAAAAATAAAGAGTTAGTCATTGGCACATCAGTGGGTGAACTAAAGGAATCAAATCCCTATACTTACCAGTTTGATCAAAAAGGCAGAAAAGAAATAAACTGTCGATACGTTTTGAAAAACGATGTTGTGACCTTCGACGTTAAGAATTATGACCCGTCTTCCACGATTATAATTGATCCATCAATCGTGTTCTGTTCTTTTACTGGAAGTACTGCAGACAACTGGGGTTTTACTGCAACCTATGGACCAGATGGATCGATGTTTGGTGGCGGAATTGTTTTTTCTGCGGGATTTCCTGTTTCACCGGGTGCTTTTCAAACCAATTTTGGAGGTGGTACGTCTGGTTTTGGAAGCGGTGGCTTCGACATGGGGATCATTAAGCTAACTCCAAATGGAACGACTCGCGTTTATGCAACTTACCTTGGTGGTTCGGGCAATGAAATGCCTCAAAGTTTGATTTGTGATGCGCAAGGCAATTTGGTTGTTGCGGGACGATCTAATTCGCCTAATTACCCAACCTATCCAGACAATAATATTGGGGTGACCAATCCCGGCGGAAGTTTTGATATCATCATCACAAAATTAAATGCAGCTGGAACTGCATTAGTCGGATCGAAAAAAATCGGTGGTAGCGGTGACGACGGAGCGAATATTACGGCTTACGGCAGCAGCGCCACAGGGTTGCAACATAACTACGGAGATGAGTGCAGAAGTGAAGTCATCTTAGACAATGCCGGAAATATTTACCTGGCCTCGTGCACGCAATCCGACAACTTTCCTACAGTAGGAGCGTTTCAGGCTTCAAACAATGGCGGATCACATCACCAGGACGCGGTGGTTTTGAAAATGACGCCAAATGTTTCAACACTGTTGTTCAGTACTTACCTCGGAGGCGATGGAGATGATGCCGCTTACGTTTTAGACATTAGCCCAACCACCGGGAACTTGTATGTTGCCGGAGGAACAGAAAGCAGCACGAATTCGTTGCCAGGTACTCATGCAGGTACAATTGGTACCACCAATGCTGGCGGGATAGATGGTTTTGTTGCAATCATATCTGGCTCATCCCTCGTTCGGTCTTCTTTTTTTGGAACATCCAGCTATGATCAGATTTATGGAATTAAGTTTGACAGGAAAGGCTTTCCTTACATTGTAGGACAAACCAAAGGTGCCTGGCCGCATATTAATGCAACTTATTTTGACAATGGAGCGAAACAGTTTATTGCAAAGTTGCAGCCTGATCTTTCTGCATATGTCTATTCTACCACTTTTGGAAAGCCAGCCAGTGATCCGAGCATTTCTCCCGTTGCATTTTTAGTTGATCGTTGTGAAAACGTATATGTCTCCGGGTGGGGTGGAGGGTTTGGAGATCTCGCCTCATGGGGATATCCAAATTCAAATACTACTGGCTTGCCTGTAACTGCCGATGCGCTTCAAAGCACTACTGATGGACGCGATTTTTATTTCTTTGTATTAAAGAAAGATGCGGCCGATAAACTCTACGCCAGTTTTTTTGGTGAGGGAAATTTTCCTCCGAGTAGTCTGGGTTGTGACCACGTGGATGGTGGCACCAGTCGCTTTGATGAAAATGGCGTTATTTACCAGGCCATCTGTGGTAATTGCAAAGTGTTTGGTCCTTCTAACCCACGATTTCCCACTACACCGGGAGTGTGGGCTGGAAACAATCCTTCCAATTCCGGTGGAGAATGCAACCTGGCTTTGGTAAAGATTGCCTTCAACCTTGCCGGCGTAAAAGCGGGAATATTATCAACGATAAATGGTGTGCCTCGTGATTCATCAGGTTGCGTTCCGCTAACTGTTGATTTCAGTGATACTGTTAAGAATGCAGTTAGCTGGGAATGGAATTTTGGCGATGGTAGTCCCCAGGTTAAGACTCAGACGCCCAGTGCATCACATGTATTCAACACCGTGGGTACATATTTAGTCATGCTGGTTGCCATTGACTCGAACACTTGCAATATCCGTGACACGTCGTATGTGCACATACGGGTTGGCGACATAAAAGCAACAATTAATTTTAACCCGGTGAAATTAAATCCCTGCGATTCGTTTAAGTATAGGTTTGACAATGTATCGACGGCGCCGCGGCCGTTCACCAACACGTCATTTATCTGGGATTTTGGCGATGGTACACCGCGCATTCCTTCCGGGTCAGCCAGTGTATTTCATGGCTATGCCGCCCCAGGTACCTATAACGTCAAACTTATACTCGTCGACACTGCATACTGTAATGCTCCCGATTCTGTGACGGTCCAGGTAAGAGTGGCGGCTCTTGTGAAGGCGCAGTTCACGACACCTCCCGCTGGTTGCGCACCTTACACCGCAGTGTTTAACAATACTTCGTTAGCCGGTCAATCATTTCAATGGGACTTCGGTGATGGAACGACTTCAACCGCAATCAATCCGACTCATTTATACTCAGTGCCTGGCAACTATACAGTTACTCTGATAGCGATTGATCCCGGAACGTGCAACCTCTCTGATACGGCAAGGCAGACAATTACGGTAGCAACGAATCCAACAGCTGATTTTAGTTTTGCCCCGTCTCCAGCAGTGGAAAATACACCAACGATGTTTACCAATCTTTCGTCGCCCGATGCCGTTCGCTTTGTCTGGCATTTTGGTGATGGCGACAGTTTGAAAACAACTTCGCGGGCAGATCTTTCACACCAGTATAACGCTACCGGTACGTACAACGCCTGCCTAATCGCCTTCAATGCGGCTGGTTGTCCAGACTCTATCTGCAAGCCGGTGAGTGCGATTGTAGTACCTGCAGTTGATGTACCCAATGCATTTACCCCTTTAAGCGGCAACATAAATAGCCAGATTTTTGTTAAGGGATTTGGGATTACCAGGTTGAGATTCATTATTTGGAACCGCTGGGGGCAACGTGTATTCGAAACAAATGATAAAAATATTGGTTGGGACGGAAAATTTAACGGTTCTGTGCAACCAATGGACGTTTATGCGTATACTTTAGATGTAGAATTTTTTGATGGAAAGAAAACAACTAAAAAAGGTGATATAACGTTAATACGATAACCTTAAGTGTACAGTGATGAAGAGAAGCTTTTATAAGATAGTGATGGTTGCCAACTGTGTGTTGTGGTTTGTACCGTATGCTTTCTCACAGGATCTTCACTTTTCTCAATTCATGAACTCTCCGTTGTTGACCAATCCCGCAAATGCAGGGTTTATACCCCAGGCGGATTACAGGTTAGGAATCAATTATCGTAACCAATGGTCGTCAATCATGGCCATCCCTTACAAAACGATGAGCGCGTTTGGAGATGTGCAGGTGTTACGGAGCAGAATTGAAACCGGCTGGATGGGTTTAGGAGGCGTCATTCTTCATGACGTGGCCGGCAGTGGCAATCTAACTTCCACAAAAGTGTATGGATCCGTCGCATATCATCAAATGATCAATGCGGGAAGTCTCGTAAGCGCGGGCTTCAACGTGGGTTGGGCAAATAAACAAATAAATGTTACGAATCTTAAGTTCCCTGATCAATACGATGGGAAATTTTTCGACAATCATTTGCCTACCAGCGTTGCTCTCGCAGCTAACAATATCAGTTACCTGGATTTACAAGCAGGCGTTAACTACGCTTACTTTCCGAATGATAAGGTCTATGTAAATGCAGGCTTTTCCGCAATGCACGTTAATCGTCCCCGTGAGTCGTTTTTTGACCAGGCACCTGGAATCGATAACCGTGTTCCCGTTCGTTACACTGGCTTCCTGAATGGTAGTTTTATGGTGAACGATCAATGGATCATAAATCCAAACATTTATTTTTCAGAGATGGCCAAGGCTTCTGAAATTGTGGGAGGACTTAATGCTCATTATAACCTGGGCGGGCAAGGCGAAAGTGAATTGATCGGCGGCGTTTACTACAGGTATAAAGACGCATTCATTCCAATGATTGGCCTGGAATACAAGGATTATACCTTTACGTTCACCTATGATGCGACCGTGTCCACCTTGAGAAATTATAATAATACTCGCGGCGCATTTGAATTTTCTCTTATAAAAAACGGTTTTTTCAGCGACAGGACAGACAGGCAATCGATGTGTCCTGATTTCAAAAATGCCTATTAACGACGCTCAGCCTTAATTTTTACTTTCTTTTAATTTAAGAAACTGCTTTTTTACCCTGAAGCAGGTCAACTTTGTTAAACTGATGAAAAAAGAGATGCTGCGATATAAAATACTAGCGGTGTGCCTGGTGTGTGTTTCTGTACTTCATGCACAATTCGGTAACATTGAGTTTATTGAAAACAAGGGGCAATGGGACAAGAAAGTCAAATTTTTGGGCAGGGTTAACTCTGGTGAATTTTATGTGCAGCAAAATGGATTTATGGTCGTGCAACATAATCCCTCCGATTGGTCAAGAGTTGCTGACGCCGCGCACAGGCACGATGGTAACAAGAATGATAAGACAAAGGAGGTTGGGGTTGTTCATTCACACGCTTTCGAGGTTCAGTTCTTAAATAGCAATAAAACTCTGGAATTAATACCGGACAAACCTCTACCGGGATATAACAATTATTTTATCGGAAACGATCCATCAAAATGGGCAAGTGATTGCAAGGTTTATCAGGGTATTACTTTAAAGGAAGTATATCCAAATGTGGACGTTCGGTATTACTCAAATAATGGTAGTGTAAAGTACGATTTGATTGTAAAGCCTGGCGCTGACGTTTCGCGAATCGCATTGAAATATGATGGCGCGGACAAACTGGAAATAAAAAACAAAGAACTCGTCATCGGTACGTCTGTGGGTGAATTGAAAGAATTGAATCCCTATAGTTACCAGTACGACGCTAAAGGAAGAAGAGAGGTAAGTTGTAAATACAAGCTAAAAAATAACATCGTAAGTTTTGATATTAAGGATTATGATCCAACATCGACTGTTATAATTGACCCAACACTGATTTTCTGTTCCTTCACAGGAAGTACGGCAGACAACTGGGGTTTTACAGCTACATATGGACCCGATGGGAGTATGTACGGCGGTGGGATTGTTTTTGGAACGGGATTTCCGGTCTCTCCCGGTGCATTCCAGACAAATTTTGCAGGCGGTAATGCCTCAAACAACTTTGGCGCCGGGTTCGATATTGGTATTATCAAACTAACTCCTAATGGTAATAATCGAGTGTATGCAACATACCTCGGGGGTTCTGGAAATGAAATGCCTCAAAGCCTGGTTTGTGATCCACAAGGAGAATTGGTCATTGCCGGCCGCAGCAGTTCTCCCGATTATCCTACAAAACCTTCTGGTAATCTCAATGGTTCAGGCGGTGGATTTGATATAATACTCACTAAGCTTAATGCAACAGGCACTGGATTGATTGGTTCAAAGCGAATTGGTGGGAGTGGAGACGATGGTGCCAATATTACACCGTACGGTGGGGGTGCTACTTCATTGCAACATAATTATGGCGATGAGGCCAGGAGTGAAGTCATTCTTGACGGTGCTGGTAACATTTACTTAGCGTCCTGCACTCAATCAAATAGTTTTCCTTTAGTATCTCCATTCCAATCGGCAATCGCAGGCGGAGCACACAACCAGGATGGGGTTGTTTTAAAAACAAGTCCAGATGTGTCAACGCTTTTGTTTAGTACTTTCCTTGGCGGCAATGGTGATGATGCTGCTTATGTAATAGACATTAATCCAGTTAGTGGGCAGGTGTATGTAGCGGGAGGTACGGAAAGCAGCACAAACACTTTTCCCGGGAATCACGCTGGCACCGTGGGCCCAACATATTCGGGAGGCATTGATGGTTTCGTGGCAGTCATCTCAGGTACAACCTTGGTACGCTCCACGTTTCTAGGTACAAGTAGCTATGACCAGGTCTACGGACTTAAATTCGATCAAAAAGGTTTTCCTTATGTAATGGGTCAAACGACAGGAACGTGGCCTCATATTAATGCTACGTATTTTGATAATGGCGCCAGGCACTTCATTTCGAAATTGCAACCTGACCTTTCAGCTTATGTTTATTCAACGACTTTTGGAACAGCCTCGGCCTTGCCAAATATTTCGCCAACTGCATTTTTAGTTGACCGTTGCGAGAACGTCTATGTATCGGGATGGGGTGGCGGTTTCGGCCCAAGGGTTGACTGGGAATATCCCAACGCCGGAACAACGGGTTTGCGCGTAACACCGGATGCTATCAAATCAACTACCGACGGAAGAGATTTTTATTTCTTTGTTTTGAAAAAGGATGCAGCGTCTCAGCTCTATGGAAGTTTCTTTGGTGAAACAAATACAAACGGTACAGACCACGTTGACGGGGGAACCAGCAGGTTTGATCAGAATGGAGTTATTTACCAGGCTATATGTGCCAACTGTGGGGCTGAAGGGGCATTTCCTACGACGCCGGGCGCATGGTCAACAACCAATCCATCCGGCGGGCGATGCAATCTTGCAATGGTAAAAATTGCATTTAACCTGGCGGGTGTGAAGGCTGGCATATTATCTACGATCAATGGCGTACGCGGGGATACAACGGCTTGTGTACCGCAGACAGTTGATTTCACGGATACTATTAAGAATGGTAAATCCTATGAATGGAATTTTGGGGATGGCAGTACTCAAATTACGACGACTGTTCCGAGCGCTTCACATACGTTCACTTCCGTTGGAGTCTTTAAAGTAATGCTTGTTTCGATTGACTCCTCAACATGCAACGTCCGTGATACTTCATATGTGAATATAAAAGTGGTAGATCTGCGCGCCGTACTTAAGTTTAATGCCGTCAAATTAAATCCATGCGATTCGTTCAAGTACCGTTTCGACAATCTATCGACGGCGCCAGTTGCATTTAACAATACTTCTTTTATATGGGACTTTGGAGATGGCTCGCCCAGAATTACAGCAGGCCTTACCACTGTGTTTCATAACTACACAGCACCGGGTACTTATAATGTAAAATTGATACTGACCGATACTGCGTTTTGTAATTCTCCTGACACCATGACGGTGCAGGTACGGGTGGCTGCCTTGGTAAAGGCTCAGTTCACGACCCCACCTGCAGGTTGTGCTCCTTATAATGCTTCGTTCACGAACACCTCCATAGCGGGTCAATCATTTCAGTGGAATTTTGGCGATGGGGGGACATCAATCGCCATTAACCCAACTCACCTGTATGCGACCCCGGGAACATACACAGTTACTTTGACAGCGATTGATTCAGCGACTTGCAATTTTTCCGATACTACGACTTCGGTAATTGTTGTGGCAGGTCAGCCAATAGCAGACTTTAGCTTTTCACCGGTTACACCGTCGGAAAACACTCCAACTGATTTTACAAATCTTTCTTCGCCGGATGCGGTACGCTTTATTTGGAAGTTCGGAGATGGGGATACTTTGTTGACGACATCCAGGGCAATTGTATCACATCAATACAATGCGACGGGAACGTTCAATACCTGCCTCATCGCTTTCAATGCAACAGGATGTCCGGATACTATCTGTAAGCAGGTAAGTGCATTGGTTGTTCCTGCAGTAGACGTACCCAACGCGTTTACGCCGCAAAGTGGTGACATAAACAGTAAGGTTTTTGTAAAAGGATTTGGCATTGCTAAAATGAAATTTATCATCTGGAATCGGTGGGGTCAAAAAGTGTTTGAAACGAACGACAAGGATATTGGTTGGGATGGAAAATTCAATGGAGCGCTGCAGCCGATGGATGTATACGCGTATACGTTAGACGTGGAATTCTTTGATGGCAAAACAGCTAAACGAAAGGGTGACATTACCCTGATCAGGTAGTATATACTCGAACTTTGAGCCTGTGCCTTTGCCTGACCTCGTTCCATTATATTCATGATTTGTACGAATTTTACACGATCAAGTCGAAATTTATGACAGGGGCTACGATCAACCTTATTCCTGCTATCCGCCATCTTGAGGAGTTTAAAAAGATAATCGGAGAAAAATATGTTTTGGTTGATAAGGAATCACTGCATCATTATTCGCACGATGAAACGGAAGATCTGCATTTCTTACCAGATGTTGTGGTGAAGCCGCGTACAGCTGAGGAAATTAGTGCCATTTTAAAAATTTGCCATCAACACAAAATTCCTGTCACCCCTCGCGGAGCAGGTACGGGTTTAAGTGGTGGGGCACTACCGCACCTGGGTGGAGTTTTGCTATCAACGGAAAGAATGAATGAAATCCTTCTGATTGACGACCATAATCTGCAAGTGACGACGGAGCCTGGCGTCATCACTGAGGTGTTGCAAATTGAACTTAGAGAAAAGGGATTATTTTATCCTCCTGATCCAAGTAGCCGGGGTTCATGTTTCATCGGTGGCAATATTTCGGAAAACAGCGGTGGACCCAAAGCAGTAAAATACGGGGTCGTAAAGGACTATGTGCTGAACCTTGAAGTGGTTTTGCCGACGGGCGAGATCTTTTGGACAGGTGCAAATGTTTTAAAAAATGCCACAGGGTACAATCTTACACAATTAATTGTTGGCAGTGAGGGAACGCTCGGAATTGTTACAAAAATTGTCTTGAAACTACTTCCGTTGCCTAAATATGATTTGCTGATGCTTGTGCCTTTCCGTTCGGCCGAGAATGCGTGTGCAGCGGTTGGTGCGATTTTTCATGGCGGCTACACACCCAGCGGGTTGGAGTTTATGGAACGAGATGCGTTGGATTGGGTAAGCAAGTTTACAGAAAGTGTTGCCGTGAAAATTGAGGAGGATGTCCAGGCGCATTTGCTGATTGAAGTAGATGGCAATAACATGGATGTATTGGTGCAGGAAATGGAGGGGATTGCGGCAATCGTAACTGAATTTGATTGCGGCGAGATTTTGTTTGCCGACAACGAGCAGCAGAAAAATGAATTATGGAAAATGAGGAGAAGAGTGGGGGAGGCGGTCAAGGCTCACTCTGTATATAAGGAAGAAGATACGGTGGTACCACGGGCAGAATTGCCCGTTCTGTTGAAAGGTGTTAAAGAAATTGGTAAAAGGTATAATTTCCATTCTGTTTGCTATGGGCATGCGGGAGATGGTAACTTGCATGTAAATATCATCCGTGGAGATCTGACTGAAGAGCAATGGAACGGTTCGTTAAAGGAAGGTATTCGGGAAATATTTGAGTTGGTAAAACGTTTGGGAGGTACCATCAGCGGTGAACACGGCATTGGCCTGGTTCAAAAAGAATACATGAATATCATTTACGATCGCACACAAATGAGGTTAATGAAGGAAATCAAGAAGATTTTTGATCCCAATAACATTTTAAACGCAGGGAAAATTTTTGATTAAACTGAGACAAAATTCGCCTAAATGAAAAAGTTATTCTTATCTATTCTCTTAGTAATTCTCATCGGGCGCATTTCTGCCCAGGATGAAGAGGTTAAAGAAAAGGGTTTTAAAAAAGAGAAGCTATTTACCGGTGGCAGCATCACTGTATCTTTTTACAGTGGTGGTTTGATTTTAGGTGGCACCCCTATGTTAGGGTATCTGCTTACGCCCTGGTTAGATGGCGGCATCGTACTTAACTACACCTACCAGGGGAACCGGGACGTGTACGTGTTGAATGATAAGGTGCACCAGCACGTTCTTGGACCCGGCGTGTTTACGAGAGTATATCCTGTAAAGTTTTTGTTTGCAACAGGTCAATTGGAGCACAATTTCACCAGTGTAAAATATTCTGATCCGACGAGTGGCAGGTCACTAACGGAAAAAAATGACGCTAACTCCCTTTTGGTTGGTGGCGGGATAGCGCAAGGCAGGCAGAAGGGTTCCAATAGTTTTTTTTACTTCACGATTCTTTTCGATGTTCTCAAGAACAAATATTCGCCCTATGTGAATAACATATACGATTCATATGGTGAGCTGATAAGAACAGACATGATCCCGATCTTTCGTGCAGGAGTAAATATTGCCTTGTTCCAAAAGAGTTACAATGGTGGTGATGAAGAAAGAGGGAGTGGGCGTAAACAACCAAAATCCTACGACAGGTACTGAAGTAGATTCATAGGCGTATCAAACACAATGATCCTTTCTTTTGCCGTTTCATAGAGGAATCCTTCTTGTTCCATTTTTCTGATGTGAGTTAGCAAGTGATCAAAAAATCCGGCGGTGTTCAGGATGAAAATTTTTTTATCATGAATAGCCAGCTGGTTCCACGTCAGCATTTCAAACAATTCGTCGAGGGTCCCGAACCCTCCCGGTAGGATGATGGCAGCGTCACAGAGTTCATACATTTTCTTTTTGCGCACATGCATGTCATCTGCAATAATCAATTCGGTTATGCCATGGTGTTGACGTTCCCATTCGAGTAAAACATGCGGAATGATACCTGTAACCTTTCCTTGATGATGCATTACCGCGTCAGCAACGACGCCCATAAGGCCTGAGCTGCCTCCACCATAGATCATTTTGATATTGTTTTCAGCCATCAGCTTACCTAACTGCAGTGCCTGTCCGACGTACACACCATCAATTCCATCTTTTGATCCACAGAATACCGCCAGTGAGTTGATTGTCATGATGCAGCAATATACCTCTAAAAGGATATTGCTTTCGCCAAGTTTTTTTATTTAAACGGGTAAGTCAAATCCGAACTCGCTCCCCTCTCCCAGTTTACTCTTGACCCAAATTTTTCCGCCCTGCGCTTCAATAAATTCTTTTGAAATCGCAAGGCCAAGGCCTGTGCCAGTGACTTTAGAACCTGGGACCTTAAAGAAACGATCAAATACTCTTGGAAGATATTCTTCGGGAATACCCGGTCCCCTGTCAACCACAGAAAACTGTACAAGGCCGTCAGTGGTCTTGACATTTACAGCAATGCTGTTGTTTGGGGAAGAATATTTAATGGCATTTGAAAGAAAATTATTCATTACCCAGCCGGTCTTTTCTGCGTCTGCTTTTACCGTTGCAATTTCGTGGCTATAATTTTTCTGGAAATGAATATTTTTTTCCTTGGCTGCGCTGCGCACCGCATTGACGGCATTATCGACAATAACAATGGGGTTGACCGTCCGTATGTCCAATTGAATTTTTCCCGCCTCGACCTGACTCATGTTTAGCAGCTCACTTAAAATACGGAGCATACGATGGTTGTCCTGTTTCAACTGCTCGATGAGTTCTTTCTGCTCCTTTGTTAACTTGCCGTTTCGCTGGTCTTCCAATAGTTTTAAGCCAAAATCAGAAGAGGCCAGGGGTGTTTTTAATTCATGTGAAACAGTGGCAATAAAGTTTGTTTTGGCAACATCCAATTCTTTAAACGAAGTAATATTCTTCACAACAACGACTGTACTTTTTGTGTCTTCCTGCTTCACGTCAATCACTTCTTTTGTAAAGTAATTCTCTTTGCTATCCACGACTATTTTAAAAGGAATATTATTTTTTTCATTTAGCAAAAAGCGAAAGAGATCATTTCGCTCTGCCACTTCACTGGAAGGCCTGCCTACGACATCTTTCGCTTCAGTACCCAGCAACTGTAAGGCCTGGTTATTAGCAAACAAGACAACGCTGTTCTTGTCAATTCCAATGCTGGCATCCTTTAGGCTGTTAATGACGGCCTCAGCTCTGCCTTTTTCAAACATTAACCTGTTCAGGTTGCTGCTTTCAAAATGTTCAAGCCGCTCAGCCATGGTATTAAACGAGTCGGCCATTTGTCCAAACTCATCTTTATTTTTTATGTGGATGCGATGCTTATAATTTTTCCTGCTTATTTCCTGTATGCCCTCCGTAAGATCATGAATAGGGCCAGTGAGCACAGCTGGGAAGTTGAAAGAAAAAGTGAAAGCGACGAGGAAAATGACACCGGCAATCAGAGAGATATAGGTTAGGGCATTATTCGCCTTAGTTTCCGTTCTGTCGTTTTTCCTTTGAATGGCATTCATGTTGGCGTTCAAGATGAAATGCACTTGCTGATGCATAGTTCTTATAATGGGAACAGAAGTATCACCTGACTTAAACCGATTAAATGCTGAACGTAAAGCAGCAGTTGCATCAGATTCGCCAGGCTCAGTGATATTGTCTTCCTGCCTTTTCAACGCTTCGTCAAACCGCTGCAATGCAACTGAACGATTAATTTGAAAACTATCCATCTGGCGCTGCATGATGTGGCAATAATCCAACGATTCATAGTTATCTTCAAGAATCATCTTTGCATCATTCTTTAATCGTACGAGATTATAAATGCCAAGACCTCCTGATACGAGCAGTAAAAGGAATAGAAAGAGTGTCCCCATCCGGATTTTATTTTTTACACTAAGAGCCATTATGATAATATCACAAGATCAACGTCATTTTTTGAAAGTGTTTTAAGCAGCTGATTAAATACATTAGTGCGCAAAATTATTTGGAACAGATTTAAATGTGGCTTGCCTAAACAGACTGTGGTTATTTCTTTCTCCTCAATCGTTTCCATGATAGTGCGAGCCACATTTTCCGATTTCTTTTGTATTACCTCGGCGCCAAGTTCGGTTGCATTTTTAAAGTTGTTAATCAAGTGTCGCTGGTCGGCCAGGGAGATTCTATCAGGCGATTCGGAAGGAGTTTGTACATATAAAACGTGCCATTGGCTGTTGTAGTAAGAAGCGAGCCTGGCAGTTTTACGAATAATGCGTTGAGCAATTTCGTGATTCGAAGAAATGCAGGCAAGAAAGTGTTCATGGCGCCATGCCTTTTCTTTCACGGTTACTTCATAGTCTACCTTTCTTTCGACTTGCCCTGCTACCTCTTTTAGTGCCAACTCACGCAATTGCAAAATTTTATCAGGCTGAAAAAAATTTGTCAACGCCTGTTGCACTTTAGCATGATCATAAATTTTTCCTTCTTTCAATCTCGTAATTAATTCTTTTGCAGTAAGATCAATGTTTACCACCTCGTCGGCCAACTGCAATATCTTGTCGGGTACTCTCTCTTTTACTTCCACGCCGGTAATCTGTTTGACTTCTTCGTTAATGCTCTCGATATGCTGAATGTTAACCGCAGTGACGACGTCAATACCTGCTTCCACGATATCCAACACGTCCTGCCACCGTTTTTCATTTTTGCTTCCAGGAATATTTGAATGGGCTAACTCATCTACGATCACTACTTCAGGATGGAGCAATAAGATGGCCTGTACATCGAGCTCTTCAAGTTTTTTTCCTTTGTAAAAAACCTCTCGCCTTGGTATTAGGGGTAGCCCATTTATCAATGCCTGCGTTTCCTTTCTTCCATGGGTTTCCACATAGGCAACTTTTATATTTACTCCCTGTTCCAAAAGATCATGAGCTTCTTCAAGCATGCGATACGTTTTACCGACCCCGGCACTCATCCCGACATAAACTTTCAACTTACCGCGATTATCAGTGCGGTTCAATTTTAAAAACTGTTCAGCTCTTTTTTCCTTATCGTCATTAGGCTCAGCCATAAATGTTTCCAAGTTAATATAAAGCTTTTTTCAATTTTAGTGTTCCTGGCGTCTTAAATAGAAATGGCTGATAGGATTTACTACCAAGGGATATTTTCCGTCGTACGGGTCGATATCGCTCAAATGATTTATTAATCTGCATGTAGAGGGAAGGTGAGTCTTTTCCATAAAAAAAGATTTAAAAATGGTAAGTCGCCCCCAGAACAAATGTTCCCGTACTTTTTGCTGTCGGAAAATCGGTGTCCGCATTTTTGAAGAAAATTGGTTCTTCGGCCGTATCCAATCTAAACTCGGGGATTATAGTGAGATTGTCAATATGAATATTTCCTGACAAAGTGAAGTCGAAGATCTTATTTCCTCCCATTCCACCGGTATTCGCTATACCATGCTCATCACTGAAATATTCACCTCTTGCCGTTAAACCGAATCCTGAGCAGGGATCAAAATTCAAATATAGAGCAGAACCCCACCATGCATTATTGCTGCCCTTATCCGGGTTTACAGATTTTACTGACCCATTATAGCCTAGGCTGAATTTGCCCGAAACATTTCCAGTGACGACGAGATCAAGCTGATTGATCATAGCATCAGACATATCTTTTCCTCCCACATAATTTAAATATGCATTTAGTTTACTGTTTGTGGTAGCTCCGTGAATTTGTGCAATGAAATTTTTCTTTGCAAAGCTTGCTGTTGAAAAATCTGTTGCATTGGCAACCCCGGCCATAAACCCGAAATTGCTGTTTGCGATCACATCCATTTTGACTCCTGTATGAAAAAATGGGCTATAGGAGAACATATAATCCATGCTATAGTTGCGATTGAGATAAGCATCAGGAACTTCATAACCAACATGAGTGAACCACTTACCCATTGTAAATTTTACCTTGCCCGAGGGAGCAAGGGAAATATAGGCCTGCTTGATATTGGCCAGCGAAATAAATCCATTTTTTCCCTGATGTAGTTCGCCGTCATTGTAAGAAGATTCTTCAGCTCTTCTCCCAAACCCAAAATCAATGACACCGTCAACTTTTCCAATGCTGTAGTCGGCCTTAATAGAAGCCATGCCGAGCTCAAAAGAATTTTGCGAATTGGTGAAACTTGTATAATTATTTGTTCGGCTTGAGTCTTTTGCATTCTGGAAATTATAACGGTAATATGCATCAACTGATCCTGTGATGGACAGGCTGCCCTTTTGCGTCGAATCCTGAGCAAAAGAAATAATGCCGGGCAACAGAATGATTCCTGTTAATAAAGGTTTCATGATTTTCATTTTAGTTTATTTGTAAACTGCCGAAAGTTTTATAACAGCCCTTCCTTAGACAAGGAAGTGTTAACAATTAAAATCGAGAAAAAATCTGAATTGTTATTTTAATTTATCTAAAGCAATATTTAGTCTCAACACATTTACTTTGGAAGGCGCCATTCCTAAAAAAGACTTATCGACGTGCTGATCAACCAACGCTTTTACCTTCTCTTCTGATAATCCTCTCACTCTTGCCACACGTCTTACCTGTATGTAGGCAGATGCAGGTGAGATATCCGGATCAATACCACTGCCAGATGCTGTTACGAGATCAGCAGGAATTTCTTCTTTCTTAATGCCTGGATTGTGAACGAGGAATGCGTCGATCCTGTCCTGAACAATTTTTAAATAATCAGGATTGGATGGCCCCTTGTTGCTCCCTGCAGAACCCGCGGCATTGTAGTCAACTGCCGAAGGACGGCTCCAGAAATATTTATCATCAGTAAATTTCTGGCCAACAAGTTCATAACCTACAACTTTACCATTTACTGAAAGGGTTTTCCCCTTTCCTTGGCCAGGAGTTGCTTTGCCGATGCCTGCAATGAGTAAGGGATAGAATACTGAGCAAAGAACAAGCATCACCAGCGTCAACTTAAGAGATATTAATAAATTCTTTTTCATTTCAAAATAATTTTATCATTACATGAACAAGGCAAGTAACACGTCTATTGCCTTAATGCCGATAAAAGGAGCGATAATGCCTCCTAACCCATAAACCAGCAAATTCCTCCTCAGCAAAGCAGATGCGCCGATAGGCCTGTACTGAACTCCTCGTAATGCAAGGGGAATCAGCAAGGGAATAATGATTGCATTGAAAATGATCGCCGAAAGGATAGCCGATTCAGGACTTTTCAAACCCATGATATTTAAGGCCTGCAACGCCGGAATGGACGTAATAAACAATGCAGGTACAATCGCGAAATATTTTGCCACGTCATTTGCAATGGAAAAAGTCGTTAGTGTACCTCTTGTGATCAGCAATTGCTTTCCAATTTCAACCACTTCTATCAGTTTTGTGGGATCACTGTCAAGATCAACCATGTTACCGGCTTCTTTGGCGGCCTGTGTTCCGCTGTTCATGGCTACGCCAACATCTGCCTGTGCAAGTGCCGGCGCATCATTGGTTCCATCACCCATCATAGCAACAAGCTTGCCCCCCTGTTGCTCTTTTTTGATGTATCCCATTTTATCTTCCGGTTTGGCCTCAGCAATAAAATCATCCACACCGGCTTTATTGGCAATGTATTTTGCAGTGAGTGGATTGTCTCCGGTAACCATCACGGTTTTTACTCCCATTTTTCTCAAACGCTGAAACCGCTCCTGTATTCCAGGCTTGATGATATCCTGTAGTTCGATCACACCTTTTACTTCGCTGTCGAATGCAACGACGAGGGGAGTACCTCCATTCTGAGCAATTGTTTTTACCCTTTCTTCGGTTTCTTTCCTGATTGAATTTCCGTTTTTAACTACCATCTCACGGATGGCATCAAAAGCTCCTTTGCGGATCTTTGTTCCATTGGGAAGATCAACACCACTGCTTCTAGTTTCTGCCGTGAAATTGATAAAATTCATTCCTGAGCGGTTGCCAGCAGGCTTCACACCTTTTATTCCTGCGAGTTCAATGATTGATTTCCCTTCTGGTGTGTCATCCGCCAACGAACTTAGCACAACCATCTCTGCAAAGTCTTTTTCTCCTATACCATCGGTAGGGTAGAAATTTGTTGCTTTACGGTTACCGATTGTGATCGTACCCGTTTTATCGAGCAGGAGTACATCGACATCCCCTGCGGTTTCTACTGCCTTTCCACTTTTCGCAATCACATTTGCCCTCAGTGCCCTGTCCATTCCTGCAATACCAATGGCAGATAACAAACCACCGATGGTTGTAGGTATTAAGCAAACAAAAAGAGAAACAAATGCGGCAATGGTTATTGATGTGTGTGCATAGTCGGAATAAGGTTTCAGAGTTACGCAAACGATAGTAAATATCATCGTAAACGCAGCCAACAAAATAGTCAGTGCAATTTCGTTTGGAGTTTTTTGTCTTGTTGCGCCTTCCACCAATGCAATCATCTTATCAAGAAAGGTTTCGCCGGGCGGGGTCGTAACTTCAACAACGATGCGGTCACTCAACACTTTTGTTCCGCCTGTTACAGATGACTTATCACCACCGGATTCGCGAATAACCGGCGCGGATTCACCTGTAATCGCCGATTCATCAATTGTGGCAATGCCTTCAATGATCTCTCCATCCATCGGGATAAGATCTCCTGTTTCGCAAACGAAATGATCGCCTAACCGAAGCTGTGATGAGGGAAGAACTTTGATCGCATTGTCGGTCATTTTCTTAGCAGGCGTTTCCTCCCTTGTTTTTCTCAAACTTTCTGCCTGCGCCTTGCCTCTTGCTTCTGCTAATGCTTCGGCAAAATTTGCAAACAATACAGTAACAAGAAGTATGAAAAACACGACGATATTATACCGTAACGCTCCTTGCAATGTATCACCCGTGGCCGCCTGGTAAATACACACAGCGAGCATAACTGCAGTTACGATTTCCACGGTAAACATTACCGGGTTCTTAATCATTAGTGCAGGGTTCAGCTTTGTAAAGGATTGTCTAATTGAGACCCCAACCAGTTCGGGGTCGAATAATTTTATATAGCGTTTTCTTTTTGCCATAGTCAATCAGGATTAATAAAGTGAAAAATATTCAGCTAATGGACCTAAGGCCATTGGAGGGAAGAATGACAGCGCCGTAACGATTACAATCACTGCAATGGTCATTACCCCGAAAGTGATGGAGTCTGTCCTCAATGTACCAGGTGATTCGGGGATATATTTTTTATTAGCAAGCAACCCGGCAATAGCAACCGGCCCGATAATTGGCAAATATCTTCCCATGATCAATGCAATGCCGGTTGTTACGTTCCAGAAAACATTATTGTCACCCAAGCCCTCAAAACCGCTTCCATTATTAGCATTAGCTGAAGAATATTCGTACAACATTTCAGAAAATCCATGATAGGAGGGATTGTTTAACCATGCAGATGGCTTTACTGCCCATGCGATATCAGGATGATGCGCCACCATATATGCAGCGAATGCTGTAAAACCCTTCACAAGAAAAGCGGAAAGTAGGGTTACTATCATTGCGATCTTAACCTCCCTTGCTTCAATCTTATGTCCCATGAACTCAGGCGTTCGTCCCACCATTAGCCCCGCTACGAAGACGGCGATTATGATAAAGATGTAATAATTCAGCAACCCTACACCCACACCTCCATAAAGAGAATTGATCCACATGTCAATCATGACTATTCCGCCCGATATTGGAGTTAGACTGTCATGCATACCATTCACGGAGCCATTAGAAGTAGAAGTGGTGATGACGCTCCACAATGCCGTTGCTGCGGAACCCAGGCGAATTTCTTTTCCTTCCATGCTGCCCAGATGCTGCGCAACTCCCAATCGGTCTATCGCAGGGTTGCCTTTTGTTTCATAATAAATATTGATGGTTACGAAAATGACACAGAAAAAAGTCATTACACCAAATATGATCCAGGCTAGTTTTTTCCGGTTGATATAAAATCCAAGAGCAAAAACAAGCGCAGCAGAAATTAGGAAAATGGAAATTGATTCCACTGCATTCGTTAAGTAATTTGGGTTCTCGAATGGGTGGGCAGAGTTTGCACCAAACCAACCACCGCCATTTGTTCCTATTTGTTTAATAGCGATCATTCCGGCAGCGGGCCCTCTCGACACCTGTACGCTATCACCCTGTAGCGTAACAATAGAGTCTTTTCCATCATAACTTGTGGGTGTTCCATTAAAGGCAAGAATGATTGCCACAATAATTGACAAAGGCAGCAAAATTCTTGTAATGCTCTTTACCAGATAATTCCAGAAGTTCCCGAGATTATTAGTAGTTTTTTCTCTCAGGCCATTAAACAATGCGATCAAACAGGCGATGCCTGTTGCGGCGCTTAGAAACTGGAGAAAAGTAATGACGAATAACTGAGTCAAATAGGTTAAGCCGGATTCGCCGGAATAGTGTTGAAGATTACAATTCACCAGGAAACTGATAGCTGTATTAAACGCCAAGTCGGCTGTTTGACCGGGGTTGCCATCAGGATTCAGTGGCAGTTTGCCCTGGAAAATGAGCATGAGCATCGCATATACTAACCAAACCAGGTTAATGGTCAGCATGGCTTTCAGAAACTGTTTCCAGTTCATGCTCTCATTTGGATTAATGCCACTAATGCGGAAAATGAATCTTTCCAGAGAATTCATAAAATCCATAAGATTTTTTTCTCCTTTAAACACTTTTGCAATGAACTTTCCCAGCGAATAGGCCAAAACAATTGTTAAAAGGAAAATAATTACGGCTCCTAAGATTTCGCCAGTCATACAATCAGAATTTTTCGGGTTTAATCAATACATACAGCAGGTAACAAAACACTGCTATCGATAGAATGAATAATGCGATCATCATAATAATTGAGTTTTGCGGGACAACTAAATTCTTTCGAACCAATTAACAGATTTAAAAAAAAGCCAGAAGAAAACAAGCCCGGCAAGGATCAATATAACAGCTAACATATTTCTTGATTTATCAGTGAAACAAAATTTTAAATTTTACGAGCGCAATAAATGCCAGGGCCAATGCCATTAACCACATTAGCAAATAGAAACAGTATCAAGAAAATCCTTTTTAGCTGCCATTTGCAAACCTATTTGTGATAATCTCGTAAAAAAGGATCTTGGCAAACACCTTTGTGGCCTTGTCCGCAGGAGACGAGTCCTAATCCCGCTTCTCATCGAAGTCCTTTAATGCAGTTTGGTAATAATGAACGTAGCAATAAGAATGACCGCATAAAGTATTGGAATAATGAGATGCAGGTTTAACCCTCTTAACGAGCTGCTCGGGCGTCTTTAGGTGTCTTCATAAAAAATTATTTGCAGGATATGCTAATAATTTGGTACCAATTCCTGTCGAAGGCACCTAAGACTCTGCAAACACTTGGGGGAGCCTGTTTTATATTCTCAATGGGAAAGGGAGAGCCAAATATTGGAACTATAAAACCTTTTCAAAATGGAAAGGTTATTTTCAAAATGAAAAGCTAATCGGTAGCCGAGATTTTATACTCGTCCAATTTTCGGTACAGAGTAGTTAAGCCAATACCCAAGAGCTCAGCGGCCTTGGTTTTATTACCCCTAGTATAACGAAGCACCGTTTGAATATGCGCCCGCTCCACATAAGCGAGATCAAAAGAAGCAGCAATATTAAGATCGTCGTATTGCAGTTGGAGAGGAAGGTCCTCGACCTCTAATTGAGATCCGCTTGCAAGTATTACTGCTCTTTCTATTGCATTTTTTAGCTCGCGGACATTTCCCTTCCATGCCTGTTCTTTCAGGCGGTTAATAAATTCTTTACTCATGCTGGTAATGCGCTTATTGGTTCTTTGCGCAAAGACCGTCAGGAAATTTCTTGCGATGGGTAAAATATCTTCTTTTCGGTCCCTGAGCGAGGGAAGTTCTATGGTAAAAACATTTAACCGATAAAAAAGATCCTCTCTGAATTTCCCCTCTTTGATTTCTTCGCTCAGGTTGCGGTTCGTGGCCGCAATTATTCGAACATTCACTTTTGCTGGTTTCGTATCGCCGACCTTGATGAATTCATTTGTTTCCAGAACACGCAGCAGCTTTGACTGCAAATCAATATGCATTTCACCAATTTCGTCTAGAAATAAGGTACCCCCACTTGCCTCTTCAATTAGACCTTTTTTATCTTTTGTAGCCCCCGTAAATGCCCCTGCTTTATAACCAAAGATTTCACTTTCCAACAGTTCTTTGGTAAATGCGCTGCAGTTAAGGGCCATAAACGGTTTAGACGAACGCTTGCTGCTTGTGTGAATTGCCTGGGCAAAAACTTCTTTTCCTGTCCCTGTTTCACCCAACAGCAAAACTGTTGTATCAGTAGGAGCTACTTTCTTTGCGAGGCTAATAGCTTCCTTAATGAGGCTTGATTCTCCAAGAATATTTTCAAATCCATATCGTTTTTCGATCCGGTGCTCCAGTTGCTCGATTCGCTTTTGCAATTGGACCTTTTCAATTGCCTTATATAATAAAGGGATGACTTTATCATTGTCATCTCCTTTCACAATGTAATCAAAGGCTCCGTTCTTCATCGCCTGCACACCATCCTGTATATTTCCATAAGCCGTTAACAAGATAATCTCAACCAGAGGAAATTTTGGCTTAACTTCTTTTACAAAATTGACACCGCTGCCATCTGGAAGTTTCACATCGCAAAGAATAACATCAACCTGATTTTTTTCTAGAAATTGTTTCCCTTCGTGCAGGCCGCCAGCCTCACTCACTGTAAAACCCTCCAGTGAAATAATGCGACTGACTAATAAACGTAACTGTTCTTCGTCATCGATAATAAGAACCTTGCCCTTTTCCATGTCATAAAGATCTCTCAAAACTACTTAGAAACTCTTGTAGTACGGCGCTCCTCGGGGAGTTTGGATTGACTCTCGCATCGGATTAAACCTTTTATCTACAGGAAACGGCTAGTGCAGGCAATTTCTTAAACATTACTTGTTAAAAGGAAAACAAATTTCTTTATCTTCAAAAGTTGTTGCTTCATATTTGCAGACATTACCAAGTGGTATCGTATGCACGTACAAAAAATTAGTTTATGTCCCCAGGTCTATTGTTTGGCTTTGTAATCGGGTATTTCATACTGCTTCTCGTTGTTGCCTGGTATACTTCCCGCGGCGCGAATAATGAATCTTTTTTTATTGGCAATCGTAATTCAAATTGGATGCTGGTTGCGTTTGGGATGATAGGTACGTCCTTGTCCGGTGTAACCTTTGTCTCCGTACCAGGAACGGTCGGGCCATCTGGCTTCGCCTATTTCCAGGTAGTAATTGGTTATTTTATCGGCTACTTCATTATAGCATTTGTGTTACTTCCACTTTACTACCGATTGAATCTAACCTCCATTTACAATTATTTGCAGCACCGGTTTGGAATGATGTCCTATAAAACAGGCGCTATGTTCTTCATCTTGTCAAGAATTCTAGGCGCCACTGCGCGACTTTATCTTGTAATCAATGTGCTGCAGATATTTATTCTAAAGGACATGAACATCCCCTTCGCGATTACAACGTTTGTCATACTGCTGATGATTCTGCTCTATACATTCGAAGGAGGTGTAAAGACGATCGTATTTACCGATACACTGCAAACAACATTCATGCTATTGGGTCTGATCGTGTGTATTATTTATGTGATGAATAATATGGGCCATTCCTTTGGGTCTACCATGAGAGAATTAGGCAATGGAGGTTACACAAGAATTTTTAACACCGACATAAACAGCCCTGGATTTTTCTTAAAACAGATAATTGGAGGTTTGTTTATTACGGCGACGATGACGGGGCTTGACCAGGAAATGATGCAAAAAAACATCAGCGTAAGGACCCTTCATGATTCGAAGAAAAATGTGCTCACCTTTAGTGTCATTATTGTCATAGTAAACTTTTTATTCCTCCTGATGGGAGGACTGCTTTATCTCTTTGCTTCGTCAAAAGGGATCAATACGGCCCCGGATGATCTATTCCCGACGGTCGCCTTGCACTACATGGGAAAGATGATTCCGATAATATTCGTCATTGGACTAATCTCTGCCCTGTTTCCGAGCGCTGACGGTGCATTAACAGCGCTGACGTCGTCATTCTGTATCGATATCCTTGGCCTAAAAAGGAAGACCTCGGTGAAGCCCTCCGATGATGTGCGTGTAATGGATGCACAGTTGAAAGAGGAGGAGAGAGCAAAACGACGTACACGCCTAACCGTCCACTTCACATTCGCCATGATTTTTTTCCTAATGGTAATGGGCTTCAAGTGGGTCGATAATAAATCAATTATTGACGTGATTTTGAAAGTTGCCGGGTTCACCTATGGACCGTTGCTTGGATTATTTGCGTTTGGCATATTGACGAAAAGATCGATTAACGACAACTCGGCCCTCTATGTTTGTCTTGCCGCACCACTTATTATTTGGGGAATAGATTTCATCAACAATATCGAGTGGTACCAGAAACAATTTCATTTAACCGGCAATTGGGTTGATTCGATAAAAAATTTCTCACTATCCATTTTTGGAAAATTCAAAATTGGCTATGAATTGCTTATCTATAATGGGCTTCTCACGTTTCTTGGGTTACTATTGATCTCAAAAAAGCCCACTCTTTACGCAGAGCCTTCGGTTTAAGAGTTTTAAATATGTTATTTTTGATTGCCATCTGCTCTTGTGGGTGGTTTTATTTTCATTGAAATTCAAAAGAAAAAAGTGGAACAGCGCTGGAACGAACACATAAGGAAATCACGTCAACGCAACTGGACCGAGTCTAAAGCTCATTCAAGCTGGCAGATTTTCAAGATAATGGCCGAGTTTGTAGATGGATTTGAAGCCCTTGCAAAAATTGGTCCCTGCTGCTGCATTTTTGGATCGGCAAGAGTAAAAGAGGGTCATCCATATTATGAACTGGCAGTGGAAATTGGAAAGCGTCTCGCGGAAGAGGGTTTTGGTATCATAAGCGGCGGCGGCCCGGGTATTATGGAAGCATCAAATAAAGGAGCACAATTGGGGGGCGGAAAATCTGTCGGTCTAAACATCGAGTTGCCATTTGAACAAGGGTCGAATTCGTTCATCGATAAGGAACACAATCTAAATTTTGACTATTTCTTCGTTCGTAAGGTGATGTTTGTAAAATATTCGCAGGCTTTTATCATGATGCCGGGTGGCTTTGGAACCATGGATGAATTTTTTGAAGTGCTCACATTAATCCAGACGGGCAAAATGCTGCAAGTTCCCCTTATTTTGGTTGGCGCACAGTTTTGGGAAGGCTTATTAAAATGGACAAAGGAAATAATGATGGAAAAAGAAACCAATATTTCGCCCAAGGATTTTGAACTCGTGAAAGTGGCTAACACAGCCGAAGAAGTAGTACAGCACGTGTTGAATTTTTATACTCAGCATGCCCTTCAACCCAACTTCTAACAGTTATGAATATTGCCAACTCTGCTTAACTTCATCCATTAAAATAGTATGGACCTCATCCATCCGCAAGTTCAACAATACGCTGAAAAATATTCTTCACCAGAAGACCAATTACTGAAGGAAATTAATGAGTATACGCAAAAACATCCAGAAGCTCAGATGCTCAGCGGACATTTGCAGGGAAAAGTGCTGGAGTTACTTAGTTGCATGATCAGGCCGAGAAGAGTTCTCGAAATAGGCACATTTACGGGCTACAGTGCACTTTGCCTGGCAAAAGGACTAACGGAAGATGGGGTGCTGCACACGATTGAAATAAGCGAAAAGGAGGCCGTAAAAGCCCGTGAGTTTTTTTCACAATCGTCTTACAATTCAAGGATAATTTTACACTTGGGTTCAGCGTTAGATATTATCCCCATCCTTGATGAGGCCTGGGACCTGGTTTTTATTGATGCGGATAAACCTGCCTACATTGAATATTTTAACCTTGTTTTGCCTAAAGTCAGAAAAAACGGGTTTATTTTCGCAGATAATATATTTTTTCACGGCCAGGTATTGGAAGAAGAGGTAAAAGGTAAGAATGCCAAGGGAATAAAGGCATTTAACGAATACATTCAACAGCGTACAGATATAGAAAAAGTAATCCTTACTCTTCGTGATGGCCTGTTTTTAATCAGAAAATTGTAACTATCCCATGCAAAACAAGAAACTCGCTATCCTCTTCATTTTTTTGCTGAGCTTGCTTTCCAACTTTTCACGGGCACAATCTGCCAGCGCAATCCTCGCCTATATTGCCAGGTATAAAGATCTTGCCATTGAAGAAATGCAGCGTACTGGTATTCCCGC
>AR_comb_assmDRAFT_10025774_pt1 | contig 38873 bp, 29 predicted proteins | sample ArasoioldDNA_FD_10543 | JGI IMG/M metagenome (IMG submission 10543) | reverse complement strand
GGTGTTGGTGTCGGTGTTGGCGTGGGCGTCGGTGTTGGAGTTGGCGTTGGGGTTGGCGTTGCCGTCGGCGTGGGTGTTGCGGTCGGCGTCGGCGTCGGTGTTGGAGATACTGTTGGCGTTGGGGTTGGTGTTGGCGGCGGAGCCGGTGAGAGCGCGCTGCCATTATCGACTATGGCGGATATCGCCGAAGTCTGCACCACATTGTGAGAGCTATCGCGCCATTTTACTCGGTAATAGACCACCCGATCAGGTAGCGCAGGCACATAGATACTGCAGCCACTTGAGCACGCCACCGCGGAATATTGTTCAGACGCAAAGAAGTAGGGATTGTTATTGGCCGCTGCGACACCGACATCGCTTCGTGATGTGGGATACAGATTGGTGTCATAACCAAACTCCACCATGGCTTCGCTCGCTCCCCCCACCGCGGGGATTGATATTGGAGTCTGCTGAAACCCATTTCGGTCGATTGAGTCGTACGTCGGATACGGCGGAGCTTTAGCTAACCAAAGACTCCAATGGCCGGTTTCGTCCGGCCGCGGAAACATTACCCAGCGCCCGTCAGGCGTCGCGTGCGCATCACTAAACGTGTTGGCGACTTTCAATGGCATCAACCCTTGAGTGAGCGAACGTATCCACTTACCCGTGTTATTTGCTTCGACAATACCAATTTGAAGAACGGTAGAACCGAAAGGAGCAACGTGACCTAAGCAAAGCGCGCTGGTGTCCGAAAAACTGATGCCTCCATTCGGACAAGTTGAACTCGAAGTGATTCCTGGGGCGTTAAGATAGATGTCCCCGACTGCCGAACCATTTCGACATTCATTAGGAGCATTTGCCACGCAGTACTTGTAATTGTCTCCGACGTTGCCGGTGATTACATCGCCTGTTGCAGAAGAGGACACGTCCAAAATAGGCTTCGCACCAGCGATAGCAAACATCGCGAGTTTTTTACGAGACAAACTGTAATTCGTGTTAATCCATTTCCAGAGCGAACCGCTAATGTTGGTAAGAGACGTCGGTCGTAATTCCGGATCCGCATCGGGTGCCAAAAAATCTACCCCCCAAACCTTGCTTTGATTTGTATCGGCGTTTGTTTGCTGCGGGCCGCCAGCATGCTTCTGCCAGGCATTACCGCTCGCGCTCTTCTTCGCTCCAGCAAACATAGCGGAGTCTGAAATACTCAACGTAGAGTTGTTAGTCATTGCGGGACCAACAAAGCCGATCCAACCACCTTCTGCTATGCCACGTCCGTTGGCGAATGATTCGTGGCCATTGTAGGTAGTTGAATTTGCCAACTGTGTTAGGAAGTAAGTCCCGGTGGTGTCAGTGCCATGAGGATCATTTAAGAAGTCCCACCAACTTGGGCCAACCCCGGTTATGTCGTTAGGATTATGGCAGCGGCAGCTCATCAACGCAGTCGCTCCACTATTGTGTGAAGTGGGCGCGCTCATTCCTCCCTGACCACGTGCGGCGATATTCCACGTCGTACCACTAGTCAACGAGCCCAGGTACATTACTTCGTTATCAATGAGTATCTCGTCACCCGGCGCCATGTCGTACAACGTGTTGTCTGCATTCGGAGACGTAGGCGTGTTCGATGAGAAGGTCACCGTCATTTGAGAGCTGTTCATCGCGCCGTTGAGCGTAACCGTATACGGCCCCATTCCTGTACCTGACTGGTACATCGTCTTGGAAGTCCATGACATTTTGTAGGTGCCAAGGGCAGGATGCATGGCATGGATTGCACACCAACGGAAGCTCTTATCTCCGGACCCGCCACGTCGCCATAATGGTGCTAAACCCGCAACTGTGGCGGTTGGAGTTGAAATGTCTATGGCAGCCAACCAACCATAGGAATCCTGGTTTCCGCGCAATGCGTGAAACAAAAGATAGTTTCCCTGCACTACTGAATTGGCGAGGCTGGGAAATTTCGTTTTGTCGTAAGTTGAATCAAAAGACTGCATCAACGCCGATAGATTGTTGGGATTTGGCGTCATGTCCGTCCAGGAACAGAATGCATAGGTTCCTGGGGCCACGCTCGAGTTGTAGTAAGAGTTACCGCTCGCGGGGAGTTGACAACGAACGACGTGAGCGTCGTTGTTTGAATCTACGGCTGTCCCAAATAACTGGGTCGGATTAGTCCCGAAATGCGAGCCACCACTAACACTGAAGTAGTTAGTTCCCATTCCGGGCAGCAGTCCACTACTCAGAACGAGCGTGCCAAGGAAACGCGAGGCCGTATCCGTGACAAAATAGAGTCGCGCCGTACCATTCTGTGACGGCATAGTCGCCAAGTATCCAGATGCTCCCGTGGAGTCAGTTATTGAAGACTGAGCAAAGGGCCACGGAGCTCCACTACCGTAAAAAGCAATATCACCGCCAAACGTTTCATCGGAGGGAATTGCCATCTTGCGCAACACGACGCCCGTGACTGGGTCTGTCAGCACTTGATTGCGATCGCTTGAGTTAACCGTTGGGAACGCATAACTGCCAGCTCCTGCTATGGGCTGCTCATCACCTCGAGACATGCCTAACGGGCGGTTCTTTGTGGTCCAGCTCACTGTAGCGACCTGGGAGCCACAAGTGACACGCGCAGAGTAGGTGGTGGCAGGGGTGAGTGCCCGGCTATAACGCTTGCCGTCAGAGGCAAGATTGTCAATCAATCCCTTCATGTTCGGTACCGAGCCCACAACAAAAGCTCTTGAGGTCGTTCCAGATCCGACCGAACCAGGCCGATTGTCCAAGTTGGACCCCGCAAACAAACCTGAATTGACATCGTTGATGAGCGGTGAGTAGCTGCTATTCTCACTTACCTCCACCGTGCAAGGTGAAGTGTCGGCGGCAGTGTAAGTGAGAATCGCTTGCCGCGACGTCGTGCTCACACTAATACCAGCGCTCAAGTCGAACGGCGCCATTGAACGGGCATTCGATCGCGTAGCGAATTCCGCACAATAGACGAGGAGCGAAAATATTATGATTGATACAAGAAGGAATTTCTGGTCTGCAAGACGTCTTATAACATTAGCAGGGGAAAAGAACATTTCGTCCTCACTTCGGTAGCTGGACTTTCTCCCACAAGGAGAGACTCCTCGCTTTGCGTCACTGCCTCGCGACAGTTTTGCCTTTGGTCGGTTAAGGGTTTGCGTCCATGTCGGACGCACTCAAATCGACTACGCCCAATTCACTTCTATCGATCGGCCGAACATGTGGGTGCAACTCACCCACGAACAAGAAATTACAGCCACGATTACGATACGTGGCAAACATTCAGGTTTTGCAACAAGCCGAACAACGAAGCTTGGCCGCTAGCGTCTTCTATGCGGGGTTGCGCGAAGGCGCCAAACACGCTTCGTCTGGTGAGATTGGTCACGCTGGTGTAGGAAAACTAAATCCCGGATGAAACTTGTCGTCATATCAGAGACAACGAGGCTTCAGATTGTATGGAAGTTTAATAAAAATGAGGGCGTCGGAGAGAAACCATCACATACGATTCGGCCTTATCCTGAGCGATGGTTTGTGGTAGTTTCGAGCAAAACGTTGAATCCCACCACGGTGTCCGATGCCTTCGGCAACCAGACAATCTCACTCGGGATGAGTTCAAAACATCCTTACCAGGGAGACTCACGGCTTTGCGCCCCTGCTTCGCAACAGGTTTGCCTTTATCGTGTGCAATCGTTTGATTTTGAAAAGAGCGCTATGGTCCGCACGTGCGGTCAAACAAGATTAAACATAATGAGCAAACGCTGTCAATACTCATTATTGCCACGCCATTACGCTGGAAGATGACCAAAATGCCCCATTTCTCAGCCGTTACAGCAAAGGGAGATTGAAAACGACGGGTTGTCTTTGTAACATGACGCGTTGTGAAGTGGCTGTTGGTTAACAGCCTCCAACGTTAAAAAGTGCCTGAAACCTACCACGTGCCCTTCAGCCCGAGACGGTATTCGCCAAATTCTTCTCAAATCCGTACGTAGGTAAGTGGGGTCGAAGCCTACCAACAGCTACTAAAGCAGCTTTTTCCAGTATGTAGGAGAGAGTGAATGCTGCCAAACCCGAGGTAGATGCCAATTCAAGGTGCTGAAGTGGAGTCGGATGTTAGACAATGAGCGATACTTCAAGACAGGGAGGTATAGACATTGACCGTTGAGACAGAGACTGAACAGAGTTTGGCCAGTTTGGCTGAACATGTGTCTGGAGTTGCGATTCTCCTGGATGCTTCGCCGCGTACTTGGACGAGCGTCGAAGAAATCAATCGCCGTCTTTCTCGGAAACTCTCAGCTCAGGGAATCAATGTAGTTCTAGTATATGCTGGTCTCTCACCAGAGCACCGCAAACGATTTGAAGAGGCTGGTGCCCGTGTTGAAATTGTTGGGTATGGAAAAGAGCGGTACAGGTATTTCCGTGAGCTGCGACGAATATTCCGGGCGAACTCTATTTCATTGGTCCATGTTTGCTTCTTTGACTACTTCAGCCTTGTTCCCTGGTTAGTTCGATTAAATGGCGTAACAAAGATCGTTTACGAAGAACTAAACAGTGGGATGCTCAACGCCACAGGTTGGAAACGGGCACTTCTACAACTTCGCACGGCGATAATGAGTTGGCCGATGTCGCGAGTGATAGCGGTTTCTGAATTTGTTAAGACCGACCTGGTCAAGCGCGGATTTGCTACAGAGGATATTGTCGTTCGTTACCTTGCGGCAGATGAGGAAAAATTCAAGCCTGATGCGGATGCTCGTGAGAAATGGGCTGAGGAATATTCAATTGGACCAGACGAATTAATAATGTCCAGTGTCACGCTCTTTCGGCCCTTTAAGAGTCCGGAAACGCTTGTCGAAATGGCCGCGTTGCTGGCCCAACGCAATGTTCGTGCACGGTTGTTCATGGCTGGCGATGGCGCGATGCTGCATGATCTAAAAGAGCTTGGCAATAAGCTTAAGGTTTCTGATCGGATTCATTGGTTAGGGTTCTGCAACGACCCGCGGAGTCTGATGCAAGCGTCTGATATTTTCCTCCTTGCCTCGGTAGGCGAAGCTGGGGGATTCGTATTGAGTGAGGCTATGGGTTGTGGAACCCCGATAGTCGGAAGCGCAAGTGGAGTCATTGCAGAATGTGTTGAGAACGGCAAGACCGGAATCCTGGCGACTCCTAAGGATCCGAGTTCATTTGCGGATGCGATTGAGAAGCTTGCGCGCGATCGATCTTTGCTTGACTCGATGCGGATTAGAAGCCGTGAAAGAATGCTGAAACATTTTACGGTAGATATTCACGTTGATAACACTCTAGCGGTATATGCTTCACTCTGAAGATAGTATTTTCACGTCTTCAACCATTCATTCATTTATGGGAAAACTCGCAACAGCAAAACTTGTTCTGCAAAACGATGGGATTGCAGGGGTAATTCGAGCGTTCAAAGAACGGTATCTGGATCGACTGATCGGGGACCAGATTAACTGGTGTTACGGCAGATCATTAGAGTTGCGCGGTAATGTTGTTAGGATCGATGGTTGTACTTTTAGTCTGGACAGCGATGCGATTACAACTCGAAGTAAGAGCAAATTTATGTTTGGTCAGTACGAGAAACCGGAACGGCAGGCAGTGGATCAGTTCCTCAATCCTTCACTTCCTGTGGTGGAGTTTGGCGGATCTATTGGTGTAGTTTCATGTCTCACAAACCGCAGGTTGGAACATCCCAGGTCTCACGTTGTTGTCGAAGCCAATCCCGCACTTGTGCCTGTGCTGATTCGAAATCGCGATCTTAATAACTGCGAATTTGTCATATTGCCAAGAATGATTGGCTATAACGGACAGGTTGGTACTTTTTTTGCTGATAACGAAAACTTCGTAATCGGGACTGGAGTCTCTAGCGACTCATCTTCACTGCAACGTCTTGAAGTCGCGACAATCGATTTGCGTTCCATCCTGGATCAATACGGTTTTCAGCGTTGTACTCTGATTTGTGACATCGAAGGAGGAGAATCTGATTTACTGAGGTACGAAGCAGAGGTACTGAAAAACCGTGTCGAGACGATAATTCTCGAGGTGCACGAGTGGAGCCTGGGTAAGAACCGTGTAGCGGAAATGTTCAGCGAACTGCGCGACCTTGGATTCAGGGAGGTGTTATCGCAACTGGACACATATGTTTTTCAAAAACTGCCTCCGACTCTCTGATTCATGCCTGGCGTGCCGTATTGTTGCCGTCCTTTCGTCCGATCGTGATAGTGTCGTAGGCTCGTTCGACTGGAAACCCGAACCTTCCAAACAACTTACTTACCCGCTGCCTTCTCGGGCTTTGGTCCTCCAGGGAAGTGCCGGCTTGATGTCTCTTGAACTCCGGCGTTTCGAGAGATTCCCATAGGGAGAGCAAGACAGTTAACGACGCGTCCTCGTATAACGCTTTCATACCCTCAGGATATATCCGCCAGCAATCCACCGGTGCTTCGTGGTACACCCAACTTACCGGATTAATTGTAATCACCAATCCGCCGGAACGCGTAACACGAGCCACTTCCGGAAGCCATCGCCACGGTCGTCTCACGTGTTCTATAACCTGGGCTGAGACTACAACATCGTAAGTTTCATCGGGAACTGCAAATGAGTACTCAGCGCTATTGGGATAAGTCAGTTGGGGATTGTCATAAATATCCAACGTGTGCCAGGTGGGATCTACATCCTTACTAAGCTCTCGTAGCGTCGACGGAAAATCGTCTGGACCGATCTCAAGAACCTTTGAGTTCGGCATGAACAAAGGTTTCGCGTATTTCTGAAATAGCAATTTGCTATTAGTATGCATAATGGTGGCAACCCGAATGGTCGCAGCTCTAACTGGCAACATTTCGACGGGACCACTATGAAGAATCTCGTGGCGTTACCTTGTGCACGGGTGTGGTTGCAAGGCGACATAGAATACGCCGTCGCACCCGATTCATCTGGCCGTGCAGCCCGAAGAGGATGATAAGTGATGATCGGTCTAACGCACCACACTGCCTGCAAACGTCTCTTTTTAGATCTAGTGAGGGTCGTAGATGACTACTCATCAATTCAGTTGGAGGGACCCACATAATCGCTGACGGACATAAAGGATACGGAGGTCGATAGTCGTTGGCCCCAATCGTGGGCGGCCAATGAACGGCGTTGACAGGCACCAGGGGGTGCTGGGAAATCGACGGTATTCGTCATTTTTGTCTTCTTGACGGTTTAACCTCTGTTTGTTGTGGCTGAGCTTTTTACCGCCACGCCAAACGACAAGGCATCCTTCAAGCAAAAGCTCGCTAACTACTGATCTTTAGGCGAATTTGTCATTGCGGGAAGCGGGTCGCGATAATAAACGCACAGCTATCGGGCAAAATCCTGTTAGAATTAGTTCGCCCTCCGGCTGTGGATTTAGTAATAGGAATAAAAATCAGAGGCTTTTTCAACTGCTTATGAGTTTTCGTACCATATTGCCTTTAGGAGAATACGTTATGTCTAAGGCGCTCCGGTGTCTTATTTTCGGAGCTTTACTAACCGTCTGTGCGACTCACGCAAAAGCTGATGCACTCACATTGACGATTACGAATCCAACTCAAACCATTACGTATGGCCAGCTGGATCAGTTCGGAGTAGCGCAGGTAAGTTTTATTGGGAATCTGTCCGATAGTACTAATCAGCAGATAACAATCGGTACACCAGGACAGCCTTGCTGTGATCCGTTTTCATATCACCTGGAAATCACGCAGCAATCCACGCAGCTAGGCATCGTCTACAATCCCCAATTTCCGACAACAGTCGGTGGTCTCACAACCCTCAACGGCTTGACCCTATTTACTATCAACGTACCATTGTTTACGAACGTTCCTGCCCACACGATCACAGGCACATTCACCGTTCATTACTACCTTCCGGGTGGCGATGTGCAGATCGCATCGGGCAACATCACTATTAACGTGCCTGCCGGCATCTCAGCGCCTGAACCGGCCACACTTGCTCTCTTCGCAACAGGTATAGCCGGATTGTCTCTACGAAAGCGCAGGCGGCGCGGCGAACTTGCACGTGGAAAGAAGTGATACGCTTCACCCGTCGGATTTCTTACTACACTTCTTGCGAACATTCGTAAGATCTCACCTCATCAATCGCGATCTCGCAGATGCAATCTTTTCAATATGCAGTGCTCGTCAATATCTGAGAGACTTGTGATTCTATTTGGCACCGTTAATTAAGCGGCAGGTAAAAGATTCGAATACTTGACCGTGGCCTTTGCCATTTAGCATATTCTGAAACGACAACTAAGACTGGGCGCTTTAGAAAACTGTATGTCGGTCGTGAAACACGTTGCCAAAGCCCTGCTACATCACGGAGGTGCTATACAGGGTTATCGCATCCTTAATCGTAAAGCGGTGCGGGTTCTCATGTATCACCGGTTTCCCCGCGACATAAAACCCCTGCGCGAACAGTGTCAACATCTTCGCCGTCACTATCAACCGATATCTCTTCGCAAGCTTGTTGATACTCTAATCGAGGGCTCACCGCTTCCTGCGAACGCAGTTGCAATCACCGTCGACGATGGTTACAGAGATTTCTATCTTTATGCCTATCCAGTTTTTCGGGAATTTGGAATCCCATCAACAATCTACCTGGTTACCGATTTCGTCGATCAAAAGTGCTGGCTGTGGTGGGACCGCATCGCGTGGGCACTTCAAGAAAGTCCGTTGGATTACATCTCGTTGAACCTTGCCGATGGGGTTTCAAAAGTCTTTAGCCTTCAAACGTCCGCGGATAGATTGGAATCTGCTCAGAGCCTGACCAAATGTCTAATGAATCTGGCAAATGGTGCGCGTCTAAAGATCCTTGAAGGTATTCCACGCCTTCTGCAAGTCGATATACCAACGCTGCCACCGCCCCAATATCAATCGCTGACCTGGGCCGAGGCAAAGGAGATATCCAGCAATGGCGTTGAATTGGGAGCACATACCGAGACTCACCCAATCCTGTCGCGACTTGACGACTCACAGGCGCTCGCAGAAATTCAAGGAAGCAAACGGAAGATAGAAAAAGAAGTCGGCGGGCAAGTAGTTCACTTCTGTTATCCAAACGGCAGCGCAGTGGATTTTACCGAGCACACGGTGGATATAGTGAAGCGAAGTGGTTTCCTGAGCGCTGTCACCACGCAGCGGGGAATGAACGATCTGAAGTCGAATCTATTTCTTCTTCGCCGCATTGGAATCGATCCCTATGGTGATACACCGTACTTTCGCGAACTGTTAGCGGGTGTTAGAGCAGAATAAAATCGAGTTCAGATGTCGCTAATTAAGAAACGGATATTCCGGATCGCAAAGGTACGCCCCGTCTCCATCAATCAGGTTTAGGAAGATAGGTGGCGCTTCCTTTAATTTCTCACTCGGATCGTAAAAGAAGAACGGATCGATTCCACGTTGGCGATAACCATTTGCAAGTAACGCCTGTTTCGCGAACGGTGTCGAAGCAATTGTCATGACCTCACACGTGTCGGAATTGAGCGCGGCGGTTGTTGTAGCCAAGCCATAAGCTGCCGCCCATTCGGTGGGGTCGTTTGACCAAATCCGTATGTCAGCAATGCGCGTTTGATTCAAAACTGCGCTCAAAAGAAAATAGCCGCACACTTCATCATCCTTCAAAATGTCGAAGGCCGAAATCTCACTCACCGGCAGTCTCAGCCAGTAATTCAAGTACTCGATACTCCGAGCCGGCATAACGCAAGTATCCTGGTAAGGTAACTCTGGAAGCGATTTGAAAACCTGTGTCTGTTGAGCACGCCAACCTTGCGGCGAGCGAATCCTTGCAGTTTTGGCAATAAAAGTATTCCGGCCCAGCCGTGCCGCAGCTTTTAGCGGTGACTCACTCGGGCGTCGCCTCGAGAGTTTCAACGGACGAATAACGCGAGCAAAAGTTGCCACCTCACCCACAACCTTGAATCCAATTCGAGGTACTACTTCTCGAGTGTCTGCGCTTCCACCAACTACAACGCCGGCGTCCGTCAGCTTCATTAACTTCTTCTTGAGTAAAACTCCGGCGCCTGGAGTATCGCTATCACTGACCCAATCTACGTAACTGTTGCAACTTATCCATTGACTGCCAAACTGCAAATTCATCGGCCAAACGCCACAGTGCGCTTTGACAGTCCCATCTTTCTTCAGCATATAACTGCGTGAGCCATTCCAGTACGGACCAGCTTCAAAGTACTTCCATCGCAGCAAATCGCGGTTAACAAACGTCGCATCGGAAGAAGCATGGAATGCGGTCACCAATGCACTCGCTATTGCTTCAATATCACCCGGAGTGCTCGGCTGAAACTCTAAAGGCATCTGTTAGTCACCGCTCGCGTTTTGGAGGCCCTGTCTAACATGTGACAAGGCAGAATCGAACGAAAGGAGGGTTTCGATGTTTTCAGGGTCGATCTCGATTTCAAACTCCTCCTCTATTACGCTCATTAACGTAACGGTCGCCACAGAGTCCCATCCCTCAACGGAACTGGGCGCGACTAATTCGAGATGCTCTACATTCAGTGTCGGAAACACTGCGATAAAACAGTTAATTAATCGCTGCCTGATTTCATCCATCGGGAGCCTCCAGAACCTGGTGAAATAAACGCGGACAAACTGCGAGGAAATGCTCACGAGTCAATTCGCAGCCGGTTGAAGGGTGATTTGGGCAGAGATCTGAAATGAGTTTTGTGAATGGTGCATTACGCTGGGTCTTCTCGTAATCAAATGAAATTACCGTCGCCTCGAATTTATCAAACATGAACATTAAGGTCTGGTATTCAATCCGTCGCGCGAATGCCCGACAGCTCATTACCCATCTGTCAACGTGCAAAACGGAAGCACTTTGTCTCCCGATAACCGCGGCAATCTTTCCCAAAGAGCCAAAGCGATCGTCATAACTAGCTGTCACCAGGAAGCTGCCATTCTGGCCCAGGTATGAATGCCACTCAGCTTCCGTCAAGCGACGCCCATTAAGGTTAAATTGATTTGTCTTATTGACTAACTCGAGAGCACGAGCGTCGCCGCCATTCTTCGCTGCTGAAAACGTCACCTTAGCTTGAGCTCGCTCGAGTAACGCTTCCGAGAAGCCGTCGACGTTCGTTAATTCGTTTTGAAAAGCACTGTTTACTCTAATACTCTCAAGTCGCAATTTGTCTTCGCTGGAGACTGACGCCTTGCCAAACAAATCACGTAGCCTGTTTAGGAGATCGTAGATCGCTTGTGGATCATTCGATGGAAAACGAAGGCACGTTAGTTCAGGATGCGCCTCCAGCACTTCTTCAATTTCTAATGGGTCATCATCGACAAACACGACGCTGTCCGGGCCGATGTTCCATTGAGCGAGGATGGTTGAGATCGCGCGAGCTTTCGAACCCCAACTAACAGCCATGGGAAAAACCTGTTCGCTTCGCAGCAAGATGTCGTTCCGATTAAAGGCTTCAGTCACAGTCGCGGGCTCGTTTTTGCTCGCAGCCGCAATCAATACACCTTCACTTGCTAATTCGCTGAGGAATTGTTGGTAAAGGCCGTGACCCTGACTATGATGATCTAAATCCCAATAGACTCCTCCGGGCCCAACTTCTCCAACAATTCCATTCCACAGCGTATTGTCGAGATCTGTCACGAGTCCCTTCATAGGAATCGGGTTATGAATCAACCGGGAAAAGAGACTCGCCAATACAGACGCGTGGGGAAGTTGATACGGGAAGCCCGCAGCCCATGCCTGACGAACGTCCAGTCGTTTATCGGCTTGTGATAAGACGGCAAGCCTTTCGGCGTTAACAATTCGCACGGCGTGGTTCTGAGATACGCCCTTACTGAAGTTTGTCAACTGTTCTCGCAAGGAGAGTTCTTGTTCACTCGTTTGCCAACTTGCAGTTGTGAATACCGGAGGCAGAGGAAGTGTCGGTGGGCACACTACCAGCGGACAAGATACTGTTAGATTTCCGATGATAGCCGCGAACTGCGCCAATCGCATTTGCGCTTGAGAGACAATATCGTCCAGCTGTGAACTATCCCAACCACCAAGTTGTCGTATGCCAAGACGCGCATCCAAGTCCTCCCATTCGATCACTATCGCTGCGGCATCTGGCTGGGTTGTGTTTAGCTCTCTCAAATTTCCCGCGACGTCACCAAACAATCCAGTAGTAACGACGATTCGCTTTTGCGGAAACAGTTGTTGCAACTCGGCCTGCAGAAAACTTTTTAAATGAAGAGGGCTAAACCCTGTCACCAACGCTACGGTGAACAAGCTTGAATCACCCGGTGCCGAGGCGATGATCTTCAGTGCATCGATTAGCTTCATCTTTTATCTAGCTTTTGGGCTCAACGTATAACTGGACCATCTGATTTACTGTCTTTCTAAGATCAAACTTGGAGCGGGAGGCCAATTGACCGGCAGCGCCCATGGTCTGCCGAAGCTCTCGATTGTGCAGCAAACAAAGAATTTTCTCGGAAAGCGCATTTATATCTCGCTTTGGAACAATGAAGCCTGAAACATCACTTTCAATTACTTCGGTAATTCCACCGACCGCGGTTCCAATTACCGGCCTACCATATGCCATCGCCTCCGCGATCACCTGACCGAACGCTTCTTCCCAACGCGATGGTTGACATGCAAAGTCAGCAGCATCGAAAACGCCCTCGCAAAACGGATCTTGAATTAAGCCCGTCCAGGTTACATGATCGCTAATTCCTAAATCGATTGCTTGCTTTTTAAATGACTCTCGACCCGCACCGTCTCCTATAAAAACAAAGTGAACGTGTGAGTCCTTCTCAATCACCAATCGCGCAGCCTCGAGCAAATCGCTAACTCCCTTTTCAGGAATCATCCAGCTAATTTGTATCACCACTTGTCTGTCTGCTGGAATTCCATGCTTCTCACGAAAGGCTCTGGCTCGCTCGTGACTCGGATTCACTCTCTCAAAATCAACTCCGTTGTAAATAACCCTGATTTTTTTCTTCGACAGAAGATCAAATGTTTGAAGGCATCGTTGATTGTATTCGCTTACACAAATCACGTTGGATATTGGCCCGTTGATAATTCTGACAAGAAGTCGCTTCCAAAGAGGCGAACGCACAGGAACAAATCCCTCTGGCTGCGACATGTGATTTGTAAAGAACACTTTCTTTACGCCGAGCAATCGAGCAAGCCACGGAAAAGCGCCTACGAAGCCTACAAGATGAAGATGCAGTATTCGAGCGTCATGCTTTCTGAGAATCTTTGAGAGCTTCCTGAGAGTTGCAATACTGGGGCGGGGATCGGCTGAGTTTTCAAGAACTTCGATAGTGATGTTTGGTAAATCTAGATACTTCTTTACGTCCTGAGGTGGCTCGCTCAAAAAACAGACGACGCTATTCCAGCCATAAGTAGCAAGCTGACGCGAGAGTTCGCGAGCATAATTCTCACTCCCACCGATGTATCGCGGGGTTAAGCCGAAAACCGTGACGACTGCCGCCATTATGCCGCGATCACCCTGAGTTGCGGGTCATGAAACGTTGCAGCCTGGCGCGCACACGTTCTTGAAGATCCCCGATCCGCAAAGTTAGCCGATATCCGTAAGAAATGGCCTTGTGCAATCGCGGATGAGCATTTTGACGAGCGGGCTGAGGTTGGTAGCGTACTTTGTTTCCAAAACCCAGGATACGCTCATCTTCTTCAGTTAGATTGCCTAGAAATGCAGCGTTGAGAATAAGAGGGTGATATCTATAGTACTCCTCAGCTTCGCTTTGAAGCTTCACTCTGGGATCGTGATAGTTGTAGAAAACAGCTTCTCGCTCTTCCAGAATCGGCACGCTCTGGCGATGAATTCCAGATGTATCGAATAAGAAAGCTGTTCCAGCGGATCCCGTCAGCACGTCGACATCTGAAGTTGGATACTTACTGACTTCAACGTTTCGAACAAGACGCGGATGATTAAGACGATGTGTACCCTTGATGTAGTTGAAAGCACCGCTCGTGACGTCGGTTAGGTAAAATGCAAGTTTTACTTCATATGGCATATCAGCATTGGCATTCTCGTCGTACCACATGTCACCGTGCCATCCGTGAAAGTCTCGTTTTGTTGGCAACGAGCGCCAGCCTTTCGTCTCCACCAGGGCGTACGACTCACCGAGATAACGCCGCAAGACCCCTTTTACGATCGGGTGCAGCCCTATATCAACGAATCCCTGATCAACGGTCAATACGTCCTGCACAACATGCCGATACAGTTCTTTCTCATAACCGTCGATGTTGTTGCAGCGCATCGCGCCTAGCCGCCGTCTGAAACCAGACTGCATCGCCTTCAGTCGTTCGGCATCAACTAAGCGGGGTAGTCTAACGAGACCATCTTTCTTCAGCTGTTTGACCAGTCCCTCGACAATCGACGAGTCAGCATCGATGGTTGGCGAGACTGCTATGTCAGCATGCATCTGCATTTCGATCTAGTCTTCGGCCGCGTAGCCTGCGCGTTATCCTATCACCAATTCCGAATCCGGCTTACTTGTTATCGCGTTTGGTTTTCCCTTCATAATCTGAGTGAGCCTGTAGTCTCTATATGCATGGGGATCACCCTTCGCACCGTCGACTGCTGCCATGACCATGTTGTAAGCCTCACGCGCGCTCGCAAAGTGTATTTTGAACTTGCCGGTACGATCAGCGAGCTCCAACACTTCCCGCATAAACCGCTTTAGCTGTTCACCGATCATGATGTCCTGATCCCACATGAAAAAACCATGAGAATAAAGCTTAACGAACACCCATTCCGGCCGACCATGGACAGAAATGCCGGCACCGCGCCATCGCTTAAAGCGATCTAGATCCAGGGGGTAATTCTGCTGCAAGGCACCATCGTCTACTCTGGGAACCGGTAAACCGTGAAGTCGTCGCTTCCAATTGAAAACTAATGGTCCAGTAAAAATCAGAGGCAACTGAGGAGACCTCCCCACCGACACGCTCCTACCCGAGCGATGAGGTACGGCCGCATTAAGCGGATAGCCACACTCATAGATTGCATTCATCCGAGGCACCTGGGATTGATAAGGCACGGACGGTAATGTGAAGTCAGCATAACAGCCCGTGTCTTTTAGAATCTGCATTTCAGAATCCACACCGCAGAACCTTCCTCCGGATGAATTTGCGAGGGCCCAGTTACCGTGGACGAAACCGTAGCGCGGTGTCTCATCATTTTCTTCCCGCGACAGGCATTTATGTTCGTGCGCCAGGATATCTCTAAATTCAATCAGGGCACGCCTGGTGTTATCGGCCGTATCAGGTGCATCAACGCCGTGATGAAAATGGATTTCTACTTCCCCGTAGCCGTCCGCCTGAAGTTCGGCCAACATTTTCAGGACCGCTTTGTCGTATTGTTCGGCTGGATAAAAGTTCGTGTGCCTGAAAGGAGTGGAATCATGGTCCCGAATTGCATCACCTGTATCTCTGGCTAACCTGCTCCAATTTTCCATTCGCGCGACAGCCTGTGGTCCCATGCCAGGCTCAAAATGATTTGCCACTAAAAAAATGACATGCGTGATCTGCGACTCGTTTTCAGTTACCGAACGAAGTGTTCGTTGGAGTCTCCAAAAGGGATAGCGCGCAAGCCAGGGGAGGGACCAGCGAAGCTTGTCCGAAAATTTGGCGTTTGCGAGCTCACCCTCACACATTGCTATTTCTCACTTAGACTCCGTAACGCCGGTCTTCGCACTCATCACACCGGAGGAAACTAAGTCTGCCATATCAACTCCGGGATCGCGTCCGTCAGCTCCTTTGCTTCGATAGCGGCTGCCTTCTGCCAACCTATAGTCACCCTGTTGGGAGTTTACAAAACCGACTCGCTCCATCGAAGTGGTAAAAAGATTCAACTGATACCGGGGAAGAACTCCGTCCCGTTGAGCACTACCAAGATTGTCTACAATCAAGTTCCCTTTCAACGATCCACCTGGAAAGCATCCACAAAAGAAGTTCTCCCTGGGACACGCAGTTCCCGGAATCTCACAAACAATGCCATAAAGATTAAACATGACCACATTGTTTCGAAACGAAAAGCCGAGCGTTGGCCGGTTAAAACTGGTTACGAGGTTGCCCTCTTGCTGCACGGTATTATGTTCCACAGCAACAGACTCGCCACCATTAGTCTGCAAAAAATAAGCATTGTTGTGCGGATCGTCGGGAGTGATATCCAAAAACAGATTGTTTGTTATGCGGATGCGCTTCGCTTCCTGACTCGGATGTTCGTTATCACTCCCCATGAAGTTTACGGCGTTGCTCGCATGACGAACAACGTTATTCTTGATCTCTAAATCCTCGATCGTGCTCCAAGGTGCTTTCCCATACTGATTGCGAACGGTAATCACAAACGCCGTCGTTAAGATCTCGCTTTCAATGTGATTGCCTTCGATCACCGTTCGTTTAGCGTTCTTCAGTTCAAGCGTGCCTTTTATTAAAGCACTGCCATTCCAACTGGCCGGACGATGCAGGTAGTTACGTTTAATTTCAATGTCTGATGGAACGAGATCTCGAATCGAGGGATCTGTGCCGCCGAAGAAGACAATCTCACTTCCCGCCTCGAGAAAGTTATTAATAATGTGAAACGGACCTGGTCCATTCCAACCGGCTACGGCCTGTGTCTCGTCACCAGCTCCCGCAAAACCAGAAACGTAGGAATTGATCACGGAGGTTTCCGCACTGTTCAAAGCGAAACCGCGTCTAGCCTTGTTTAAGCCTGTCGAATGAACGTAACAACGATCAAAAACCAAATGATGGGGAAACTGGTCCAGCGAAGTGTAGTCCGAAGCGCCGAGATCAATGACGTTGTAGACATACTTCGCATCACTTGCAGGCGAAAACTCTATTCCTATAAACCGAAAATGGTGAGCGCGAGGAGCTGTGCCCACTGCCACTTGTTGGTTCGGAGATACAATTTTTGGGAGTGCATTTTGATGTCTTACCGGATCAATACGTTCGCCCTCCGAAGGGATACCTGCAAGATCGGACGTGCGTATAGTCACGTACTCCTCTCCGGTGCCCTGCTTAAAAGGAAGAATGACTGGGCCACGATAGGTTTTGCCTGCTTCTAAAATGATGGTGTCCCCGAACTTTGCGGCATTGATCGCGTCTTGCAAATTATCAGACGGTTTGACCACAACGTTTCGGTTAGTCGAACTCACTTGTCGCTGACGAGTCTTGTTTGTTTGGTCAGATTCGCAACTTGCGACTCCAGCCACGCCTGCCATGACAATATTGAGGACGGCACCGGCCAGTATTACATTCCATTTAGTACGGCAGGAGATTAAGGCTACGCCAGACATGTTAATTCTCTTCGACCCTGTTCATCCGGGATGTGAGGACCGATGGGTGTAGCCTCACGCTTGTGGCATCAAACGACCGTCGAGTCCGTAATACATCCAATGGATGCCATTTTCCACGCTCCAGCTTAACTAAGCAATAGTCCACTCGAGCCGAGCTAACCGCGAAGGAGGTACAAGCGATAATAAATGAGCTTCAGGTATTCCAGCGGAACTGATCGCCATCCTGACAGGTGAAGCCACCACGTCGCAGGAGCAGGTGTCTGTATGGCCGTACCTGCATGGACAAGCCCCACCTCTCTATCCGGAAGCAGGCGCCGAAAAGTCATCAGCGCCCTACGGGAGTGATAAGCAGACGTGACTACAACGATTGAATCGATTGAGTGTTGTTTGCAGTGATTCTCCAACAACACCGCTTCATCGTACGTGCTGGAAACCGGCGAGAATAAAACCTCAATTGCATCCGCTCTTGCCCCAAACTTTACTAACTCATCGCGCGAACGTTCAAAGTAAAATGGATTGCGCTGTTTCGCACTCGACCAGCCTCCCTGCCGATTGTCATTTGTCAGAATTATTCTTGGCGCTATGCCAAATCGATAAAGCTCTGCGGCCTTTTGAGCGCGTTCCTTGAAAGCTCCCGATCCACTCAGCACCACGATCGCATTAGCATGTTCGAGCGGGACTTCGACAATTAGCAGCCGGGCCGCGCTCCACGCAAATACTTCCCATACTATTAATAGTAAAGCGCCGATCAACAATCGGCGCCGAGTGACATATTTCAATTCTGCCTACCAGCAAACACCCTGATAATGATCATCACTGGCCTTTCCTGCAATACAACGGACCAGGTCGATGACAATTTGATCCTTCTGCAAACGAGATTCAATCTTTCGAAACTCGTCGCCCTTGTTTCCAAGAACGATTACGTCCGAGTTGGCAAGAACATCATCGATCTCTTTGCACATCAGCTGCGAGATATGCGGGATCTCGCGTTCAATGTATTCCTTATTTGCACCGAACAGTTTCGCGAGCGACACATCGCGATCGTAAATTGAAAGTTGATAGCCCTTGCCGATAAGAGTTTCGATTAAGTTAACCATCGGCGATTCGCGAAGGTCGTCGGTCCCGGCCTTGAAGCTGAATCCCAGCACGCCCACTCGTTTCTTTCCAGTCCGCGTCACAATGTCCAGTGCTCTTTCGATCTGAAGTCGATTGCTGGGAAGGATCGCCGACAAAACCGGAACATCAACATCGAGTTCTTTCGCCTTGTAAGTTATCGCCCGGAGATCCTTTGGTAGGCACGAGCCGCCGAAAGCAAATCCAGGTTTCAGGTAGTAAGGTGAAAGATTTAACTTCGTGTCCTGGCAGAAAATCTCCATTACTTCGTGACTGTCAATTCTTAGTGCCTTACAGATATTTCCAATCTCATTCGCAAAGCTGACCTTTAGTGCATGAAAGCTATTGCAAACATACTTAATCATTTCCGCCGTCTGAAGTTTGGTAACGTAAACTGGTGCGTTTACGTTTTCGTACAGTTGCCGCACAGCGAATGCGGTCTCTTCATCCTCGGCACCGATCAGGGTAAACGGAGGAGCATAGAAGTCCTTTAGCGAAGTTCCTTCGCGTAAAAACTCAGGATTGATACAAATTCCAAAGTCTTTACCAGCTTTCTTATTTGAGTGCGTCTCCAGAGTTGGAATCACAGTCTTCTCGATTGTGCCTGGCAACATCGTGCTACGAATTACGACTATGTGGCGCGCATCCTTTTGCTTCAAGGCTGCGCCGATCTCTTCGCAAACACGCGTGACGTAACGCAGATCAAGACTGCCATTTGGATTGCCTGGTGTGCCAACGCAAATCAAGGAAATCTCAGACAGTCTCACCGCTTCACTCGAATCAGTGGTCGCGGTGAGAGCGCCGGCGGAAACAGCTTCGGAAATGATCTCCGCAATCCCAGGTTCAACTATCGGACTCCTTCCTTCATTGATAATCGCTACTTTCGTAGGATTGACGTCTACTCCAACAACGCTGTGTCCTTCTTTCGCAAAACACGCAGCAGAAACACAACCTACGTAACCGATTCCGAAAACGCTAAGCTTCATCCGTTGATACTCTCTTCAATTGATTTAGTTAATTACCGAGCACAGGCGCAGATCGAACAAGTCTTTGTGAACGTCGTACGAGACCCCCAAAAAAGCTGGTTCCCCACGAGACATGAATCGTAAAAAACACGACAGGCATCAAGAACATTATTGATAAACCGCTACTGCTTTTGCGAGCGATCTTAAAACCAAAATAAACAGCGAGAAGAAAATAAAGCAAAAGTTCGAGACTGAGGACAAGCCAGGCAACGCGAACGAAGACTCCGGCCAACGTCAGTAGGACAATCGAGGAGACAAATGCTGGTGCTACCAAATGCCGCAACTTGATCGACGCAGGATGCAACTTCACCATCTGCGCTTTCCAATAACCATATCGACGGTATTGCTGTGACAATTGACTAAGTGTGGGACGCGCGAAGTAATCGCATCGGCCTGAGCGGTCGAGAATCACTTGCCGCCCAAGTTTACGTACTCGGTAATTAAAATCGTAATCCTCATTTGTCAGCAGAGCTTCGTTAAAGCCGCCCAACTCTTCCCATAGAGATTTTCGGAAACAAGAAAACGCAACAGTGTCTACCGATTCCTGAGGTAACTTACTCTCGCTGAGCCGATACTTTGCGTCACCTATACCAAACGAATGCGAGACGGCATTCGCGATGGCTTCTGCGATTAATGTGTCCTGGCCAGGTTTGATGTGACATGGCATCCCTACCACGCCGACGTCGGGCTGACTCAAAACTTCAACGCAGCGTCGAATATATCCCTTAGGTGGAACTGCGTGAGCATCCATTCGCGCGATCACCTCGCCGCCTGCGTTTTGAACACCGAGGTTCAACGCAGTGGGAATGTTCCGCGCCGGATTATCGACGATTCGCACGGACAAGTATTTATGCCCCTTCACAAACTCTGTAATCTCGTTGCGCGTCTGATCCGCGGATAGCCCATCGACGACGATGATCTCGTAGTGTTCGACGTCATACTGATCCGACAAACTCTCCAGCGCTTTAGCAATGAACCCCTCCTCGTTGTAACAAGGAATTACAACTGACACAGTTGCTCTTTTAGAAAGCGACGGCACCTGCGACACTTGTTGGCTTACTGTTTCGGAGTGCTGATTTGGCAGAAGTAGTTCCACCTCGAGTTATTTTGTGTCTGAAGAGGATGGGCGTCGATCTAGAAGCGACAGGATATTTCCTCTCAATCTATCGTAACGTTCATTACCCAGGATGCGCTTTCCTGTGTGCAGAATCGAGTCTTCGGATTTCATTAGAAACTGGCCCTTGCCATTACAGATTCGTTCGAATGTCTTTAAGTTCATATCGCGTTTGATAGCCACACGTGCCAGCGCTAAGTGGTTGGATTGTGCTGAATTAGTTCCAAGCCGGCTGGTAGCCACAGTTTTATAGCCCGCTTCCAAAGCTGCCTGGGTAACGGCTGTATTCACTCTACCGCCCGGACACGAGAAATGATCGACCGGCTTGCCAACGATCTCTTCCAGGGCCTGTTTCGAATTGAGCAGTTCGCCCCGAATTTGTTCCTCATCAAGGTCACTAAGGTGTCTATGAGTCATTGAGTGGGATCCGATTTCGAAACCTAAATCACTCAACTCACGCAGCTCCGCTTTGGTTAGATAACCATCTTTCCCAAGATGGTCCACAGTAACGTAGAAAGTGGCATTAAACCCGTTTTTCGCCAGAAGTGGGGCCGCGACTCCTAAATCAGAGGCGCAGCCATCGTCAAAGGTGAAGCAGACAATCGGCTGTTCCTGATTGGCTGAACTCAGCGCCGCAATGGACTCAGTTACACTGTGGCCCTTGAAGCCTTTTTGCGAAACGATGTCCAATTGTTTTTCAAATTGCTCTTTACTCACCACGTACCGCAGATAACCGGGCGACTCGTCAACCAAGCCTTGCCCGATCGATTGAAGTTCGTGATACATCAGGAACACGATGTTCTTGCTCATGAGAACCACTTCCTGATGTGCGCCTTTACCGGAGCCGGTAAACTTCGGCCGACCGACCCTGATAGTTTTTTCATTCGCTTGAAGACGGTCTGTTTGCGCATGTACTTCGAGTTCAACGTTTCAAAGTCTGCGAGTAGATTCTCAGACAAGACTCCGCTTGATGGCAGTTGATCTACACTTTCATGTACCCCATGGTATTCTCCAGCGCGCATTGATTTCAAAATGGCCGCTCCGTCTTTTTCACAATCTATCAAATTAAATAGACCGCGATATTGTTTCTTCCAGTGAAGGTCCTGGCCATAGAACGCTTTCATCTCTGGATTGCGGCTTTGCAAACGATTCAGAAGTTGGAACGTTCGCGGTCGAGGGGCTAGAGGTCCATCATATTTCGAATTCCAGGTTTCGATACCCAGTGGCAAGACGTCAAAGGTCTCGATCCAATCGAACATACTGTCTCCTGGATGAGCAATAACAGAAATCCCTTCGTGCTTTTGAATGTGACGAATCACGTCTTGTGGATCGACGGAATCGACTAACGCTGTCACTCCATATCCCAAAATGTGCATCCGGCGCTCACACTCAAACTCAAGCCCCGGAACAAAACAAAACTGATCGTCAGAAAGTTTCACGCACTCGTTAAGGTAGTTCTGAAAAGTCGTCTCGTTGAACCACTCCGCGTGATCCGTCATGCAGATGGCGTCGTATCCCTGGGCCAGAGACACCTCGCGTAACTGCGAGAGCGTAAACTCGCCGTCCGAATAAGTACTGTGACAATGAATCGCGACTTTCAGCATCGCCAAATCTTTATGCTCGCTGAAATTCAGTACGAGCTCGCGGTAGTTGGTTCGTACGAAGCGCTACAAGTGGATCTGCACGCTACGCACCCGCCCACTACCGCGAGGCAGTACTGACTTCTGCGTTTGGATCAACCGAGCGGGCACCTTTCTGAATATGAAGTCGATCCAGTCTGCAAATTCCGGCAGAGGATCATTTAGAGAAAAATTGTCGTGAAATGTTCCTCGCACCGGCGTAACGAATTGGACGAGCGTTCGAAGTCTGCCAGGAAATTTACCAGGGTAACCTGGCGGAGCTCCCCTCATCACTTCCAGTAAATGACGAAAGTCTCCCAGGAGCCAACGACAACGCAACTTAAGTTGATACTCCTGCTGTGGTTCAAAATCTCGTCCCTCCGCCAGCTCGGCGAGAAGAGCAGGAAAATCAACTCCTGCATAAATGGCCAATGCGAGCGAATTCCAAAATCGACCGTTTACTTCCATAAAGACCGGTGTGCCGTCGGCCTTCTGACGAAACTCGACCATCGCTACACCGTGCCATGACAGTGCTCGCAAGATCTTAAGAGCTGCCTCACGCACTTTTGGATCGGGGCTTACGCTTTCACGCAGAGCACTTCCTGATCCGGTTGGCCTGACATCACGAATTCTGCGGTGTGCAAATTCTGCTTTCAACTCGCCGTGTCGCATCAGTGCAAAGTACCCTGTACCAATACCGTCGACAAACTCTTGCGCCAATAGAGCAGACGAACACTTCAACATTTCGTCGCAAGCGGCGAGAAACTCGAGGCGGTTCTTTGCATAACGAGGGCCTCCGGCTGCGACTACGCGACCGTCAGCAGATACTTCCTCCGAGCTTCGAGGCTTGAGAACCGCTGGGTATGAACCCGTTTCGGCAAACTGTTCAGCTTCGCTTCGATTAGAAATGACTTTCGTTGTCGGAACGGCGATGTCCAACGACCTGGCAAGTTCGGTGGTTCGCTGTTTGTCAAAAGCCTGGAGCACTCTATCGTGAGACGGCAGCACTAACAAACCGCCGGCCGTTTCGATCTGATCGCGTCGCTCGGACAAAGGTATCGTTGCGCGTTCAGTCATCGGAAGCACGAGTGTGCCGGGATATTTTTCTACCTCGGCGATAATCTCTTGTATGAACTCGTCCACCGAAATTTGCGGCGCCGTATATTTAAAGCTGCCGCGGCTGCCGCGCGAACAACTGGCTTTTGACCACGACGAATCCGCCCCGACATAAACTTCGTGACCGGCGGCAGCCAATGATCTAACCGCCGCTACAGCCTGATTTTCATTGCCGTCCAGAACGAGTACTCTCATGCACTTCTTGCCGCAACGTCAGACAACTCAGGCGAAGATGAAAAACTGCCAGCCTGCCGGAGAATGTCCTCAAACCGCTGGCTGATTATTGCCCAATCATACTGGGCGGCCAAGCGTGATGCGTTGTCACCTAAACGGATTCTTTCTTCCTTGTCGTTAAGCAGCTGCACAACCGATTCAGCAAAACCATCGGCATCGTCTGAAAGCAGGATATTCTCGCCATGACGGACATCAAGACCTTCCGCACCGATACTTGTCGAGACGACCGCTTTGCCGGCAGCCATGGCTTCGTAGATTTTCAACCGTGTACCACCACCAATTCGAAGTGGCACGACGAAGACAGCTGCTTTATTAAGGTATGGCAATACAGAGTCAACACGTCCCGTCACGATTATCGAATCTGACGCCCTTGCCTTGATGCGCGCCGGAGGATTTCTTCCCACCACGCAAAACTGGGCTGCTGGCACGGCGGCTTTTATCATTGGCCAGATATCCCGGCAAAAGAAATCAACACCATCGATATTTGCCTCCCAATCCATCGAACCTAAAAACAAAACAATGGGATTCTCACCATAAGGTGCCGTCGCGTTGGCGAGTTCTCCATATTCAGCAAGATCCACTCCAGTAGGGACTACCGAAATTCGCGATTCGTCGACCATCTCTGACATCAACTCCCGATCGTTATTGGATACGGCTATTACGTGGTCAAACCTTCTCACGGTCGCGCGTTCGTACCTCGTCATCTTCGCCGCCTCAATTTTGAAAGCCAGCCGTTTCGGTAGGCTTGCTTCATGCTTCGCTTGCCGCTGCCAGAGTGCCGACTCGACATTGTGTTGAAATAGAACTACAGGTGTGCGAAGCGAACGTTCGAAATTCAATGATGCAGAGAGAAAGTCACAGACCAAAACATCAAACCGTTTCTGCTTGTCCCATTCAGAAATCAAACTTGTTACTTTGGCGGAAGTGAATTTGGTAACGGCGTAGGGGGCTACTGACGGCAGGAGCTTCAGGTAGTTTACAGTTTGTCCGAATGTTGACTCGGGGGTTTCTGTCGCAATAGTAACTGCCGGCAATTGCCTGTTGATCTCTTCTTCATATCGACTGTCGGGCGCGCCATCGTAGTAAGTGAGAAGAGTAAGTTCATTTCGGGCCGCCAGGTGCTTTAGCAGATTATAAGAGCGAATTTTACCGCCAGTGTCGACAGGTAAGATCTTACCGGCTTTGACCCAAAGAATGCGCACTAGCTCAACCTGTACAGACCGTTTCTTCGTGATTTCGCATTTGGTCGACCGTATTTTCTTCGTCGAAAAACTGACGTTGCCAAATTTCGAAGTTAACTAGTGCCCAGAGACGCTCATCGTGGTTCTCGCTGCCTGATTGATGTCTTTTGACGATCGAACTAACAAATTCGGGATTGAAAATTCCCCGACGCACAGCCCGTTCACTCAAAACGTACTCATCAACTACTGACTTGTAGGCTCCTCGGAACCACGCTCCAATCGGGACGGGAAATCCCATCTTCGAACGCGCCAGAATTGCTTCAGGAAGTACACCTTTCATTGCTTCACGAAGAATGTACTTCGTAGTGCCGCCGCGCAGCTTTAATCGCTCCGGAAGACTACAGGTAAACTCAACGAGCTTGTGATCCAGGAACGGCACACGACTCTCAACCGATGTCGCCATGCTCATTTGATCCTGCTTCATTAAGAGCTCGTGGAGATAGGTTTTGATGTCGGCGTAGAGCAATCCATCCAGTAAAGAATGGGCATCGGTTTGTTCGAGAGCTTCACGCACACCGGCATAAGGATCCAGGGGACCAATCTGTTCGCGCGCCTCATCCGTTAGCAAATCACTCTGCATTGCTAATGGAAACACGGCGAAGTTATCGAAATAGATGCTCTCTATGTCCGGGGTTACGTTAAGAAAACTGCGCAACAACTTCTGACGAACCCTGGAAGTTGGCAAACCCTTCACGCCACCCTTTACCGCATCACGAATGATTGAGGGAGCGAAACTCCGATAGATTTTTCCCATCGAAAGATTAAGAATCGTCTTGCGATACCGACCATAGCCGGCAAGCAATTCATCGCTTCCCTCACCGGTCAAAACTACCTTCACATGTTGTGACGCAAGAAGAGAAACGAAGTAGAGAGCCACGCTTGACGGGTGCGCTAGTGGTTCATCTTCATGCCACACAAGTCGTGGCAGGGCCTGGAAGAATTCTTCAGGGCTAACAACCACTTCATGATGGTTCGTTTTATACGCCTGCGCCACAATCCGTGCGTAAGCCAGTTCATTTGCTTCCCTTTCGGCAAATGCAACTGAGAACGTCTTGATCGGATCGTCAACCATGCCGCTCATGACCGCAGCAATTGCTGACGAATCGATGCCACCGGAAAGAAACATTCCTAATGGGACATCTGCCATCAAACGTAGGCGCACTGACGTGCGAAACATTTCTGCCCACTCTGCGATGAAATCGCTGTCACTGCGTTTCTCGTCCTGGGTTTTCTGAAAACTAACGTCCCAGTACTTGCTGATCTCGATCGCGCCATCGCGCCAGATCAGCGTATGACCTGGCAACAGTCGTCTTACGCCGCGATAGAGCGTGTCCTCTCCCGAAGGCGCATGATTGGCGAGGTAGTCAGGAAGGGCATTGAAGTTGAGCTCAGGCTTCACACCACCCGATTGGAACAGAGCCTTCATTTCTGAGGCGAAGTAAAGAGAGCCATCATCAGTGTGAGCATAGTAGAGAGGCTTTACACCCAGTCGATCGCGCGCGATGAAGAGCTCGCGCTTGTGGGCATCCCAAATAGCGAATGCGAACATTCCGCGGAGATAGTCAACACAACGCGAGCCGTGTTCTTCGTAGAGATGAAGAATGGTTTCAGTGTCACAATGCGTATTGTAGATATGTCCGCGATTTTCGAGTTCACTTCGGTAATCGGTGTGATTGTAGATCTCCCCGTTGTACGTGATCTGCAAAGAACCATCTTCGTTGGTCATAGGCTGGTGACCAGCGGCGACGTCGACGATACTCAAACGTCTATGACCGAGCGCAACGCGGCCGTCAATGAAGATACCAGCCTCGTCTGGTCCACGATGCGTAATGACATCACGCATTCGCAGAACCATCTCGCGATCCATTTGGCGTCGCGAACGAGGAGATAACGCTATCCCATTAATGCCACACATAAAATCTCAGGTCGCCGAAGTTTGATTCAAATCCGTAAAGAGCGATTCGAGATCGAGAACGGGTAAACTAATCTCCAATTCCCCTTCGTTTGTTTCGACTCGAAACCGATCGCCAACGCTACTTGCCACGAGATAATCAATCGTTCTTGTAGATTTCAACAGGATACGACCGTCAAGCTCAACTGTCTCGCCTCGTAGAAGCACAAACTCTTCCGGGCTCCGGACTCGTTCGTTGGCGAATCTAATCCATGCGAGATCAAAATCCGAAGCGAATCGAGCGGTGTTGATTTGACCGGGTTCTAAGTTTGGCCCGCGTTCCGGTAACAAGAGCACATCGTGCTTGTCGTTGACGTTGATTTCAAACGCCCGCCCGTTAAGAGCCTCAAACTCCCTGACCAGTGGTTTAGGTCCTGCCGCGGATAACTCCGGGATTAAGAATGTTATCAATTCTGCCGGCCCATCGCAGTGCATCGAGTAGACACACACCGGCCCCTCGTCCTTAACTCCATAAGAATGTGAAACCCAGCCAGATTCCCGAATCCATTCACCCTTTTCGGCAAATGTCGCCAGGTATAAACCAGTGGAGTGTCCATTTTCGCTGATGACCCTGAGCGTCTGATCTTTTCCACGCAGCAGTGCCACGCTGGAATCAAAATGAAACCAGAGCTTGATGCTGTGAGTGCCGAAAGAACTAATTCGATCGCGTATTACCCAGTAATCGTCCTTCAAGAAGAGGATTTCCCTCCAATGCTCAAGGAAACCCGAAGAACTGTCAGAGCCATACTGGTTCGCGGCAACGTAATCAAACCGCTCCTTTGAAGTCCAACTGGATAGCTCGCAATTACTAATCGTCTTCCATGAAAACGGTCCGGCCGGTATAGACCACGACTCGTCATCAACAACTAAAGTATTGTGCGCAGCAGAAGAACGAAAACAGTCGCGCATCTCTTTTGAGGCGGTATAGGTAAATGTACCCGGATCGATTAACACAGTGCGTCCATTAACAGCCAACTCAAACGAAAGAGCATCGGCGTGTGCGTGACCGCAATTGTCGGCGCCATGATGACCGCAGTCAAAGAACATGTAATTGGCTTCCGGTGTCCAGCTATCGCGCAAGACGTAATAGCCGCTATCTGCAAAGCCTACTGACTGTCTCGCAGGTTCGCGCGCTATTAACTGATCTAACTTTTCTAGACCGTCGGCTCCTAATAACCACAGAGTCTCTTCGGCCGGTTTGTCCGCCACAAACTTATAATCAGCACGTCCAAAAACCGCTGCACCTGTCGAGAGTGTCGCGCGGAAATCGTTCGCGGGTCGATCATCGAGTTTGATTAAACGTCCGCCGTCATCATCACCTACCATTGGCGTTTTTCCGTCTGGCCGTTTGACATACATCAAGAAGTCGAGGAGCTGCTGGACTTTTCCCTCAAGTTCTTGCGGCAACACTTCGTTATTTGCGGCAAGCAGGATTTGCAGGTGCAGATAGAAGTCAGTCGTATAGCGATGGTAGTAAGTCGATTGTTCAAAGTAAGCGCCGTCGGGCTGAACATGACGAGCTAACTGGTCAACCAGGATCTTCAGTCCAGTTTTCCGCCAACGGCCTGATTCTTTGAACTCAGGCAACATCGTGCCAAGGTAAAACAGACCCAGGGCTTCACCCGTCAAATGCGTGTTTGGGCTGAAGTAGGTTGAAAGATAAGTCTCCAGATGACGTGCATTGATGTAGAGGAATTTGGCAATCGTCGAGAAAGTCTCAGGTGTCAGCGACGATGAGTGCCGGAAGTAGTTCAGAGCCCAAAGCCACGAAATTGATCGAAAAGCCACTTCCAAACTGCTGGCCCAATTGATCCCGAGTTTTGGAGGATTGTCAGCACACCAGGAATTGATGTGAGCCGAAAACGTTTGTGCGTATCGTTCATCACCTGTCAACCAATAGGCTTGACCCAACGTTGCGAAGTGCTGATGACGATTGAGTTCCCAGGTAATTTTTTTATCACCGAAACGATCGGCATCCAGGTAGTTCAGGCGGCTCCAGTGAACCAGAGGTGCGCGCTTACCGGCCAACGGTTCCAAATGCCAATCGATCGGAACTCCGAACGACAATTGACGAAGGCCCAGGAGATCGAAATGATGCGCGGTGATTTCATCTGCGCGATGCACGAGGTCCGAAACAGCACCCGGCCAGCGTCTTCTGAATTCATTAACAGTGCGATTGGGATCGTCAAACGCGGGAAAGAACTTTGGGTCGACCCTCTCGCGAAAGTAATTGCGCAAATCCAGTGTTGACTTGACTGAACTCTCTCCCAATGAAAGGGACTCGATCAGCGCCTCATCGGACATTAGTCGAGCGCGCCGAGATAATCCGCGCCGCTCTGCAAATGCAGATAGAAACTGCGAGCTCCGCACTCGAAGCTCGTCGAAACTGACGTGACGCAGTTTGTAGAGCTTACTTTTCACCTGGTTACAACGTTTCGTTCGGGCCCCGCTGGAGCCTCAAGGGCCGCAGATGATTCGCGGCTTCCTAATTTACGGTAGACGCCCAACCACTCGCTTCGTACTGCTTCCCAACTGTATTTCACGCACTCACTCCTACCATGTTCGACCATCTGTCTTGCTCGGGTAGGACTGTTCAAGAGACTGATCGCTCGTTCAGCCATCTGAACATAATCGCCCCGCGGAATTACTATACCGGTTACCTCATGCGTAACAATGTCAGGAATTCCACCGGCGTCAGTTGTGACAATCGGCAGTCCGCAGGCAAAGGCCTCCAACAATGAGAGTGGCTGATTATCAATCTCTGAAGCGTTGAGATAAATGTCAGCAGCGTCGTAGACATCCGTTATCGAATTTGGATCAACTCGTCCTTGAAAAGTTATATTTCGCAACCCGAGTTCACGAGCGAGGTTTTCAAGGGAGCGTCTCTGGCTCCCATCTCCGACAACCTCGAGTGTTGCTTCGGGAAACTTGGCTTGAATAATAGCGAACGCTCGCAACACTCGATCTACTCCATAGTGAATCTCCAAATTGCGATTCGATAAGAAGACGGGCCGTAGCACAGATCGATCACGGAAACGGAATTTGGAAGTATCTATCAGGTTAAAGATTGCATACGCTTTCAGGCCGAACTCCTGGAAAATGCGCACCAGGTAATCCGAGGGCACGATAACAATATCGGCTAGTTTGATTGTGGGGATTGCAGTGCGGCGCCAACGCTGCAAATGATCCTCGGCCTCACCGCTGTGATAGTTGAGCAGAACCTTTCGACCATAGAGTTTGCCGATCAAGATCGCTGGAGTCGGCGCGAGCACGAAGGAGACATACGAGGCGGAGAAGACGTGGAGTACATCGTACTTGTAAACACGCAAAAGCAAACTTACGACGTAGGCGATCGACGTCACAATGGTGCGGACGTACTTGATTCTTTGAAGATAAACCAGGACCCCGGGCAAACGAGGATTGATCGGCAAAAGGTCTGCCTGCAAAGAAGGCTCCTGGCGTAATCGATCCAACAGTCGAGCTGCTTGCACTGATTGTCCACCAAGAATGTCAAACGACGGCGCCACAATCAGCACTCGCAATTTCTCGTCTGTCTTATTGTTACTTGCTAATTGCATCCTGAGAGAAATTTGAGCCGCGTCGGGCCGGCTCAAGTAAACTGCGATAAAGACTCTCGGTCCTCATCAATTGAGCTTCACACGAAAATCTTTCCTTTACCACGCGCTGACCTTTATCGCCCATCATCCTTGCTCTTGCGGGATCGCGCATTAATTCGACGATCCTGGCCGCCATCATTTCATGGTCTCCTGACGGCACAAGATACCCGGTATCGTTTTCAGTGACTAATTCACCAGCTCCTCCGACATTCGTCACGACCACGGGCCGACCGGCAGCCATGTATTCCAGAATAGAGTTTGAAAAGCCCTCCGCTTTCGAACTCAACACGCAGATCTCCGAAATACTGAGCAATTCCGCGATTCTGTCGCATCGACCAAGAAAATGGGTGGCGTCTTGAATACCAAGATCGTTTGCGAGAGTGCGGAGCGATTCCATCAATTCTCCTTCACCCGCAAGCAAAAACGCTGCCTCAGGAACCTCATCTGCAACTTGACGTGCAGCTCGCAGGAACATCGGATAGTCCTTTACCTCATGCCGCATGTTGGCGACGATGGAGACAAAGCGGCGGCTCTCGGCTACATCCAGATCCAGCAGCTTCAATCCGTCTGCGCGAGAAATAGGTGTTTGCATCAAACGCCGCACGTCGAGACCATTGTAGACCACCGTTACCTTGTCGGGAGGTGTGCCTTCAGCAATAAGCGTGTCCCGAACGGCATTTGAATTCGCTACGATTTGATGCGCGAGCGAGTAGGCGACACGCTGCACACTTTTCTGCGCAGTGCTGCGCATCCCGGCAGTCTCGCGCATTGAGGCAATGCGCACGGGCAGGCGCGCGATCGACCCGCCAGCCATGCCAAACACATTGGTATAAAAATCGTGAGTATGAAGGATGTCAATGTGCGACGACTTGAGCCATTGCACAAAACGTCTTAATTGAATAACCGCATTTGCGTCGTAAAAACTGTTAAGTGGAAAGGAAGGAACTTCTCCAAGGCCAAGATGCTGAATCTCACTGCGTAAACTTCCTTCGGGGCTTAGACTCGCGAGCCGAACTTTAAAATTACCGCTTTCTGATAAAAGTCGCGTTAACTGTAAAGCCTGACGCTCCGACCCACCCTGGTTAAAGCTATCAATCAGTTGAAGAACAACAGGCTTCAAAAGCTCTTGCCTCAAAAGTTGCTTGCTCGAATCACAAATGATTTACCAGAGACATTTGTGCTTCGCCGTGGCTAGTGAACTCCATCGCACTTCCCTTATCCAGGAACTGGCGGTGCCACAATTCAAGCATGAACAAAGCCCACAATCCCGTCGAGTGATCGCGCCTGCCACGTTCGTGTTCGTCAAGCAGTACGTCGACGTAACGTGGATCAACGTAACCGCGCTGGCGTGTGCGCGGCTCAGTAAGAGTTTCGCGAAGCCGCGACCGCAACTGTTGATTGATCCATTCCTGAATGGGAACGCCGAAACCCTGCTTCGGTCGATTGAGGATTTCGGAAGGAACCAAATCTTTCACCGCCTTCTTCAGCAGGTACTTCGTTTCCAAACCGGCAAGCTTTAGCGATGCCGGTATTTTAGTAACGAATTCGATTAGCTTGTGATCTAGCAATGGGGCTCTCGCTTCCAACGAAACTGCCATGCTCATCCGATCAACCTTCGTGAGAATATCACCAGGCAGATAGGTTTTGCTGTCGAGGTAGAGCAGGCGATCAAGCGGTTCATTACTGGCGACCTTGCCTACTAAATCCTGAAACAGGCTGCTAACGTAATTCGCGTGGCCAAGCTTGTTCGAAAATTCAGGTGTGTAGAGTGCTTTTCTATTCAGGCTCGTAAAAACCGAGACACTATCAAGATATCGAGATATCGGATCGAGCGAAACATTATGCAGGTAGTTTCGCCCCCAGGTCGCATGGGGAAGATGCTGACTGAGGGGACGCATTACATGTTCGCGTAATGGTCTTGGTAAGAGACCAAACCCCTCGCGCTTTCGGTCGACAACGTATCGCGTGTAACCCGCAAAAAGCTCGTCGCCTCCGTCGCCGGAGAGAATGACTGTGACATGCTCCCGCGCGAGTTTAGACACCATGTAAGTGGGAATTGCCGAAGAGTCTGCAAAAGGCTCATCAAAATGCCACACCAGTTCATCAACGATTGAACAAATGTCGGGTGTCACTAAGAACTCATGATGATCGGTGGCAAACTTTTTGGCCGTGAGCCGGGCGTACTTTAGTTCGTTGTAGCTATCTTCGTGAAAACCAATTGAAAATGTTTTCACTGGCTGGCCCATGTGACGTGCCATCATTGCGACTACGGTACTCGAATCAATTCCGCCAGAGAGGAACGCTCCGAGGGGAACGTCGGAAATCAACCGGAGCCTGACTGATTCGTCGAGTAACTTGCGCAGTTCCTCGAGACAGTCGGTCTCTGACATCGACTGATCGTTGCTTAGCTCAAAATCCCAGTACTGTTTCACTGAGACGACGCCGTCGGAGAACGTGAGGAAATGACCCGGAGGCAATTTGTGAATACCACGGAAAATGCTTAATGGATCAGGAACATAACCGAGGGTAAGGTAGGCATCGAGCGCTTCAGGATCAAGTTCTTTGACAACATCCGGATGCTCAAGCAACCCCTTCAGTTCAGAACCAAAAACGAACGTGCCCTTGGGAGTAGTTGTGTAATAGAGCGGCTTCTTTCCGGCCCGGTCACGCGCTATGAACAACCGGCGCGCTCTTTCGTCCCAAATCGCAAAAGCAAACATTCCCCGCAGATGTTGCAGACAGTCGGGACCAAACTCCTCATACGCATGAACAATCGCTTCAGTATCCGAATGCGTACTGAATGTGTGTCCAAGCGCTTCAAGCTGAGGTTTAAGTTCGAGGAAGTTGTAGATCTCGCCGTTGAAAACGATCGTGACGGAATCATCTTCTCCGGAAATCGGTTGATGCCCGCCGGCAAGATCGATGATCGATAGCCTTCGCATCCCGAGTGCGATACCCGGTTTCAGCATTACACCCTGATCATCCGGACCGCGGTGTCTAATGATCCGACACATTCGATCGAGTACCGCTGAACGTTCTTCTACTTCGCGCGCTTCACCAGCGTCCCAAAGATCGATGTATCCGGCTATGCCACACATTCAGGTTCCCTCGGATGTCAACTCATGCGTGTTCCGGCTGCCGAGGCTCGGGTTTCAACAGATGTAATGAACGTTTGATGTCCATAATAGCGGCGCGGCCTCCAGGTATTGCAATCAAAGCAACCAGCGCCGACAACCCTCCGATAACGGAACAAGCCATTAACCCAAACAACGGATTGTTAATAACTACAAAGTGGCGGAATGCCAGGCAAGCAACAATCACCGCCGCAGCCGACCCCGTGAACGGCGCGAGGATGCGCCAAAAATCTGACGTTCGAACAGGACCACGGCGCCCGATGAACCAAAACATCAAAGGATTAATCACTAACAAGCGGGCTACCGAATAAGATGCAGCTACACCCAGAGCCCCCCATCGTAATCCGACGATGATCGCAAGTATTGAAAACGGCGCGCTAATCAATGACCAGCTCAGCATTTCTTTGGCACGACCCTGGGATACGAGTAGCCAACCCCCCGTGTTCGTAAGTGGTTGGAAAAGGAACGTCAATCCCATGACGACCACAATTCTGGAGGTCCCACCCCACTGCGGACCGAGCATGATTCTCACGAGCCAATCTGAAGTTGCAATCATTAACGCAACTCCAGGCATCGTAAACATTAGAACTTTCTCAACCATCCTTCGATATGCTTCTCGATAACGTTCTGGTTGATGAGCTAGTCTGCTTAGCGCTGGGATCGCAACAGAATTCACTGGTTCATTGATCTGATCGGTGGGGAGCGCAAGGATCTGCGACGACTTAGTGTAAAAGCCTAACTCCTGAGCACCTCTAAAACGGCCAATCAACAAACTGTCTGCGTTCTTCGCGAAGTAATTGACGGTTGCATACCCGGTAACATTTCCGCCAAACGAAAGCATGGACCTTACGCCGGAACCGCGCTTTGGCCAGCCAGGAACCCACCTGCAGGCGACCCAGACACCAATCGCGTTTGTTCCAAGCAAAGCCATCTGACTAAATACGAGTGACCAGTATCCAAAGCCACTCCAAGCGAAGGCGATACCAACGATGTAACCCACCAAAACTGATACAAATGCAATAAGACTCAGCGAGAAGAACCGCATCTGACGTTTCAACAACGCTTCGTGCTGAACGGTCAAACCACCGAAGATGAACCCGATCGCTGTGACTGCAGCAATTCTCGTCACATGTGGCTCTCCATAAAACCAACCTACCGCCGGAGAAATCGCGACCATGATCAAACATATTCCCACGCTCAGCACCATGTTTATCCAAAAGAGGGTGCTAATCTGGTCGTAGCTGATCTCCGGCCTTTGAACGGTCGCGAGTGATAGCCCCATATCCTTAAACATGGAGACAAAGTTAGTTGCCACACCGACCATTCCAATGAGACCGTAGTCAAAGGGAGTAAGGAGCCTAGCCAGGATCGCGGTAGCGACAATGCTCACTGCAAACTTACAACCGTGAGACACCATCGTCACAACCCCACCCCTGGCTGTTCTGCCGCCGATAGAATCTACGAGGTGGTCCGTGCGAAAGTATCGCTCAGACTCCTGGGCCTTGCGGTCGCCCTCTATAGTTTGATCATCCATTGATTTAAGTCTGTCAGCAATACGGTTGGGCTTATTTCAACTAGAGTCTGCGCAGAATGGCCAAGGTTCTGCTTTCACTATCTCCATCAAAATAGTCTTCTACCGCAGCGACTTCCACCGGCACGATTTGCTTGAAGTTTTTTATGTAGCTCTCGAAATCCTCGCGCGTTTCCCCTTCATGTCCTTCATAAATGAGAAATGCCCACGGTATTTGTTGGAGTGCTTTCAACCAACCGAGGTGTTCTCTGACTGCGAGATAGGACACAACGCAGCCCTCCAATCGCGAAGCAAGGAACGAGGGTATATCTTTGGTGAGATCGTACGAGTCGTTTATGTCAGTGCCAGTCGTAGAGAATCGAGTGCAGCCAAGCGCAAGTAATACTTTGTCTGTATGTGGTGCGACATAAGGACGATCCCAACCATGAGCCCAGCGTGCGCCCATTTTCAAATAGAGGGCCATCATCATGCCAATATTGCAACCGACATCGAACACAACTCGATCTTTGACCGACACATCTGCGGTTCTCAATAGTCGCATTAAGACTTGCTCTCGGTCATCTATGTTGCGCTTTGCAGGCAAGTTTACGCCGGGTACGGTTTGATAGAGATAAGTACCACCGCGCAAGATACTTCGATCACCAAAATGAGATGCTTCTGTCGCTTCGACTGCGGTCGTCTTGAGAAACGCAGCGTAGTCGCCCAGCAAAAAGTTCTGAAAGTCGACGTATGTGAACTGGCCATCTTTTATGAAAGCATTACCCTCACAACCAGGACAGCGAAATTCATCATCATCAAAACCTTCGGGAGCCGACACGCGCAATAGACCGGCAGCGTCTAATTGCTGAAGCCGAGCTACACCTGCCCGGCACTGTTCCATTGAAGGTGCGCCGTCATCAGCGTCTTCGATTACGTAGGCCGTCCAAATATCTTGCCCATATTCGATCTCAACCAGATCGAAAAGGCGAGCGCCGACTCCTTTGGCGTGAAGCAAGTTTGCGACGAGGGTGAGGTGCTTATGTCCATGAATTGAATTCAGATGAAGTTTGCTGTCACCTTTGTTCACAATATTGACGTACGCAGCCTGGTCGACATCTCCCGGTGTTTTAATGATTTTGAGTCCGGCACTTCGAGGATACTGGACAGATACTTCAGCCAGTATTGAAGCTTGAAACGTTTTAGGCGGCAAATAGATCGCGTGGCCGCCTTCGTAATGACTCGACTTATCTTTGTGGAAGTGCTCAACGAGAGATTTGCCTGAACCAAGAATGTTGTCGGCTAACTTTATGCGTCTTACCGACTGCACCGGCAAGACCTTATGCCAATCGGGAACCTTCCCAATAGCCTGAGTTGCGAGGCGTTTCACACCTACGCGCCGGACAAAACGAATTTCCGAAACGATACGATCCTTGGCCTTACCACTCACGTAATAGGGCCGTGGAAAATGAAGTGAAAGCCAGCCTCTGGTTGAATGTTTCGCTGCCTCTTTGATGAAGGTATGGGGATCCGCAAACTTTTCATAAGCCGACCTTCCTTCTTCAGAGACAGACAAATAGTATCCGCGGCTCTTAAGCCACCCTGCCTTGAGCGGAGGAATACAGCTGCACATGACCCACTCATAAAATGCACGACCATTTTGATTGGGTTCTGGATTGAGTCGAGAGAATAATTCTTTGATTGAAAGCCCCTCCGGAAAATCAATCAGGATCTCAAATACCCTTTGGAGAATTTTGCCACTTTCGGTTCGTTCACTCAGTCCCATACGAAAAATTATCTCTGTTGAAGGTGCTCATTAAAGATCAAGTCACGCTGGACGATCCAGTTCGGTTTCAGTTGTTCTGCGCCGAACAATCGCCACAAAACAAACGCTGTATCCAACCAGGTAGTACGGATACCAAAGGTATGCTACAGACGCAAAAAAGCTATTTACCATGAACCCGATTAGACTTGCCTGAAGGCCAATCGAGAGATAGTAGAACTTCGATCGATCAGCTGTCGACGATTCAATCTTCCTCAGGCTTTTGAGCGCACTTACCAGGAAAACAAGATAAAGGCAAAGCGCCAACAACCCCATCTCGGCTGCGACCTGTGTATAGGCGTTATGCGTTGCTTTTTCCCGGTTGGAATAGATTTCGTAGTTATCCATTCCAACACCCAGAAGCGGATGACGGGCTGCAATAAAGAGAGACCTCTTCAGATCGTCGACCCGCGTTACCGCTGAATCATCCTTCGAGGTCGAAAGACGATTCAAATAAGCGGCTGGAGCAATTACCAACATCATCACAATCATGATCGCACCAAGTCCAAGGACCGCGGCGCGGTATCTTCTTGCAAATTTCCAACTCAAGACAAACGTAATGGCGACCAATCCGACAAAGCCACCCCGGGAAAATGTCGCAATGACTCCGCCCAGCATCGTCAAAGTCAAGAAGGCTAAAAGCATCTTCTTTAAAAGGCTTCGCGTGCTGCGCAACATTGCGATGGCCAAAGGTATTATGGTCACCAGGTGAAGCGCGAGATCGTTAGGATTGGAAAACAGGCCTCCCAACATGCCCTGGATCCGATCGCCCTTAACGCCCAGATTCCCCAGCCTGTAATCGTTCATTGCGCCAACACTAAGCAGAAAACTAACGATGAAGACCAATACAATCAGGGAATCCAATCGCCTTTGTGTCCTAATGACGTTGACCATGACGATGAACATGATCACAACCTTGAGGTAATCGAACCATGCAGCCCAGGCTCGGGGGGGATTACTCGCGAGTGGAACAGACATGAGTCCAACTACAGTCAGTAGCAACACTGCGTTTACCTCTCGAGGTCGGATCGTCAGCCGTCCCTCGAGACTGAGTTGCGTCGGCACATAAACAGCCAGTGTTACAGCTGCCACCCAAAACGCGCTGGTGGATAACCAAAATAACGAAGGATACAGTTCGTACGGCCGGAAATAGACGAGGAAGGTAAAAACGAAGAGGCCTGCAAAGCTCACAGCATGACCGCGGCCCAAAATTGAATCCTGTCTTAGAGTACGTGCTTTCTCTGAAACCGCCGCTGAACTTCCGCCGCTCCACTTCTCCGAGTCAACGCTGTTCGTTTCAAAGACACGTTTAGGTGGAACGAGTGGCAATTCGTCGACTTCCGTCGCCCCCGATCTCTTGGGGCGTCGGATTGGTTCATAATCGAGGAATTCGGAATTAGGCATTAAGGGAAAGCTCTCGCGATGTCATCAACCGCATGCAAAACCAATCTTAAGTCTCTTCCGTGAAAAGCAAAAGAAGCTGTGGCGCGCTCGCGCAACAGCCTCTAAATCAGACCCGGTACTTGTTGGACGAAAACTTCTAAACCCCTACATTCTCTCCTTCAAATACCATCTCTTTCACTCTCACCCGCAACGCCAATTCAAACTGCTTCGCTTCCTCAACCTCCGAAAACGCCAGCGCGCGGAGTTCCTGCTCGATTCGACGTCGGTAGTCGGATACTAAGGAATCAGAAACACCTAATGAGGCGGCGACTTCCAATTGCGTCGCCTGCTCCGGGCTCAAATAACAATGCCAAAGAACCCCTAGAATTCGATTGTACTGCTTTACCTTACCACGAACTGCCTCGTGAAGGTTTTTCAGAAACAGATCGACGTAACCGGCAGCTTCGCGCTCCGATTCCCGCCGTAGCAATCCCTGCTCAGGATTCTCTCGCTTATCAACGGGATCATAACCACCATTGTCATGATCGTTGTCGTCGCCATCCAACGGTACGAGATAGATATCCATAACCGGCAATCGCGACATCACCAGGCTGCGTAACGTCCGCACGTCCACCGGTGAATCGACGGCATCCAAAACCGAGACGATCAAGTCCTCGAGATCCGGATTACTGATCACTACCTGTGAATCGCC
>AR_comb_assmDRAFT_10294956_pt1 | contig 40732 bp, 56 predicted proteins | sample ArasoioldDNA_FD_10543 | JGI IMG/M metagenome (IMG submission 10543) | reverse complement strand
TTTCCTATCCAGACACTAGGCACGCAGACCATTATCGGCTCGGTGGCAATTTCGGGTGGCAGTTGGGTCGGCTCGGTAGCGGCAACGCAAGCGGGGCAATGGTCAATCATCGGTAGCGTGTGGGCGACTAATGCCAGCTCGCCAGCGGTAGTCAATCAGGGCGATGTATCTCACGGCTCACTGGATACTGGCTATCCTGTAAAAATTGGTGGATACGCCGTCACGTCGTCGTTTCCTACCGCCGTAGACTGTGCCGAGCGCGTAAATGCGCTATTTGATCGTGTCGGCAAGCAACTCAATCAGCCATACGCGCCAGGCACGATGCGCCAGATGCGGTGGGGCGCGTATGTGGGACCCTCTAGCGGAACAATAGTTTGGAGTCCTGGGGTCAACAATAGAATTGTCATCACTGATTGGACGGTTCAGGCAGGGAGTGCAGGTGCGGCATTAGTCACTGTGTACTTTTCAAATTCAGGCCCGACGCAGGCACCTGCTGTTGGATCGGGCACGGCAATTTTTCATGGCGAATTGTCGCCATCTAGTGGCTCAAAGCCCGGCGCACTAATGGCGTTTACATTCCCTGAGGTCAGCGATCCTAATAATGCACTACGCGTTTATATATCTGCAGCAGCACAGATTTACGTCCGTGTGGGCGGCTACGAGACACCTTAAGTGGCAGTCGCAATAACCATAGCTACCAGCAATATTGGGATCACAACGAACGCGTCCGTTTATTCTATGACGTCTTTTGCGCCGACGGCCAATGCATTGCTGGTAGCCATAGCGCACGCGTCAGGCACGGTAACAGGTTCCCTTACTGGCACAGGCGCGACATTCACGCAGATAGCATCACAGAATACGCAGGCGCTTGGCGGCTCGGTGTGCATGTGGGATATGGACGTCCCCGCTTCACCATCCTCATTGTATCCAGTCTTTGACTACACGGGCGACGCTGCAGGTGGGTTATGCGCCATCATGCTGAAAATCACAGGGCAGGAAGTCGGTGCGGCACCACGGCAGATAGTCAATGTAGATAGCGTGGGGCCAAACCCAGTCATTACCTTTCCGCAGTCCATAATGCCGGGCAACGCTGTGGTGGTGGCGATACCGGAGCCGGGTGCGCTCGCGGCTATAACGCCACCGACCGCCAGGTGGACCACCATGTGCGCCACCTACGCCACGCCGACTACAGGCTTATGCGTGTGCTACACGACAAGCGCGGTGGCCGCTACCACGTTTACATTCAGCACAGGCGCACAGGCGGATTTAGGCTATGTGGCGGCCGAGTATTATTACCTTGGCGGCGCGCCATTGCCACCACCGGGCGGCGGCATGCGTGACGCAATGGGCATGTCAGGATTCTTTGGGGCATGAGTTGATTGAGCCTGTTATTACTATTCCCGAACGCCGTACCATCAGCCGGAGCAGCGCCAGGGCCGCAATTTATTCAGCAGCCGCTAGCGGCTACGTCTGTGATAAAGGCCAGGATGTCACGAACTGGCTACTTCAACGATGTAGGGGCCAAACTGATCGCTGCGCCGGCAATAGCAAAGGGGCTATACCTACGGTTAGCCGCGACAACCATACAAGCATCTTTTATTGGCAAAGTATCAAGCGTCATAACGATTATTATAGGCGGCAGGCATTGGCCGCCGATTGCTTTGGGGCGTTGGGGCGCGGTGAGCGGAGCACCAGCCGGGCCGCAACTTATCCAGCAGCCGCTGGCGGCCACAGGCGTCATGCAGGCGGCATTTTCGCGGCAAAACACATTCTTGAGAACGCTGGCGGGCAGTGCTATCGCCACAACCGCACTGGTTCGGCAGGGTGCTCTAAATCGGTTGCTAGCGGCCGGGACGATAGCAAAGGCCGCTATGACGCGTGTGTCGAGCGTTGCGCAACTCTTTCAACAATCCTTAGCGGCTAGTACGATCATGTTTGCGGCAATATCACGGCAAAATAGTTTCTTCATGACGCTTTCGGCAAAGGCGGTAGAGTTTGCCAACGTTGCTCGGCTCACGGGTAAGAACCTTGCAGTAGTTATTATAGAAACGCCAGCTATATCGTTTGTCCGTAGCTTGTCGTGCACCCTAGCGGCAACGGCAATCGAGACAGCAGGATTATCGAGAATTGGCACCTACGCCCGTACGCTTGCGGCCAACATTATCGGCACGCCACGCTTTTCATTCTTTATCGGCAAGATTCTAAGCGCAGCGACGATTGCCAAAGTCGCCATGACGCGCATTACGAGCGCTACGCAGCTTTACTTGCAGGCAATTGCAGCCGTTATGATTGCCGAGGTGCGGTTTGTCAGAGTCACGAGCAAATCAATGGCCGCGACGTATATTGAGACGGCAGCAATTATCAAGGGGATGAGCAATCAATTAGCCGCTGCCATTATCGAAACGGCTGCCTTAACCCGCATAGGCACATACGCACGCACACTAAATGCGGCGACGATTGCCACGACTGGCATGTCGAGGTTTATCGGCAAGATTGTGAGTGCTGCCACCATTGCCACAGCGGCAATCTCGCGGGCGCTTACGGCTGGCGCTCAGATGTACTCGCAAGCCTTAGCCGCTATCACCGTAGCCAAGGCCAACATGACGCGCGTCAGCAGCGTGGCGCAACTCTACCTGCAGGCGATAGCGGCAAGCCTGATTGCCACACCGGCCATTGCACGCGGCATAGGCAAGAACCTAGCGGCGCAAATCGTAGAGACGGCGGCTTTCGGCATAGGGCTATTCAGGATGCTGACGCTGGCGGCAAGCACCATCGAAGCTGCAGGCCTTGTCCGCATAGCTACGTACGCACGCACGCTCAGCGCAGGCACAATCGCTACGGCAAGCCAATCCAGGTTTATCGGCAAGATCCTAAGTGCCATTACCATAGCCGCAGGCGCTATCAGCCGTACGATTACCAGTGGCACGTCGCAGATTTACTCGCAGGCTATGGCGGCTGTGGCAAGCCTCACAGCGGCAATTCGGCTACGGCAGTACATTTTTCGCCAGCTTGTGGCCGCCGCCATGAGTGCTGCGGCATCCATTACCACAATCAATACATTCACGCAGCGCATGGCGGCAGAGGCATTATTGATACCTGCCATTTCGCGCATGCTTGCCTTTAGTCGTACCGTGGCGGCTCAGGCTATCCTGGCTGCGGCAATCGTCAAAGGGCGATTCAAGTTACTCGCCGCCGCCACAATGGCCACGGTTGCGCTCACGTTGGGCAAGGCGCTAAGCGTGCTCCTGGCTGGCGCTGTGCTATTAACGCCGTCACTGAGTAAGCTAATGAGCCTTTATCGCACGCTAGCCGTTGCGGTAACGCTGATACCGAGTATCTTCAGGAGTGAAAGCACTAAAGGCACGTCCATGCATCTGGCATGGCAGCGCGTGACGGGCTTTTTCAGAGGCGGTGCGGGACTGAGGCGCACATCGCATTCAACCAAGCCGCGCTCTAGCCATATAGAGGCGCACAGCAGCAGGACGAATATGAATAAGCGGGGCGATAGTGATAGTGACGTGGAGTAAAAAAGGCGGGGCCATTTCTGACCCCGCCCGCGCGGGCTTACGGCTCCTCTGGGCCGTGCTCATGGCACATCCAAACAAGCAGATGCTTGCCACGAGTTTCAAGATGACCGTCTTTCATCATGTTGTTGGCGAAGTCCTCCGTGTGAGTTACGCAAGCCCAATGGCCGTTGTTCTTGCTTTCACACGGAGGCAACACCGTCGCGTTGTACGGTATGTCTTGGCGGCTATTAACGCGTACCATATCTCCGCGCTTAACCGTCTTAGGAATACTCATATATATCACCTCCTTTCTGCCTATATATCATATCATACTCGAATTTCAATGTCAAGTAGCTTGAAATATAAAGGGATTTTGGTATGCCAATAGACCTATCCCAAAACATCCAGCGGTTCGAGGCGGGCGACCTGCGCCAATTCACGTACCGCGACACGGTAAGCGTACCGAGCTGCGTTTGCTTCAATCTCTACAATACCGACGGCTCGCTGCTTGTGCCGACGGGCGTTGAAAGTGGCGTGTCGGTGACCATCAGCGGCGGCAGCATTCAAGGCGGCAATTTCTTCATATTTCGCCAACTGCCGTCTAGCCGTGGTTTCTATATGTCGGAGTGGCTGGCCTACGGCTCAGGCACCGCGCAGTCATCATTATTCGTGCGCGAGCGCGAAATGTTTGAAATCGTGCAGACCGAGCCAGTGAGTTTCTACAGCTATGGCAATAAGGGCATCGTCATGCGCGTGGCACGCCAGCTCATTGGCCGCGGCGATCTAACCGAGCACGACGTGGCGCCGCACATGCTCGCCGCCTACGATCAGATCAATGCACGCCTTGGCCATATAACCACGGTACCATTCTCGCCGCCGACGAATTACATCGCGCAGGGCGAAGAGATAATGGCGATTTACACGCTATTCGGCACTTTCGGCGCGACCGAGAAAGGCGAGATACCGCCTAGCTTTCAGAAACTCTACGACAATTTCATGGCGTACATGACGGCCGTGGGTGCGGGCGAGATTACCGTGGACGGTACGGCTATCAACATGGGCAAGATTTCAGCATTTACAGGTGGGCTGGATGATTCGGGTGGCAGGGCGACGTTTAACAAACTGCCTTTCCCGCTGCAGCACACGGATTGGAATATTATCGAGGCGGATTTGGACGGCAGCGGATGGTGGGATTGGCCACGATGAGTTTACTTAGATTCTTTGCCAACGAATATGCCAGCCTGAAGGATCATGCTTTCTGTCCTACTGGCGAAGGCGGCGGAATAGATAATTCGTGTAGTCCAACGGGCGAGCATAGCCCGCGCGATATGTCGGATGAAGATTTATACAACGCAATGAAACAAGTCCCGCAAGGACAACGCATGAATAACCCTTACTGGATAGAAGGCGATAGGCGCAATGTCCAGCAGCGCCTACGTGACAAAAGAAACAGAGAAAATCAGCCAGTGCCGACCAAGACACAAGCCGATGATTTTTTGAAAACCATGTCGCCAATGAATGCAGGTAAAATGAGAGCAGCACTAGATAAAAATCTTGGTTGGCATGGCGGCGTGGCAAAACGAAGCGCAATTATTGAAGAGTTAGTGGGCAAAGGTGCCAAAGTTGTCACATCACAAGGCGGCGAGCGGCGTTTAACGAGTCCCGATGGCTCATATTTAACAGGCGATACGTTGACTAAAACTGGTCTTGATTATGCGGAATGGTTGGCAGGTAAACACTAAATGCCTAACAAGATAGACCCTAAAAACGTCGAAGCAAATTATTTTGCCATGCATTTGCTTGTGCCTGATGAATTTCTTGCGCGGGAAAAATTCTTACCAGATTTAGCTGACGATAAAGGACTGCGACAATTAGCTGATAAATTTGATGTGCCGCTTTCTGTAATGGCTTTTCGTATTGGGGAGTATGTCCTTGGCAAACGACATTAGCCTTAAAGTCGAATTACGCGGCATGCGCGATATGCAGCGCATCATGGAGCGGCTCACGCGCAAGATTCAAACGCGTACCGACCTGCACGCACGCTGGGCCATACTCGCATTGAATTGGATCAACAAGAATTTCACTACCGAAGGCGGCATGGTCGGCGGCTGGAAACCACTTAGTCCTAATACGCTGGCCAATCGCCGTAGCGGCACAGGCAAGCCGCTAATGGACACAGGGCGCTTACGCGGCTCCTTCATACCGCGCTGGAATTCTGTGCAGGCGAGCGTGGGCAGCGGCCTGCAATATGCCGTCTATCACGAGCTAGGCACCGGGCCGTATGAGATTCACGCCAAGCCGGGCGGCACATTGGCATTCAAGGTGGCCGTATCGCAGGGCGTGAAAACAAAGCTGCTAAAGTCAGGCCGTGTGCTCGAAATGATCAAGGTGAAGGGCGATTACGTGCATGCGCAGGTTGTCCACCATCCTGGAGTGCCGCGGCGTCGCATGTTGCCGACACAGAATGATCCGATACTGATGCGTGATTTACTGAGGGCTGGGCTGATTTACCTGCAAGGACGTGAGGCGGCGTGAATCAACCCACTATAAATGTGTATGAACTGCTCTTAGTCCCCATCGGCGAGAAGCTGCGCAACGATGAGCGCTTTGCCGATGTGAAAAACATTATTTACGACACCGACGACCCAATACCGATGAGCGCCATGCCCGCCATTGAATATTACGTCGAGTCGCCGTGGGAGGACTTGGCGCGCGGCTCTGGCGCGTACAGCCTGCAGACACGGGCATTGACGGCGCGGGTGGTTTTCACATTGTGGATCTATGACGCCGAGTCGAAGCAGCGCATGGATGAGGCGCTATTTTTCTTAGGCGGCCACCTGCTCGATTTCGTGCGCGACTGGACGGACTTGGGTACGGGCGTAGGGCTAGGGCAGGCGGGCGTCATCTGGACTGTGCGCCGTCCTGAGTCGGATAACGGCTATGTGGGCTATCACTCAATCACGGCGGAATATGTGATTTATAGCGGTATTGGTAAATGACTATTTTTCAGCTTTGTGCTATTTTGCAGCAAGTATTCGGTCGGCAATGAGTTTCTTACGGGGTAGGTAAACGTGGGAATCGGCATAAAGGACGTCAATTAGCTTATGGGCTTTCTGCAACACAAACTCGACTCGGTGGTTTTGTTTCTGTCCAACCTGATAGGCGCCAGTGCCTTTAAACCGTGTGAGCGATTTCAATTCGGTAAAATGACTTTCGGCAAAGGTAAGCAACCCATTACAAATTGTCTCGGTGCTCGTCAAAGTTATTCGAGGCGCAGTCGGTCCAGTATCTCCAAGCCAACCGTCGGCATCAATAACGCCACGCCAGAAGTGGCGGTTTTCAGCGAGCATTCTAACAGGGTTTCTATCGGTCTTGAGTCGCGCGATTCCAAGAGAGAAAAACGCGTCTTTCAACGCGTGGTTGCTAAACCAAATTCGACAATACGAAGTTTCAGCACAGAATCCAGGTCGTGCGGGCGACACTCCAGTATCTATTTTTCGATCTATACCGATAAATTTTACAAAGGCTTGGAGATGTTCAATGTCGTTGAGGCTTAGCTTTAATCGGAATTGTCCGCTTTTATCAATGTGCCCATCGGCCGTGAAAAATCCAATCCAGTATGCACCTGATTCTTGTGCAGGGTCAAAAATAGCTGCATCAAATGGTTTTGGATGTTGCTGTGCTCCATGAATGTTTGCCCGACGAAGCTGTCTGTAAATGGTATTAACGTGCAAATTCAGTTGATGAATGATGTCCTTAACGGGCGTGCCACTTTGGTAAAGTTTGACGATTTCAAGTCTTTGATCACTCGTCAAATCTGTTCCTTTTGGCATGAAGCATCTGTAGCACAAAAAGAAAGGTAGGTCCACGCCTATGCCCGGCTTAGATGTCGCATTAAACCGCCGTCAGTGTTTATTATCCGCTGTAGAATCTTCTTATGGTATTGATGCCGCGCCGCAAGAAGCCAATTCGTATCAGGCTATAAGAATGATTGAGCCATTCGCATTAGACTTAGGTCAAGAAGTACTAGAACAAACGGGTGGCTTAAGTACGCTGGGCTTTAGCCGGCCATTCGGCACTGTGCGGCCCGTCGGCATTTCATTCAAGACATTCGTGCAGGGCGTCAACGGCTCATATAGCGCCACGGTAAAACCGCCTTTAGGCGGCTTACTACGCGCCTGCGGCATGTCAGAGACCTTTGTAACATCCATGCCTGGTAATGGACGGCCAGGGTATTCATATAAGCCGTTATCCCGCGTGCAAAGCCAATGCAGTCAGACATTCGTGGCGCACATTGACGGTTACGAGCACCGAATCGTCGGCGCAATGGGCAATGTGAATTTCGTGGGTGTGGCGGCAACGCCGTTTATTGCCGAATTCAATTTTAGAGGCCAACTCTCAACCGAGGCCAGCACGGTACGCGGTACGCCAGTCGGCTTGCCCACGGCTACGCCTGCACGCTGGGTAGGTAGTGGTAGCGTGTTTGTGCAATCTCTAACCGCCGTCATTGAAAATCTCAATTTGAATACGGGCAACCGTATCTTCGAGCAGCGCGCATCTAACGCGTTGTCGGGTAGCGGTATCATCAAGTGTCTCATTACGGAGCGGCAACCGGGTGGTAGTGTCGATCCTGAAGCGACTAACGCGGGTAGTTTTGACTGGGTTAATGTATGGCGCTCAAGCTCAGGGGCTTTGCTGTATGCGCAGGCGGGCGTAGCACAGGGCGAGTGCTTTAGCATCGTGGCGTCGCAAGCCGTATTCAAGACTTTGGCGCGCCAAGACAAGAGCGGATTGGCGACGTTCGGGGTTGGGTACAGTTGTTACGAAACGACCGGGGACGATGATGTCGAGATCCGCTTCAGCTAAATTATCACAATCAGCGGACTATCTCTCCATCCATATACCAGGCCGCGCGGACATTGTGCTGCCTGAGTATTACAAGGAGTTTGAGTCGTATTATCCCAACTGCGAGTTGATGACGCGTTACTGGTTTACGCAGATAGCGGGTGGTCCGCTATTCACATGGAAAGCTGATGACTGGGTATATATCGACTGTGGCGCGCACATCGGCTACTACTCGATTTTATTCAGCCAGCTATCGCCGCAAGGCAAGGTGTGGGCGATTGAGCCAACGTCTACGGCCGACATGCTGGAGACAAACCTGGCGTACAATAACTGCCGCAATGTCCAGATAGAGAGAATCGCGCTAGGCGCTACGTCGGGCCGCAGGGTGGAGAAAGTGTATCGGCTATGGGCCGACCCGCTGGTGCCTGACGAGATGGAGTATGATTTCACCACGCTGGACGAATTCGTGGACGCCAAAGGGATAGACAAACTTGATCTGCTTAAAATCGACGTGGACTCGTTTGATTTCGACGTGCTGCAGGGCGCCGAAAAGACACTGGCACGATTCGATCCGTGGCTGATTGTTGAGTTGAATATTGGCTTGCAGTTGCGCGGTTATTCACGCGCGATGGTGGTTCAGTGGCTGTATCAGCGCGGCTATGACTCGTGCGTGGTGCTGGACGGCGAGAATTGCGTATTTAAGCGTGCCATGCCGCCGATTGTAACCGTGCCCTATTGCTACGCGCTGGGCATTACTGCGGGAGATGTAAATGGACATAGACAAAACCAAGTTTAGCAAAGAAATCATGGTGCCCTTCTCAGGGCAGACATTCACAATACGCCGCGTGCGTTTCAAAGACTTCCTGTCTGAGCTAGGCGGACTGGCCTTGCCGATGGCCGAGGCTACGCAGGACGTCATCTCGCAGTATATGGAGAAGGCCAAGAGTGATCCTGAGGCCGAGAATAAGGCACTTAGGTTTTATATCAGCAAGGGCACGATTAGCCCTAAAGTCTGGTTTGGCGAAGAGTCCGAGTGCCCAGCTGACCAGATTTACCACCTTGATTTAGGTAGCGACCTTGACGTACTGGCGACCGAAATAATGAAGTATTCATACGGCATGGCAATGTCGCAACTTGAGAATTTTTTTTTCCAGCAGGCAGGGACCGGAGATAATGGACTTGATGGCACGCCGGTACGGCCAGAGGCCATCGAGCCTACTGCCTGAGCCGTTTGACAACGGCTACGATGCGCTCGCCTTCGACTATAACGTAATGCTGCTCGGCATGGCGGCCGAGATAAAGGCACGCGATGAGGCCGAGCAGAAATACAATCCACAAACAGGGTTTACCTCTAATCGGCGCGAAGCACTGGCCTTGGCGCGGCGCGCCCGTGCGGCTGAAGATGCGCTGATTATAGAGCGGGAATCCATGCACTGATGGCCGAATCCAATCTTATAGAAGTACTCATAAAGAGCGTCGATCAGGCTTCATCGCAGCTTGCCGACATAGAGAAGCGCCTTGCTGGCATTGAGTCGCAAACCAAGAAAACCAGCGAGGCCACCGACGCACTTACCAGCACATGGAGCAAGGCTGGCGCCGCCGTCGTGGTGCTCAATCAGGGCCTTGAATTACTCAACAGGATATTCGAGCCGACGCTTGCCCACTTTGAAAAAGGCATTGCGCTTGCTGGGCAGTTTCAACAGGAAAGCGCGACTCTTGGCAGCACGCTTCAGGTACTCGGCAAAAATATACCCGTACAGAGGCTTATTGATTTCTCCGAGGAGATGGCCAAGGCCAACGGTGTCTCATCTGAATCTGTCCTGGCCGCCGAGAAACAACTAGTCAGTCTTACCAAGCTAAACGAGCAGGGCATAAAGAAAGTTATCGAAGGCTCGCTCGCATTAAGCAAAGTCACGGATATTGATTTCGGGACGGCAATACGCCGCTCGATTGCACTACTACAAGGCAACACTACGCAAATCATGCGCGGCATTGACGCCATCAATCAGCATATACCGCTGGTTGAGCGCGAGGCCGCTCTGCAACAGTATTTATCCACATTCATAGAAGCCAACACCAAGAGTACTGACACCTACCAGCGCACGCAACGCGTTTTGAATAATGCCATAGAGGATTTTCACAAGGCACTTGGTGCGGGAATCATTGAGCAGCTGCAGGCAATCAATCCGCAATTAACAAAGTATGTTGATTACGCCACCGAGATTGTCAAAGCCAATCCCATATTAGTTAGAGGCATCTATGACGTAGCCAAGGCGCTGGATGAATTAAAGGGCGTTTTGGTTGCATTAGCGGCGCTGCAAATGACGGGCGTGCTAGGCTTTCTCGGCAGACTGATCGCCAATCCCGCAGCACTTGCCGCTTTAGGCACAGTAGCGCTCATAGCCGCAGGTGCCTTTGCCATTCTCAACAAAGAATTCGAGAAATCAGCCAACATCGACGCAGGAAAGAATTTCGATGACGCTGGTGCCCGCATTAAAGTATTGACTGAACGATTGACGGCGCTGAAAGCCAAACAACAGGAATCGCTTAAAAATCTAATTGACCCACGTATCAAAGGCGACATCGAAGAGACTCAGGCCGCAATAGATGAGCTGCTAGCTAAGCGACGCTCGCTCACCATACGTGGCGAAGTGGACACTGGCCCGACGTCGCACGAAGCGGCACCGCCAGCCGCAGCACTCAGCAAAGAAGAAGAAGAGACACGGCGGATTATTGAAAAGGTGCAGGCCGACATTATCAAGGGCCGCGCCGACGCTCAGGCGAGTTTCGAGCAATTCTTGTTTGAGACCACAGGCGACTTTAACGCGCAGGCGCGCGCGTTTGCCGCCACGCAGGCGGGAATAGCGGCGGCGGCCAAGGCCAGCGTTGACCAGCAAATGAAAGCGTTGCTGGAGCAGAATACTTTTGATGCCGGCCAACAAGCGCGCATACGCGGTGCCTTGATGGCTCAGGCTACATTGCAAATCCAAGCCAGCCAATTGCAGCAGCGCAAGGCCGCATACGACGCCGAGCAGCAGGCCATTAAACTCAACCTTAGTTTACAGCAATCCATATCTGAGCAAATCGGCGCTCAGGCTAGTGCCGAAGAGCGGCGCTTGGGCGTACTGAAAGACCAAGGCGCAACCATTGCGGAGCAAGCCGCTCAGGAAAGTATCATTTTCGAGTTTCAGCGCGACAAGCAGGACAAAGTTGTAGCCACTTTAGAAGCGGAAAAAACGCGTCTTGAAACCTTAAAGGTGTCGGGCAACTTAGAAAAGCAGCGGCTGATAGACTTACAAAACATCGAGAACCAACTCATCAAGGAAAAAGACACACGCGATGCAATCAATGATGCCATCACCAAAGGAGACCGTGACAGATTAAATGCGGCCATAGCCAGGAGCGTCACGTCACGCACGGGTTTTATTGAGGCCGCCAGCCAAGCAGATCAGGCTCGATTAGATGCGCTCAAAGACCAACTCGATATTCTCAAAGAGCAGCAAAGACCTTACGGCGAAATCTTATCCGTTACTACTCAAATTGATGCCATTGAGCGCAGCCAAGTCCTTAACGCTATCAAGAAAAAAGAACTGGAGCTTGAAATATTACGGGCCAAGACCGGGACAGAGGCCGCAACACAAGGTGAATTAGAGGCAGGCGAAGCGGAGTTAGAAAGGTTAAGAAAGTCACTTACTGTCACTGGTATAGGCGGGCGCAAACTCGCAGCTGACTTGCATCAGCAAGCCCAGCAGATGGCCACCGATGTGGCTGGCTCGTTTGTCGATACGTTCGTGCAATTTATATCCAACAGTGACGCCAAACTTAGAGACGTGTTTGAGAGTCTTGGCAAAACCGTGATGGCTGAGTTTATGCGCGCGGCCATCGCCACGCTGCTCGCCAAACCGTTCGAAGCCATCCTAAAAGACTGGGCCACCAATGCGCCGAATACGGGAGAGATGTTTACCAAATTCGGTTTCGGTGGTGGTGGATTTGGAGCCATTCTTGACTTGCTCGGCGTCGGCAAAAACAAACGGCCCGCGGGGGTTGAAGGCCCATTGATGGAGAGTGGCCAGTTTTTTAGCGATACATCACAAGCAGTCGAAAAGGGCATCACTAGCATAGACAAATCCTTAACCGAAGGCTTAGGTGGCTTGCTGGATAAAGCTGCTGGCGGGTTTGGTGATTTCTTCGGTAGCCTTGCGAAACTCGTATCAAGTATGCTTGAGGGGATTACCAAAATGTTTAGCAGTGAAGGTGGCGGTGGTGGTTTCGGTATATTTCGCAGCATCCTTGGCATATTTAGCTCGGTGGCGGGCGCGGCTAGTGCAGGCTCTAATTTTACTTATTCTATGCCAACGACAGGCTCGCCCAGTTTCCCGACCGTCACGCCTTACACGCCGCCGTCATTCTCAACCAGCAATTATGCCGTGCCACAATCATTCTTGCAGCCATTTCAGCAAACTGCAGCGCCTGCACGTGCGGCAACAGCTACGGCTGGCGCTACACAAACGGCAACTATGCAACAACAGCAGCCAGTTTCCGTAGTTGTGAATGGCGATATAACGCCCAGACAGCCAGGCATGACTCCAGATCAGGTAATAAAGGTAGTCTACAACGACATGGACAGAGGCGGCATGACAAGCAAGGCGACGGTCAACGTGCTTAAGCGCAACAGGTAAACATGAATGTCCGTTGCCCGCACAATCAGTTTCAGCCCAGCGCCTACGGTGGTGCGCGAGAATATCAGCGCTACCGAGGGCGCGGGGCAGCAGGGCTTTCAGCACTTATTCAATCCGACCAATCGGCCGCTCTATCAATTCACCTTGGATATGGGGCCGCTCACGCGCGGCGAAGCGGAGAACCTATCGGCGCAGCACGCCTATCATCAGGGCGGCAAGACATTTCTATGGGACGGCGCGCAGTTCGGCAGCATGACGGACTACGACTTTGTGGCGCTGGCCGATGGCGTGAGGCGCGATTACTTTTTACCCAACCGCAATATCGGGCAAAGCTCATTCTCGGTACAGACGTACAGACCAACCACACAGACGGCATCGACGTGGCAGGCAGGCGCCTACACGCTGCGCGGCGCGTCGGGTGTGGTCACGTTCGGCAGTGCGCCTTACAGTGGGGATTTCGTGCGCGCCAAGTACGGCTGCATGTATCGCGTCAAATTCCCGACCAACGGCATACAGCTGGAGCAATTCGGGCCAGGGCTATACAACGCGCAGCTGGTTTTAACCGAGCACCCGACACTAGTTGCCAGCGAAGCGGCACGCACGACTTTCTATCAGGTGGTGTTGGCGGCCCAGGTGGCGGCGTGGCCGCGTATCGTGGAGCGCAGACCGCTATGGCCTATAGCACTCAGGGCTACGGTGCGCGAGGTGCCTACGATAACAACGATTACAGCTAGCGGCGGTGATACTTATAGCAGCGGACTCTTTGGTGATGGGTTGTATTCGAAATGAGTAGACTACCGACCGTCTTTGGCGATGGTAATACCTGGGGCGAGGTGCTTAATGATTATTTGGGCGTAACTCTTACAGCCTGCGGCACGGTTAAATCGCCGCTCAGTATCTATACTCGCACAGACTCACTTTTGAGCATGGATGCCGTCGGTTCGCCTACATCCAATACCGTCACACGGGTGTATTTTAGCGGCGTTGATGACCCAGGCAGCCACGGCTGGCAGTCGCGTGCGGCACTAGGCATTACGCACCGCGCTACAGGCTCAGGCAGTAATGGTCCCAATGCAATGGATGCAACACTTTTTCTGTCAGCGCAGAAAATCAATTACGAGACGTCCAACATCGAAGGGCAGGTTACGGCAGGAAACATCTACGTGCGCCAAGGATTAAAGGGCGACGCCAGCGCGTTTGATATAAACGTGGCTGGGTATCAACCGAGCAGTTATTTTTACTGTATCCTTGAAGGCGTTACCACGCAATTCAATTCACTAAGCGCCGCAGTGGATCAGATAGATGTTCAGGTAGGTGTTGTCGCGCCTAATAATATTACAATGGGCTATTATGCAATACGCCTGGCCGGCGTGGGCGGTAATGCCGATGGATTGAGACTGACAGGGCCGTGGGGAAACTATATCAATATTGTTACAAGCGGCGGGCAGTCTGCTTTTAAGCTGGACGGCGACGGAGTGCTGCAATTGAAACAACCGGCTGATACGGGGCGAACACTTTTTATTTACCGTCAGACGGACACCAATCCAAGCGGTACTCTTATTGAGTGCTTCAATGCGACGGCGACTAACAATGTGTTCGTAGTCGATGCGGCTGACCCGACGTCGGGTTATACAGCCATGCGTGTAGCTTACAATGGTGGTGGTGGTGTTGTGGCGCAGCAGGTTTTTGTCGGTGGCGCCGATACGGGTGGAACGGGGTTTCGTTCGTTGCGCGTGCCAAATTGAAAAATGGCTAAGAGTATTGACGAACGCGTGCGCGAGATGCTCGGCGCATTGATGATGGAAAACATGGCACTGGCCGCACAGGTGGAGCAGCTAAAGGAAGAAAAAGCGGCATTGGAAAATATTGTCACGCGCATACAGACACAAAAAAGTCCCGAATGAATGGCTCTACCCCGCACCTTAACTTTTTCGCCTTCTCCCACGGTCACACGCGAAGCTGTAACGCGCACGACGGTAGCGGGCCTGCCGGGGTTTTTCCACGCATTCAATTATTCACCGCGGCCAAGCTACCGCTTCAGTATGGACATTGGGCCTCTGCTCCGCCACGAGGCCGAATCGTTGTCTGCGCTATTCGCGTATGTCCAAGGCGGACGATCCTTTTACTGGGATGGCGGGCAATATGGACTCATAGACGAATGCTTTATCGCGCAGGCAGACGGTGTGCGCAAAACCTATTTTTTGCCCAACCGCTGGATCGACGCGGCCAGCTATACCGTCAAGACGCGCCGCTACTCAGGCGGCTCATATACCGACTCTACATGGACGCACGCCATTGCATCGCTCACCTCGGCCAGCGGCGTGCTGACATTCGATACCGTGCCTTACAGCGGCGACCACATACGCGCGGCGTACTGCTGTCGCTATCGCGTATTCTTTCCGCCAGAAGGGCTAAAGCTCGATCAATTTCGCCCTGGCCTTTACAACGCACAAATACAGTTAATCGAGAATCCTGGCGCGATTGTGGACCCGGTGGGCCGGCCGACTTGGTATCAAATTACCTTGAACGCAGGGGCGCAAATCTCGGCACGCATGACGGAGCACGCACCGATTCAGCGCATGGCACTAAGGGCGCATGTTGCGGAAGTCTCCAATGTCAGTCCATTTATAACCTTGCCAGCTACCACAGTGCGGGTAAGCATGGCGGTAGGATTGCGCACCGCACTGCAACTGACCGCGCATGCGCCAATACAGCGCATGGCCTTGCGTGCGCAAGCCAAAGAGACGCCGAGCATCACCGAGCACGTACCGCTATGGCACAAGACACTAGCCGCACGGACACGCGCAGTGCCAGGGATAAGCCGCGTTATTACATCGTCCGCAGTCACGGGCGTAACGTCCTTTGGTACAAACGTGGTGGCAGGCTCGGCCAGCACGACCACGGTTAACATGACGACAACAAGCCAATTTATAACCGGCGTCCCGTATTGGAATACGACATGGTGGATCAGTAGCCGCAGCGCATCGCTCAACGTGGTGACATTCGCCACGCCTGCCAATAGCGGCGGCAGTTACTTTGACTGGAGCATCGTGGGGTCATGACAACCACGGTATTCGGCACGGTAAGCTGCGGCAGTGGCACCAGCATCAGCTCATTCTCGCACGCGCTGGCGTCTAACAGCGTGGCCGTGACGGGCATTTCGCCTAGCTGGAATACGACGGTATGGGTGTACAGCAAGTCAACAAATGCCGTGACGATACGATTCAGCACACAGATTGACAGCGGCGGCGGCCGCTATGATTGGCGGGTGGACGCTCCATGATACCGCTCACGCTTTCATTCACGCCAAACGCGCTTACGCGCGAAGCCATGACATTCTCGGTGCTTACCGACTACGTGACGGCGTTTCAACTCAGTAATCGCGCACGCAGGCCGATGTATAGATTCACGCTTACCTACGACGCCATTAGCCGCAGCCACATGCAGGAGTTGCAAGGGCTGCATGCCTATCATCAAGGCGCAACGCCATTTTACTGGAACGGCGGCGAGTTTGGCGCGGTAGAGAATTACTGCCTGATTGGCGTGGCCGATGGCCGCTCAACGGCATACTACCTACCGAATAGAAACCTGAATGCCAGCTCTTTCTCGGCACGCATGCTCACAACCGATACGGGCGTCACATCCATTACCACCGACTATACGCTGCGCACCTGGGGGCAGGTGGATTTCGGTACGGCACCGTCATCGGGGCAGGAGATATATGCCAAGTGGGCGTGCAATTATCTTGTCAATTTTGATCCGAATGGACTGAAGATGGAGCAAATTGCGCGTAATGTTTACAAGACGCAATTCACGTTGACGGAGAATGCGCTGGTGCCATGAAGCTAACTTTTAAATCTGCCATGCCCAATACCCCAAACACGGCCACGAGTAAGGTTATAAATCTTACCCAATTGGGTAGGTGTTTCGCCAGCCAAATATCTTTCTTGAATTTCTTTCATTATATCTACGGAGGTTCTTCTAGCGCGATTAACCATTCTCGCATCGGTAGCGATAACATCTTTCCAACGATGGTTTCGTACAATGTGATAAATAAGAGAAGCGGAAACACCAAATCGTTGACCGAGAGTACTCATGCTAGTATCACCAGCGGCATAAGTAGCACGAATTTCTTTGATGGCATTTTGTGTCAATTTGCTCGTTGGATGATTCTCGCCACGTGGAGAATTTTGACCGATATGAGCCATGCGACCTTTCCGCTTGGCATCCGCAATATTGTCTTGATGAGTACCAAGAAAAAGATGGGAAGGACGTATGCATGGTGGGGTATCGCAACTGTGGCAAATTTCTTTATCGGGTGGAATCGCTCCGACATGAATCATGTAAGACAATCTGTGTGCCTTCATCATCGTGGCATGTTTAGTTCTATATTCAACAAAAATAGTACCGTAGCCAGCAGCTTTGCTTCCAGGCCAAATCCAACAGCCATCATCAGGTTTTTCCATCTTATCCCAGAAACGTTTGAATCGTTCTTCTATGGGTGTGCGGTAAAGACCTTTAGCAAATGGCATATGGGGTGAATTTATATAACAACGATTATTTAGTCAAAGGATTATTCAATTGAAGTCATTTTCGAGTTCCCTGATCGCATTGAAGAACGCCATGGAAGAGACAACTTGGTGCCATTGTGTAGACTTAACAATTAACCCAAACACCACTGCGCGGTTTACTAACCTACCCGACACACTCACTTTTAATGGCCAGATTTACGCTGCAGTGCCTTTTCTCGTCGGCGTCTCAGAGCAAAGCGGCGACGGCTCGCTGCCGCAGATGACGGTGGACGTGTCTAACTTTCAAGGCATGGCGCTGCGCTTCGCCAAGGACAATGACTTAGCGCTTAACGACGTGACGATACGGCTCGTGAATCCGTCGCTCACAACATCGGGGCAGGAAGACTTAATAAGGATGCAGGTAAAAAACGTGGTGTTCACTGACGAAGTGGCGAGGTTCAATCTAGGATTTAATTTTGATTATGACAGCGAGGGACCCCGCAGAAATTATAATAGAAAAGACTTTCCTTCCATTCCGTACAATGCTTCAAAATTCTTTGTCTTCTAATGCTTGAACTCGTCGGCACGCCATACGCAGAGAAAGCCATCGGGCCGCAATCTTTCGACTGCTATTCACTTGTACGCTATGTGCTCAACAAAGAACGCGGTATGGATCTGCCAGAGTCGCCGCCATCGGCCATCGCGTGGCCGCGCTATGTGAAAATCTACAAACCGCCGCCAGCCAAACTTGAGCCTTACGATGTTGTTATGTTTGCCGAAATCCTGCCGGGTATCATCAATCATATTGGCATCGTTTGTAACAACGGTTCTGACTTTCTTCACTGCGGTGCGATGTTTGGCGGCGTGGTTTGTGAGCCGTTAATCAAATACGAGCACAGGATTGTCGGCGTGGGGCGTCCACTGTGATTATTGAAGTGCGCGATATTATCGACGGCAAGGTACACATTGCGCACACGCAAGCACCGCCTGCCGACATTACGCTAGGCTATCTATTCGATCAGCGCGAAGAATTAAAGCGCATCAAGCCGTGCGTCGCACAGGTAAAGGTCAACAGCATTAAAATTGATCAATGGCAAGCCACGACTTTACGGCAGACCGACTCGGTGGAGATAGACATTGCGCCACGCGGCCCTGTGTTGGCAGTTATCCAAGTCATTATGCTCGTCATTTCTCTTATCAGCACCATCGTCAGCATGGTCATGCGGCCCAAGCCGACGAAACTCGAAACACCGAAAGAGACAACGACATACAGTTGGGACGGATTAAAAACGAGTTATGCACCGGGCGGGCCGATACCTGTAGTGTACGGCGAGCATGCCTCAGGCGGACAACTGCTAAGCCTTGCCATTGACGTCAACCCGGCCAATCCCAATCAGCAGGTTTTAAGCATGCTATTAGGCGAGGGCTGCGGCACCATTACCAATGTGGACTGCATCAAGGTCAATGGGATCTCCTTTTCTAATTTCAATAATCCACTACCGCAGTCCGCTATCTGCCAGGCAGCGGCCGATAGATATTGGATCGACCGTCCCGACGTAGCGGCTGACCCGTGGTACGGCTCTTCGCCTGCGGGTGCCTACGACCATTATCTTTCATATGGGCAATATGAGGGAGCGATATGGCATTCCGAGTTATGCACGAACGACCCGCTCAACATCTCATGGGACTGGCGCACAGGCGCTTCGAGTCAATCGGCCATACCTGGCTTTGAATTATCGCGCAACACATTTGCCGATGGCCGTGAGATTTCAAGTCTGGCCATTACCTATCCGACACAGGGCAATCAGGTTAGTCGAGTGCAGTTGCAGGTGGCAGCGCTGCAAGGATTGGGGATTTTTCGTGGTGGCACTAATCCGCGCATGCAGACGCAGACTGTCTATTATCGCGTTGAGTATAGTCCGCAGGGGGCTGGCACCTATACGACGGCTGAAGACCGTGCATTTTCAGGTGCGGACAAGGGCGAGATATGGGATGCGCCAGTTTACAATCTTCCCAGTCGTGCCGCATGGGATTTTCGTCTTACGTGGATAGGCGAAGCTCAGCATGAGCGCAGCGACCTAGCCAAAGGCGATGCCGATTTTGCTCATATCTGGCTGCGCAATGTTACCGAAATGTCAGATGCGCAGGTGGAGACGTATTCAGGCACGGCGCTTCTGTCCGTCAAGGCTATCGCAACCAATCAACTTCAGGGCGGACCACCTACGATTAGCGCCGTCCTGCGCGGGCGTAACGTGCGCGCGTACTACAATACGACAACCTATGTGACCACATGGACGAGAAATCCAGCCTGGGGCATTCTGGATTACATGACGAATTCGGTCTACGGCATGGGGCCGTTTATCCCGACGTCGGCCATAAATATTCAGTCCTTTATTGATTTTGCCACGCTATGCGATTCGCAAGTCTCCAACGGCGCAGGCGGTTTGGAGCCGCAGCACTGTTTAGACATTGTGATGGACAAGAAGAAGCCGCATATCCAGTGGGTAAACGACATGCTGGGGCTTTACCGATCAGCGCTTATTTATAGTCAAGGTAAATTTAAGATCATAACCGACCGCGGCGACTTGCCCGTGCGACAGATTTTTCATGCGGGCAATATTCTACCCGGCACGTTTCAATTGACGATAGGCGCCACCGATCCCACACCGCCGAATCAAGTCAATCTGTCATTCCCCAACCGCATGGCCGATTTCAACATGGACACGATTTTCGTGCAGGACTCGGCCAGCATCTATGGCCGCAACGAGCCGATCAAGGATGTGGACTTAAGTTTGATCGGCGTCACGCGCGAGTCCGAGGCCGTACGCGAGGGCTATTATCAATTGCAACGGCGCCGTCAAAGTGTACGCGAGATGCAATTCGCCACGGGCATCGAGGCGCTAGCCGTTGAGCCTGGCGATATGTGCAAAGTGGGTATCGTCACTACTGGCTTTGAGATGGGTTATGGTGGGCGCGTGCTTGAGGGCGATCTATTCAATGTCGTGCTCGACCGCGAGGTAACGGTTAATAGCGGCTACACTTATGAGTTTTATTTATGGCACACCCAAAGCGACTCGCCCGAAGTACGCACCGTGGCGACGACACCTCCAGCGGGCGCGCCGAGCATTATCACGATTACCGTTAGCCCTAGCAATCCATTCAATATTCAACCGCAAAACGGCGACCGCTGGGCCATCGGTATCACGTCAGAAGACCTCAGAACGTGTTTCGTCAAGCGAATCAATTTCGACCCGCAAACGGCTAAGCATTCATTAGTCGTGCAGGAGTACGTGCCCACTGTGCCGATCACGCCGACGCTGGTGAGCACGATTACATTCTGGGATATGAACGCACCGCCAGCGCAGCCGTTAAGTGTCAAGGGCGGCATTACTTATAATATAGCGGCGGATGGCACCGTGGCGGCGCTGCTCAATGTAGACGTCGTGCCGGCACCGCTAGAAGAAGGCGGGCAGCTCGGCACCGTGGCGTCATCCTACGTAGTGCTCAGCGGTTCGCATTGCCCTGTGCGTTATTCGCTCAACGGCGATATGTTTCGCATGAATACCGGCTCGGCCGGCCCTGGGCCAGGTGCAAAGGGCAATGAAGGCGCAGTCCGTACCATTAATTATTGGACAGGCTCGGATCACCAAGCCTTTTACGCGCCTGGATTTCAGTCTGCCATTGTGGGCTTTCCACCGTATCCACCAAACTCAGGCGACCGTTATACGCTGCTACACCGCGGCGGCTTCTTTGATGGGTTTGATCTGTATCGACGCACTATTGAGGCGTCGGCGGATTATAGCTTTGTCGCGCCTATCTTAGGCACGCACTACGAAGAAACGGTAATGATCGACTCGCTACAGGCCGACATGCAGTACAAAGTCGTGCCCTTTAACACGCGCGGCGTGCGTAATTATTTGGGCGATTGGGAAGTCACGATCAGTTTCAGCGGTACATTCGTATCAACAGGGCAGACCGTTGATTATCTGTTTTACGAGCATGCGGATTCAATGCAGCTATTAGAGCCATCGTTTGTATCGCCTGGATTATACCCGCACAGTTATGCGGCAATCACAATTAACAAATCAGGCGCAACCGTATTTCTGCAAGCCACTATGGATTTTGCCCGTAACGGTGGCCCACAGCTCGCACTGGAACCTGTATTTATTGCCAATAGCCTGAGCGTCATAAACTCTCCAGCGGGATTTGGCCTACTGTGGGGAGATTATCTAACGGACTACACCAACCGCCTTTTTATGGATTCCATATCCGTAGGAAACGCACAGAAAAAGAGCTATACGCTTGCCAAGACCCTAGTGACGACCTATGCGCCGATGACCATATATTTTACCGAATTCGGCAATACCGTTACCAGCGTCAACCTCGTCAACCTTCACTACAACGCCACCATCTATTCCCGCTAGTCGGGCATTTTCGCCATATAATAAATCACGTTTGCCCGATAAATAGCGTTGACACACTTTGATACCGTGTGTATAAGTATGTCATGCAATCGAAATCAAAAACGTCCACCATCCTTATTCGGCTACCGTTGTCCATCAAACAGGAAGTGGAAAGACAGGCAGCCGATGAAAATCGTTCCATTGGCAAACAAGCGCTTTTTCTTATTAGGCGCGCACTAGCGCAGATGCCAAAGAAACCGCCGCAACACGAGGCGCGGTCATGAAGTTATTGATTCAATACGACAGCGCTGTAGTAGACGAATATAGAACCATGCAGAGGTTAGCGGCGAGACAATTAATGCGTGCCTTTTCACAGGGCATATTATTTCGCCTTGGTCGGAATGCTAACGCATGTCTGGAAAAACACGAGATTCCGAAATGTGTTGACTGCGGAGAAGAAGCGGAAAGCTACGACCATCGAGATTATTTTGAGCCATTAAAAGTCGAGCCGGTTTGTATACGGTGCAACACATTGCGAGGACCGGCCTATAAAACTCTAGACGCCTTGGCCGAGGCCAAGCGCAAGCCAAAGGAGGCACGGTTATGAAACCACAAACAGCATTTCATCAAAAGCGGCCTTATACCCTGCTTGCCGCCAAGGGTGAGTATGGAACTTGGATTATCGGTGAAGGCTATATGCATCGCGAAGTATGGAGAGAAGGCCGTTCAGTGCATGCGCGAATCTGGTTTAACGGTGACGTGATTCAATATCAAATCAATCCTATCCCGACGCATTGGGCATGGGATTTTATTCAGAGGGTCCAATGAAAACCACACACGCCATAATTCTCGCCATCCTGCTTTCAGGATGCTCTACGTACCAATACGTCAAGACACAGGGCGCTCAAGGCACTTATGCCAAAGATATTTACGAGTGTAAGCGTGACGCCGATAATCACTTTCAGCAGGCTAGCCGCAACGTCGGCAGCATCAGTGCGTCGATAGCGTCGGACATGATTGAGCACCAATGCATGGAGAGCAAGGGTTACGTCAGGATGGAAGTGAAGTGATGAAAATCATCCAGCGCATACTCTCCTGGCTATTCCCGATGAAAAAACTGTGGGCCGAGTGGCCACGCAAATCCAAAATCCTATTGGAGATACGGAGGGCGAAATGAGCTACGACCGCAAATGCCGCGACTTAGCGATAGAGTTTCTGGACGACCATTACGACCCGATACCCGAAACCGCGATTGACGAGTTGGCGCAGGTGATTCAGGACGCCATCGAAGATTGGCTAAGAGGTGAAGGCAAATGAAATCAATCAGCCTTTTAGAATTCTACGTCAAGTTAACCAATGCCCGCTACAGTGACGAGCATGGCATCGGTAACGGCCACGAGGAGCGCGACTTGCTCACATGCTGGAAGATAGCCTGCTACTGCTACGAGTGCCGCGAAAAGTATCCCAAAGGCGCGGCGCATTTTATCGAGGAGATTGATCGCCGCTCGCCTAACTTTGGTAGTGTTGTGGCCGATGTGTTTTTGGGGCCGACAACCTTGGTGCTGCAATAAAAAAGTCATGCCCAGATACCTTTATATAAAAGATGACTACAGAAGAATTAAAGACGCAGAAAAACGTGAGCGCATAGAACCACCAAATTTAGGACAATATGACAAAGTTGAAGGATGGCTGAAATTGTCATGCGTCAAGTGTCACACGGCGTTCAATGAGAGTGTCAGCATACGTCATAAAAAATGCCCGTTTTGTCACACACAGTTGTTTTGAAGGGGACAATTATGAGTAGAGACGATTATTGGTCTCAGTTTGCCGATGAAAACGAGAAGCGCCTTGACGCCGAGATACAGCGGCACAAGGACGGCGATTGTGGGGATGACTGCGTGTATTGTGCGGGGCAATTGTGTCCTGAATGCGGGAGCGACAGGTTTGAGCGTATCGGTGATTTAGAGCGTTGTAGCGATTGCGGTAGGTAATGACAAAAGTTTTTCAAGCGCCAGCTACATTGACTAGCGTGGGCAGTACCGCCGACGGTGGATTGCGGCTCAACTTTCACACCAATGAATTAACGACCGAGGAGAAAGTCACCGCAATGGGTTTTCATCAGAAATTTGGATGGATTTTATTTTCTGAAAACCAATTCAAGCAAAGCGACGTACCAGAAGAAGATGCGCCTACCGACGAGCAGAAAACACCATCGCAGCGACTGCGCGCAACGCTCTATGTCTGGTGGAAGCAACAGGGCGAGCCAGAGGACTTCGAATCTTTTTATCGCAAATGGCTTGAGCGTGCGATTGACCGTGTTAAGCGATTATTGGACTAAGGGGGAAAAATGGAAATCTTTGTCGAGAGAGTCAATGTCGGGGAAACCAAAAACGGGAAACCTAAAACTGGCTTATACGCCAATGGCGTCTGGCATAACATTTTTGAGCACCATCCTGAGTATGCAAATAAAAAAGTGGAGATTAAGCCATCCAAGTATCAAGGCTGGTACGATGCACGATTGCTAGAGACTCAGCCAGACAATAAAGGCAATGGATTAGACGAAGATCCAAAGCTGATTATCAACTGGTCGATTTATGAGAGTTATATGAAGATGGCTCACAAGGTGGCTGAGGAGTTGGAGCCTGATACGGTTGCAGACGTGGAGCATAATATTGTTGCCATTGACCGTAGCCGTGCACGGGCGGCCTTGGTTAATACCGCGATGATTGCGGTATTTGGTAAGGACTCCAAGATTCTAATTGAAGATTTAAAAATCCCATTCTGATGGAAACCTATCTGCTTTATAACGGCGAGATTGAATTACAGTTTAACCCGACAAAGCACCAGTATTTCGTCTATGACAGTCGGCGTGAATCGCTAGGGCAGGTGGACGGCTGCACGGGCATACTCGGCGTACTCAATAAGCCCGCGCTTCTGCAATGGGGCGTTAATATGTGCGTGGCGTTTATGACTGAGCAGTTAAAGCCTGGTGTAGCTCTTGATGAAATCCAGCTTAAAGATTTGCTCGCACAGGCTAAACGCGCACACAACATTAAACGAGACGCAGCAGCTGACATTGGTACACTTATCCATGCTTGGTGTGAAGATCATATCAAGGGCAAGAATCCGCCGCCGCCTGTGAATAAAAAGATGCGTAATGGCACCGACGCCTTTCTGAATTGGGTTAAAGAGCATGACGTCAAGTTTACCGAATCGGAGCGCAAGATTTATTCAAGGCGGTATCGGTACGCAGGCACGCTGGACGCCGAGGGTTTGGTTGACGGCAAACTGGCTATTATCGACTTCAAGACAGGTAACGCTATATATCCTGAGATGCGGTTTCAGACGGCCGCATACGAAGCGGCTAGGCGCGAAGAAAGCGGTTTGCAATATACGCGTTGGATTGTGCGGCTTGGTAAGGATGACGGAGTATTTGAGCCGCAAGAGTTTGGCGACTTGGATAAGGATTTTAGTGGGTTTCTCGGTGCGTTTGAGGCATACAAGCGGTTAAAGGAATTGAAGCTAGCTAAATAAGCCGACGGGCCGAGTGCGTCAACACCCGACCCGCCAAATTATCAACCATTAACAAGGAGGTATCCGATGGGTTATATAGCGAGTCCACCGCCGAGTCAGGAGATTGCTGCGGCCAACGATTATCTGTTTGCGATCTTGCAGGCCGTCAAGCTCGCACAGGCAACTATGATTAGCCACAATCTGCGGCTTGAGGGCACGGCGCAGGAGCAGGAGGCGTTCGCGCTAACATGGAGCGAGATCCGTGGCATTGCGGCTAGGGCGCTTGCCAGCGGTACGTCGGAGGACGCGGCTAAGGCAAAGGTGGCCGTCAATGATGCTGTGGATAAGCGGATATTGCAGAATCCCGCTTACGATAAATTCAAGGTGGGCGTGGCCGGCACCGACGATCCGTTAATGAGATGATTGACTTTATCTTCGAGACTTCGGGCACGACCGGGAAACCGAAGCGTGTCCTATGCAGTGAGGCGGCGTTCATCGAAATGGGCAAGGTGGACGCCGCCGACCTCAATATCAACCACAAATCAATCATCAACATCGATCGCTGGAGCATGGGCGGGTTTAGAAAACTGTATTGGGCACGTGCGTCGGGTGCGCGTCTGGCGATCTATCCGGGGCACGAGACAATAAGTCTCCGCACATGGATCAATCAGGAGCAGATCACGCATTTGAGTCTATTGGCTACGACGTTTAGGTGGGTGGCGCAGGGCATTTACCAATACCCTAGCGTCGAGGTCTTGGAAGTGGGCGGTGAGATGGTTGACTGGGGCGACGTGGAGCTAGGCCGGCGTGTGTGCCCCAATGCGGTGTTCGTTAATCGCTATGCGTGCAGTGAAGCGAATATAATTTGCCGCAAGATCGTGACAGGCGATCAGCCGATAGGAGAGGGTCGCTTGCCGGTGGGTCAGCCGGTTGCGGGTGTTGAGGTATCGCTCGTAGCTAAACAGATCGTTGTCAAGTCGCCTTATATGGCCGAGGGTTATTATAACGACCCAGAATTGACGGAGAGAAAATTTGTGGATGGTTGGTATTTCAGCGACGACACGGGCCATTGGCTACCTAGCGGCGAGCTGATGCACGACGGGAGGGTGCCGTGAGAAATATAGTGCTCAGTTTTGCGCTCGGCGTGGGTTTTTTTATGACGGTATTGTGGTTAATGACATGAAAAAACTCAAAACCGACTCACCTGACATCGCGGCGTACAAGACCAAAGTAGCGCAGCTGGCGGCAGCACTTATAGGTGGCACCCCAGTTTGGAGCGATGCAGCTGCTATTGCCCATGCCATGCGCATTATTGACGAAGTGGATGCCGCCGTGGACGCGGAGCTGGCCGATACGCCGGCCAAGGCGGGATTATGAGCGATGATGCGGAAAAAAAGGCGCGTGAGTTGGCCGATCATTGCCGTTACTGCTCGATGCCCGATTGGAGGCCTGAGTGTAAGGCCGACTATGAGGCGAGCGTCAACGCCATTGCCGCCGCGCTGCGGGAACTCACCACGGTGCTTCGAGAAGCGTTGTTTTTTTTACCGGACCATAGGGATTGCACTGAGGATGATTGCGTTGCTAAACATTTTCAAAAGCGTGTAGAGGCCATAGTCGCCCAAGCCGAGGGGAAGAAATGAGCGATGACGATGCGGAGAATCAAGCCGAGGAGATTGTGGCGCTTTGTTTGCCATTGAGCCTGATCGGTAGCAGTTACCATCATGCTTTAACCGAGCGTATTGCCGCCGCGCTGCGGGAGGCCCAGGCGCGTCACAGCGAACTCTGTCAGGCCGAGAGAGACGAACTGGCACTACAGGCGGCATTGGAAATAAACAGGCTCAAGGCTGAGATTGTCAGGCTTAGTAACGACGTGGAGCCATGAAGATTGATTACGCGCACCAGCAGGCAATGCGCGAGATGATTGTGCGCCTGCTACGCATTTACGGCGTGACAAAGGACTTGAGCATGCTTGATAACGCGTCGCTCAAGCTGGAGCTGGAGCGGGCTGTGTGGGGGATTAGAGGGGCGAAATGAACGAGAACAGAAAAATAATTATACATCACGGTAATTATGCCGATGTGTTGAATTCGGTAAAGGCGGATTTAATTTTCACATCACCGCCATACAATATTGGTAGCGAATCACCCGCAAAGACTGGCCTTCGTAATCGTCGGCTAGGTACATACGACCCTAAATCCTATGGTGCCATCCGTGACTATCCAGACAGCTTGCCCGAAACCGAATATCAGGACCAGCAGGCAAAATTTCTGGTTTGGGCCGCCGATCATTTGACTGTAAACGGCACGGTTGTTTACAACCATAAACCACGCCGTCGTAATGGAGCGATGATTCATCCGGCAGAATGGTTTTTACGGCCCGAAGTGCGAAGCCGCTTGACCCTAATGGAAGAAATTATCTGGGACCGCAAGTCAACTCATAACCACGGCGACAGGGTTATCTGGCCACATACCGAGCGCCTTTATGTGTTTCGCCGTACCGATGGCAAATATCGCTTTCAGAATACAAAGGCATTGCCTTATCGCTCAGATGTTTGGGCCATTACTCGGCATAGAGGCAATGGCCATGCTTGCCCATTCCCGATTGAGCTGGCTAAAGGAGTTATTTTGGCATGGTCCAAACCGGGCGAATTAGTATGTGACCCTTATGCTGGTAGTGGAACAGCGGGCATAGCAGCGCGAGAACTAGACCGACAATTTGTTGGAGCAGAGATTCAGAAAAAATACTGGCGTATGGGATTAGAAAAAGGATTAGAGCAAGATGCCGCCTAGAACTAACAGAGAGGGACAAAGTGATAAAAGTAAAGGTGGCACCAGATTTCAAAAAGATATGCATTTATGGTTAGTGACTTGTTTAGAACGCCATTCATTAGACAATATGTTTCATATTGAAAATGCGCAAAAGTTTTGCAGTGGCACCGTGTCTATAAAGCCGGACCACGTTATTCGCAGAAATGATGGATTGATGGTTGTTTGTGGAGGCAGCAAACGGTCATTACGGGAACGCTGGAAAGTAGATGATCGTGATGCGAGAATTTTTAAACAATGGTTTCCATCGTGCCTATGGATTGAGTTTACGAGACAAGAAAAAGATGACGCCAGTGCGGCAACTATCAATAGATTTTTGGCATTGATCCACAAGCAATCGGCCTTTGATTTTTTTGCCTCACCCTCAGTACCTGACACCATGAATGTTTTAGCAAATGGATTAGTCAAATACCTAAAAGGAACGGCACGTCATATGCCGTACTCGCTAGCAGCGATGCAATGACGGCTGTTGTTACAACTCATGCTGGCAATAATGCCGACCTTTTGGCAGCCGTCGCAAGATTATACCTACCGAAAGACAGCAACGTGCTGGATATGACTTATGGCTTGGGTGTTTTCTGGCGAAAGATTAACTGTAGTCATATCAACTTATTTATGACCGACCTGCATACGATACCGCCTGATAAAAATGCCGATTTCTTTTCTCCCAAGCACGGTATGATGGTTAAAGCCGACTTTTGCGCATTGCCTTACAAAGACGAGTGCATGGATATTGTCGTATTTGATCCACCATATACGCACAATCCTGGCGAGCATGTCACCGACAATCGTTACCGTCTATCGCGCACCATTAAGGGCATGTATCACCGAGACATTATTGAGTTGTACAAACTAGGAATGAAAGAGGCAGGCCGAGTGCTAAAGCCAGAGGGCGGGCAGTTGTGGATCAAATGCAAAGACGAAGTGGAGAGCGGTGTGCAGCGGTGGTCACATATCGAGATTTACGATGCGGCATTGTCTCAGGGTTTATTTGCGCGGGATTTATTCATTCTCGTGCCGTCATCGCAGACAAGCCACAAGCGGTGGAAAACACAGTTTCATGCCCGCAAGAATCATTCGTTTCTGTGGATTATGGAAAAACCAATGGCCAAGTATAAAAAACAGCTTGAAAGGGCTGGAATATGGCAATGAATAGACCAGAGCAAGACCTCTATTTCGATTTCGCCGCGCACCTAGAGCAGCGTAAGCCCGACTTCGACGGCGCCACCTACGAGCGCGCACACGACAAGGCGCGGCTCACCGGCCAATGCCTGCGCGTGTTTACCGCCATGTCCGATGGCCGCTGGCGCACACTGGCCGAGATTGAGGCCGCCACGGGCGACCCGCAGGCGAGCATATCGGCGCGGCTACGCGATTTGCGCAAGGAGAAGTTTGGCGGCTACGAAGTGCAGCGCCGCGCTCGTGGTGAGCGTGAAAATGGGCTGTTTGAGTATCAGCTAATAGTTAGGACTTGACACGGTAGTAGCCGATTACTACATTAGGCGCGTATGACAAAGGAAGAATTGAAGCGCAGGCGGGAACGGGCAGGAATGACCCAGGGCGAATTGGCTAAACGGCTAGGGGTCCACCGCGTAACGATGACCCGCTACGAGACAGGGGCCAAGAAGATACCGAAAGCTATAGCGCTGGCGGTGGAGCACATAACGGACGGAGCCTAAAAAAATTTGTTTTACGTGGCAGCACTAGGTTACAGATATGGAACCAATGATTTTCAACCCACTGAGATTTCCCGACGGATTGACGGTTAGAAATGAGCCATGCCGCAAAGTCAAGTTTTCCCAGCGTGCGGCACGAGACAGACTTCGAGAGGCAATGAAAGGTCGGGAATTAGGGAATTTCTATCGGCGTGAGCAACAAGTTTATCAGTGTCCGAATTGTGGATGGTGGCATTTGACGTCAAAGCCTAACCCGGAATGAAGCCGGACCTTAAATTCAATTATAGGAGGATTGCAATGACTACAAGAAAGACGTTTCCCCGTACACTTGCGGCAGCGCAAAGGCGGGACGGGTCACAGTGGGAAATCGGCGATGCGTTGCTTGCCGAAGTCGGAGACCCATCGGAAGTTAAAGACGGGAGTTACGCGGAAATTGAACGGGCGGCTGAATATTTGTTTGAGAATGGGCAGGAGTATTCAACAGGTCACTTAGCGGAACTGCGTAAAATTGCTTACAATTTTCCCCCGCGAACGCGGGGCAAGTCCGTAGCGTGGGGCGTCCATAAAGTAGCTCGTACTCCAGAAATGCTTGCCACGATGCTGAAGGCAGCTAAAGGCAAATCGTTCTCGCAGATTTGGGCCGAAGACTTTATGAGTCAATTCCGACGCGAACAGGAAATCGAGCGTGAAAAAGCACAAGCGCGTGCTCGCGTTGATATGGAGAAAGCCGCTGCAAAGGAACGCGAAGCCAAGATGAGGCTCAAGGATGCCGAAGATGAACGCTCGCGCAAGGCGGCGGAAAAGGCGCTCGAAGAAGCCCGCGAACAAAGAACAGAGGCTGAAGCAGTCATAAAACGAGTGCCGCCAAAGAAGCGAGAAGTCCCGAATGATGATGAGGCGGATTCGTTGGTTGTCGGTCTCCAAGTAGCCGCCTATGCCGCTGATGCAAATTCTCAAATGCAGAAGTGTCTTAAGGAGTTAAAGACGCACCGCCATCTAATGTCCGAAAAGACGTTAGATTCCGTGACAGAGGATTTACTGGAGGTTTCCAACGCGGTTCACGAAGCAATCGAGATAGCCGGTGGAACCAAGAAACGCGACCGCTTGTCGGTTGTGCGATAAGGAAGGAGGGAAAAAAATCATGGGTAAGGTAATTTCATTCGAGAAGCCATCAAAGAAACGCCCCAGAGTGGACATTCTTCTTGATGACTTGTTTGACGTGCTTGTCGATAATGGCGGGTGTCGGACTACTGTGGACATAACCAAATTGCTCCGCAAGGTGCGCCATGAGAACAAGAACGTGAGCGTTGCCAGTGTCGTTCAGGCTTTGTACCACTTGCGGAAGCATTGCGCGGAGTATGGCTGGACCGTCCCGTTGGTGAAAACGGGGCGGCCCGGAGCCGAGGACAGCCATCGGTTTTTCGCTGTGACCACAGAGAAAGATGGCAGTTATGTTCTCACGAGCGAGAATCGTGATAATGCTCGCAACGGTAGTGTATCAACCGTACAGCGTGTTTTACAGCAATCGCAAAACAGCTCGGCGGCATGGACTGCTTGTGCGAATAATGAGCGCTCAGTAAAACACAGGGCTAGGATGGAGGAGCTTGCCGACGATTTTGCATATCTAGCGCGTAAAGCAAAACGCGTGCTAGTGGGTTTGAAAGAGGAAGCTGTCGGGTAAATGGGAATTTCTTTTCACTCTGCCGCTTCTAAACATGAGGCGGCAGACATGAGAAGAAACTTATAATGCTTACGTTGAAATTAAGATCGGCGAAGCGCCGCAACCTAAGAAGGTTGCACCTTTCTTACGAAAGGTATTTCGGAGAGTCACCCTTTAACAGTGGCGGGTTATTGAAGCATTTATATATGTCATCCAAAAATGACGTGTCAAGTTAAATCTTATGAATCCCGCAATAAAAATTGTCAGTGATCGTATCTACGCCATAGATAAGGCGAAATTTCGACGGCTTGTTAGGTGGATAACTGCCGCCGAGCGCACTTACAAACCTGAAATCATAGTGGCCACGCTAAAAGCGTTTGAGCCATTGGCCCGCGAGGTGTCAAATGACTGGTGGCCCTACCTGGACAGAATACTGGACAAAGTGGAGGCAAGGAGCAATGCCCGCACGTCGGAAGCCGAGCACAACGCCAGAAAAGAAGCCGAAGCCGAGTTTGCAAGATCTACGTTTGGCGGACGAGAAATACGAAAGGACACACGGCAAAATCGTTAGAAACCGCGAGCTTCAGCGCGAAGGCATGCGGCTGGTGCTGGCCGTGTATGAAGGCAAGATGACAATGGATGAGTACGAGCGACACTGGGCGCAGGTGTGCGCTTTGTATAGAGAAAAGGCATGATCAAGCGTCAGGAGCCTATGCCAGTCAAGAAAACGTGCAAGGCTAGGCACGCCGAGTGCGCCGACTGTCGCGAGTTGTCGGTCGGGACGGGCACCTCGGATTGCTACATATGCTGCCAGTGTCACAACCTGCATTGGCGATCCCGCCCAGAATGCCGTTTAAACCCCGTAGAAATGCCCCAGGACGCACGCAATGAGAAATTATAGGGCTAGAGCCGTTGGCAAGGACGGCATGCCCGTTATTACCGAGAAGCTATTGCAGGAGAAGGTGCGTCAAGCCGCGTTGCTAAACGGTTACTTGTATTACCACACCTTTAACGCTTACCGCTCGCCTGAAGGTTTCCCCGATTGCGTAATGATCCATCCAGAAAAGCACAGGATGATAGTGTGCGAGCTTAAAAGCGAAAAGGGCAAAGTGAGCGAAAAACAGCATGAATGGCTGCACGCGTGGCGCAAGGTGTTTCACTACACCGATGCTGAGGTTTACGTGTTTACCATCAGGCCATCCAACTTTGACATGCTGTGGGCGATTATGACTCGTCCAGCCAGAGAGGGCAAAACAGCCCTAAAATAAGTCACACAAGCAAGCTGAAGCGTGATAAAGACATGAGATGGTTGATTTTGGCATTTATTATAGCTGTGGTCTGGTCTGCGGTGTTTTCAGTTATATTTGGATGGTGAATGAATCCCGTCTTACAATCCGACTATGACAGCATCCTCGATGCCATCACGCCTACTTTCAAGGATTTAGCGGGGGCCAAGGTATTTATTACTGGCGCCGCGGGGTTTGTCGGCAGCTACCTGATGGGCCTGGTTGCCTACGCCAACGAGACATATTTCAAGAAGTCCGTCAAGGTTACGGGCTATGACACGATGATTGCCCCTAGTCGCGTCGTGCGGGGTACGGACGTCAAGCTGCTCCAGTGTGAGGCGCCGCTGGCCTATATGGGCGCGGCGGGGGCCGATTATTACATTCACCTAGCGTCCATAGCGTCGGCCAAAATGTACTTAGAAAAGCCGTTAGAGACGATTGAAGCTAACGTGGACTTGACTAAGGTGATTCTGGGGTTGGCGCTGGAGTCACGCTCCAAGGCGGTGCTGCATTTTTCAAGCGTGCAGGTTTACGGCGATCCGTTTGCGCTGTTTATACCCACGCCAGAAACGTATTGGGGCAATTGCTCGTTTACGGGGCCATCAAGCCCGTATGACGAAAGCAAGCGGTTAAGCGAGACACTATGCCAGATTTACCACAAGATGCATGGCGTGCCCGTAAAGGTGGTGCGACCGTTTAATATCTACGGGCCGGGCGAAGCCGTAGACGATGGTCGCCTAGTGCCTCAGCTCATGCAGGCGCTAATGACGGAGACGCCGCTAACCATTTACGGCGACGGCCGTGCTACGCGCTCATTCGTTTATATCAGCGATGCCGTGCTGCAATTCATGGCCGTGCTGCTCGACGGTGAGAATGGTGAAGCCTATAACGTGGGCGACGGCAATAGCGAGGTGTCGATCAACGCCTTTGGCTGGACGGCGCAGGCGCTATTCCCGAAACTCGAAATGAAGCATGTGGACAATCAGGAGCGGTTAAGCGATGCGCCGAGCCGCAGGCGGCCCGATACCAGCAAGATATTGAAGTTAGCGCCGCCGCCAGCCGTGTCGCTGGATGATGGGCTGCGACGGACGTACGAGTATTATTGTAATGAGAAGGATTGAAAATGAGTAAGGTTGTCGATGAATTCTTGGCGGCGCTATGTGTTGTGACGACACGGCAATCTGACAGCGCACTTTCGGGTAAGGGTTATAAATGGCCGTTAGCGGTGAATATAACGGTGCGCACATTTGCTGATCTATCACCGTCCTGCACCGTTAAATATGGCGACCGAGTTTATGAAGGTGGATTCCTCACCGTGCTCGAAAAAGCGACCGAATGGCTCAATGAGGTTGGTAAATGAGCAAGGTCATGGGCGGGCGGCGATAATGGACGCCACCGTTGAGTTGATCTGGGACTTGGCTAAGAAATTCGTGCAGGCGTTGCACACGCCGCAGGACTTCATCCCAGGCCAGACAAAGATCCACTACAGCAAGCATTTCTTTGACGAACAGGAAACGCTCAACCTGATAGACGTGGCATTGTCGCAATGGATGACGGCGGGCAAGTGGACGGAGCAATTCGAGACGTCCATGATCAAGTATTTTGGCGCGCGCGACGTCTTGCTCGTCAATAGCGGCTCATCGGCCAACCTGCTCATGCTTGCCACGGTATGCAGCAAGGACATTGCGCAATACGGACTTAGGCCGCTGCAGGATGGCGATGAAGTTATAACCGTGGCGGCGGGATTCCCGACTACGCTAGCGCCGATTATTCAAAATCGTCTTGTGCCTGTATTCGTGGACGTGGGTCTTGGCACCTATAACCCGACATTCACGGACATTGTTAGTGCAGTTGGGCCAAGGACGCGCGCCGTCATGCTACCGCACCCGATGGGCCTGCCGTTTGATTGCGCCGCGGTGAAATATTTCTGTGCCAAGAATGGCTTGTTGTTCTTAGAGGACAATTGCGATGCGCTAGGCTCTAGGTTTGACGGCATGCTGACTGGCACCTTCGGCGACATGGCATCTCTGAGCCACTACCCTGCGCACCATACGACTTGCGGCGAGGCGGGCAGCGTCATCGTCAATAACCCTAAATTGAAAATAGCAGCACGCTCAATCTCGCAATGGGGTCGGTCGTGCTACTGCGCGCCAGGCAAAGAAAATACCTGCGGCAAGCGGTTTGAATGGGACACGCCAGGATTGCCGCCAGGGACCGATCACAAATATCAGTATTCAAATATCGGCTACAATATGCAGGCAACCGATATGCAGGCGGCGGTGCTGTGTGCTCAGTTTGATAAACTAGGCACGATCATCGGCAAGCGGCAAGAAAACTTCAACACGCTGCACGCCATGTGCCGCGCCGAGTTGGCTGACTATTTCATATTGTCAAAGTGGGATTCACGCGCCGACCCGTCGCCGTATGCTTACCCGCTAATCAATAACAGCGGCGTGCCTACGCGTGAAATCATAGCGGCGTTAGAGGCCGCTAAGATTGAGACGCGGCCGATATTCGCGGGCAACCTGCTACGCCAACCCGCGTTTAGCGGCATTACGCACCGTGTGCACGGCACCTTGGCAAATACGGACAGAATCATGCATGGCGGCTTTTTCGTTGGCGTGCATCCTGGGCTTAACGAAGAGCACATGCGGTATATTTTCGAAGTGCTGAAGAAGGCGGTCAAGCCTGTGTCGCGGATTGTGCGAGTACAGATGGATGCAATGATAACGGGTGTGTCGTCATGCGCGTAGTCCTAAACGAATATAACATCAGGCTCGGCCGCAACTGCTACTTGCCGCTGGCTACGGGATTGCTGCGCGCCTATGCCGAGCAGAATGACGACATCAAGGCCAATTACGAGTTTGGCGATTTTCTTTACTGCGTGGATAAGCCGGCCAATATTCTCAAGCACTATGACAACCGTGTGGACGTGGCGGCTTTCTCTGTGGCGGTGTGGAATGAGCAATTAAACCTGGCAGTAGCCGCCGAAGTGAAACGCCGTTGGCCTGAGTGCCTGATTGTGTTTGGTGGATTGCAGGTGCCCGATAACGCCATTGAGTATTTATCCAAGCATCCATTTATCGACGTAGCTGTCAGACGCGCGGGTGAGCAGGCGTTTACTGCCGTATTAAAGCGTTGGGCGGAAACTCACAGCACGGACTTTGAAGGTATCCCGCAGATAACGTATCGAGACAATGATGTGCACTACTGCGCTCAGGATTATCCGTTTCAGAAAGAGTTGAATGAATTGCCGTCGCCCGCGTTGACCGGCTTATTTGACGGGTTATTGGAGCAGCATCCAGAGCCAATAGAGTATAGCTACGTCTTGGAGCAGGATCGCGGATGCCCATTTATGTGTCTCGCGGAAGGAACGGTGGTAGTTACTCAAACAGGGCAAAAAAATATAGAAGCAGTGCAGTCCGGTGATTATATTTTAGGTTGGAATGAGAAAGACGAATGCCTTGCGTGGAATAGAGTCGCATTTTCGATTTGTAGCGGCATTAAGGAAACCATCAAGATAGTAGCGGGAGGTTCTGAAATTGGAGCAACTAGAGATCATCCTTTTTACACCGACAGGGGATGGGTTACAGCAGGCGACCTTAAAGTCGGCGACAAGATTTTGCAAGGGTTGTGGAACGTCGATAGATCATCGGCCAAAAGAGAGGATGTATTGTTCGATGGGGTGCTATCTGCCGCACTTGAGACAGAGAGTATTAACGACTCCGTTGGAAGTGCAAAGACTCCGGGGAATCAAAGCTGCAGCAAGTCGGAAGCAAAGCGGAGGCGAAGAGCGGCGAATAGAGGGGATAAAGAGGGCAGCAGCAGCGGGTCTCTACAGACATCCGGGTATGAACAAGGGAATAAAGAAATCGCCAGAACACGTAGCGAAGGTGGTAGCAACGCAACGAGCAATGGGGCACTACCTGAAATTCACTGGCGACAACAGTCCAATGCGGCGAATGAGTCGAGAACAACGACTAGCACATGCGAGGAAAGGGGTGGAAACAAGCAAGAGGCTCGGTTACGCATGGCAAACTGGCGACAACAATCCGATGCGACGGTTAGATCCAATCAAGCACAAGCAAATGATCGAATCGTGGAAGCAAAAGATGCGGCAATATTGGAACGATCCGCAATGGCATGCCGCTCATTTTTTAAAGGCTGGCGAGCCGCCGAATGGTTTCGAGAGCAAGCTGATAAAATTTTTTCAACAGTATCAACTGCCATTCAAATATACTGGCGACAGGACATTTTGGTTGGGGCCGGGAGTATCGGGAGGTTGTCGCAATCCAGATTTTATCCACTGCAAAAAGGGAGTAAGAAAAGCGATTCTCGCTCATGGTCGTTATTGGCACCAAGAGGAAAAGGACGTGGAAATGGAAGCGGCAGATTATCAATATTTCGGTTGGGAGATTTTTGTGATTTGGAACGACGACAAGTTGAACGAAGCGATGGTGCAACGACTGCAAAGGTTTCTTGGTGTGCAGTAGAAGAGATTTCGCCAAGCGAGCATCGGCGAGTTTATGATATTGTTGAAGCTACGCCGAATCATAATTTTTTTGCTAACGGGTTGCTCTGTGAAAATTGTTCATTCTGCGAATATGGACTTGGGCAACACAAGATGAGCTACTATGGACTAGACCGAGTATTTGCGGAGATTGAATGGTTGGGGCGTAATAAAATCCCGTATGCACTTGGGAGCGCGTCGAATTTTGGCATGCTCGCACGCGACCGTGAAATAGCCGAGTACCTGATAGCCACCAAAGAGAAATACGGCTATCCGCAGCGGTTTCGCGTCAATTACGGCAAGAACACCGACGACAAGGTTTACGCCGTAGGCAAGATGCTAGCCGACGCAGGCATGTCTAAAAGCGTCACGCTCGCACGCCAAAGCAACAACGCCACGGTGCTGCAGAATATCAAGCGCAGCAATATCAAAATGTCTACCTACGAGAAGCTGCAGGAGCGTTTCAACGCCGAAGGCGTGCCGACATATAGCGAATTTATTGTCGGGCTGCCGGGTGAGACATACGAGACGTGGAAGCAGGGGCTGGACGAGATCGTGGCGGCTGGCATGAGTGGGCAGGTGTTTATCTACCCGCTGATGGCCTTGCCTAATACCGAGATGGGCCGGCCCGACTATCAGGCGCAGTTTGGTATCCGCACACGGCGTATAGAGTTAGCCGAGATTCACGGCACGGTACGGGCCGATGGTTATCTGGCCGAGTATGAGGATTTGGTTGTCGAGACGAGCAGTATGGACATAGTCAAGTGGCGGCGCATGAATATTTTTTCATGGATTTTTATGGCGCTGCACGGGCTAAAGTTGGGTATTTTTATCCTGCAGGACTTGCTTACCAAGGGTATTATGCCGAGCACATTCATCGAAGCGATTATGTACAGCAACGGCGCTTTCTGGCGCAACGAGATGGCCGAGTACAATAAGATTCTTGACGGCGTGCTTGAGCGTGGCGAGCCGATAGCGGCGCTCATGCCTGAGTACGGCGAGGTTTACTGGGGGCCAGAGGAGGCCACATTTTTCAGGGCAGCCGATGACTTGGCGGGATTCTACGACGAGACGGGCGGGCTTCTGTACGACGACACTGTGATTGAAAACCAGATGTGGCGCATACCCACGCCGTGGCATTACGGCGGCGATAAGAAGAAGTTTGCGCGTGAAGTCGTGCTCTACGGGCGCAAGTCGGGGCAGATATTATTGCTATGAAACCCTATTACCAGGACGATGCGGTGACGATATTTCATGGGGATTGTAGAGAAATACTGCTGCAGCTTGAGCCGGTGGATTTAGTGCTGACTGATCCGCCGTATGGTGTGAGTATGTCACACGGCTTTGACGGCTTTGGCGGCTTTGGCACGCCTATTAGGCGACGCCAGTACATTGATGCGTGGGACGCAGAACGGCCTAGCCAAGAGATTTTTTTGATGATTTTAGACATGGCATCAAACGCTATTATTTGGGGCGGTAATTTTTTTGCTGATTTGTTGCCACGCTCTACCCATTGGATTAGTTGGGATAAATTAAACACCATGCCAACTTTTGGCGATTGTGAATTAGCTTGGACTTCATTCAATCGTAAGTCTGTAAAAAAAATAACAATTGAATGGAATGGTTTGTTAGGCAAAGAGACACTACGAGACCATCCGACGCAGAAGCCATTAAAATTGATGAATTGGTGTTTGACGAATTATTGTCAGCAGGATGAAACCATTCTTGACCCCTTCATGGGCAGCGGAACCACATTGCGAGCCGCTAAGGACTTGGGCCGCAAGGCTATTGGTATCGAGATAGAAGAGAAATATTGCGAGATAGCTGCCAAACGCATGGCGCAAGAAGTCCTAAAATTCGCATGAAAATCCTATTCGCCACGCACAAAACGATGCACGGCTATGAGAGCGACTTACGCCAATCACCGCACGAGTATTGCTCAATCGGTGCAGCCGAGGCGCTGGGATTTGATATTAAGCGCTACTGGTTTGACGTGAGTGAGGACGGCCACAAGGCGCTGGCCGCGTATGCCAGCGGTTGGAATCCAGACTTGATTGTGGCAACGCCGCTAGTGAATTTTGCGGGCAATATCGAGCCTGAGTTGTTTCGCTTTCTGCGCGACCGCTACAAGATACCCGTCATTGGCCTGTGGCTAGAGAGCGCGCCGAATGTGGTGCTGCACGCCGATATGTATGCGCCACACGTCACGGCCAATGTGTTTGTCGATACCGCCGAGCACTGGAAACAATTCACGTCGTTTGCCGACAAGACGTTTTGGCTGCCTGAGCCGAAAGACCCGCGCATATTCTATTCTGCGCCGTTTGGCGAGCGCGACATACCGCTGAGCTTTATCGGCAGTACGTCGGGCCGTCTCGACCGTGCGCTCAATCTCGGCTGGCTTGATGGTATGGGCATAGCCGTGACTCGCGGCGGCGGCATCGTCGGGCAGAAAGTGGATAGCATCGACGCCTATGCGTGGTTGCTGCGCCGATCCAAGATTACGCTAAATTTCACCAGTGCCGTCACGTTTCAGCACCTAAATGGCAGGACGTCTGAGGCGACTTTATGCGGCGCAATGTTGATGGAGAGCGCGAACGACGAGACGCCGCGCCTATTAGATGAATTCAAGCATTACGTAAAATTCAGCGAGCCGTTTCACTTGCTGGCTAATGGTGCCATTGGCTTCGAGGGCGCATCAACGCTGGTGGATAGACTCAAATACTATTTAGGGCCAGGGCAAAATGAGGCGGCAAGGATAGCCGAGGCAGGCGCGAAAAAGGCCAAAGAGATATTTGACGGGCGGCAATTCTGGAAGGGCATGTTTCGGATTGCGGGGTTGGCGTGAAGTTATTGTGTCCAAAGTGCGGCGAGATAATCAGGCGTGATATGCGCCGCCGTGTGGATAGAAGTTTTATGACCAAGCGCGGCTATAAAGGCTACTGCTCCAAGGCCAGCCGATTCGTGTATATGAAAAAATGTTAACCCACGACTTCAAAGATGCCCGCTTAGCCGCCATCGCCGCCGAGCCAGTAACGCGCTATCCGATTGCGCACGCCGATTTGGTGTTTCGCGGCTCGTGCGCGATATGCGGTGTGAGTGCCTTCGATGAGGCGGCAAGTGTCTATATCGGCCGTTTATGCGTGCACCAGACGGTGATTTGCAAGCAATGCACGTTTAGCTGGCGCGCGTTATCGCCTACCGACGATTGGTTTACCCGCATGGCCGAATTGCAGCCGCCGTATAAGCGGCCGTATAGCGCGGCTAGGTTTGCCGCCTACCGTAAACGCGCCGAGATGGTGGCACCATACGTGAAGCATA
>AR_comb_assmDRAFT_10287570_pt1 | contig 40771 bp, 61 predicted proteins | sample ArasoioldDNA_FD_10543 | JGI IMG/M metagenome (IMG submission 10543) | reverse complement strand
GGGATTTCCAACCAAGCGGCGATTTTTCAGAAAAATTTTTGAAGGGCGGTGAAGCTTTTGGCAACTAAACTTGAAATTGAAACAAAACAGAACATGCAGGCGCTTGGAGTTTATCAAAGTGAATTTGATGTAGCAATTTCGATATATGCAGGGCTTGTTGAACAATATCAGCAGCTTGAAAGGGATTTTAAAAAATCCAAGTTCACTGTTGTTGAAAATACCGGATACAGTGACAACAAAAAAAGAAATCCTTTGGTTGCTTCAATGGAATCTTTAAGAAAAGATATTCTTCAATATAGCAACGCTTTAGGATTGACACCGGCAGGATTGAAAAAGATTAAAGAAAAAGCCGGTGAACCTAAAAAGAAGCAATCAAAGCTTGAAATGGCGCTGAATAACTTTGGAATTTAAAAATCTTGAAACAGTTAAAAGCTATGCAAAAGCTGTTGTTGATGGCAGCAAGGTTGCTTGCAAAGAATTAATTCAAGCAGCCCAACGATTTCTTGATGATTTAGAAGATGAACGCTATGAACTAAGGGCAAAGGATGCAGAATTTTGTATTGGCATTATTGAAAAAACCTTTGTTCATATTAAAGGAACAGCAAAAGGACAACCATATATTCTTGAAGATTGGCAGCGGTTCATTGTTTACAATGTCGCTGCTATTTATTTGAAAGGAACTAATGAAAGAAAATATAAAGAAGCTTTCATTTTCCTGCCAAGAAAGAACAGCAAAACATTTTTTGCTTCAGCTTTGGCTTGGGCGCTTTCACTTTTGGAAAGAAACTATTTCAGCGTGTTGTATATTGTGGCAACCAAACTTGACAGGGCGCTTGAAGGATTCAACAACATTCTTGAAAATCTTGAAATGATGGGCGAAAAGGCAAACTTCAGAGTGCTTGACAACAACAGTGAACATTCAATTAACAGAAGCTTTTATGATGCTGATGGAAGAAAAACCGGAGCAATGAAAATTCAAGCTTTAGCTTCAGATGCAAAAAAGGCAGACGGATTGAATGCAAATATTTTCATCTTGGATGAAATACACGCTTATAAAAATGCCAATGAATACTTTGTTTACAAACAAGCCCAAAAAGCTTATGTGAACAAGCTGCTGATTGGAATCACAACAGCCGGCAGCAATATGAACAGCTTTTGTTATCAGCGGTTAAATTATTGCCAAAAGGTTTTGAACAAAGAAGTTGAAGATGAACAGTATTTTATTTTCATAACAAAAGCAGACAATCCGGATGATTACACGAATCCAATTGAACATGAAAAAGCGAATCCAAATTACAATGTCACAATTCGTGCTGCTGATATTATGGCAGATGCAATGCAGGCACAAAATGACCCTTCAGCCCGTGATGAATTTTTAAATAAATCATTGAACATTTACACCAACACAATGAGCAGTTATTTCAACATGGCTGAAGTTCAAATAAGTGATGAAGCAGCACACAAGGACCTTGAAGCAAAACTTGGGCAGCCGGTAACACTGGAAGCATTGGCAAAGCTGCCGGTTCAATGGTTTGGCGGTGCCGATTTATCCAAAATGTTTGACTTGACCGGCGCTTGTATTTATGGGCGCTATGAAGAAATTGATATATCAATCACACACGGCTTCATTCCGGTAACACAAGCAAAAGCAAAAGCGGAAGAAGATAATATTCCGTTCTTTTGGTGGGAAGAACAAGGTTGGTTGACCATGACCAACAGCGAACTTGTGGACTATGAAGAAGTAGTGAAATGGTTTAAGCGAATGAAAGAAATGGGATTCAAAATAAAAGCTGTTGCTTTTGATAAATATAACAGCCGTGATTTTGTTCGGAGCATGGAGCGGCAGAAATTCAAAATGGAAGAAGCAGGGCAGCAGTTTTGGAAGAAATCTGAAGCTTTCAGGGAGATAGAGCGCAAAATAAAAGCAAAGCAGTTCACCTATATGCAATCAAAAGCTTTTGAATATTGTATTTCCAATGTCAAAGCAAATGAAGATGCTGAAGAACGTGTTCGCTTTGAAAAAGTTGGTGACAACTTCCGGATTGACTTATTCGATGCAACGGTTGTTGCCGTGAAACAAGCGATTATTGCAAGAGATAAAAAGACCAAGCTAAACACTTGGTTGTAAGGAGGTGAAAGCGTGGGCTTATTCTCAAAGAAATCACGGCTGCTTAAAAAGCGCCAATATGACCCTGTGCAAGTTTGGCTTTCAGGAACCGGAAACGATGAAATTATTTTGCCTGCCGGATTCACACCGGTAACAAAAAATGAAGAAGTAAGAAAATGTATTCACAAAATTGCCGATTTGGTCAGCAGCATGACAATAATGTTGATGCAAAACGGTGAAACCGGTGATAAGCGTTTAAAAAATGCACTTTCAAAGAAAATAGATGTTTATCCTAATCACCATATGATAAGGAAGAATTTTATTTATAGGATTGTCAGCGATATGATAACCAACGGCAACAGTGTTGTTTTGCCGGTTGTTAAAAATGGGCTGCTTGACAATCTAATTATTTGGGAAGCAAGACAGTGTTCTTTTAGGGGTGACGATGAAACTTATGAAATTCAATATAAGCTTCAGACCTTCAACCCTGATGAAGTGCTTCATTTTGTTTTAATTCCTGATGATGAATTTTGTTTTAAAGGTGTGGGCTTTATTCCGGTTGTCAAAGATGCAATTGCAAATATTGTTCAAGCCAATGCAACCAAGACAGGATTTTTACAAAGTAAATGGAGACCTTCTTTAATTATCAAAGTCGAATCTGATGCAGAAGGAATGCAGATAAAAGAAGAACGTGAAAAAATCCTAAATTCTTATGTTGGTGATACTGAAGCCGGTGAACCGTGGATTGTTCCGGCAAGTGAAATTGATGTAACAGAAGTGAAACCTTTAAGCCTTCAAGATTTAGCAATTCAAGACGGTTTGCAGCTTGACAAAAAAGCGGTTGCTGCTGCCTTTGGTGTTCCGGCTTATATGTTAGGAGTTGGGACCTTCAGCAAGGATGAATATAACAACTTTATCAGCAGCGTGATAATGCCAATAGCAAAAGTGATTGAACAAGAATTAAGTAAAAAAATCACTTATGCCCCTGATTGGTATTTCAAATTTAATCCTAAAACACTTTATCAATATGACCTTGCAGAACTAACAACACATGTGAAAGAAATGGTGAATGCAGGCATGGTGAACCGGAATGAAGGAAGGAATTATTTTGACCTTTCACCGGTTGAAGGGCTAGATGAATTTGTTGTTTTAGAAAATTATATTCCGCTTGACCAAGTGGGCAATCAAAACAAACTAAACAATCCGGCACCGGCGGACAATACACCGCCGCCGAATAATGAAGGAGGTGATACCAACAATGCACAACCGAACAGCGGAAGCCAAGCGTGATTTCAGAACAAAATTTGAAGTAACTAGGCAAGCCGAAAACACTAATGATTTTGTCATAGAAGGCTATTTTGCTTTATATGAACAAGAAACTGAATTAATGGATGGTATTTATGAAATCATTACTAAGGGAGCCTTTGACAATACTTTAAATAATGATATCAGAGCGCTTTGGAATCATAACACACAATTTGTTTTAGGCAGGAACAAAAGCGGAACACTAGAAATGAAGCTTGATGATAAAGGACTTTATGCAACAGTTAGAATGCCTAAAACCCAATATGCTGCTGATTTATATGAATTAGTGCAGCGTGGAGATGTGGACCAAGCAAGCTTTGGTTTTAATATATTGGCTGAAGATTTAGAGGAACTTGCAAGCGGCGGTTATAGATGGCGAATCAATCAGATTGATTTGCACGAAATTTCTGTTGTCACTTTTCCTGCATACGAAAATACTTCAGTTCAAGCAAGAGCAAAACAAGTTGAGCAGCTTCAACAAAGAAAGCTTGACACCAAAAAACAAGAACTTTCAAAACGATTGGAGAGATTTAAAACATGTTAAAGCAATTGAAGATTCAAAAGGCTTTAGAACTTAAGCGCCAAAAGCTGAAGGAACTTGAAACAAAAGCTGCTGATATTTTAAAGCGCAGCGAAAATGCACAGGCTGCTTTGGCTGAAGCTGCAAATGAAGAAGATTTGAATTTGCTTGAAACTGAAATTCAAGATATTGAAAAAGAGCAAACAGATTTAGACAATGAAAAGAAAACTGTTGAACAAGAAATTGCAGACCTTGAAACAGAACTTGAAGATGTAAATGAACGTGCAAGCAAAGCAGCAAAAGAAATTCAGACAAGAGAAAAAGGAGCCAAAACAATGAAAGATATTAACCGCCTTGAAGTTAGAGAATTATTAAAGAATGGCGAATACTACAAGCGCCAAGATGTAATTGATTTCTATGAGCAGTTTAAAAATTTACGAGCAGTAACAGGCGGCGAATTAACAATTCCTGAAGTTGTTGTAAATCGTATCATGGAAATCTTGGGTGATTATTCAACACTTTATCCTTTAGTTGACAAAATTCGTATCAAAGGAACAGCACGAATCATAATTGACACCGACACAACACCGGCTTCTTGGGTTGAACAAAATGCTGCTTTACCGGTTGGCGATGTTGGAACACTTGCAACAATTGACTTTGACGGCTTCAAGGTTGGAAAGGTTACTTTTGTTGACAATTACTTATTACAAGATTCTGTTATCAATCTTGATACTTATATTTCACAAAAAATTGCAAGAGCAATTGCACTTGCACTTGATATTGCTATTCTTAACGGAACAGGAGCAGCAGGCAAACAACCAACAGGAATCATTCCAACAATTCCTGCCGGCAATCAAGTAACGGTTGCAGATGGTTCACCGCTTGTTGATTTTGTCAAGCCTATTGGATTAATTGACACCGGACTTGATTCTGTTGGTGAAATTGTAGCAGTAATGAAGCGTTCAACGTATTACAACTATTTCTTGGAGTTTTCTATCAATGTTGATGGTAACGGCAATGTAGTTGGCAGATTACCAAACCTAACAAGACCGGATATTTTAGGAATCCGTGTTGTATTTAATAACAGCATGGCAGAAGATGAAGTTTTATATGGTGATTTCCAAATGTATACACTTGTTGAGCGTGAAAATATTGCTGTTGATTCTTCAGACCAAATTCGATTTGTTGAGGACCAAATGGCATTCCGTGGAAAAGGGCGCTTTGATGGAAAGCCAACAAAGGCAGAAGCTTTTGCTTTGGTTACTATCACACCGGCACCATAATAAAAAAAATGGCACAAGCAATTGAATGTTTGTTGACCGATTTAAGCACCGGTGAAGAAATTAAAATTCCTTCAATTGCAAGAGCAAGAAAATATATGCTAGTTGATACCAATATTATTTATGGGCGGTTAGCAGTTCAGGAACCGTTAATAATAAATGGGTACAAGTTAGAACGAATTAAAAAATAATGGAGGTTCTGAAAATGACAAATGAACAACAAAACGCTTCACAAGCTAATACGCAAAAATCAGAAGAACTTGCAAAAGCACATCAAGAAGCTGCAAAAGCGGTTGAGCCTAAAACGGTTGTCAATGGGAAAGTTGTTTCTCTTAAAGCTGCCCAAGCTGCTGAAGCTTATCATTCAGCTAATGCAACACAAACAGGTATTCAAGAACATCATGCAAATAACACGGAAGCTGTTCAAGCCGGACAAGTAGCACAACAAGCACAATCAGCAGCTTCAAGCCAACAAATGAACCAAGCAACAGGCGCTTCAGTTCGCCAAGCAAATGTGCAAAGCAGCCAAGCACATCTTGAAGATGCAATGAATCAAAGCGGCTATGAAGCAGGAGCGGCGCAAATGTATAACCAAGGCAAAAGCGAATTTGCTAAAAGCATGAATGTTGCAAATGAAACAAATGCAATGGGAGCAGCACACCAAGCAAGCACAACACATATTGAACCGGAACAGCAAGCACAAGCTGCCCAAGCTGCTGCCCAAGCTGCTGCCGAATCAAAAGCAGCAAGAGCAAGAGCAAAAAAGGAAAATCAATAATTGGACACTGTTTTAAATTTGTTAAAAATTGATTTGGGCATTACGCATAATTTGCGTGATGCCTTTTTGATTCCTTTGATTCAGGGCAGCCAAATTGAGATTGAAAAAAGAGGAATCACACTTGATTTGAAAAATACAGCGGACCAAATGCTTTTATCTGATTATGCTGCTTGGTGTTATAGAAACCGCCAACAAGATGTGCCGCTTGCAAATAACATTCAACACCGTTTAAGAAACCGAATCATTGAAGAAAGGATTGCAAAACAAAATGACCTTCTCATATAAGGCAAGTATAGGCAATCCGCAAAATATTTCTTTAGATGATGTTGCTTATTTGATTTCAATCACAACAACAAAAGATGATTTAAATCAAGCAATCAAAAGTGAAAAGCAAGCAATGATTTTTTGCAGCCGGCTTTCAATCACAAGGGCTGAATTTTCAACAGCCGGACAGCTTGGACATAAACCTGTTATGATGCTTGTTTGTGATTCTGATTCTTACAATGATGAACAGCACCTTGAATATAACAATAAGCGCTTCAGCATTTATAAAACTTTTCGCCGAATAGATGGCTTCACGGAATTATATTGTGAGGTGAAAAGCGGTGACAACACCTGATAATTTAGCAGAAGAAATTCAAAGAGTGCTGCAAGGTTATGTTTCAGGAGTTTCAGAACAGATTGAAACAGACAAAAAAGAAGTTGCCCAACAAATTTTGAAAGAATTAAAAACAAAAGGGCTTGGACCTTACAAAGATAGAACAAACGATTATCGAAAAGGTTGGCGCTTAAAAAGGAAGGGCAAAAAATACATTGTCCACAATGCAACAGATTATCAATTAACACACCTTTTGGAACATGGACACGCTAAAAGGGGCGGCGGAAGGGTGCCGGCTTATCCGCACATTGCGCCGATTGAAGAAAAGAATGTTGCAGATTTTCTTGATAGAGTGGAAAGGGCTTTAAGACAATGACACTTTCAGAACTTAATTTAATCCTGCAAGCAACCGGTTTTCCGGTTGCTTATTCTCATTTTATTGAATCAGATAATGAGCCGCTGCCAACACCGCCTTTTATAACTTATTTAGTGCTTTATTCTTCAAACTTTTCTGCCGACAATGTGACCTATAAACAGTTTCAAAATTTACAAATTGAGTTGTACACGGATAGAAAAGATTTAGAAGCTGAAGCTATTCTTGAAGCGGTTTTGAATGAAAATGAAATTCCCTTTGATACAACAGAATCTTACATTGAATCAGAACAGCTATTCCAAAAAATTTATGAAGTGAGGTTGTAAAAATGCCTGAAAATAAAGTTGTTTTTGGTTTAAAAAATGCTCATTACAGTGTAATCACTGAAGGTGATGATGGCACTTACACTTATGCAGCACCAGTTTCTTTGAAAGGCGCTGTTGAACTTGCACTTGATGCAAAAGGTGACAGCAACGATTTTTACGCTGATGATGTTTTATATTACACAACATTAAGCAACCAAGGATATGAAGCAACCTTGACTGTTGCAAATTTAACAAGAGAATTTAGAACCGATGTTTTGGGTGAAACGCTTGATGCAACAGATTCAACCCTTTTAGAAAATAGTGCTATTCAACCAAGAAAGATTGCCTTCATGTTTGAATTTGATGGCGATGTGAAAGCAACAAGACACGTTTTATATAATTGCACAGTGAACCGCCCAGGATTTTCCAGTGCGACAAAAACGGAATCAGCAGAAGTGAAAACGCAAGAATTAACTTTGATTGCTGCACCTAGACCATATGACCAAAATGTAAAACGTTCTACAACTTCAGACACACCGGATACAATTTACAATGCTTGGTATGATGCTGTTTATGACCCTGCACCAACAGGCGGAGTATAAAAGGCGGTTATAACATGGAAAAAACCATTCTGATTGATGGGCAAAAAGTAAGATTTAAAACAAACGGCGCAACACCTATGAGATATAAAGCCCAATTTGGTAAGGACTATTTTAAAGAGATTTTAAAGATGTTTCCTTTGACCGAATTAGCAAACAAAAAGGGAAAAGCAAAAAAAGATGTGACGGCAGAAGAACTTGAAACACTTGATTTTGAAGTTTTCTATAATATTGCTTGGATAATGGCAAAAACAGCAGAACCAACCATTCCGGAGCCTTTGGAATGGTTGGAACAGTTTGATGAATTTCCAATTGCAGATATATTTCCGGAATTGCAAGATTTAATGATTTCATCCTTGCAAACAACAAAAAAAAAGATGGCGGCACCGGTGAAACGATAAGCACGGAATTATATCTTGTTCTTTGTTATAGATGCAAGCTAACACATGCAGACTTGGAGATTATGACAATAGGCATGTGCCTTGATTATATTGATGAATATCTTGAACAGACCAAGCCACAAAAGCAGCACAAAAGAAAAGCAAGTCAATCTGACTTTGATGCTTTTTAAAGGAGCGTGAAAGAATGGCTGATAGAATAAAAGGAATTACCGTGGAAATTGGCGGTGACACAACGGATTTAAGCGCTTCTTTAAGGGGCATCAATAATGAATCAAAAAGCATTGGAAAAGAATTGTCCGATGTGCAGCGCCTTTTAAAATTCAACCCTGATAATGTTGAACTTTTAGAGCAGCGGCAGCAGCTTTTAAACCGCCAAATTGAAAACACTTCACAACGCTTGGAGCATTTAAGAAGTGTTGAACACCAAGTTCAACAGCAATTTGAAAGGGGCGATATTGGAGAGCAGCAATTCAGGGCTTTTCAACGTGAAATCATTGCAACAGAAGGGCGATTGCAGCATTTTGAACAACAAGCAAGGGGAACAAGCCGGAATTTAAGAGCCGGATTTGCAGAACTAGGCAAAGGAATGGCAGGAGCAATTGGCGCTGCTGTTGCCGGTGCCGGACTTAATGAAGTTATTCAAAAATCATTAGAATCAGCACACACAACAACACAAATAAAAGTTGGAATTGATGTTGCTGATGACCAATTGCCCAAAATTCAAAACATGGTTAACACTATCAAAGCTTATGGTGTTGATGGTGAAGCAGCGCTTGAAGGTGTAAGGCGGCAATTTGCTTTGAACAAAAGCGCAAGTGTTGAAGCAAACAATGCAATCATAAAAAGCGCCGCTGTTATTGCAAATTCTTATGCCGGAATTGATTTCACTGAATTAATTCAGGAAACAAACGAGATGGCAGGCAGCTTGAATATGTCCCAAAAAGATGCACTTGGAATGGTGAACACCCTTTTGAAAATGGGATTTCCGCCGGACCAATTGGACATAATCACGGAATACGGCGCACAACTTCAACGTGCCGGCTATAATGCAAGCGAAATTCAAGGTATTTTTGCAGCCGGAATTGATACCAAAAGTTGGAATATTGATAAGCTGATGGATGGTGTTAAAGAAGGGCGAATAAGACTTGCAGAGTTTGGCATACAAGTTGATAAAACAACAGCAGGACTTATAAAAGGAACAGGGATTTCAGCAAGCGAATTGCAAAAATGGGGTGCTGCTGTTGCTGAAGGCGGCGATGGTGCCAAGGTTGCAATGGGTGAGGTTGCAACCAAGCTTGCAAACATTGACGATGCAAGCAAAAGAAATGCGGTTGGTGTTCGTTTGTTCGGAACCATGTGGGAAGATACCGGCGCAAAAGTAACAGATACAATTTTGAACTACAAGAAAAATGCCGGTGATGCAAAAACCAACCAAGACAATTTAAATGCTTCCATTTCACAAATGAATGCAGACCCACAAGTAAGATTGAATCAAGCTATGGCGCAAATGCAAACAGAACTTACACCGCTGCTTGCATCAATTGCAGAATTTGTTGCAAAAATTGCAGATTGGGCGGCAAAGAATCCGGAATTAGCAGCAACAATAATTGCCGTGACTGTTGGATTAGGCATTTTAATTGGATTAATTACAGCAGGGGCAGCGGTTTTTGCTACTTTATCAGCAGCAGCGGCAGCAGCGGAAATTGCTTTATTGCCTTTCATTGCAATTGCAGCAGCGGTTGTTGTTGGCTTGGGCTTATTGGTTGCAGCTATTGTTTATTGTGTAAGGCATTGGAATGAAATAAAAGCGGCTGTTGTTAGTTTTGTAAATGTTGCCGGACAAAAGTTTGATGAATTTAAGGCAGCAGCAAGCACAAAAATTAAAGCGGCAACTGATAAAGTCAAAGAAATTTGGAATACTGTTATGTCTTGGTTTAGAAGTATTGACCTTTCAAGCATTGGAAGAAATGTCATGCAAGGTTTTTTAAATGGAATTAGCAGCATGGCTTCAAAGATTTGGAACAAAGCAAAAGAAATTGCAAATAATGTTGGAAAAACACTTTCTAAAGCGCTGCATCTTGGAAGTCCAAGTAAATTGACCTTCCAATTTGGTAAATGGACCGGTGAAGGCTTGGTTCTTGGTTTAGAAGATTCCATAAGGGCAATTAATCATGCTTCAAACAAAATGGCAGCAGCGGCGCTTCCAAATTATCAAGCGCCAACAATTCAAAATCAAACAGTAGGCAGCAAAACGATGGCTGTTAATTTTTACAGCCCAAAAGCTTTAGATGTAAGAGAAGCAAACAAAGAATTTTCAAGGACCATGAACCGCATGGCTTTAATGTGGTAGGGGTGAAATAATGCTTAAGGTTGATAAAATAGAATTTTGGTTAAATGACGATGTTTATACAATCTATAAAAATCAGATTCAGGATTTTCCTTTGATTGGCGGCACGGCTGCACAACTTGTGACAACAAAAGTTTGGAATCAGCACGGAAACACATTTGTAAATAGTTATATGGAAGCACAAGATGAAAATTTGACTTTCATTTTATATACAGCTTTTAAAAATAGCAATCAAATTGAAGAAATGCGAAAAGAATGCACCGATATTTGCAACCCCTTAAATGGCAAAGTAAGAATGAAAGTTTATTTGAACAGCGGCAGCATTTACAACCGTGATATTGTTTTCACAGCAGCACCAAGTTTTGCTGTTGGAGCAGAGAACAGAAATCAAGCATGGCAAAAAGTTTTGCTGCAATTTGAAGCAAACAATCCTTTCTGGTATTCAGAAGAAGAAATTGTTGAAAGCTTTCAAGCTGTTGAACCTCTTTTTTCATTTCCTTTCAATATGACCGGACAAACAGATAAAGCTTTTGGCGATTATGTGAATAAGACAACCGGAAGCTTGACGAATCCGAATCTTTTCAGATACCGGCAAGCAGCAACCCTTGCAACAGCAATCACCGATTTTACAACAGAAGTAACACAAACACATTATGATGCTGTTGAAGCGATTGGCGGCACAACTTCAACTTGGGGAACAACTACAAACGGCAATATTCCGCAAATGTTGTGGAGTTTTGACGTTATAAAGATTTTAGAAGCCAAATATGGCACAGCGATTTGGGGCGGCTTGACAGCTCTATCAGATAAGATTGCAAAAGCAAAAACAATGATTACAAAAATCATTTACGATTATAGAGGTTATGGGACTAACAGCGCCGGCACTTCAGTAACTTTGAACCGGTGGAGAAGTGATACAAACACTTGGTATGGTAATTGGACCTATAATAATACTGTTGTCACACAACATTTAATAAGCAGCGCAACACCAAGCAATAATATTGATGCAAATGGAATGATTCATCTAATGGCAAACACGGCTGCAAGCAATGGCACGGTTGCTTCAAATTTAATAACAGATTATGTGCATCTTGAATTGCAGCTAACGGCAGATTATAGGACCGACCCTGTTTATTTTGGGGCAATCCTTCCAAACAATGTTGCTGTTAATACCGGACAAGTGCCGGCACCGGTAACAATCCGGATTGAAGGGGCTTGTATTAATCCGAGAATTGGAAAAATCATAAATGATAAAGAGGTTGCTTTTATAAAGTTTAATAATTTGACTTTAGGCGCAAAAGATGTGCTTGAAATACAAACGGCTTTTGGTGAAAAGGGTGTTTGGTTGAATGGTGTTTCCGTGTTCAACAAGCTTGATTTTAGCAGCGAACTTTTTAATTTAGATGTTGGACCAAATGAAATTTCTTTCACTGATGATACCGGAAACACGGCAGCAGCGATTCATTTTATTTACAAAAATCTATATGTGACAGTTTAAGAGGTGGAAGCATGACAATAAACAGTTATTTTTATGACTCTGTTGATAATGATAGACCTTATTCCGCCGGTGATTTTGCAAAAGCTTTTGGAATCATTCTTTCAAATGGTGTGATTCAAAAAGATGATACCGGCGCACTAGGTTTTGATATAGGCGGCACAAATTACACAACCATTTATGCAGGTAAAGCAACGGTGCAAGGGCATTTTGTTGAAATACCGGATACAGAAATTTTGAATGTGACCGGCGGCACTTATTCAGGAATGGTTGTTATAAGAATTGATTTTACAGATACAAGAATAGCAAGTTTGGTTGTAAGAACAGACCGAGTGCCGCAACAAGATACAAGCGCTTGGGAATTGCCGCTTTATAATGTCAGCGTGACAAATGGAGTTATCACGGCGGTAACTGATGTGAGAGTGCAAGGCGGAGCGGTTGCAAAGATGGCTGCAAACACCGTTTCTTGGGGTGCCGACCCTAACGGCGTTTATTTAAATTGCGGATTGTTAGGCGGAACCGGTAAGCCAATAAAAGTTTTCTTTACTTCAGCACAACCGGCAGCTTCTTCAACTGAAATTCGTGCTTGGTTCCAAATTGACAAGTTTTAAGGCGGTGAAATTATGGCTGATGGTGTTTTATACAAAGCAAATGCAACAACTTGGAGTAAATCACAAGCAAAAAAGTTTAATGCAACAATTATTAGTGATGGGAAAGCGCAACATGCCAATGCAACAACTTGGTTTAATAATTACCCAATGGAACAAAATTATGTTCAAACTTTTGCGGCTACTTGGTCCCAAGGATGGCTTGGAAGCGGCACACGGCTTGACGATGGAGTTTGGCAGGGCAATATTATAACCGGTTCAACAACAGGATATAGGGGCATGTTGGGCTTTTCGCAAAGTGCAATTGCTGCTTTTATTGCCGGCGGCACGGTGACAAGTTTAAGATTGCTTATAAATTGTTATGAAACAACAACCAACGGCGCACCGGATGTGCAGATTGGAAAACACACTTATACAAGTAAGCCGGCAGGCACTTGGACCGGACAAAATACTTGGTGGGATGATATGTCAACGCTGCACGTTCCAAATAAAGCAACCGGCGGCTATTGGGTAACATTGAAGCCTTCACAAGCTTTATATAATGGTGTTGCAATAGGTGGTATTGCTTTAAGGGGAGCAACTAACACTGATGAAGATATGGGAAAATTCAGCGGTGTGAGCAGCTTTTCAAGTAAATTAGAAATCACGGTGTTAAAATGATAATCAATATTTATGACCAAGATTTAGTTTGGAAGGGAATGCTTGATTCCGTAACAACTTTAGTTCACCGCACTTCATGGCATGAAATTGTTAATTCTGATTTAAAGGTTCCAATTACAGCAGCCGGACTTGAAGAATTGCAGCTTGGGCGGATTCTTGTTGTCAATAATCAGAAGGACAAAGCGCTAATGATTGAAGATATTACAAGAAATTTAAATGAGCCTTTTGTTGAAATATCTTGTATTTCATTAAAAGGCTTGATGAATTGGCGAATTTGTCACCCAACAGACACCTTGACTTTTTCACAAAAAAAGCAATCAGAAATCATGATGATAATTCCTTTCAACAATTTGGTGCAGCAAACAAGGGACCTTGACCGGAAATTTTGGAGCAGCGCCGGCAGAACAGGCGGCAAAAATATGTTTGGTGTTGCACCAATAAAAACATATGGTGACACAATAGATTTCACGGTTGATTGGAACACCGGCAACATGGGTGATGCAATTGTTTCAATTGCAAAGATGCAAGCAGCCGGCGGCACACCGGTTGGTTGGAATATTTATATTAATGCCGGTTGGTCCCAACTTGTTTTTGATACTTACAAAGCAACAGACAGGAGCATAAACCAAACAACATTGCCGCCGGTTGTTTTTAGTGAAGATTTTGGCAACATTAAAAATGCAACATGGAACAACAGCATGAAAGATTGGCGGAATGTTGCCTATATGAGTTATACCGATGTTGCCAATGCAGAACAACACCTTCCTGTTGGAAACACCAAATTTGGGGCAACCGTGGGCTTCAATCGTAAAGAAATAATCATTTCATCATCAAAGAAAACAACACCTGAAGTTGGGGCAGAAGCTAACAGCGAATTGAACAAGCGGCTGATTGTTGAAAGCTTTACGGCTGAAATCATAAACAATGAAAACACTCTTTCAACTTATGGTGTGAATTGGTTCTTGGGCGATATCGTGACAATACAATCAAAGCAGTTAGGAATCAGCGTTTCAGCCCAAGTGACAGCAATACAAGAAACTTATGATTCCGGAGAATACACGCTTGAAGCAACCTTTAATGAAGGGCAACCAAGTTTGATTCAATTAATCAAAAATGAAATCAGGAGAAGGTGAAAGCATGATATTTAATAGTGATGTTTTCAATAATTTTGCTTTAGAAGCTGCAACAATTATTCCAATTATTACGGCAATCACCCAAGCTTGCAAATTTTGGGTAAATGAGAAGTACGCACCGTTTTTGGCAATGGGTGTTGGCATTGGAATAACATTTTTAATGGCAAATGATGCTTCAAGCAATTTAAGCGGAACAATATTATTAGGGTTGCTTTTTGGATTGGCTTCAAGTGGATTATATTCCGGATTGACTACAACAGCGGCTGCAATCAAAGAAGTTAAAGCAAAAAGGGCTAAAGAAGAATCACAAAAGAAGGACAACCATAATAAGATATAAAGAAAATAAATTTTGAAGGGTGGAATGGTACTTTGGTAAAAATTTTCATAGATGCAGGACACGGCGGCAAGGATTCAGGAGCAGTAGGCAATGGGCTTCAAGAAAAGAATCTTACATTGGATATTTGCAAAAGAATTGCAGCCGGCTTGAAAGCTTATGAAAATGTTACAGTGATAATGAGTAGGACAGATGATTCATATCCAAGCTTATCAGACCGTACCAAGGCGGCAAACAATGCGAATGCAGATGTGCTGCTTTCAGTTCACATAAACAGCGGAGCGGCAACGGCAAGGGGCTTTGAATCACACATATACACAACAGCAGATGCAGGAACAAAAGCTTATCAAAATGTAATGCACCAAGAAATTTATAATGAAGCTTACAAAGCAGCCGGTGAACCGGACCGAGGAAAAAAGCAATCGAATTTCCATATGGTTAGGGAATCCAAAATGAAAGCAATCTTGACTGAAAATTTATTTGTAAGCAATGCAGCCGATGCAAAAAATTTGGCTGATGCTGATTTTCGCCAAAAGATTGCACAAGGGCATATAAACGGACTTGAAAAGTTTCTAGGTTTGAAGAAATCAGCGCAACCGCCGCCGGCAGCAGAAAAACCGGCAGCAGATGGCAAGCTTTGGAAAGTTCAAGTTGGTGCTTTTGAAGATGAAAAGAGTGCAAGAGATTTAGCAGCAGATTTGACAAAACAAGGGTATAGACCTTTTGTATATAAAGAATAATATAAATGTTGTTGAATGCCATTGATATCACCTCTTATTTGTTGGGGTAAAGTAAAAACCGCCGAACAGGAACCGGCGGTTTTTTTCGTGTTTAGATTTTGAAAATCCTGTTCATAATGGTGAAAGACCTTTTAGAACAGGAGTTGAATAAAAAGATGTGGATTAAAAATGATAAAACATGTTGTGAAAATTGTGGTATTCACATGGCTGCATTTTATGAATATGATGCTGAAAATTATCTTTGTCCGGAATGCACCGCTGAAATGAATGAGCATAAAGAATTTGAAGAATGTGAATGAAAATATTGTCATGATTCAAAAAGACAACACTTGTTCAATCTATAATTACAAGCTGAAGCAGCTTTTAAAGGGCTTTTACCCAAGCACATGTGCTTTAAGCCTTGCAGATAATGCTTGAAAAGCATTTTGTTTTAGTTTGTGTGATTTCTCGACCAATGGAACCGAACCGCAACGGAAACCGAACAGCGCCGGAATTTAAATTTAGCTTCTTGTCTGCACGGAATGGCTACGATTGATTTTTTGATTTGTTTTGTTTGACCATGTGGAATCCTCCTATTTTGCACGGGTGAATGAAATGAAAAAAGTGATTTTCCTCCAATGAAAAGGAACCTTTAAAAAGGTTCCTTATTTTTTTTGTCCACAAACTTCTTTATATTTTCATCAATTTTATTTTGCCAACAATAGGTGCATAGGTTGTTGAAATGATAAGCGCCGCCCCTATCACAAACGATACAGCGCCGTGTTTTATATGGCATATTTTCACCCCTTTTTAGTTTGTCCAATTTGTCTGTTGGTGAATAATACCATGTACTTTTGTCAATGATGGTGATAGAATGAAAAAGTACCAAACAACACAAACACTTTGGAGGAATTAAAAATGAGAATCACAGAACGTGCAGCAAATTTGGCAGAATCAAAAGGTTGGGAATTATTATTTGCAAAAAGACTTCAACACCCTGATGATTATTATCTTTTATATACTTTAGTTGGAATCAAAGAATCTGATGGAAGCACAAGCTATGCAACACACCTTTTCAACAATGAACTTGGTGAAGCCGGTTCATTCAATTATGGGCATTATGATTTTGTTACTTTGGAAGCAGCTAAAAAAGATTTGTATAAACGTGCCGGCTTGTGTCCGAGGTGTGGGCAAGTTCACTTGAAAGGAAACGGAAGGGATGCTTTGAGCCGGTTTGGTCCTTATAATGTTTGTGCAAATTGCGGAATCATGGAAGCACTAGATGAAGCAAAGCAACAAGGGTTTATTTAATGGGAATCAGACAAAGGCAGCAGCATTGCAAACGATGTGCCGGCAAAGGGAAAATAAATGACAGCTTGGGTTTGTTGAAAGTTTGCCCAAGCTGCAAAGGAGAAAAGAAAAATGGAATTAACAAAAATAATGGGCAGAACAACAAAGATTTCAACGGTGGACACTTGGAAAGGCAGAATGGTTGAAATCAGGCAGCATGATGTTTTAACTAAGGAAACCAGTATATTGTTGGACAAAGAAACTATTTTAAGATTGGCTGAATTATTTAAGGAGGAACAGGAGCAATGAAAACCAAAAAAGAATGTATTGTATGCGGAAATACAAAAGCAAGCGAATTGGAGCCAACAACACTGTTTTCTGATGGTGATGGAAATGAAGCTGAAATAAATGCTTGGTGCTGCAAAGAGGGAAAAGGCTGTTCTTAATGAGCAGCCTTTTTTTTTGTGGTATCAATTACCATGTACAAAAGTAAACCTTCTATGTTATTATTAAAGAGTAGTAAGGCACGGCAAACAAAACAACAACTTGGAGGAAACACAACATGACAAACTTAGAAATTATCACTGAATATATCGAACAAAACGGAATTGATTTTGATTATGACGGCAACAACCTAAACACTTTTCAAGCTTGGAAGAAACAAGGTTATTCAGTTAAAAAAGGCGAAAAAGCTTTCATAAAAGTTGACCTTTGGACAATGAAGATGGTTGAAGAAAAAGACGAAAAAGGCAAGCCGGTTCTTGATGAAAAAACTAAAAAGCCAAAAATGAAAAAGAAGTTCTTCTTAAAAGCAGCGGCACTTTTCACAGCGGACCAAGTAGAAAAAATCAAAAAAGGAAAGGCAGCTTAATTGCTGCCTTCATAGGAGGAAATGAAAATGAAATCAGGCAAAAAATGCTTCACTAAGATAAGAAAATGGGCTGCTGAAGTTGGGGCGGTTATCACTGAAAGTGATTATTTTGATTCAATTACAATCGAATACAAAGGCAGAAAATTTAAAGCTGAAATGCAACACGAAAGCACTTCAAGAAAAGTGATTGCTAGGGGCAGGGGCTTAAAATGGTCAGGACAACCGGCAGGCTTTTATTTTGGAGAAATCACCGGCAGCAGATACGGTTACACTTTTGAAAGTACACAAGCAAAGGCAATTGAAAGAATGGAATCCTAATTATTACCATGTACAAAAGTAAACGATGATGTTAATATAAGAGAGTACCAAATGACACAACAACTTGGAGGAATTAAATCATGAAAAACACTTATGAAATCATTGCTTTTTCTGAAACTTGTGGAGATAAATTTTTTACAATTGCAATCACGAACCAAGAAGGAGAAACACACACTGATATTTTCAGCGCTATTACTTTAATGAAATTTATTAGCAATCGTAAAAGTCCTGAATTTACAGTTGATGAAGAAAATGAAGAATTGGTTCATGAACTTGGTGAACTTGGATTTATTGAAGTAGCACTTGACCAAGACGGAAGCACCGGCGCTGCTGTTTATGATATTTATTTTCACAAGTTCTTTGTTGCTGCAAACGGTGTTCTTGAATATGATGGTGCCGGCGAATTTATGAAATCTTACAAGCGTGAACAAGCAGCTTTGAATTTTGCTAACAAACAAAAATATCCGGTTTTTTATTAAAAGGAGGAAATGAAAATGAAACACCGCTTTGAATATAGAAATTGGGGCGAAAGCATTTACGGTGTTAATTGGCTTTATGATTACAATCCGATTTCAAAAAGATTTCTGAAAGAATCACTTGGAATGGTGCAGAAAAAAGGCAATGAATGGTTTGTTCTTGGGAATGAAGGCTTAACAGCCAAAACAAGAAAAGAACTTTCAGAAATGATGGTTGAAATTCATTTAAAGGAGGTGAATTGATTGGACCAACTAGAATTGCTTAAGTTTTACGATGCAAAGGAAAAAGCTTTGATTGAATCACATGGGCAGGATATTGAATATATAAAACAGCATATGCAAGAAGTTGAACAGTTTGCCAACCCTGTTGCCCAAGAATCAAGGCGGCAGCATATAAATGATTTAAGAAAGCAAATGAGAGAAGCAGCGGAAAGAAGAATTGTATTAGCAAAATTAATGCACCAACTTACAAAATAAAACATACACTTGGAGGAATTACACAATGAAAAAAGTATTAGGATTTGCAAAAGGATTTGGATTATTTATGGCAGGATTTGTGATTGCAGCACTTATTTTTTCAAGCAGCAACGATTCAGAACAGGCAATAACAAGCGAACAGCCGCCGGCAAGCCAACAGCAAGCCAAACAGGAAACAAAAGCAGCAGCGCCGAAAACAGAAGCCCCAAAAGTACAAGAAGCAGCACCGGTTGTTGTTTTCAATAATGCTAGTGTGACAATCAGCTTTAAAGATGTTACGGATGAAGGTGTTCGTTTCTTGGTTGAAAATAAAACAGACAAAACGCTAACAATTCAAGCTGATTCTGTTGCCGTGAATGGATTTTCTGCCAATGATATTATGATGAGTGATGCAATCAGCCCAAAATCAAAAGGTTATGCAATTGCTAGAACTTCAGAATTAACGGATGCAGGCGAACCGGCAACAGTTTCAGGCGGTTTAAGCATAATTGATTTTGATTCACAGAACATGGACACAACAAAAGCTGTTTTCAACAATGTAAAAGTAAAATAAAAATCAGGGCTGCCTTGGCAGCCTTTTGTTGTATATTACCATGTACTTTTGTCAATAATGGTGATAATATTATTCTTGTAGAAATACACTTTAAGGAGCGGAAAAAAACATGAAAAGAGAAGCAGCAGCGGAATTTGTCAGCACTAATGTTTTAGGTTCACAGGAGGTACAAGAAGCGCTTTTAATTACACGTTCACGATTGAAAGCTTTGGTTGATGAACACAAGCTTGTTCCAATTAAAAAGCTTCAGCGTGAAAATCTGTTTTGGGCTGATGATGTTGAGCAGCTTAAGAAGCAATATTTGAAGGACAAGAAAAGCAATCTTTATAAGAATTTGAAAGCTGCACAATAAAGGAGCCGGACCGATGGAAGAACAATTGAAAGTTTTATTAGAAGTTATTTGGGAAAAGGAAAGAAAAGCTGAAGATTGCCGCAAACATGCCGAAAAGTATAAAGCGGCAGGCAACAGCCAAAAGGTTGAGCTTTTTGAAAGTACAGCAACCGAGCATGAAAGGAAAGCAAAAGCGCTGATTGCTATTTATCAGCAAATGAAAGTTCTATCATAGGAGGAATGGAAAATGCCAAGAGGAAAAGATGAAGATGTTTTTGTTCAAGCGTTTTGGGCTGAATTTGCTAAGAAGTACCGTGAAGAAACTTTAAGGGAAGTAAGAAATGAAGAAGAACTTTTAAGACTTGCAGCAGAAGTTGTTGCCAAGGCTGAAAAGAATGCAGAAGAAAATCCAAGGACTGAAGAAGTTTTGATTGTAGTTGTGGAGCCGCAAAAAATACCATACCGGAAATATATCAAGAATGATTTGGACCATATGAAAAAAATAGTTGGCGGTTGGATTGAACATATTAGCATTGCAGAACGTGCCAACGGTTCACGAATAGGCATTATTTTGAATGAAGAAGGTAAGCTGATAGGATTGCCGGCGAACAGAATTATAAACGGCAGAAGCGGCAATTCTGATGTTTTAGTTGGTACGTTTTTTATCACGGCACACAATCTTGAAGGTGATACAATCAGTTTGACAGACCAAGAAGCCGCTGATTATATTCACCGCTTCAGTAATACTTCAGTTTATTTATAAGCAGACAAAAACCCCTGATGCCTTCAGGGGTTTTTTACATTTAATTTTAAGGAGGAATTAAATGCACAACATACGCACGATTTTTGAACAAGTCAACCCTGTTTATATTTTGTCCAAAAGCAAATAATATAAATGCCGATTGCAATAAAAAAAAGCCGCCCCAACAGGAGCGGTTTTTTTTCGCATCTTTTAGAAAGGAGTTAGACCATTTGAGAGAACAGAAGGTTCAACTTGTTAGGGAGAAAATAGGAAGAACCAATAATAATATTATGCACGGTTTAAAACGCTGCTAATCAGCCCAAAATGAAAAAATAGAAGCAAGCGGTATTTGCATATGCTTCTTATAGAAAGGGGTTGAAATCATGGCAGGAGAACATCAAGAAGTGCCTTGTGAAGTTGAAAGAATCAATGAACCGAATCTTGAACTTATGGCAATTGCATTTAGAAATTTGTATTATGATTCAATCCGGCAGGAAGTGCAGCAGGAATTGCAGAATAAGTGAATCAAGGGGAAACCCTTGATTTTTCTATGTTTCACCATACTATAAATAAAAAACGCTATACCTATGGCGTTTTTTATATAATGTATGTATAATGTTGATATATCAATGATTTGAAAGAAGGTATATCAATGGAAAAAGTTTACGCTATGTTGTTACGATTATCAAGGGACAAGAAAGAAGCAGATTCATTGCAGAATCACCGTGAAATTTTAGAAGCCTATGCAGCAGCACACAATCTGAAATATGAGCCAATAGAATACATTGTTTCAGGTATGAAAGCAGATGTGCTTGATAGACCGGATATACAACAAGTTATCAATCAAATTGACAGATACAAAGGCATTTTGGTTTACGATATTTCACGGATTGCCCGTGATGTTGGTGTTGGTGATTACTTCAAGAAAATGTGTAAATTGAATGAACTTGAAATTGTGACACCTTATTATAGATTTGATTTTTCAGACCCTATGCAAGAAAGCATGTATGAAAATCAAATACAAATGGCTGCAACAGAAGGCAGGATGATTGCCAAGCGGCACAAAGATAATAAAATGGCAAGAGCAAGAAGGGGTGAATGGATTGCTTCAGACACCGCTTTTGGATATGCAAGGGATAAAGAAACACGGCGGCTTGTAATTGTTGAAGAAGAAGCGGAAATAATACGGCGAATTTTTAAGCTGCACAATGAAGGCTTGGGAAGTTATAAAATAAGAGATATTTTGAACGCTGAAGGCATACCGGCACCAAGAACAGCTTTTTGGAATCTGCCAAGCATAAAACGAATTATAAAAAATGAAGTTTACAAAGGAACCGTGCTTTTTAACAATAGAAAAGAAATTATGGAAAATGGAAAGCGAAAATATAAGATAGTTGAAACAATCAGGGCTGAAAATGCACACCCAAAAATTATAGAACTAAAAGAATGGTTTGAAGCAAATACAGAACGTGTTGCAAGGGCTGAAAAGTTTGCACATTATAGAGAGAAGCCGGCAACCAAAAGCGGCACAAGTTCTTTGAAAGATTTGGTTTATTGCGGTTGTTGTCATAGAAAGCACACAATCCTTTTAGACCATAAATGTAATACCGGATATGTTGTGAAAGTTTGTCATTATCTTAAAGATGGCAGCAAAGAAAAGTGTGGGAATGCAGGAATCCAACTTGCAAAAATTGAAAAGAGAGTTTTTCACGATATTAAACGAGAAAAAGCAGCGCTTGAAAAATATCTGCTTTCATTGGAACAAAACGATAATAGCGAATTGAAAGAAAAGAAGCTGAAGCGCTTGGACCAAATAAAAGAGCAGCTAAAAGATTTAGATGATAAAGACACCAATTTATTGTTGGCGATTGTTGCCGGCGGATTTACGGCTGAAAAAATTGATATGATGAAAACCATGCTTGCAACACAACGGATGCAGCTTGAAGGAGAAGAAAAGCTTGTTGAAGCTGAATTGAAAAAGCTTGAAGTGTTTGATGAAGCTGAAAATGTAAAAAAGATAATTGATAAAATGGAGCGCTTGGAGGAAATGACACCGGAACAACAAAATCAAGCCTTGAAAACATTTATTAAAAAGATTCATTACACTAGAACAATTCCTGAAGAAATAAAAAAGCTTTCAACAAGAAATCCTTTAAGAAAAAATGCACCGTTCAAGCTTAAGATTGAATATATTAGATAGAGGATTCAGTTTTCTGTTATCACTATTCACAAAGGACCGAGCGGAAACCGGTCCTTTTTTTTATGAACTTTTTATTATTGACAGAAGGGAATCTTTTTAATCCTGGCATTTTTATATTTTTTTCAGGTATATTTCAGAATGATTTTGTATATCATGATTCTTGGAAGGACATAAACAGAAAATTTTGATTGAGTGAGAAAAGCCTTTCATGTAAAATGAACTTGAAAGGAGGTTTGAAACATGATTCAGATTACACTAAGAGCAGCAAGGGTGAATCTAGGATTGACACTAAAAGAAGCAGCAAAAGAATTTGGCATACATCATGAAACTTTAGCAAAGTATGAACTTGATTCAACAAACGTGCCAAGGACTTTTTTCACTCAAATTGAAAGTGTTTATGGGATTCCAAATGATTATATTTTCTTTGGTAAACAAAGCAAGATGCAAAAACCTTTAGTTTTAAAACATGCTTGATTGCAGACTTTGAAAGGGGTGTTGCAAATAAGGCAATGAAATAAGGAGGTTGGACAATGGCTGATTTTTATTTGTTAGATTTAGAAAGAACCATTCAAAGCGGTGTGCCGGCTTATTGGAAAGGTAACAAACACGGTTATACTTATAACATACAGTTTGCAGGAATCTTTTCTGAAGAACTTGCAAATGAGATTGTAAAACATGATTTAAACAATACAACAGTGAAGGTTCCAGTAAGATTGGCAATAGAAGTTTTGGGAAAGGACTTAAAAGCCAATGAAAACTGTTGAACGTGAAATTGAAGTTGTTGAAAACATAATGCGAATCTTAAATGAGTGTTTGGCAATTTCCTTAAAGAACAAGCGCCGAGAAGAAGCAAAACGCACAATCCAAGATATTCACCTTGTACAAAAAGAATTGAGTCGGTTAAAGGTTGAAAGGGAAGCAGCACTTGTTTCAGTAAAGGAGCCGGCAGGGGATGCAGCGATTTGATGAAGCTGAAAAAGTTTTTTTATCTGATATTTGGGAGAAAAAGCAAGAAACCAAGCAATTAAAAGCAGCTTTGAAACACAAACGGCTTGGAAAAGGAAGCATGAAGTTTGCAACAGACCTTATGAGCCGCAAAGAGAGAATAGAACACATGAAAGCAGGAAAAGTTGTGACTACTAATTTATACGACACTATACTAACATTCATGGAATTTGATAGACTAGAAACCTATGAAAAAAAGAACATGCTTCAATATTGGCGCACAAAATACACAATCAAAGAAATCATGGGAGCAATGGGAATTGCGAATAAAAAATACTATGAAATCATTGATGAACTTGAACTTCCAAAAGACCGTTCAGCAATGGCGAAGGGCAAAAGGGAAGGCAAAACAAGGAAAGCACCGGTTAGAAAAACGCAACCGGCGGAATTAGCGATTCAATCACAATTAGAGATAGAAACACCGCCGGTGCAGAAACTCATTATAAATGGACTGAATTTGGAGTTTAACGGCACATATGAACCGGAACAAATTATTAAACAGCTTTTGAAGTTTGGGGCGCTGCTTGAAGGGGAAACAGACAGCTATTTCATAGAACTTAAGCTGATGCAAAAATCATAAAGGGGAATTTGTTGTGACGGTGCTTTATATAGGTAGACACGGCAGAAATGCAGAAGGTATTCACACCTACACCTTGGATACAACAACCAAAGATGAAATTTATGAATTGATTGATGCAGCTAGAAAAATGGGTTGGAAGTTTTGGGAAACACCTAACATTTTGAAAGGATATAAAACTTATCATGTTGTGTTGAAACTTTATAAACCTAAAGAACTTGGTTATCCTGAAGAATCGAGCGAACAAAGTAAATGACGAATCACTATATACAACATAAAGATGCAGATATTGTTGAAGATATTATACAAACATTAGAGAGAGAAACAGGACAAAAGATTTTCACTATGAGAATCTTGGGAGAGAATACAAAAGAAAATGCACTTGAATTTGTTGCAGCCTTTGAAAGCAAAATGATGATGAAAGGCATCCTCATTTGTAGACCAATGAAAGGGCGGCTTGCAATTAAAGTGAAAGCAAATTTTCTTTGAGAAACCGGAAGGCGGCAGAAATGCAGCCTTCTTTTTTTTCGCCCAAATTTGGGGATTTTATAAAAAACAGCAAGGAGCAGCAGCAATGTTTTATAAAATTTTAGGTTCAGGCAGCAAAGGCAATTGTGTGATTGTGAACGATGTGATGATTGATTGCGGTTTACCTTTTAAGAAAATAAGAGAAGAACTTTATGATGTGAAATATTTGTTGCTTACTCATGTTCATAGTGACCATATAAAGCCGGACACGCTGCTTGCAATCATTGAAAATTTTCCGCATATAAAAGTCATAAGCAATTATGAAGTTTATGAAAAATTTCCTATTTGCACAATTGCAAATGCCGGTTTTCCGGTTGTTACGGATGATTATGTTTTTCACCCTTTTGAAGCGCTGCATGATGTTGTTTGTTATGGCTACACTTGGACCGATGCAGAAGGAAATGAAATCATTTATTGCACCGACACCGGCAGCATGGAAAACGCACCTAAAGGACCATATGACTATTTATTTCTTGAAAGCAATCATGATGAAAAGAAACTTGAAGAAGCACGGAAGCACGGCAACAAGGGCGGCTATGACCCTTTTTTGAGCGGCAAGCGCCACCTTTCAACCCAAGAGTGCAAAGCGTTCTTTTATATGAACAGAAGAAGCCGTGAAAGTGAATTGATTGAATTGCATAAAAGCAGCAGATTTTATTGAAGGGGTGAAACAATTTGTTTTCCTATGAAGAAGCGCTTGAAAGGATTCCAACACATTTAGATAAGATTCTTCAAGCTTTGAAAGATGCAGGACCGGAAGGTGTGACCAATGCAGAATTAAACAAAATTACCTTCAAATATGATGCAAGAATTTCTGATTTGAGAAGAAAAGGCTATGTTATCAAAACAGAATATGTTGCAAGGGGTGTTTATAAATATTATCTGATTTCAACACCTTCACAAACAAAAATTCACGATAAAGCAATTGATATTTTTGTTCAAGAAGTGATTAAAAGGGGCGGCAATATTGATGCTTGGGCAATCAAGCCTTTGGCAAAAGAATTGCGGCTTAATATGAAAAGAGAAAGCGGATATTACCAAAATGAAGCCTTGTGAAATTTGTGAACAAGATTTTGCACGTTATTGTTTTGATGCAATTACTGAAGATAATGAACACACAACTTTTTATGTGTGTGCTGATTGCGGAAAATTATTAATTGCTTCACAAGATGAAGAAGATTATTGGAGTTTTGAAAGCTTAATTTGAAAGGAGGTGAGGAAATGGAAGAACTATTGATAAATGAGCAGCAAATAATTGTGCAGCAAGGCAGCGTGATTTTTAACGATTTTGAGAGAATCAAACAGCAGGCAGCAGCATTGGCGGAAAATATCAAAAAGGTGAAAGTAAATGATGAAAATCTGAAGCAATCTAAAAAGCTGCTTGCAGCGGTGAACAGCCGTGTGAAGCTGCTTGAAGATAAGCGGATTGAAATCAAAAAAGCTATGCTTGAACCTTATCAGGAATTTGAAGCCCAAGTGAAAGAAATTGTTGGGATTGTCAAAGAAGCTGATGATGTTGTTAGGCAGCAAGTCAAACAGCTTGAAGAACTTGAAAGGCTTGAAAAAGAACATGTACTTTCAACCAAGTTTGAAAGCCGGTTGAAACATTATTCCTTTAGAGATTTGTTTCACTTCAATGATTTCTTAAAACCAAGACACTTAAATAAAACGGCTGCAATTGAAGCTGTTGAAGTAGAAATGGTTGAATTTTTGGAGCGTATCACAAAGGATATGAAAGTAATTGAAGGCATGGACAATAGCACGGCTATTTTAAGGGCTTATTTAGAAACAAAAGACCTTGGGGCGGCAATTGCCCAAGTGCAAAGAGAAGAAGCCAAAAAGAAGCAAATTGAAGCTTCAGCGGCACTTAAAAAGCCAACAGAAAAAATTGCTTATCTTGTTAGCGTGAAATGTATGAACCAAAAAGAATTGAAGCTGCTTGAAATCCTTTTGCAGCAAAACGGCTTTGAATACACAACAGACAAAGTGGAGGTTTAACACATGGAACTTAAAGAACAGCTTGAAATTGTTGATGTGCAATTTGAGGATAATAATCAAAGAGCAAATTTTATTTGCCTTGATGAACTTGTTGGAACCGTACACGATATTAGTTGGAACCGCCAAGTGTTCAACAAGGAAACCAAAAAATTTGTGCCGGATGAAAAGAAGGCTGCCGAGGTTGACAAGTGGTGTGAAGAATACTTTGGCATTCCCTTTGAGCGTTTAGGGGAAACAATAGGGCAAAAAATGGATGTATTTTGTTATGACCATTTTAACAGTTTTTGGGAAGTTCAAATGATTTCCAAATTTGATGAAGAAATGCTTGGTCAAATTTTAGATGTTGAAATTGTGAAAGCTTTGGATGATGGCAAGAAAATCAGCTTGCAATTTGAATATGAAGGCAATCTTTATGAAAGCAAAATGCAATATGCAGATTGGTTGGAAAGCCGGCAGGAATGGTTTGTGAATCCGGTGAAGAAGAAAAAGCAATTTGATAAATTTGCCGAAAAGTTCAATATGCCTGTTGAAGAAATTGAAGCGATGGTTGGGAAGAAAGTTTTGGTTGAAGTGAAGAAAGCACTTGGAAAGTATATTTATTCCGAAATAAAGCCGTTTCAGAAGGCGAAAAAGAAAAGCAGTTAAACGATGGAAGCAGCAGCGGTGATTCAGCAGGACCAAGAAAATTTGTTGTTTTATGATATAGAGGTTTTTAAATATAACAGCTTTGTTGTGTTTAAGGATATTAATAAAAAAGTGGTTCGGATTTTCAACAACACTGAAGGCTTTGTTGGTTTAGCGGATTTCATAAAAGGAAAGGTTCTTGTTGGCTACAACAACTATTGGTATGACGATAAAATTCTTACATACATGATAGAACTTAAGCCGCAACATTTAATAAAGCAGCTTAATGATAGAATCATTTCCGGCGAAAATGTCAGCTATATAAACCGGCTTGATATTGTTTCACTTGACTGTTTTCAGCAAATAGATGTAAGCCGCCCCAGTTTAAAAAAGTGTCAGGGGAACATGGGGAAAGCAATTGTTGAATCAAGTGTTGATTTTTCGATTGACCGACCTTTGACACCTGAAGAATTGAAGGAATCACTTTTTTATTGTGGTTACGATGTGGACACAACCATTGACATATTCATAAAACGAATAAAGTCTTATTTTCAGCCAAAACAATCACTTCTTGAAATGCTTGGGAATCCAAAAGCTGCACGATGGAACACAACAAGCATTTCAGCCGCTTTACTTTTAGAAAAGCCCCTTGACCGGTGGGACAAGGTTAAAAACATTCCGCCGGAAATGTGGGAAATGGTTCCTGAAGCTGTTCAAGATATGTGGAGAGAAAAAAGCGAATCCTACCAATTTAAATCAAAATTGAATCAAGTGGAAATTGAAGCTTTTGATAATGTGATTCAGTTCGGTTTTGGAGGATTGCACGGCGCACACAAACGGATAAAAAAAGCAAAAAATGTGAAGCTGCTTGATGTTACAAGTATGTATCCAAATATTATTTTGCTGCTTAATGTGCTTGGAGCGGCAAGCGGTAAATATAAAGAAATCCTTGAAAAGCGAATTGCAGCGAAAAAAGCCAATGCAATTTTGGCTGAAGCCTTAAAGCTTATTTTGAATAGTGTTTATGGAAATTTGGGCAACAGATATTCAATGTTGTTCAATCAAAAGGCGCTGCTTTCAGTTTGTATTTATGGGCAGATTTCCTTATATGCACTTTGTCAAATGATTTCACCCTATTGCACAATTTTGAACATAAATACTGATGGTGTTGCTTTCATTCCGGAGCGTGACGGATGGCAAGCAGCCTATCTTGAATGGCAAAAAATTTTCAATCTTAATTTGGAAGAAAAGAATTTTGATGTGCTTGTTCAAAAAGATGTGAACAATTATATTGCTGTGAAGGGTGACAGCTATATTTGCAAAGGCGGCGATGTGAACCGCTTTGAAAAGGATGAATTTTTCAAAAATAATAATGCAAGAATTTTGGATTTAGCTTTAGTCAATAAATTGATTCACGATATTGATATTGAAGATACTTTTGAAGCTAATCTTAAAAATCCGCATCTATTCCAATACATTTTGAGAGCCGGCGGAACCTATCAAGGCACATGCCTTGAATCAGGTGAATTGCTTCAAACAAAAGTGAATAGGGTGTTTGCTTCAAATGAAGAAGGCTTTTGTCTGTTTAAAAAGCGGTGGGACAATGGGCTTGTAAGATTTGCCGATGCACCAACTAGTATGTTTTTACACAATGGGGATTGCAGCACAATTGAAAACTTTGAGGAAAAATTAGATTTAAAACACTATTACAACATTGTAAAGAAACGAATGGAAAGGTGGATTTAAATTTGAATGACCGAGTATATAGAGTTTCAAGAAGGCAAAAAATTTCCTTCCAAAAATGCAGATAGAGCAAAAACCCCTGAAGCCTTCAAAGATGCCGGCGCTTTGTTGGAAGAAAAAGATTTGGTGATTGATATTGATGTGCTGCCGATTCCAACGATTAAAAAATTGATTCAGTATTTTAATATCAAGACACAAATTGTTTGGACCGATTCAGGCGCACATTTTTATTATAGGAAGCCGGAAACCTTCAAAGGGAACAAGGCAATTTGCCCCTTGGGTTTTGAAGTGGAGTACAAGCACCAAAAGAACACCCCAAACGGCTTGACAATCAAGCGTGACGGAAGAATGAGAGATATTGAAAATGAAGGAATCCGTGAAGATTTGCCGGATTTCTTCAAACACAAAAGAGGATTGAAACCGCTGCTTGGACTTGAAGAACACGATGGGCGGAATCAGGCGCTTTTTGGGCATAGAATGAGGATTCATGAACTAGGACAATGGAAGCACATTTTGCGCTTTATAAACAATCATATTTTTGCAACACCGCTTGAAGAAAAAGAGTTTCAAGAGGTTGCAAGGGATGGTGTAAAGCCAAAAGCCGAAAAGGACAATCAGCCGGAAATTGCAGCTTATTTAAAAGAAAAATATAAAATTGTTTCTTATCTTGGAAAGATATATTGGTTCATTGACAAGCAATTTATTTCTGATGAAGAAATAATAAACCGGACCATTGTTGAAGAAGTGCCGGATATGAAAACGAATTTTTATAAAGAAATCAAAAGTCAATTAGAATATAGGGCTGATTTGGTGCCGGCTGATAAAACTTTTGCAATCAAGCTGCAAAACGGAATCTTGAAAAACGGCAGATTCTTTGAACTTGATTATCAGGATTTCACACCCTTTTCAATTGATATTCCTTATGACCCAAAAGCAGCGCCGGTTCAAGTTGTGGATGATTATCTTGATTTCTTAAGTGAAAATGATGAATCTTACAAATTGCGGCTGCTTGAAACGATTGCACACCCTTTGATTGTGAATAGGGATTTCAAAAGATTGTTAGGAAAGATTTTTATTTTTGTGGGCGGCGGTGGAAATGGGAAAGGTACACTTTTGCAGATTATGAACAAAATTTTGGGTGACAAAAATTGTTCTGCCTTATCAATAAAACAAATGGCTGATGAAAGATATTTTCCGGCTATGTTTGGGAAGCTTGCAAACTTGGGTGATGATATTGAAGATGAATTTATTTCAAAAGAGCAAGTCAAAATGCTTAAGAATATCAGCACTTGTGACAAAGTTTCAATGCGCCGAATGTTTGAAAATGCAAAAGATGTGCAGCTTACATGCAGCTTGATTTTCACAAGCAACCATATTTTGAAGGCAAGGGAAAAAGGGGAATCTTGGAAGCGCCGTGTTGATTGGGTGCCTATGTATCCAACACCGGCAAAGAAGGATGCACGGCTGATTGAAAAATTGACAGGACCGGAAGCGCTGAAATATTGGATGAAGCTTTTGGTTGATGCTTACAAAAGACTTCACAAAAATGAAGCTTTCACGGAATGTGAAAAGGTAAGGGCATTCAATGAAGCCTATCATGTTATGAATAATAATGTGAATGAATTTTTACATGATATGATTCCGGAAGATTTCATTGGCAAGCAAAAACGTGAAGCATATCGAGAATATAAAGCATGGTGTGAGCAAGAAGAAGAACAACATCTTGGACCGGAAAAGTTTCATGAAGAATTAACAGCAAAATTTAATTTGGTACTCAAAAAACAACACATTGAGAAAAAAGGTAAGCGAACAACCCAAGATTCCTATCAATTTTTATGATTTTTATCCAAAATTTATCCAAGCAGATTCCAGCAATACCAAGGCTTGCAGGGCTGTTTGGATAAATGGTAAAAATAAATTCTTATAAAGTAAAAATTGAATATAAAAGAAATAAAATTGGTACCAAAATTAATTTGTGAAAATGTATATAAAATAGGGCTTTTATTTTTACGTTTTTATCCAAGAGCGGTTGAAGCCTTACACACCAACAAAAAAGGTGGATAAATTTGTGGATAAAATAGATATAAAAGATTTAATCAAAATAACCGTTTTAAAACACTTTGAATGGAAGCAATGGGAACATGAACTATATGGAAATCATGTTGAAATGCTTTTGAATCACCCCACAACAGAAGCAACGAATCTTTTGGGTGGGGGAATTTACAGAATGTATGATTCCAAGAATGAAATCATTTATGTTGGAAAATCAAACAACATTCACCGCCGGCTTTTGGAACACATAGGACATAGAAGCAATACTTCCTATTTTGTCGATGAAGCAAAAAAATTTGATTATCATGTGAACAATGACCCTGCAATGCAAACGATGCTTGAAGGCATCTTTATTGCCTACCATGAACCGAAATATAATGATGAAATCAAAGACCGGAGGAAATTAAATGGAGAAGAACAAGAGAATTTATGAAGCTTCAAGCAAAGACGATGCAATTAAAAGCATTGTCAAAAAGGTTGAAGAAGCAGAAGGCAGCAAGATGCAAAGAATATGCAGAAGTGCAGTTTTTGAAGGCACTTTTTATTTCACAATCATATTGGAAAATTACAGAATGATTGAAGTTTCTTTAAAAGCAGCAGATTTTCACGGATTGCCGGCACTTGATGTTGATATAGAAGCATTTTGAAAGGTGTGAAAAGATGTATTTTGGCAGCCGGAACAGCGGAAAAACAAAAGCAATGAATGAACGATTGATTGAAAATCATTTAAGGCTATTCAAAACATATAAGATTGGCATTTTGAATTGTGAACAGCAGCTTGAATATATCATGCCAACACTTATTTCACGTTATGAAGTTTCAACCGATACCGGAGAAAGTTTCTTTATTGTCAATAATACAGAAAAGGTTGCACTTGACCGAATAGAAAGCAAAAGGGCGCTTGATTTGAGAGAAGAAATCGAGCGCTTCAAAATTATCACAAGCAGCATTGAAAATGCTTTGAATGATTTAAAAGAGCAAGAAATGCAATTTGTGGAATTAAGATATTTTGATTGCCTGCCGGTTCATGAAGTAAAAACTAAACTTGGTTATCAAGAAGAAAAAAGTGTTTACAGAATCCGGCGGCACGTTTTAGACAAGCTGCTGATTTCTTTGAACAATTTATTATCCTTAAAATAAAGGGGCAAAATAAATGATGCTTCAATGTGATTATTGCGGTTGTTTGTTTTTTGAAATGGTGAAAGTACCAAGCAGCGCTTTTTATATTGAAGGACAAAGGCTTGTATCTATGAACGATTACATAAACCTTTGTAAATCATGTTTATTACAAAAGGAGAATGAAGGACAGTGAAAAAGAGAATAGCAGCAGCATGTTTTGCCGGCTTGTTTGCTTTAGGGATAGGCAGCCAAGCAGCACATGCGGAATATTATGTTGAAAAAGGCGATACTTTTTATAAAATAGCAAAAGAATTTGATATGAGTCTTACAGATTTAATTTCTTTAAATAAGCATATAACCAACCCAAACAAAATAAAAGTTGGGGATTATCTTGTCGTAAGGACCGGCACGGAAACACAAAAAGATTTAGTTGATTATGCAAGAAGCCTGCAAGCCGTGACAGCGTACCAATACGGCGGCAACAATTTTCCTTATGAAACTGATTGTTCCGGTTGGGTACAAGGCATATATAAAAAGTTTGGTGTGAATCTGCCAAGGGTGAGCCGTGACCAAGCAAAAACCGGCACACCGGTAAAATTTCAAGATTTGCAAATTGGTGATTTAATGTTTTTCAGCACCGCCGCTGATAAGCACATAACACATGTTGGTATTTACTTGGGACCGGAAACCAAAGCTTTCATTTCAAACTTGAACACTGAAAAAGATGTTGAAATTCTCTCATCTTGGGGAACTTGGAGCCGTGAACATTTTATGTGGGGAACACGTTATAAATTATGATTCACCCTAACTTGATTTATCTGTTTGGAACAATTGGCATCTTGGTAGGCTTAATGCTTGCAATGGATTTATATCAAAGCAGGAAGGGAAGAAAAAAACCATGACAAAACACCATGAAGAACACACAATGAAATTGATTCCTTTCAAAATTGAAGCGCTGCAAACAGTAGCAAACGAAATTCCCTATGGTGTGAAGATGCACCAAGCGCCGGAAGTTTGGGACCAAGCAAACGGCGGTGAAGGCATTGTTGTTTGTATCTTGGACACTGGCATTGATAAAGAACACCCCGACTTAAAAGACAATATTATTGGCGGCAGAAACTTCACAAATGAAGGCGGCACCGATAATTGGGAAGATGGAAATGGACACGGCACACATGTTGCCGGAACAATTGCAGCCGTGGAAAATGGTAATGGTGTTGTTGGCATGGCACCAAAAGCAAAGCTTTTGATTGGTAGGGTGCTTGGTTCCGATGGTTCCGGACAATATGATTGGATTACAAAGGGCATCAAGTGGGCAACCGATTGGAGAGGACCAAACGGCGAAAAAGTCAGAGTGATTTCAATGAGTTTGGGCGGCGGCTATAATGACCCAAGAATGCAAAAAGCGATTCTTCAAGCATGTGCAGCAGGGATTCTTGTTGTTTGCGCTGCCGGCAATGAAGGTGATGCAGATGAAAACACTTTTGAATATGGTTATCCGGCTTTAATCAATGAAACCATTTCTGTTGCAGCTTGTGACGAAAACAGACAGCTTGCAAGCTTCAGCAATAACAATTTGCAAGTTGATGTGATTGGGGCAGGGGTGAAAGTTCTTTCAACTTATCCAAAAAGTCAATATGCTGTTTTGTCAGGTACTTCAATGGCAACACCGCACATTTCAGGAGCGCTTGCACTTTTGATTGCAATTGGTGAAAAGCAATTTAAAAGAATCTTGACAGAATCAGAACTTTTTGCTTTATTGACAAAATGCTGCTGTTCACTTGGATATCAAAAATCAAGTGAAGGTTCCGGAATGCCGGAATTGACCAAAATAAATCAAGAATGCTGAAATGGGATTGCGGCGCTTTTTTTGGATTGGGTTTGTTGATTGGGGCTTGTTGGAATCAGATAAATTTTGTTGATGTGATGGCAGCAGCCGGCGGAATCCTAATTTTGGGAATTGGTACAGCCTATATTTATTACAAGGTGAAAACCGATGAAGAAAATTAGCTTCATAATTATAACCGCTTTTGTATTTTTATTAATTTGCCAATATGTTTATTGGACAATTTTGTTTTATTACCTTTGTTTGTTTTTATTAGCAATGAGGGGTTGACAGCTTATTGTGTCAATACTTTTAGCAAAAATAAATTTTTATAAGCACAAAATTTATTTTTGTCAACCTACTTGATTTTGCGAATTTGAAGCGATAGATTCCAACCTGATAAATGGGTAGAGGAAAACTTAAAACGTCTTAAAACGGCTTCTAAGAGCCTTAAAACGAATTTTATCATTTTAAGGAGGAAAGAAGCCGTTTTTATATCGAATAGCACAATTTTAACAATGTTATCCAATGACACTTTTAATACAGAAACAATGCCTTATTAAAAACAGATTTATTGATAATAATGTATAATGTCCAACTTTTCCATAGTAACAAAAACCCCTTCAAGGGCATTCAAGATTTTTCTTGGATGCTTATTTTTTTGCAGAAAATGGAAGGATGATTTTTTTGATTTTAACCAAGAAATATTTCAAGAAGTTTCAATATGGTGTTGTTGGCTTTTGTGTGTTTGCCGCCGCACTTGTTGGCAGCATTCAAACCGGCTTCATTATTCGAGAAGTAGGGAAAGCAAAAGAAAAAGGGAGAAAAAAAGCTAATGGCAAAAAAGAAAAAGGGTGATTCTTGGTTTGGAAAGTATTGGATTTTAAATGAAACTTGGACAAAGGCATTTTTTATTTCTCATATTTTTGGTTGGACAATTGCATGGTTGCAAACAATTTGGCTTGTTGTCGAAATTAGAAAGAAGAAAAAATTATGATGAATTGGAAAGATTCATTTTTTCATGCTTTATATATAACAATTTTAGTTTATTTTGCTCACACCGTTTCACAATTAATTGATGCAATAGTTAGGATGATTGTTAAATGAAAGAATGGTTATTTTTTCAACTTGAACATTTCAATGTATTTATGATTTTGGTTATGGTGATTTTTGTTAGTGCTTTGAGCCGTGCCAACTTACAAAAGCAATTGAAAGCACAAAATGAAGAAGTGTACAAGGAATTTGAAGAAATCAAAGATGAAATAAGAGGAATAGGCGGAAGGTTCCGATGAATGAGCAAATAACATTTTCTTTGATAGAAATTTTTATAAGCTTGATTGTTGAAACAATCATTTTGGGCGGTGTTTTTACTTGGGTAAGCAACAAAACAGCCAAGCAAAATGAACAGGCACTTAAAAGCGAACTTTCAACAATTGAAAGCCAAAATAAGCTGATATTTCAACAACTTGAAGCAGCGATAAAAGCAAGCCGTGATGATGTGATAAGTGAAATCAAGGAAGTGATGAAATGACCATAAAAAGCTTTGATGTGAAGCTTGATATTGAAGAAATTTTGTATTCTTCATCAATGCTGCTGTTTAGTGTATCTCAAAATGATTTTAATGATATTCAGCTAAACTTGATTATTGAACAAGATGGAAAGCCGCTTGATTTGACCGGCACAACTATTGAATTGGCGGTTAAAAAGCCAAGCGGTTTAACAGTTTATCAAAACGCTGATATTACAGAAGCGGCAGCAGGACTTGCAGCCGCTTTTTTATCTGTTCAAGCCTATGCTGAATATGGTGTTTGCACGGCTGAAGTTTATATAAGGACTGATAATGATGTTGCAGTAACAACACCGTTTTATTTTGGTGTTCGTGAAGCAATTATGAATGATGAAACACTTTTAAGCAGCGATGATTTCACAGCATTGCAGGAATTATTTTTTGCTTATGATAAAAAGCCGGTTTTGGTTGACGGTGTTCCAAACTTTGTGCCGGAATACATAGGACAAACAGCTTTTGACACAACCGGAAAAAGGGGCTTCATTGCAAATGCTTTGGCGGTTGACGGTTGGCAGATTCTTGGAGCAGGAGAAGGCGGCACAGGGCTTGTTTATTGGAATGATATTTTAAATAAACCAACAGATGCAGAACTAATTGGACCACAAGGACCGGCAGGACCAACAGGACCGGCAGGACCAATTGGACCGGCAGGAGCAAACGGACCACAAGGACCGGCAGGACCAACAGGACCGGCAGGAGCAACAGGACCACAAGGACCAAAAGGAGATACCGGAGCAACCGGACCGGCAGGAGCAACAGGACCACAAGGACCGGCAGGACCAAAAGGCGATACCGGAGATATTGGACCGCAAGGACCGGCAGGAATCCAAGGACCAAAAGGAGATACCGGAGCAACAGGGGCAACAGGACCGGCAGGACCACAAGGACCGATTGGACCGGAAGGACCGATTGGACCACAAGGACCGATTGGACCAAAAGGCAACGATGGCACCGGAGTAACAATTTTAGGCAGCTATGCAACGGAAGCTGAATTAAATGCTGCACACCCTTCAGGCAATACAAATGGTGATGGCTACATTGTTGCCGGTGATTTATTTGTTTGGAATGGCACCGCCTTTGAAAATGTGGGCAGGATTCAAGGACCACAAGGCGATATTGGACCGATAGGACCGACAGGACCACAAGGACCACAAGGAGATATTGGACCGACAGGACCGGCAGGACCAACAGGAGCAACCGGCGCTGAAGGACCACAAGGACCGGCAGGACCAAAAGGAGATACCGGCGACACCGGACCAATTGGACCACAAGGACCACAAGGAGATATTGGACCAACCGGACCACAAGGACCACAAGGTGATATTGGATTGACCGGACCACAAGGACCACAAGGAGACACCGGACCGGCAGGACCACAAGGCGATATTGGACCACAAGGACCAATTGGATTGACCGGACCACAAGGACCAAAAGGCGATACCGGAGATATTGGACCGGCAGGACCGGCAGGACCACAAGGTGATATTGGACCAACAGGACCACAAGGACCAAAAGGCGATACCGGAGATATTGGACCACAAGGACCAAAAGGAGATACCGGCGATACCGGACCACAAGGACCAATTGGATTGACCGGACCGGCAGGACCACAAGGACCAAAAGGAGATACCGGAGCAACTGGACCACAAGGACCACAAGGACCACAAGGACCAACAGGCACCGTTTCTTATGATTCACCGGCTTTCACAGGGACACCAACAGCACCAACACCGGCAGGAACAGACAATTCAACCAAAATTGCAACAACAGCTTTTGTCCAAGGACAAAACTATTTAAAAACTATTCCTGTTATGACCGGCGCTGTTATTGGCGGCGCTATGGTGGGCAATGGGCTTGGTCAAACAAACAATTATTTATATGTAAAAACCGGCAGCGGTTTGGGAATTGCCGGTGATAATTCTGTACAAGTTCAAACAACAAATACAACACCGGTTCCTTTGAAATTTTGGACCGGAACACAATCTGCTTATGATGCTATTGGAACAAAAGATGCAAATACAATTTATTTAATAACGGGGTGAGAATATGGCAACAACAGGGGTTTTGCCTTATAGGACCTTCAAAGACGATGTTTTAGCAAACACCGGATTTTTTGAGTGCAGCAGCACGGATGTAACAGTTCAACAAGGCACTTCAAGTGGAAATCATGACGGTGCCGGAATGTCAATGGGAAATTTACAGTACAACTTTGGACCGGCAAACAGATTAAATGAATTATGGAATTACATGCTTACAAATTTTGAACAAGATTGTATTGATGCTTTTGGAACACACACAACGGAATATCAAACATGGAAAACGGCTGTTTTGTCAACCGTGCAGCAAGATAAAATCAATTTTGGTGCTTCAATAACAGACCCAAACAACTCACATGCAGTTATTGAACCTTATAAATCTGCTTTTGCAGCTTTAGGAAATAAACAAAGTCATATTGACAAATATAAAGCGATGGCAGACCAATATTATTTTCCTGCACCTGAAAATGCTTTTCAGACACTAAGCTGCAAAAGCCGGCTTGCCTATGCTTCATTATTTGACACTTATATAAATAAAGGGCGCTATTATCCAATAAATCTGCTTTGTGCTGATTTTGACAGAATAGATGCAGATACAACAATTGATGAAACCGAAAAAGAGCGGCAAAAGATATATCAAATAAATTATCGTGGAAATTATGATAATGCAGTAAAGCCAACACCCAACACGGATGGGACCATTGACCAAGTGACCTTTTGGGATGGTTCAACAGCAGGAGCAGAAAACGGCAGAAGGGGTTGTATGGCGAATCAAACCGGAAATTATTATGGTTTGACTTATGACCCTGATGTGCAATTTGATATGAGCCAAGAACCGGCGCTTGATTCAAAAGCAGCAACAACCGGCTTGAAACTTGGAACAACAGATATAAAAGCACTTTATCAAGGAACAGCAAAAATTGCCGATGTTTATTTTGGAACAACGCTTTTAGGCAGCGGAGCGCAACAAGTAACTTCTTCAGCGGTTCCAAAAACACAATTCAGAACCAATGCCGGAAGTTATGCAGGCATAGGCGGCGCAACAAGCGTGAATTTAACAGCAGGGCAACCGCTTTGGATTGATTGCCAAGAAAATCCTTCAGGCACATTAGTTGGCTGCCGGACTTATTACACAACCGATGGCAGTACACCAACAACCAATTCAACACTATATACGGATGCTTTGACTTTTAACAATTCAGTAACTTTGAAAACTTTGACCGTTTCAACAAGCGGTGTTGCTGAAGCTGTTAAAACTTTGACCGTAAATGTTGCAACAGCGCCAACAACTACAATCAGCCCAAGCGCAACGGTTCAAAATTCTATTCCAATTACAGTGACTTTGACCACAAGCGAACAAGGCGCAACAATTTATTATCAAATTGGAACAGATGCAACAACTTATACTTACACCGGACCATTTCAAGTGAATCAGGATACAACCGGAGTTTTAGGCACTCAAATAACCGTGAAATATTGGGCTGTTGGAGCAACCGCAACAGAATCAACCAAAACAATTACTTATGATACTTCAGGAGCGGCAACCGGTGTTCCTGTTGTGACAGCAACCGCCGGAAATGGGCAAGTTTCTTTATCTTGGACAGCAGCAACAAACACAACTTCTTACACTGTTTACAGAAGTACAACAGCCGGACAATTAGGCACTTGGATTGGAAGCAGCCAATATTTAAGTAAAACAACAACAAGTATGATTGATACCGGAGTTGTTGCCGGAACAACTTATTATTATCAAGTTCGTGCCGGAAATTATGGCGGCGGAAACTATTCAACACAAGTTTCAGCAACACCAACAGCAGCACCAACCAAGCCAACATATAGATACTTGAAAATTCAAGGTTACGGAACCGCAACAGATACAACAACACGGATTATTGAATTTGAAGCATATAGCGGCGGCACTAATATTATGAGAAATGCAGGAACAACAATTCTTGCAAATGATAGTTTGAACAACAGCGGAAATGTGGGGCAAATAAAAGACGGTGTGAAAACAAATGCTTCAAATAGTTATCCGCTTTGGTGGACACCAGTACCAAACGCAAATGTTGTTATTGATTTAGCAAGCTCTTTTGCAATTGATTCAATGAATTATATAAGCTATTCAGTTTCAGGGGACCAACGTACAAATAAATTTAAGATATTAGGCAGCAATACAAACAATGGGACTGATTGGGTAAGTGTTTGGGATAATTCAGATGGGCATCTTGGGGCGCAACCTTTATTGCCAAATGGCTATTCAGTAACATTCTAGGAGCATAACAAATGAATCAGATAGTTATTATTAACAGGATATTAAGAGAACGAGCAAGGCAAGATAAGCTTCACACATGGGATGCAGATACAAACAAGATGGCAGTATTGGCAGAAGAACTTGGTGAGGTTGCAGCAGCAATGCAAGGGCAGGGGATATTGCAGGATGAATTGGTGCAGCTTGCAGCCGTGGCAATAAGGTGGTTGGAATATGAGCAATCCATTCTACAAAAGCAAAGCATGGCGGAGTAAAAGAGAATACATTCTTAAACGTGATGGCTATCAATGCCAAGAGTGCAGGAAGTATGGCAAGAACACTGAAGCAAAGATTGTTCACCATGTTATAGAACTTGAAGATGATTGGACACAACGATTGAAGAACAATAACTTGGTAAGTGTTTGTGCTGCTTGTCATAATAAGATTCACCCTGAAAAAGGTGGACATAAAATAAAATATTAAAAAATATTTGCTGAAAATAAATTTTTTAAAAAATTCCTTTTGAAAAATTTTCAAAAAATATTTTGGAAAAAAATTGGAAACCCCCCGCCTTTTTTAAATTTGTCAGAGAACTTGGGAGAACCGGCGCCAAGGGAGGGATTTCCAAC
>AR_comb_assmDRAFT_10038826_pt1 | contig 40943 bp, 45 predicted proteins | sample ArasoioldDNA_FD_10543 | JGI IMG/M metagenome (IMG submission 10543) | reverse complement strand
CGCGTGTTGAGCAGAACCCCGCCGGCGTCACGGCGACCGTTAACCGCCAGACAAGCCGGGAGGCACCAATGGCAACCAAAACTATTGCGGAAGATATTGCCGCATACGCATCGACGCGAACCGCACACGCAGCACGGATGTCCGAGCTGATGAGCAAGGCGTCGGAAGACGGCTCAACGCTCGATGAGGAGCAGGAGACCGAATACGACGAACTGAACGACAAGATTAAGTCGATTGACAAGCACCTGACCCGTCTACGCGAGCAGGAGAAGCTGAACATCTCGGCCGCGGTAGCAGTCGATGGCGACCGTATCGGTTACAATGCCGGTCAGTCGCTAGCGCCACGCCAGACTTCGTCCGTTGTCCAGGTCAAGCGTCCGCCGCTTGAGAAGGGCACCGCGTTCGTTCGCTACATTGCCGCACAGGCGATGTCGAAGGGCAACTTGCAGCAGGCGGTGCAGATCGCACAGCGTGAGGCATGGAAGGACACGCCGGAAGTAGCACAAGTGTTGAACTTTGCTGCGGCCGAGGGCACAACGGTGCTGAAGGCGGCAGTCGCTCCGGCGAACACTTACGATACCACGTGGGCGTCACCCCTCGTGCAGCTGCAGTATATGGCCAGTGAATTTATCGATCTGGTTCGTGCTGCGACTATTCTCGACAAGCTCGCTGGCGGTATGCGTCGTGTGCCATTTAACATTCGTGTCCCATTGATGTCATCCGGTTCGACAGCGTATTGGGTCGGCGAGGGATCGTCTAAACCCATGAGCAGCGCGGCGTTTGATACGATCACGATGACCTTCGCGAAGGTTGCCGCGCTCGTAGCATTCACCAACGAAAGCCTGCGGTTCTCAAATCCAAGTTTGGAAGCGATGATCCGTCAGGACATGGTCGCAGCGATTGCCAAGAAGCTCGACACCGACCTGCTCGACAGCACGAAGGTCGTCGGCACGGGTTCAGGCGGTCCTTCGCCTGCGTCACTGACCAACGGCGTTACTGCTGTTGCCGCAACAGGCACGGATGCCGACGCCGCGCGCGCCAACATCCGCACGGTGCTGACCACGATGGCAGCGCTGGATCTCGACATGACTGGCGGCACGTGGGTCATGCACGTCAACCAGGCGATCGCGTTCAGCCTCATGCTGAATACGCTTGGACAACGCGAGTTCCCCGACATCACCGCCGGTGGCGGCACGTTGGCCGGGTTCCGCGTCATCACCAGCACGAACGTGCCGTCGTCCGGTGGTTCGCCGACGGATGGCTATATGATCGCGTTCATCTTGCCGGGCGAAATTCTGCTCGCCGACGACGGCAACGTGACGATCGACAGCAGCAACCAGGCTTCGCTGCAGTTCGATAGCGCGCCCGATAGCCCGATCTCTGCCTCTACTGTTTACCGCTCACTGTGGCAGGAAAATATGACCGCGGTTCTTGCAGAGCGTGAGATCAATTGGCGCAAGCGTCGCACTGGCGTCGTGCAGTGGATTGACTACGCCAAATACGTATGATACCGCAACGAATATCTTGTTACTCTAATCGGGACTTTTTGTCCTACCGAGGCCAGCCGCGTTCTGAGGTGCTCCCCCACTTCGGAACGCGGTTACGCGGCGACGTTTCCTCCTTCTAACTTGGCGGTCGGAGCAATTCGGCCGCCTTCTTTTCAGGAGCATGCCCGATGCGGCTGCAGGCCATTACATTGTTGCGCATGCCGGGCGGCAAGGGCGTCGTCTATAAGGCGGGCCAGGAATTCGAGGTGCCCGACGACTACAAGGGGCGCAATCTGGCCAAGGTGCTGATCGCGGCCAAGCGTGCGCGCAAGTTCGAACCTGTGGCTATCGGCTCACCTCCGCCATTGCCGCCGCAGAAGGTCGCGGCACCACCGGAACCGCCACCAGAGTCCACACCCGAACCAACGCCGGAACCCGCGCCGTCATTGCTGGAGAAAGTCATGGAGCCGGACGAAGCGGCGCCGGCTGAGACTGACGAGGCGACTGTGGACAGTGGTGATGAGCCGGAGGGCGATGCGCCGCGTCGGGGACGTGGGCGTCCGCCGATCCACGGCCGCTATTCCCGCCGCGATCTGCGGCCCGAGGAATAAGCCAGTGTCGGATAAACCGGAGCTTGATCCTGTAGACGCCCAATTGCTGCTGGACTTGCGGGACACACCCATCCTGGCCTGCCCGACCTTCCACGTTCCTGATGGGATGTCCGATCCCGACAACTGGTTCATTTCCCCAGCCGGAGATCCGGAGGACGCACGAATGGCAGACCTGTTCGCTGCGCGTGAGGACTAACGCGACGATGCGTATCCTCGGGTTCGACATCACGCGCAACGGCATCGCCAAGGCATCACCGCCCACCGGCCTGATGGTGCCGCCGATGTCGACGTTCTCCCAGTGGTTCTGGCCGACTATCCAGGAACCGTTCATGGGCGCCTGGCAGCGCAACATGGGCATGACGCAGGAAACCTCCCTGCGCCATCACGCCGTCTATTCGTGCCTTTCGCTGATTGCCCAGGACATATCCAAAATTCGTATCAAACTGGTCGAGCAGGATCCGACCACCGGCATCTGGGAAGAGACTTCCGCGCCCGCGTTCAGCCCGGTGCTGCGCAAGCCAAATCGCTACCAAACGCGAATTCAATTCCTGGAGTGCTGGATCTATAGCCTCCTTACGTGGGGGAATACGTATATACTGAAGCAGCGCGACGGTCGTGGCGTGGTCATTGCCATGTATGTGCTTGACCCAGCACGCACCAAGGTGCTGGTCGCACCCGATGGTGCGGTCTATTACCAACTCTACGCGGACAGCTTGACCGGCGTCGAAGAAGACAGCCAGGTTGTTCCCGCGTCGGAAATCATCCACGACCGCATGTCGGCGGTGTTCCATCCGCTGATCGGTATTTCGCCGCTCACTGCGTGTGGCCTGTCGGCGCTCCAGGGGCTTGAGGCGCAGAAGCAGCAGATCGAGACGTCGCGCAATCAGGCGGTGCCATCTGGCATGCTGATCGCGCCGGGGCCGATCTCGCAGGAAACCGCCGATCGCGTCAAAGCCAAATGGCAGGCGAACTACGCGGGCGAGAACGTCGGGCGGGTGGCGATCCTCGGCGATGGGATGAAGTTCGAGCGGATGAGTATCAATCCGGTCGATGCCCAACTCATCGAGCAACTGAGGTGGACCGCCGAGACCATCTGCTCCGCATTCCACGTGCCCGCGTTTCTCGTGACGCAAGCAGCACCGACGTATAACAACGTGGAAGCGCTGAACCTGTCGTATTATAGCCAGTGCTTGCAGGCACGCTTTGAGAACATCGAATTGCTGTTGGACGAGGGCCTCGGTCTAACCGAGGTCACCGGACATATTTACGGCACCGAGTTCGACATCGACGATGGCCTACTGCGCATGGACACCGCCACCAAGGTCAAGACCATCGGCGAAGGCGTGCAGCGGGCGATCTTCTCGCCGAACGAAGCGCGCGCACGGTTCGACATGCGTCCGGTCAAAGGTGGCGATGTTCCATTCCTTCAGCAGCAGTATTGGCCCATTGACGTTCTGACGCAGCGAGAATCAGCCCCGGCAACGCCTGCCCCCCTTCAGCCCGCACTTACGCCGCCATCCGGACCGGGCGCGCCGGGAAGCCCAGCCGCACAGCAGCGCGACCTCGATGAGGCCGACATCGCCATGGCTGCGTGGCATCTGACCAAAGCGCTGGGAGGCGGTGCCGTTCTGTCGGCAGCAGATTGACCGAAAGCGGATCAGCCGGCCGCAGAACACGAAGGGGTCGTCACCAGTGGATCATGCGACCATAGCTGGGCTCATGCAGGCTATTGCGCCTGTCGTGCGGCAATATCTCGGCGAGCAACTGGCCCCTATGCAGCAGCGCATCGCCGCGCTCGAGGCGCGGTCTATGCTTGTGCCAGAGACAGGGCCGCCAGGGCGTGATGGTGTCGGTTTCGTCGGTGCCATGCAAGATGTCGAAGGCGAACTTTGCTTTACTCGCTCCGACGGCGAGCTGCTTCGCGTCGGCAAGGTTCGTGGTGCGGATGGTAGAGATGCGCCCCCTGCCAGGGATGGCGTCGACGGCGAACCGGGTCCGCCGGGACGAGGGATTGTCGATACCTATGTGACCGAAGAGGGGCGACTGTATTTCGCCTATTCGGACAAGACCGAGGAGACGCTATCGAACATTAAGGGGCCGCGAGGCGAGCCGGGACCAAAGGGCGATCCGGGCGCCGATGGCATCGATGCCGATCCCGCATTCGTTCGCTCTCTCGTGGTCGAAGCGATTTCGGCCATCCCAGTCCCGCGTGATGGCGTGGACGGCGCCCATGGCCCGCCAGGAGATCCGGGGAAGGACGCTGATCCACTCCTGGTTCGCTCGTTGGTGGAAGAGGCAGTGGCAGCCCTTCCGCCGCCGATGGTTGGAGAGCCGGGACCGCCGGGTCGCGATGGCAAAGACGGCAGGGATTTCGAGCCGGAGCTGGTGCGGTCACTGATCACCGATGTTGTCGCGGCATTGCCAAAACCACGCGATGGTCTTGAGGGCCCGCCTGGGGTCGATGGCAAGGACGCCGATCCGGAATTTGTTCGCTCTCTCGTGGTCGAGGCTGTCTCGGCTATTCCGTTACCGAAGGACGGTGAGCCAGGGCCTGCGGGTCGCGATGGCATTGATGGCAAGGACGTTGAGCCAGAACTGATCCGTTCAATGCTGACCGAGGCGATTGCGGCATTGCCGCCGCCACGCGATGGCATTGACGGTGCTCCTGGAATTCCAGGCGAGAAAGGTATTCAGGGCGAGAAAGGTGACCCGGGCGACGTGGGTCTTACGGGCCGCGATGGCGTGGACGGGTTGCCGGGGCCACAGGGCGAAAAGGGACTAACCGGAGAGCGCGGCGAGAAGGGCGATCCTGGCGAAATGGGTCCGGTCGGACCGCAGGGCGAGGCTGTGGTTGGTCCGCCCGGCCCACAGGGAGAGATGGGGCCAGCGGGACCGGAAGGGCCACAGGGCGTTCCGGGGCAGCCGGGCGTAGGCCTCCAAGGAATTCAAGGTGAGAAGGGGGCCGACGGCCTGCCGGGCGCCGATGGCATGGACGGTATCGGCATTCTCAACCTGCAGACAGATACCGACGGGCACGCCCGCGTATTCCTGACCGACGGGCGCAGTATCAACCTCGGTCGCATACTAGCGATCGACGGCAAGGACGGGATGGATGGCGCACCGGGGCCGCAGGGAGAGCCTGGGCCACCCGGCCGCGATACCGATCCGGAGTTCGTCCGGTCGTTGGTTACCGAAGCATTCGCCGCCGTTCCACCGCCACGCGATGGCGTCGATGGCCTTCCTGGGCCGGTCGGTGAAAAGGGCGATCCCGGACAGAACGCGGATCCGGAATTTGTCCGCCTGCTCGTCACTGACGCTGTCGCGGCATTGCCGCCAGCGCGTGACGGTATCGACGGAAAGGACGCCGATCCAATTGTCATTCGCGCCTTGGTCGAGGAAGCGGTCAACGCCATTCCTAAGCCAGCTGACGGTAGGGACGGGCGTGACGGATCGGATGTCGATCTGGAATTCGTCCGCTCGCTGGTTACCGAAGCCGTCTCCGCTATTCCGCCCGCCCCGCCTGGCGAGAAGGGCGAGCCGGGCCCTGCTGGCCGTGACGGTTCCGATGCAGATGTAACTAAGATTGCCGCAGAAATCGACGATCGCATCAACGCGCTCCGCGAACAAATGAAGGGAGAGATCGGCGATGCCATCGGACGAGCAATGGCGACTGCTGATGAGATTAAGCGTTCAGTCGATGCAGCTTTGGCAACTGTCCCTCGCGGCTTCCTGGTTAATGCCGATGGCGATCTGGTATTCGTGCGCCGAGACGGCACCACTGAAACCGCCGGACGCGTCCGCGGAGATGACGGAACAACGCCGCCCGGTGTTGATTCATTCTCGCTAGATGCCGAGGGCAATCTTATCGCACACATGACGGATAATCGCTCGCTGTCCATCGGGCTGGTGCGCGCCGCCGACGGCAGGGACGGTAAGGACGGTAAAGACGGGGCACCGGGCCTCGGGTTCGACGATATGCGCTGGGAATATGACGGCGAGCGCACGATGACGCTGATCATGGAGCGCGACGGCCAGAAGCACACGCAGTCGTTCTATTTCCCGTTGCCGCTCGATCGTGGCATTTGGCGCGATGGGGAATACGTTCTCGGGGATGCGGTGACACGCGATGGCGCTGTCTGGTTGGCCCAGAAAACCACAACGGCAACGCCCGGCGTAGGTCCTGACAGCGGATGGCGCTTGGCGGTGAAGTCCGCGAGGAATGGACGGTCGGCCTACGAGATTGCGCGTGCCGCGGGGTTTAGTGGCACCGAGAAAGAGTGGCTGGCATCGCTCAAGGGTCCAGAGGGTAAACAAGGGCCGCCAGGTGTGCCAGGTCGCGATCGGACCTAATGTTCGACGGCATCGGTAAGCCTGCGTGGTTTCCCGATTGGCGCGGCTGCGTCGCTGTCATCGTAGCGTCAGGCCCGTCCGCCAAGAATGTTGATCTCAGCATCCTGGCACAGAAACAGCGCGTAAGGGTTATAGCGATCAAGGAGTCGTGGCGGCTCTGCAAGCCGGACGTAATTTATGGCTGCGATCGACCATGGTGGCACGCCAATATTGGCATGCCGAAGTTCTCTGGCCTCAAGGTCGCGTATGACCCACTGCTGCACGAGCAGTATCCCGACATTCATCTGATCAAGATCGACATGCACAAGGACGACATCCTGTTGGAGCGTCCGGGGTTTGTCGGATCAGGCGGTAATAGCGGGTTCCAGGCATTAAATTTGGCGGTGCAGTTCGGTGCGCGACAGATCGCGTTCGTCGGTCTCGACGTGCATACCCGCTCAGGCCCGCACTGGTATGGCCGCAACGAATGGTCTGGGGCGAACAATCCCGGAGAAGCCAACTTTCGCCGTTGGCGCCGCTCGTTCGCCATCGCCGCCCGGACGCTGTCCAACATGGGCATCGATGTCGCCAACGCTACGCGGTTTTCCGACGTGAAAGAGTTTCGGTTCGTGCCCTCGGTGGAGGTTGCGCTACAAGAATGGAAGATGTGAATGACCGATAAGAGCCTCGAGCATCTGCACAAGCAATTGCAGGCCTACGTCAAGATCGAGAAGGGGCTTGGCCGTGGGGAAGCGATCACCGCGGCGGCCAACATGCTGCGGTTGTTCGAAGGCGCCTGCGGAATGGAGCGCACCGCTGATCGGCTGGAGGCCGAATAGTCGTGCTCGACCGGCGGTGCACGGTTTTTCTCGGCTTCGACCCGAGGGAGGCGGCGGCTTACGCTGTCGCGCGATACTCGGCACAGCGTCGCATGTCGACGAAGCTGCCGATCTACGGCGTGGTATTGGATGATTTGCGTGGCAGAGGCCTCTATCGCCGCGAAATGCAGATGCGGGATGGTCGGCTCTGGGATGTTATCTCTAATGCGCCGTGCAGCACTGAGCACGCCATCGCACGGTTCCTCATCAAGGAGCTCGCCCAAGAAGGTTGGGCGATGTTCGTTGATGGAGACATTTTGGTGCGTGGGAACCTGACGCGCATCTTCGATGAGCTTGACCCGCGGTATGCGCTGTATTGCGTCAAGCACGCCCCCTCCATGGACGAGGGGACCAAGATGGATAATCAACTGCAGTGGACCTACGAGCGCAAATGGTGGAGTTCCTGCTTCATCCTGAACGTCGACCATCCGGCGAATAGAGCGCTCACGGTGGATATGATCAACGAACTGCCAGGACGAAACCTGCATCGCTTCTGCTGGCTGGCCGATAACCAAATCGGCGAGCTGGGGTTGGAATACAACTATCTTGTGGGTGTCTCTCCGCAACCGCTTGTGTCGCCAAAGATTGCGCATTTCACCTTGGGCTGCCCGGATATGGACGGGTATCGCGACTGCGAATTCGCCGAGGAATGGCGGGCTGAGCTAACGTCCTGGGCGGCGGGCCACTGACTTTTGGGTGTCGGGGACAATCTTATAGCGAGTTCCTTCGCTAAGGGCGCGCGTATGCGAGGCAAGCGCATCGCATTCGGTGATGGATTAAGACTCATCTGGGACCAGAATTCCGAGCCGGTGTTCCGCAACAATCCCAACGTCGTATTTCCAGGATCGCCGCTTAACGGCTCGGACGTCGAATGGGTGCGGTTCTACAAAGGCTGTCGTCAATATAGCACGCAAGAAGGCGACCGTTGGCGTTTCAACTACGATTTCCACGTGCAACCCGGCGAGTTCTTCTTTACGGCTGGGGATGAAGCAGCCGCCGAGCGGCTATCGCTTCCAAAGAAGTTCGTGGTCATCGAGCCACACGTCAAACGTCATGTTACGATCCGCGCCCCATATCTGGTTAACAAGCAATGGTCCGTTGACCGCTATCAGCAAGTCGTCAATGAGCTATCCGCACGTGGCATTCGCGTGTTGCAATTCGTTTATGGCGACGTCCCACGCCTGCACAATGTCTGGCTTATCCAAACACCATCATTCCGCTCTGCTGCGGTAATCCTCGGTAAGGCCGCATTGTATGTTGGAGCCGAAGGCGGCATGCACCATGCGGCGGCAGCGGTTGGGACGCCAGCCGTTGTGTTGTTTGGCGGCTGGTTGCCGCCATCGGTTCTCGGTTACGACGCGCATGCAAATCTTACCGGCGGTGCCACGGAAGCCTGTGGCCGGCTGCGGCCATGTGAACATTGCGCCGCAGCGATGGATCGCATCACCGTCGATGAAGTCTTAGCGGCGGCCGAGACGAAACTTAGGAGGTAGACGATGTGCCTGTCATTGCCATGGTTGATCGACCTGCTGATACGCATCGTCATCGTCGTCACGGTCATTGCAGTCCTATATAAGTTGGTGCCGTATTTCCTGAACATGCTTGGCATGGCCAGCGATCTAGTGATGCAGGTCATCAAGATCATCGTAGCCGCCGTCGTCGTCATTTTCATCCTCTGGCTGCTCTATGATCTGGTCACTTGCGCGGGACTCGGGATGACCCCTTACCGTCGCCTCCCGTGATAGGGAGGTCACGATGGACAGCACAGAATACCGTAGGGGAATTCTCCGGGTCGCCGGTCACGCCGGGTTCGTCCAGGGCATGATCGAGCAGTATCTGCCGCCCGAGCATAAAATCATTGCCAGCCGCGATATCGAGGGCGACGCGCTCTATCGCGGATACCTCGTCGAGGGGCCGGATATGCCGGTGGTCGAGACGGGCAACTACGCCCCGGAGGTGACCCTGCTGTTCGGCATTGATAACGACGGCCGGGCGTTCTGCTACTGGCAGCATCTGGCGCACAAGCGCTGGCCTGCCAACCCGGACGCCAACCCGACGTTCTCCGACTGAGATGGAGCAGCGGCAGGTGGGGCGTTTCTGGCGGGTCCACCGGACGGATCCATACCTCGTCATTCTCGGCATAGGGCTGGCCACGGCACTTATCCTGTGGATTCTGTAAGCCGGGTGCTACGGGAACGGCTGATCACCGACGTGCAGCGGCTCGGCTCCCGCCAGCCCTGCGTGATCGCGACAATGGACATTCTTGACCGCCTCGAGGAGCGCAACGTCGAAGGCGATTTCGTCGAGTGCGGCGTTTGGCACGGCGTGCATCCGATCCTGGCTAAGGCCTACGTTGAAGGGCGCGGTTATCGCCCGCGAAAATACTGGTGCTACGACACCTTCGCGGGCATGCCGCCCTGCGGTCCAGAGGATCAGAACTATCGGGGCGGCCGCCCGCACGACAAGCCGAAGGACTGGCTGCTGGCGCCACTAGCGGAGGTCAAAGACAACTTCGCCGCGCGCAAGCTGCTTGATAAGTCGGTCGAGTTCATCGTCGGCATGGTCGAGGACACGCTACGGGGAACGCGGCTGCCGCAAAGGATCAGTTATCTGCGATTGGATACTGACTTCTACGCCTCTACCCTGATCGAACTGCAGGTGCTGTATCCGCTGCTGGTTTCCGGCGGGGCGCTGGTGCTGGACGATTACGGATGGTGGTTGGGCAGCCAGAAGGCGGCCGACGAATACTTCGGCAAGGGGCTCGCGATGACCGAGATTGATCGCGGCGCCCGGCTGATCTGGAAGTCGTAGCTGGACTACTGGATCTTTGCCGGCTTGTGCGTCGCGGCATTCGCTGTTGTGGCGCTTAGGTATTTCCTATTTTGACCAGGACGGTGGCATGAAACTGGTCAATGGCTGGTGGTGTCCGGACTACGACGACAACCTAAACGTCGCCATCAAAACCGTCCCGACCTTTGCTGGCCGCCCGACCTATATGCTGAAGTGGTTTTTGCGCTGCACGCCGTATATTCGCGATTTCCGCCATGCCGTCGATGTCGGAGCGCATATCGGCCTGTGGTCATGGCCAATGTCGCGCTGCTTTGTCAGGGTCACGGCGTTCGAGCCGGTGAGCACGCACGCTGAATGCTTTGTGCGCAATCTGAACGGCTTCGCGAATGTCACGCTACGCCAATTGGCTCTTGGTGCGACGGAGGGCGAGGTCGACATGGCGATCAAGCCCCCTTGGTCGGTCAAGGCGCGGGTGCGAACCAAGGAAGTCGGCGCTCCGAGTATTTGCCCCATGACGACGCTAGACGATGCGATTGATCCAGACGGGCTCGACTTTCTCAAGATCGATTGCGAGGGATATGAGCTGCGCGTTATCGAAGGCGGCGAGCAGGTTATTCGGAATGCCAAGCCGCTCATTCTCATTGAGCAAAAGCCGCTGAACGTCGTGCGCTATGGCTTTGGCCAGCAGGCGATCGAATTGCTGCAGGATTGGGGCGCCACGGTGCATTGGGATGCAGGCGGGGATTTTTGCATGGGTTGGGTTTAATGGCATTTGACGAACGCAACATGCAGCGCCGTGTGGCTGGACCGCACGATATCCGTCTGGACGGTATCCTCGATCTCGTGCTGCGAGCACGCGGCGCGTCGGTGATGGACATCGGCTGTAATCGCAGTCTCGTCGGGTTTGAGATGGCGAACAACGGTGCTCGTCTGGTGCATGGCTGTGACAACTACGCTGATGGTATTGATTTCGCGCGCCACCTGTTCATGGATTTGCGCCAGGTTGAGTCGCAGTTTGAGGTGGTTGATCTGTCGAAGGGATATACCTCGCTCGCGCCATTTCATGGACATCGCTACGACATAACGCTTTGCCTGGCGACGTTGCACAAACTGCGACGCGTTATGAGAGATGCGGACCTCTGTGAACTGGTCCGTCATTTGGGCAAACGCACAGGTAACTTCTTTGGCTGGCGCGCGACTTCGGAAAAGTTCGACGAGAATGAGGCAGAAATGGCGCTGCTTGACCGCGAACTCGGTGCCGTCGAGATGCGCCGCGTTCACACCAGCTATCTGAGCCGCAGTCTTGGAGTAAGTGCCATCTGGGCGCGGGGTTACTGAGATGTGGCCGCCCCAGATGCTGCAATACGAGCCGGAGTTCGACGCGTTCGTGGACCTCTTGCTGGATGTCGGCGCGCGCTCCTATCTGGAGATTGGTTGTAAATTCGGCGGGACGCTTTGGCGCGTCGGCATGGCCTTACCAAACGGCTCAATGTGCGTCGGCGTGGATTTTCCGCGTGCGCCTGAAGCGTCGTCGTATCATTCGATGCGAAGCGTGATCCGCAGGCTGCAGGATGAAGGCCGCGAATGCACCGTGGTTTGGGGCGACAGCACGTCTCGCCCGGTGATCGACAAGGTGCGTTCCCTTGGCCCGTTCGATGCCTGTTTTATCGATGCCAATCACTCGCGGCCGTATGTAGAGAAGGACTGGCAGAACTACGGCCAGATGGCGACCAAAGTCGTCGCCTTCCACGATATCTGCTGGCAGAGATCCGGCGTTCCGGCGTTCTGGAACGAGACCAAGGCTGGGCATCACTACTCGGAACTGCGTTATGATCCGGGCGGGGTGAACAACGGCATCGGCGTGATCTACAAATAGGGGTTGGTGATTTTGCTGATTGGCGTTCTGCTGATACTCCTCTTTGGCAGCGGTAGCTTCTACTATGGGCACTGGTGAGCCGAGACTAACGGTCCTGACGTTTCTCTGGGGTGACCGCTACGGCGTTGAATACGTCGATCGCCTTGGCAATGCGCTGCAACGCCACATGGACGTCCCCTATCGCTTTGTCTGTGTGACCGACCGCCCGCGCATCCTGGGCCGCTCCGTATCGCATCAGATCCCTATCCGCGACCCATTACTGACCAAGCTGCAGGGCTGCTTCTGTCGGCTGCGCGTGTTCGACCCAGAATGGCAGCGCAACGACCTTGGGCTGGCGATCGGCGACCGCATCCTGGTGTTGGACCTGGATATCGTTATCGTCGGCAAGCTGGCGCCGCTGTTGGCGCGCGACGAAGCGTTCATCATCTTGCAGGGCGTCAACAACCATCGCCTGCTATTCAACGGCAGCGTGTGGCTGACCACGGCAGGCTACCGCCCAGACGTGTGGGACGATTTCAGCGTCGAGGCGGCGTCCGAGGTGCCCTACGCGATTTTCCCGGACGATCAATCATGGATGGAGCACAAGCTGGGTGCGGACGCAGGCGCCTATCTGCCCGAGCGCGACGGGGTCTGGGCGTTTCGCAAGAAGTCGTGGCCGAACGGCATTGACCTGCCGCTCAACGCCAGGATCGTCGCGTTCCCCGGCTCGCGTGACCCGGCGCAGTTCGTCAACCTGCCGTTTGTAAGGCGGAACTGGCTTGGCATCGGATAACGCGGAGGACGACGCCGCTCGACGATGGGCCTGGGCGTCGGGTATTCCGCACGAGTTGGCCTATTGGCGAAAGTGGCTGTCGGGCAAGAAGGGTCCCGAGGAAGCGGCGCTCATGCAATCGTTGTTCGATCGCGTGTGGCGTCATCCGTTTCACGCCGATGTCGAGGCGGCGATAACCCGGCCTCCCGGCTCGCTGGTGCGCGTGCTGGACGTCGGCGCCGGCCCAGCCTCGATGCTCGGCTGTCACAGCGACAAATACGCCATTCAACTGACGCCGATCGATGCCTTGGCGGACGATTACCGAGAATTGCTGAAGGAACTGCGGCTGCCAGTGCCGCCTGTTCCCACCGTCCAATGCAAGGCGGAGGAAATCGGCCAACGCTTTGGTCCAGACAGCTTCGAGGTGGCGCACGCGAGCAATGCCCTAGATCACTGCGCAGACCCGCTGTTGGCGATCTGCGAGATGGTCAAGGCGCTGGTGCCTGGCGGGCTGCTCTACATCCGCACGCATGACGACGAAGGCGAGCGGCGCGGCTACGCGGGCTTCCATGGCTGGAATTTTCAGGTGCGTGACGGTTCGTTGTTCCTGTGGCGGCCGGGCGCGCTACGGAACCTGTCCGAGATGTTCCCTGGCAGCAGGCTCACGGAAGTTTCGGGGGATATCGTATTCTCCTACACCAAGGAGACGGCTGAATGCTTCACGTAGCCACCATGTTGTGGAAACCAAATCAGCATAGCCATCCGTTCTCGGTCTATGACGAAGCTTGGGTTGAGAAGCTGTATCGCGGGGTCAAGCGCAATTTGACCGTGCCGTTCCGTTTCGTGTGTTTCGTGGACGAGCTACGCGATTTCGCAGAGACAGAAATCCACCAGGAGCTGATGGTCACGCCGGATCCGGATTACGGCGCGCAGGCCGAGGTCTACCGGCTGGATGAACCGACCCTGTTTCTACAGCTTGATACGATCGTCGTCGGCAATTGCGATCTATTTGTCGAGTATTGCCTGACACAGCAAGACATCGCGCTATCCCGCGATCCCTATGTTCCGACCCGCACCGTCAACGGCGTGGCACTAATCCCTGCCGGGCATCGCCGTGTGTGGGACGAATGGAAGGGCGAAACCGATCTGACGTGGATGCGACGGCAGCAGACGCGATGCATCGAGGATATCTGGCCGAACAAAAAATATATCCTGAGCTATAAGGCTCAGGTGCAGAAAGTCGGCGACGGAAACCCTCCTCCTGATGCCAGAATAATTTATCTACATGGCAGGCCGAAATGCCCTGATCTTCTGCATTTCCCCTGGGCCCGAAAGAATTGGTATTGAGCCTCTGGTTGGTCACTGGCGGTGCGGGCTTCATCGGCACGCATCTGTGCCGTGCGCTCAACGCCAGGGGCGATGATGTCCGAGTGCTGGACGACCTGTCCAACAGCAACCGGTTCCCGCCCGACGTCGAGGCAATCCAGGGCGATGTCACGGACGCTCTGGATTTGCGTGAGGCACTGGAGGGCGTGGACGGCTGCTTTCATCTGGCAGCGGTGCAGCCAGACGCTCGTGGAGACGACCGCTGTCGCGCGTTCCGAACCAATGTTGGCGGGCTGGTGGCGCTGCTCAATGCCGCGTCTCAGTCAGCCATCCTTCCCATCGTCTATGCGTCGTCCGCAGCGATCTACGGCAACGCTGAATGCCGGGTGAGAGAAGCCGCGTATCCCAAGCCGATTTCACCCTATGGCGCGGAAAAGCTCTCCGCCGAGGTGATGGCGAGCGTCGGTAACCACGTCCAAGCCACAGGTCTGCGGCTGTTTAACGTTTACGGCTTAGGCTGCCACGGCGTGGTGGCGAAGTTCCGCAACAGCATCACACGCGGCGTGCCTGTCGAGGTCTGTGGCGACGGGCGGCAGACGCGCGATTTCATCCATGTATCCGATGCGGTCGCCGCGTTGATGGCGGCGATGGGCGTCGAATGGCCCGGGGCGCTGAATGTGTGCACCGGCCTACCGACCACCGTTCTCGCCCTGGCGGCGATGATGGCGGCGCTTGCGGGAAAGCCGCTCGAGGTGCGGCACGTCCCTGAGCGGGCGGGAGACATCCGCCATTCCACCGGCTCGCCCGAGCTGTCCAGGCGCGTCCTTGGGCTGGGTGAGCCAAGGGCATTGAGTGATGGTCTAACGGCGTATCTGAGCGATGGCATTTGAGGGCATCCGGCACCATGAAGTTCTGCAAGGCAGGCCACGTGCTGGACGTAACCACCACACGCTTTGACATCAACTCGAACGGCAGCCGGCGCGTGACGTGTCGGATTTGCGAACGCCTACGGAAGTATCAACTGAAGCTGGCACGCAAGCTGGGGTATTCCAGCCTCGCCGAACTGCACAGGTTGGCGGTCGGTGATTGATCCGGCGCGGGTTGCGTTCTGGAAGAGCGATAATTTATCGAAGCCGAAGTCCGATCTGTTCGAGCGCATAGGCGCCCGCGTAACGGCGGCGGGCGGCAAGATGGTGCGCGGCGATGTGGCGCAACTCGCCGAATATGCCGACCAGGGACTGCTCCCCATTGCCGGATGTGAACCGAAGCTGACGCAACTGATTGCCGATTGGCGCGCACGCAATGTGGTATGGGGATACTGGGATAGAGGTTACTTCCTTCGCATATACGCCTGCGCCGATTTCAACCGTGCCCGAAGTGGCTCGGGATTTTACCGCTGGCACATCGGCTCATATCAATGCCAGCGTCTCCTTGATGTTCCCGATGACCGATGGAAGGCTCTGCGGCTTCCCGTTGCTGAGTGGCAAAAGGGCGGTCGGCATATCGTCATCGCCGCACCATCGCGCACCTACGCGCGGTTTCATCGCATAGAGAGTTGGATCGCTGACACTATAGATGCATTGGCCCGCGTCACCGACCGACAGCTGGTGATCCGCGACAAGGAACACGTCCGCAATCGTCCTCTGCAGTTGGACCTGAAGGGCGCCCATTGCGTTGTCACTCACGGCTCCATCGCTGCGGTTGAGGCGGTCGTCCTCGGCTACCCGGTGTTCGTCGATCCATCATCCGCTGCTGCCCTCGTCGGGCGCACTGATCTCAAGCAGATCGAGAAGCCGCGCTATGCCGACCGCCAACCATGGCTCAACTCGCTGGCCTACAGTCAGTGGGATGAAAATGAACTGATAAACGGTGCTTTATGGAAGATGCTCCAGTAACGGAAATTGCCGACACCTTCTCGCTTACCATATCGTCGAAATTCAACTACCCCGATGTGGCCCTCTTCGTCCTGGCCCTCCGTGATCGTCTTGGCCTGCAGCACTTCGTCGAAACCGGGGCGTTTCTCGGTGCTACCGCGCGTTGGGCATCGCAGCATTTCGAAGTCGTCACCACGATCGAGATCAACCCGACATTCCACGGCATGGCGTCGAGCAAGATGCCCGCCAATGTGCATTGCCTGCTGGGTGACAGCCGCATTCTGCTGCCGCAGATCGCCGCAGGCCTCACGACCCCAGCGCTGTTCTATCTCGACGCGCATAACGTCAACGGCCTGTTCGGCAGCCGCCCCGATGACTGCCCCACCCTGGACGAGCTCGAGGCGGTCCTGCCGCTGCCGTCATGCGCGGTGCTGATCGATGACGCTGACACCTTCACCGGTAAGAACGGCGCGTGGCCATCGGTGTTGCAGATCGCAACCCTGGTGGCACGGCACGGCCAAACCGGCGGGGTCAGTCGCAACATGCTCGCGTTGGTGCCGCGTGAAGCGGCGGATTTGCTCCATGCTTTCATAATACAGAAGGAATACCCATGAGTGACGCCCCCCAACAGCCACCGCAGGAAACGCCGTCCGGCGTCGGCTTCGGCGAGCTGAACATTGATGACAGCAAGATCGATGTTATCCGCCATCCAGATAATGCCCATCTCGACCAACCGAGTGAGCCGGAGCAGCCGCCCGCATGATGCAGGCAGAGCTAGAGGCCGAGGTCTGGCGTAACGTCGGGGAAATTCGCTATCGCGGTCTGCCGCTGATCGAACAGGGCAGCGTCGTAGCGCAGTTTGGTCCCGGCGAACACGAGCTTGACGGCGGTGTAAAGTTTGTCACTGAGGGCACGCCTGAGCTCGACCTGGTCGTCGTTCACCATCCCGAAAAGCGGCTATTCGACATCCACGTTACGCGCATCGGCCGCACGCCGTTCTATGACGGACTAGAGGAACGCCAGGTTCCCGACATGGCTGACGTGCTGCCCGAGCGGATTTTCATCGCCGATGACGAATTCCTCGATATCTATCGGACCAATCGTCCATACTCAGACCAGCACTACGCCGTATACGCCGAGGTATGTCGCGAGCTGAAGCCGAAGAAGATCCTCGAGATCGGCGTGCGTGCGGGCTATTCCGCTTGGACCATGCTGTCTGTCGTGCCAGACGCGACCTATGTCGGCCTGGATGCTGACAACGGCACCAACGGTGGCGTCACCGGCTATGTCGAACATGCGGAGGCGATGCTGCGGCGCGAGTATCCGGCTGCGTCGGTCAATGTGTTTCGTGCCAACTCCCAACGGCTGATCTCGCTCGATCGGCGCTATGACCTGATCCATATCGACGGCGCCCATAACCACGACGAAGCGCTCCGCGACATGGAACTGTGCGCGCCGTTCGCCGACTATCTTCTGGTCGACGATACGTCGTCGATTACCACGGTGCGGTCTGCGCTGAACGAGTTCCTGGAGGCGCATGGTTTCTCGGCGTGGCGTTATGAGACATGGCACGGGATCGTGCTGATCGATACCCGACCAGCCGCTGGCAAATACGCCGCGCATTATTGTCCAGAGGTGTTCGAGCAGGCATCTATCGAGCAGGCGAAGGCGATCATCCTCACGGAAGAGCCCAACCAGGGCCTGACCACCGCTCACCGCTGGGTTAAAGAGACGGAATGGTTGCTGGGGAAAATGATGTTCCCGAGAGGCACCATCCTCGACATAGGCTGTGGCATTGGACGGTTGTCCAAGCCACTGCTGCATCGCCATCGGATCATTGGCATTGACGGCTCAGCGTCTATGCGGGCTAGCGCCGAAGAATACGTCGGCGATCAAAAGCGGTTCGCGGCCATCTCGCCGGACATTTTCCAGAAGATGGTGTTCCATCGTGAGCTGGCCGCCCAGGGCGCGTTCGCCGTCTGGGCATTACAGCACATGATGCCGGACGATCTGAGGAATCTAATCCGCGCGGTGTGGGAGGCGCTGGAACCTGGGGCGCCGTTCTATACGATGGACGGCAACACGCGTTTCGTTCCGGTCGAGTTCAGGGGCAAGTTTGGCTGGCTCGACGACCAGTTCAGCGTGCCCGACTATCTGCGGAAGGCCGGCTTCCTACTGCACGAGGAAGAAGAGATGCCGGTCGAGATGTTCCCGACTGGCCAAGCCACGCTGCGGCGGTGGATACGGCGGAGATAGTCCGCCCCTCCCGCTGGGAGGTATCACATGAAACCAGATAGAATGGCGGCGTATGAAGCGCCGCGGCCGGCCGAACCAGTTCGCCGAACGCAGGACGTCGTGTTGCGTTATGCGGGACGCGGCACCAGAGTTACGGTGCAGATACCAACCGGTATTAACACCGATCTGATTAGCTATCAGGGGCGCACGTTCATTCGGCGCACCGGCTATTTTTCCGAGGCGTCGATCTGGCCAATCCTTGCGGAATTAGATGGGTGAGCGATGCCGAGGCCTTGGTGCGGATTGTTTAGGAGTGGCTCGATCGGAGATTCGATTATTGCCTCTTCTCCCGTCGCGTTGCTGGCGCAGAAATACAACGTTGAGGTCATCGTCGACCACCCATATGGCAGTATCTGGACGCACAATCCGCACGTCGCCAAGCTGACGGAACTACCAAAGGGCCATGTCCCACTAGATGGCGATTGGCAGCGGTGGATGCGGCAGAAGGCTAAGGAATTCGGCGCATTCTACAATCTGTCGCATAGTTGCGAGGCGCTGATCGCGTTGCCGCCGAGCATGTCGTGGTTCTATTGGTCGGCCTCGATGCGCCGCAAGATATGCGACCATAATTACCTTGAGGTGGCGCACGACGTTTGCGAGGTGCCGCACGATTTCACCATCGGCCCGCGGTTCTATCCGAGCGATGAGGAAGTTGCCGATGCCATCCGGGTTAAGGGCACGGTTGGTGAGCGGGTCATCGGACTGGTGCTGTCAGGATCACGGCAGGACAAGATCTGGCCGTGGATGGCGAACATGGTTGCCAAGGTGCTGCGGGATATCAAGTTGCCGATCGTTCTGTTCGGCGGACCGGGCAAGGATGTGGAAATCGCCGACCGCATTCTCGAGCAGGTAAAATACCAGAACAACGACATCGAAGGCCTGCACTGCTGCATCAGTAAAGACACTCGTGAGGCCACCGTCGAGTGGTCGATGCGGCGCAATCTGGCGCAGATCGCCCAGTGTGACCTGATAATCACTCCTGATACCGGCCTCGCGTGGGGCGTGGCGATGTTGCCGATGCCGAAGATAGTGCTGCTCAGTCACGCGTCGCCCACCAACATTACCAAGCACTGGGTGAATACCATTACGCTGCACGCTGACCAGGCGCGTGTCCCGTGCTGGCCATGTCACCAGTTGCACGAAACGCCAGAGACCTGCGTGAAGGCGGAGAAGGCCGATGCTGCCGCCTGCATCACCGATATCCACGATACCGTCGTGCTGGACCACATCAAGCAATGGGCCGACCGGAAGGTCAGCGGACGATGTGTGGACCTTAACGTAGCGAACGTCGCGCCGATCACCGAAGGCTATGTCGGCCTGCGGCGCGCCGAAGCGGCCGACTAACCAGCCCCCCAAGCAGCCCCCCTTCTTCGAACAATCCGAGTCTTTTGAGCGGGGGAATGGTTTCCCCGCGTTAGCGCGTGGGAGACGACTAAATGACTGGTATCAGCACCGGGGCAGCTGTGGCGTTGCTCGACTGGAATCTTGGCGGAGCCACGCCAACGCGTCCATCTACTCGAGCGGTCGGTCTGTCGATTGGCACACCATCAAGCATTTCCGCCAGTGAGATGGCGACGGGTGAAGGCGTCACCCGGCAGGTCGTCGTCTATAACTCCGCCATTGCTGCTGGCATGTCAGCTGCAAACTCTGGAGCATTTACTTTTGGGCCGTTCTCCAGCGCTCGCACCGTCGCTGGGTTGCAAGTCTGGGACCACGGCACAACCGGGAATGGAACCATGTGGTGGTTCGGCACGCTTGCAACAGCCCGGACGCTCGGTGTCGGGGACAGCTTGGTCTTTAACGCGGGTTCATTGGTCCACACGCTTACGTAACGAATATTCTGCCAGATATATAAGGGCTTGTGCAATGTAGTGTGGTATAGTATGACACTGATGTGAGCGAGAGGCCGGGGCGTGCAACCGCCGCCGACCTCTCTGACCAACCAGATGAGGAGACATCTGAAATGGCTGAGATCAGGGTATGCACGAAGTGCGGAAGCGACAACATCAATGCGTGGGGCGATTGCGTCCCGTGTCTTAGAGTTCGTGTCGCGCGATACCACGAGCGCCATAAGGAAAAGGTCAAGCGACAACGCAAAGAGCGTCAGGCGACCACTATAGACGGAGCGCTCTATGTGTGGTCTCACAGCACAGCCCAGAGACTGCGCAAGACCACTCGCAGAATCGTAGCTTTCAATGACGGCAAACCAAGGACCAAGCCCGGTCCTGGAGGTTCCATAACTGCCGCTCAGCTTCGCGAGTTGTGGCTCCAACAAGACGGGATGTGCGCCCTCACTGGGTGGCCAATGGTAATACGGAAAGGGGAGCCATCGCTACAATCGGCCTCAGTGGATCGCATCGATAAAACGAAGCGTTATGATATCGACAACCTTCGACTAGTTACCCTACAAGCGAACGCTGCGCGTCTGTTCGGAACGGACGATGACCTGTATCGGTTCTGTGAGGATGTAGTGGCCGCGAGTGAAGGCCATGAGTAATCCCAAGACACGGCCGCCGTTTTGTCCAAAGTGTGGTGGAACGGACTTCTCGGATAGTAACTATTGCAGATCGTGCCACAGAGCTCGCAACAAAGCCTACCTTCTCTCCCCTCTCGGTCAGGCATTCAAGGAGCGAGAAAAGCCGAAGAGAACGGTCTATAATAAGACCTATTGGCAGATAACTAAGCCAACCGTTCAAGCGAAGGCGGATGCAGATCGAGAAGCCGGCCTTCCAACTGAAGCGGCACTCAAGGCAGCAAAGTATAAAGCCGACCATCCGGACAGGTTATCGGAGTCTCTGGCCAAGTTCTATGCATCCGAAAAGGGCATGATCTACAAGTGGTCAAATATTACAGCGGCTCATACGCGTAAGCGCGCGGCTACCGATTTGCCAGCTGCCTTTCTGCGAGAATTGTGGAATAAGCAGGGCGGTATCTGCCCGTTAACGCATCGCACGATGAAGATAGCCGGCACAGGCTATGTTCTTGATGCTCCGTCACTGGATCGGATTGATCCAATCGGCGGGTATGTCGCAAACAACGTGCGCATCGTTACGTTCCAAGCCAACTCAGCGCGAATGAACGGCACCGATGCCGATCTGCTCGCCTTCTGCCGCGCCGTCCTTGCCTATCGCGATAAACTGAAGCGTTAGTCTTAGCGGCTCCGGTCGCTGATTGGAGCGACCGAATGTCCCAATCCTTCGACGCGTCGGTGATCGCCGATACGGTCGAAGAAATACGTGTGCCATATCCGCATGCTGCGGAACTGATTGAGCAGCTGTGGGCCGAGTTGCAGGAATGGACCGTAGGCGAACGTATAGCTCCGGTGCCGATGACCGAGTCGGATCGCAGCGGTCCGTTCCTCGGCAAGCCGGAGGTAGACGTTGAGTTCTTTGACACCCGTGGTGATGTCTGCGGCTCGACGACGGTCGGTCTAGAAGTGCGCATCAATGATCGTGGCATTTTAATCATCTCTGAGACGCAGTGCGGGTTTACCGCACCGCATCTTCTATCGGTAGCCGGATATCGTGTGTGGTTCGGCTCCAACTTTGTGGAAGCGAATGTCTCTCCCGTCAAACTCATGACGGGCGATACCTACTTCCTGTCGCTCAACCTGCCGATCCGGATTGGTCGGGACATTAGTCACAATCCCGGCGATGAAGGTCCGCCGCGGCCGATGCCGCCTGATCCACGGACGTCCAAACTGAAGGCGCACTGATGTCGGGCAGCAAGACGATCACCAACATCGCGCTGTCTAACCTGCAGCTGCCGCAGAGCGCGCCGCCCGGAACATTGGTGGGTCAGATCACCATATCTACCAGTGATGGCACGCCGTTCTCTGGGACGGTTACCTTGGGCGGGCCATTCGCTGGATCCTTCACGGTCACCGCCACGCGGGACCCGTATTCGATCAGCTCTATCTCGCTGAGCAATCAATCCTTGGCTCCCAATCCGACGGTCGGCACGCTGATCGGCACAATATCCGTCGTCTTGTCGGACCAAACCGCATTTGGTGGCGGGGTAGCGGTCAACGATAGTCGGTTTTCGATTTCTGGTTCCAATCTATTCGTCGCCGCGAGCCTAACCAATGGCACGACGTATCCTATAACCATCACAGCTACGGACCTCGCCAGCCAGAATCAGACGTTGTCGGCGCCATTCCAGATAACGGTTCAGGCTGCGGCGGTGGTGCCAGGCCCGCTGACCGCCATTTCCTCGCCGCTGCAGACCAGCACCACGATCGACGTCTTGTGGGCGCCGCCGACTGCTGGTGGCGCTTTGGACAACGGTCTGCACCAAATCCAATACAAGACAAACGCCGCTACGACGTATCAGAATGCCCAAGCGGTCACATACTGCACGTCCGGGCACGGCTCAGTCGTCGATGCGAGCGGCGTTACCTGGACGCTGGATGCGCAAAACCATCCGGTGGGTAACGGGACCTTCGTCGATACATCATCGACGGTGCAGAACATTGTTCGCAGCGGGGCCCTGATATGGACCTTGGACACGTTCAATGTCTGGTTTCGTTCGCCGGGCGGCCTTCCGCCAACCTGGACGCGTGATACTACTGGAACACCATACAGGCAGACGATTGCTGGACTGGTCGCCGCGACGACCTACAATCTCCGCGGCTTTGCCACCAATAGTGTGGGAACGGGAACAACCAGCGCTCCGGTAAACGTTGCGACGCTGCAGGCCGCCGCCCCATTGCCCGGGGTTCCAACGAATTTTCGGGCGATCAGCGTCGCGACAAATTCGGCAATTGTTGGCTGGGATCCGCCGACTTCTGGCGGGGCGCTCGATCAAGGCAGATACCAGCTGCAATATACCACGTCCGGAACCTTTACTGACAATGGGCCAACGACGCCTTATTGCACGCCCAGCACTGGCAGCGTGGTCGACGCATTCAGCAATACCTGGACGATTGTGCCAACCTCTGGTGGCCAGCCGAATGCGGTCATGGTCAATGGCATCTGGACAGGCGGCTGGAATTCGCCAACCGTCATAATGGTCAATGGCGTGATTTGGCACGTCAACGTCGGCGGTCAATGGTATAGCTACACCCCGACGGGGAATCTCGGGTCAAATGGCGGCAGCGTCGCTTGGGCCGGTCCGACATCTACTCCGCTCGCCTCGGTAAATATCCCGAACCTGACCACCAACACGACATACTCGACTCGGGTATATGCAACCAATAGCGCAGGATCCGGGCCGGCGACCGCTGCAATACAAGTCAGGCCAGTCACTTCGCAGCCTGGCAGCGCGCCGCCGCAGGCCGCGGCTGTTGGCTACACTCTGCGAACACAGGGGCCGAACGTGACGATCGGGCAGAATCAATTCGTGATCAGCCCCGGCGTCGTGCAGCAGGGCGATGGCACCATCCGCGACAATGGGCCGACCGACGGGAATTATCGTTTCAACTACCACTTTGGGCCTGGGTGGACACAAGGCAACGGCAATTGGTTCGGAACGGCGTTCGGTGGTGGCGGCTATTTCGAGATTGAGATGTCGATCTTCAACGACATCATTGGTTGGCGTCAGCCGGCTGAATCGGGTTGGCCAGCATGGTGGTCGGAAGCGCTGGAAGGAGCTGCTAACGGCTTCAGCAACAACTTGCCGCAAGATCAGCACGTTGAATTCGATGCCGCTGAGTTCCTGCCTGCGTCTAACAACGACTATTCCGCAGGCATCATCCACTGGTCAAATGCTGAGAGCCCAGCGGATCGTTTCAATAACACCGCGCTTGGCCTAGACAGTAACGTGCATATTGCCAATCAGGCCGACTTCTCTGGGCGGCATAAATACGGCTGGCTATGGGTTCCAGCCACCAATAGCACGCAAGGTTACATCAAAAACTACTTCGACAACGTCCAGGTCGGCCTGACATACACATGGACGCCCTACACTGGCGGCAACAAGGCGCAGGACCCTGGCGATCCGCCGTGGAGCCCCATAGACCAGCACCATCGTCGATTGCTGGTCGGCACCAACCTTGAGAATCCTATGGTCGTCTATTCCATGACGGTGTGGCAGAGGACTGACGCAAACAACGTCCGCGTCGGCGTTCCGCTGCCGCCGTGAGCTTTACCTATCGCCTGTTCACCACACAGCCGCTGCTTCCTGGAAGCTATGGGCTCGACATCACCGCGACGTCGAACAATGCCTATGGCTCGCTGCTCCGCTCATTTGTCATTACCGAGCCGGGCGCACCGCCAGCGCCGGATACCGGCACTACGCTGCGCAGCTTGACGGAGTTGCTGACGGTGATTTGGGCGGATGGTCAGGGATTGAACCAACTCAATGCCAAAGACTGTCGAGATACCGTCATCTCATTGGCGTTGCAAACCGCCGACTTCTCCCGTCTGCCGCGCTCCACCAGCGGATTGCCTACTGGCCGAGTATGGGTGGATAGCGCTGGTGTGGTGAAGGTGAACATCTGATGGCAACGAACCGCACGGTTGATGAACTGCTGCAGATGTTCCGCGAGGGGCTGCCACCGAAGGCCATAACCCCAGTCTACTTTCAAGACATGATCCAGTCGCTTCATCCCTCAACTGGATTATTCACTGGACTGCCAGCGACGCCTGCCAATGTGCAGCCGGGCTTCCTGTGGCTGAACGGCGATGTGCTGCAAATGTCGCTGGGTGGCGGCCCGGGAACACGGCTAGGTAATTATCGTGGCGCTGGCAACGCCGCACTTGCGGTCACAACACCACGCCAACGCATGCTCGCCAGGACGCAATACCTCGGTCGCGGCACATTCGGTGCCAATGCAACGGTATTCACGCCAAGTCCGCCGAGCCAGGGAACGACCTTTTCGGATAACTTCAACTCACATGATGCGAACAAGTGGGCATACGATAGCTTTGACGAGGGCGGCGACGCATTCTGGTCGGATGATCCGTCCCTTACACCGCAGATCTTCACGTTCACTGGCGGACGGCTAAACCTCAATATCATCGACGCGCCATCTGGTGGCAAGTCACTCACTAGTGGGATGACAGATACATTCAATGCGCCCAACAACTTCTCGCAATACCAAGGCTACGTGGAAATAGCCATTGCCGTCGACCGATACCCTGGGCTGTTCTATGAGATCGCTTGGATAACGCCGCCGCCATTCGCCTGGTCCGCTATTTGCCCCGTGCGTATCTGGACCGACGATGCAAACGTGCAGATGGTCCAGCAGTTCGCCTATGACGCCTCGATAGACGTGAGTTACGACAGCAATGGCGGATGGGATGCCAGCGTGCAGCATTCCTACGGGTTAGAATGGACGCCGTCGGCTGTTCGCATCTATAGGGACCGACAACAGGTGGGCAATTTTGGCAATCCCGGTGGCCCATACTCCGATGGGGTATCGCGCTATCTGAAAATGTATTGCCAGACCAACTTTGGTCCCAGCACCACGACAGTCAATCCGGCAGGTCTGCCAAAAGGCGCGCACATCGACTCAATTAACATGTGGTCGACAAGACCGTTCTAATGGTCGACACCGTCCGCACCGTCGATGAACTGATTAACAGCCTGTTCGCCAGCGGCCAGCTGCCGCATTCGATCAACGAGCAAGACGTGCGCGACGCGCTGGTGTCGATTTCGTTGGAGACCACCGATTTATCTTTACTGCCTCGCTCACCTGCTGGCCTGCCGGTTGGGAGATTGTGGATCGACCAGAACCTGGCGCTTCGGGTGGTCACGGTATTTCAGCCGGCCAACGTGGTTGGCAATATCTTCATGCGTGGGGCAGGACGCTTCGTCGCAGAGGCGCACTTGCCGGGGCCGCAGCTGATCGGCGCGGTCGCCACCCTAGCCGGAGCGGGTGGCGGATCGTTCAGCGGCACGTTTAGGCAAGGCACTTCTGTCTTTGCCTTCCCGGCAGGCAGCGGTCTGGTGGTGCCAACGCCAGTGCGACGGCTGGTTAGTTCGCAGCAACTGGCTGGATCTGGATTACTGGTTCCCACGGCTCGCCAGCGGATGCGGGCAACGCGCACTATCGGTGGTGCGGGGGCCCTGACGGCCAACGGCAATGTCAGCATTGGCGGCGGCACTATCATGACCTGGGCAAGTGGCCCCAATGTTGTCCGATCCAACGGCAATCTCACGTTCGCCAACGGCTTCGCTGAATTTGACGTAGCCTGGGTAGCGACCACCGGCAATAAGTTCAAATCGTCTGGCCGTTGGTATGTCGAGTTGTTTTCCATTGAACGTGCTGCCGACCAGGCCTACGGGATCGCCAACCCATCGATCAATAAAGCTGACGACCTTGGTGTCGATGAGAATTCATGGGCGCTGAAAGACAATTGGGACGGCACTGGTTACGACTTCTACAACGGCCTAACGACATACTTCACCGAAGTGGCGCCGCCCGCCGAGAACAGCGTCGTCAGCATTGCCATCGATTGTAATAACTGGAAGTGGTGGTGCCGCCTCGACGGCGGAGATTGGGCACCGCACGACGGCAATACGCAAGACCCATCCAGTGCCCAAGGAGGATTGGATATTCCGCCGAACCTACGAAGCGGTGGGGTATCGGTCGCCGCGTCGATTCAAGGCGGCCAGAATTCAGTCGACATGTATCCGTCATCCGCCACGTGGGTTTATTCGCCGCCGTCCGGCTTCAGCGCAATGTAGGAGACCCAAGTGGCATATCCGCTGACCGCGCCACTCGTTGAAGCGACGTTCGATCGGGTTCAAGCCGAGCTGGCGAACGTCAAGACGCCCGCACTGGAGATCCAGGCCGGCGCCGCTGTCGGCACGCCAGCATACAACGTGATAAACCTGGGGCAGGCGTGCATAAGCTATCGTGCGGACTTCTCAGTGATCTCCGGGAATTCCGCGCTATTGGCTCAGCTCATCCCTTACGTTCAGGCCCAGCTCGCTGGAGCATCGGCTCTGAGCGTCACGGCAGAGTATACGAATCTAAACACGCTCTGCGGCAACATCCTGACCGCGATCGGGACAGACTACCCGCGTGATGGATCGGGTCGGCTGCTCGACCGGACGTTCTCCGGCACCCAGGGGATTGTCTGGGTCAACTTAACCACCGCGCAGCTGCCGAACGTGCTGCCCGCGATTAGCGCGTTCCTCGCGGCGATGAATTGAATTGACCGTCTCGATAGACGCCGCGGCCTCTGCTGCCGCGACGACCGCGGGTGCCGTGACGCTGACCAACAGCAACCTGACGGTCGGCGCTGGTGCGACCGCGCTCCTCGCGTGGCTCGCTTTCGATGCAATAAACTTCTTTCCGACCGGCGTTACGGTCAAGTGGGACAACGCTGGAACGCCGCAGACCATGACGCAGGTAGGGGAAACCTCAAGCGGAAACACCAACGTTAACGTATATCTATTCGGCCTGCTGAACCCGACGGCAGGCAACAAGAACCTAACCGCGACGTGGACGAGTTCTGTCCCCGCCGCGCTCTCTGCGGTATCGTTCAACGGCTCGCTTAACGCGACGATCGCGGCGACGTTTCTCCACTTGGCCACTAACTCCGGAACAAGCGGGACCCCGAGCCTTTCGGTTACCAGCGCGACGGGAAACTATATCGGCACGCTGGGCGCCTCGACCGCCGCAATGACCTCGTGGACGGCCACGGGCTCGGCGGAGCTTTTTACCTTCACAGACGCGAGCTCTGAGAATTTCCGGGGCGCCTACGCGCCAGGGGCCTCGACCCTCGCATGGACCGCTGGCGCAACCTCTACTGAATGGTGCGCCGTTGGCATTGACGTTGCTGCCGTTCCTACGCAGCTAGGCTCAGGAACGATCGGTGGTGCGGGCGGGATCGTAGTTCCGCCGAAGCAATTGATGCTCGGTTCTACTTTGCGGTGGTAACATGGCGACGAAGTTCATCGGACTGATCGTTGGCACCGAGAGCAACGCGATCTATTCAGTGGTCAATCCCGACGATGACGAACATCTGGATCACTCCTCGCATCTTGAGCTAGGCAATGTGCGCAACGAACCGGTGCGCATGGTCAAGGTGCCACGCGAGCGATACGGCTACATGGGTGAGATGTCGGCAGACGATGTCTACAATCTGATTACCCAGTGGTATGTCGATGTCAGCGACATCTATCAGGGTAGCGAAAAGCTCGATTGGGCAGTGACCTGAGAGATCAGACGCTGGTAGCTTTCGAGGTGCGCGGTAATCGATAGAGCACTCGCGGCATAGCGCGCCGCGCTAGCTCGTAGGCGGTGCGCCAGGGCCTTATCTTCCAACAACCGCAGCACCGCTTCGGCCACCGCCTCTGGATTCAGACACGGCACTAGCAATCCGGTATCGCTATGGCGAACAAATTCGGTGACCGGTGCTGTGTCGCTTGCAACGATGGCGCAGCCCATCGCCAGCGCCTCGCGCAGTGACCATGACGCGACGAATGGATAGGTCAAATACACATGCGCGTCCGAGCGCTGCATGATATCGAGATAGAGCGAACGTTCAACGCGACCGGGAAACGCCACGCGAGCCGGGTCGATGGCTCCGCCAAGATGTTCCAACATAATCTGGCGCCACGGTCCATCTGGATGTCGCTGTCCGTAAGAAACACCGTCGCCACCAACCAATAGGACGCGGATGTCGAGGCGGGCGCGCAATAGGCGCGGGATGGCGCGCATCATGATGTGAAATCCGCGATAAGGCTCCAGGTCGCGGGCAACGTAGGTCACCAGTTTGTCGCGCGGCTTTATCGTCATGCCGCCGACGTGGAGCGTCTTCCGAGCGGCGACAGGGCGGCGCGCACCAATGTTCACGCCCTCCGGCACCAACGAAATAGATGGCTTCGCCCATGCCGGATAAGTCGAATGCTGCCAGTTGGTTGGGGTCTGCCCATGCTGACCCATGTCGAAGGCCAACAGGTTGAGCGCGTTTTTAGAGCGCACGATCGGATAGTCACTGATCAGCGTCGGGAATTCCGGATCGAAGCCGACATCGGCACCGCGGGTGCGATAGTAGAATTCGAAGTAGCCGAGCATCGGCGTATCCGGCCAGACGTCCGGAAGATTGAGCATCTCGCCCCAGCCATGGTGGCCGATGATGATATCGGGAGTAAAGCCGCCTTGCTTTACCAGTGCGGCGGTGTTGGCGACCGCGGCAGCACGGCGCATGGCGGCGTCTAAGTCGCGTGCTGCCGCATGCACATTATCCTCGGCCGGCCGCGTCTTCGGATAGAGCACGAGACGCACGCCGGGAATACGGTTGGGGCTTGGCACGCAGATAAAGACGATCTCGTGGCCCATCGCGGCCAAATGCCGGATGAGATGGAGATACTGACCGGGAAAACTCTGGTGCACGAAAAGGAATCGCATTGGCCCAGCAGTTTATCCTAACCGGCGCAACATCGTTCGTTGATCCTGGCAACTGGAACAATACTGCCAATACGGTCGAGGCGGTGGGTTCGGGTGGCGCTGGCGCGTCGCGTCGCTCAACCACACGCGGCGGACCGGGCGGTGGCGCTGGCTCATATGCTGGATCGACCGGCGTCACCATTGCTTCGTTCCCGGTCGCCGTTACGGTTGGCGCGGCGGCAGGTGCTGTGGCAACGGCGTTCGGCACCTTTGTCATCGCCGATGAAGGCGTCAATGCAACCACCGCGCTCGCTGGAACGGGCGGGGCGACGGCCAATTCGACCGGCGCCACCCGGTTTGCTGGCGGTGGTGGTTTCGCACCAGGCACCTCCAGCAGCCCAGGTGGCGGCGGCGGGGGTGCGGGTGGCCCGACGGCCGCTGGCGGCACAGCGACAGCTGGAGGTGGTGCGGCAGGCAACGGCTCTGGCGCGGGCACCACCGCATCTGTCGCTGGCGGGGTTAACGGTCGAGCTGGCACCCAATGGGACGGCACCCACGGCGTCGGTTCGGGTGGCGGCGGCGCCACGGCGTCAGGCGGTGCCCGGGGAACGGGCGGTGCCTACGGCGGCGGTGGCGGCGGTTCGCATGCTGGGACAACCATTGCGGGCGGCTTGGGATCTGATGGCCTAATTGTTCTGACTTGGGTGCCGCTATGGTCGGCATCCAGCACCCTTCCTGGCGCTGGCTCTCTGACGGCAACCAACACGCAAGTCCTCGCAGCGTCTGCCACGCTAGCAGGCGCCGGGGACTTCGATGCATATCCTAACCCGGGCTCGTGGACTTTCGCTGGGCAAGGCGGGCTAGTCGCCGATGGCCAAGTCCCCGCCACTGGCCCGACCACCTGGACAGGGTCGGCAACACTCGCAGGTGCCGGTGGAATAACCGCAGCGGCCGTCGAGCTTCAGCTTGCTGTCGCAACCGAGGCCGGCGTCGGCAGTCTGACCGCGACGGGCGTCGATCTCCACATTGCCACCGCCACACTTCCTGGTGTCGGCGCCCTATCTGGCAACGGCGCACACACACCGGTCGGAGCGGCGACGTTCGCCGGTTCTGGATCGCTTACCGCATCGCCCGTGCTGCGGGATGTCGTCTCGGTTCAGTTGGATGGCGTTGGTGGCCTTACTGGATCCGGGCTGCATACGCCTTCTGGTGCCGCCACCATTGCGGGATCAGGGTCGCTTACCGCCAACGCAATCCAATACCAGCTGGCCAGCGATACGCTGACCGGGGTCGGCTCCCTTACCAGCACGGCAATCCAGTATGAGCTGGCCTCCGCCACTCTGCCCGGCATTGGGTCGGTTGCAGGCAACGCCAGTCACACGCCAGCGGCCACCGCGGCATTCGCGGGCGTGGGCTCGCTCACTACGACGGAAGTGCAGCGGGAGGTCGCGACCGCAACTCTAGGAGGCGCAGGAGGCCTCTCGGCTGACGGCCTACATACGCCGTCGGCGGCAGCACTATTCCCCGGCGTCGGCAATCTAACCTCAACCGCTGTCCAGGCGCAGATCGCCACGGCGACCGAAGCGGGCGTCGGCTCACTGACCGTGGACGCGACGCATACGCCATCCGGCTCTGCCACGTTGTCTGGCGATGGCCAGATAAACGCAACGCCTAGTGTCGCGGGCAAGCAGTTCGGCGAGGCGCTGCTTCCTGGCGTCGGTGGGGTAATTGCCGACGGCGCGCATACGCCGCTTGCCGCCGCGACCATGACGGGTGCCGGCGGACTATCCGCCACTGCCGTTCAGCTGCAACTCGATACCGCGACGCTCTCTGGCACTGGCTTCCTGAGCGCCGCCGGCACTCACAACCCATCTGCTTCCGATACGCTGAGCGGCGTCGGTAGCCTTACCGCAACAACGATCGAATATCAGGCAGCCTCAGCCACCCTCGGTGGGATCGGCGCATTCATTGCCGATGCCACGCACACCCCATCGGGTGCGGCGACCATCGCGGGTAGCGGAAACCTAACGGCCAGCGCGACCCAGGTCGAATTGGCAACCGCCACGCTTCCTGGTGTCGGACAACTCACATCGCAGCCCGTCGCCGGTCTGCTGGATACCGCGGCGCTTGCCGGTGTCGGCGCGCTGCAGGCGGATGGGCAGCATTCTCCGAGCGGACAAGCCAGCGAAGCTGGCATCGGCAGCCTAAACGCTACCGCGGCACAGATCTGGCGGACCAACAGCGCGACGCTACCAGGCGTTGGTGCCCTGGTCGCCAACCCATTCGTCGCAGGCAAGCAGGACGGCAGCGCCACCCTCACTGGTGTTGGCACACTATCCGCCAGCCCCATTCAGATTGAACTCGCCACCGCAACGCTCCCTGGCAGCGGCACCATCGTCACCGCCGAAGTTCAGCGGGAGCTTGCGTCAGGCATATTGCCGGGCGTTGGTAGCATTATCGCCACGCCGGTCCAGGCGGATCTCGCCAGCGCGCTGATCGGTGGCGCAGGCTCGCTCACCGCAAACGCATCACACACGCCCGCAGGCACCGCGCAGATTGACGGCGTCGGAACGCTGACGGCCGCTACAACTCAGGCTGTCCTCGCCAGCGCAGTCCTTCCGGGCGTGGGCAATCTGGTCGGCAACGCCACGCATACACCGTCAGCCAGCGCCACAATTGCCGGTGTCGGCAGCTTTACAGCCGATGCCGCAACCGCTGGGGTGCAGAGCGGCGCCGCAACCTTCGGTGGGTCCGGCTCACTTAGTGCCACAGCGGTGCTAATAGCGGCTGGAAGTGCCGCACTTTCCGGCGTTGGCCAGCCAACTTCAGCCGAAGTCGGCCAGTTGGTTACCTCGGCGACAGAACCGGGCATCGGTAGCCTGACCGCAAATATCGTCGGTCGGCTCGTCGCCTCGACCGCGCTGACCGCCGTTGGCACCATCATCGCCGATGCCACCCAGGCCGGTGTGCAGAACGGCGCCGCCACACTCACTGGACTTGGCTCGCTGACCATCGCCAATCCAATCCAGCGTTTGGCAGGGAATGTCAGCCTCGCCGGCGACAGCACACTGACCGCAACCGAGCTGGCGCGTCTGCTCGGTGCGGTAACCGTCTCAGCTTTGGGCACGCTCGCGACTGACGGTCTGCGCATTACCTATAGCGCCACGACAATCGACGGCGTTGGCAGCCTCACCGCAGTTCCGGCAAGAGCTAGCACATGCACCGCTAGTATTTCCGGCGCTGGCTCACTCACAGCAACCAGTCTCAATATTATTGCCGCGAGTAGCGCTACTGTTGCGGGCGTCGGCACCGTCACTGGCGACGGTATTCCCTGCCAATTCGGCGATGGGACGATAGCGGGCATCGGATCTGTTACCGCTACCGGCAAGCTCACCGCCGCAGTATCGGCGACACTTGGGGGCTCAGGCTCACTTACGGTTAGCGCCGGCGTCATCCGCCGGGCAGCGACCGCACAAATAGACGGTGTTGGCACCGAGACGATAACACCGGTGCAGCGCCAGGTCGCTGGGGCATTGCTTCCGGGTGATGGCCTCGCCGATGGAACGCCGGATCAGAATTGGGCATCGTCGGCGCAGATCGACGCGGTCGGCACCGCGGAAGGCGCTGGCTCTTGGCATCCATCCGCCACGCGCACGACATTCGGCGGTGCGGCGACGATCAACGCGACGCCACACGTCATTCCACCCGCTCTGGAACGACCACCCCCTGGAGCCGCCCACGCCCGCGGTCCCGGTGGAACAGCACTCGCAGCGCCACGTCGCTATAGCGGTCTCGCCGTCGGCGTTACGTAAAGGGGGTTGGCTATGACGCTGCCGGTAAGCGGTTCACCCGTCATCAACGATTACGACAGGCTGTGGAACGCGATCGTCACGCTGCGGTCCGACTGTCTGAACATTAAACAATTGACCACCGCCGGATCGTGCAGTCTGCAATGGTTTCTGCAACTCGCGCAGGACTGTCGGCAATACAACGCCATCTATGCTATCTGCACTGCCACCCCGACCTTGTCGAACGCGATTATTACTTGGGCACAACAGCAAACCCCGGGAGTGACGTTCAGCGGCACGGATTTCACCAATACGAATGCTGCGGTGCAAACCATGTTGTCGACGATCGCCGCGCAGTATCCCACGGGCTCAGGAGGCTTTCTCGCCGATCGACACTGGGATCCGGCGGAAGGCCTCGTGTGGACGACGGTCACCGCGGCGCAGGTGCCGACGGTGCTAGCCGCGATCGACGCGTTCCTGGCGACGTTGTCCTGATGTGGCCCGTCTAGCGGGGTTTCTCCGCCACGCACCACTCCTCTTTCTGCGTCTCCCGACCTACCGCGAGATCGCCATCGCGGACTGGCAGACGATGCGGCGGATCCGGACCGAGGGCGGCTGTCCGCAGCCGATCCCGGGACAGATCAGCAGCTATACGGTTATCGCCACTGTCACCGAAGCCGACGAGTGGGGCCAGGGAATTTGCGGCTGGCCTGGCCAACTCAAGGATTGTCCGAGCACTTGGTGGTGGGACGGTATCGTCCCTTGGGTTGCCGCAACCACGACGTTCGTCACCACGCCCGGCACCAATGCGACATGGTCGGTGCCGAGCGACTGGAACAGCGGCAACAACACGGTCGAGGCGATCGGCGCTGGCGGCACCGGCGGCCATGATATCGGCAGCAACGGCGGCGGTGGCGGTGGCGGTGGCGGCGCTTACGCCAAGGCGCTGAACGTCTCGCTGACCCCAAGCGGCAGTGCCACCTACACGATCGGCACGACTGCGGTCGATACGATGTTCGTCTCGACCAGCGTGTTGCTCGCCAAGGCGGGTGCCACCGGTCCTTCCGGCATCGGCGGCCAAGGCGGTCAGGCGGCGTCCTGCGTGCCGACGTTGGGGGCGTATTCCGGCGGCGACGGCAAGACCTGCAACACCGATAACGGCGGTTGCAGTGGCGGTGGCGGTGCCGCTGGGCCGGATGGCACAGGCAAGACTGGCGGCGCCAATGTGTCCAACAACGGCGGCGGCGGCGGCGGTGCAGGCGGCGGATCGTCGACTGCTGGCTCGGATGGCGCCGGGTTCACTGGGGGGAACGGCGGCGACGGGTTTAACGGCACCGGTCATGGGACCGCCAGCGCCGACGCGACGGATGGGACCGGTGGTGGTGGCGGCGGCGGCAATTTCGGAAATGCGGCCGGCAAGGGCGGCACCGGCATCGCGTCCTGGACCCAGACCGCTGGCGGGGCAACCGCTGGGGCTGGCGGCGGCGGCGGCGGCGATGGGATTTTAGGCGGTTCAGGCACAGCAAACGTCGGCGGATTGTATGGCGGCGGCGGCGGCGGTCACAGCAGTGGCGGCGCCTCTGGAGCTCAGGGCATCATCGTCACCACCTATACGGCGGGCGGCGGCACACAAACTGGTTCCGCAACCGAAGCTGGGGCAGGCACCGTTGTCGCGACAACCATCATGCGGGAGGTCGGAACCGCGACCGAGCCGGGCGTCGGCCAGCTCACGGTCAGCGCCAAACAAGTTCTCCTCGCCAGTGCCGCACTGCCGGGCATCGCCACACCTTTGGCAAGCCCGGTTGCCAGACTACTCGCCACCGCGACATTTGCTGGTTCTGGTGGCCTGACGGCGGCGCCGGTCCAAGCAGACATCGCCACCGCAACCTTCCCCGGTCTGGGTTCATTGATTTCGGCCCCGGCTGTCTGCGCCACGGCGCAGCTGAATGGCGCAGGCGGACTGACAGCATCGGCGGTTCAGCGGCAGATCGCGACTTCGACGCTTCCCGGCGCAGGGTCGGTAACGGCGTCGCCCATTCAGCGGCAGCTTGCCACCAGGACGCTCGCTGGTGCAGGCGCCGTAACCGCGGATAGCCAGCACGCCCCATCCGGTGCAGCGACCATCGCGGGTAGCGGCAACTTCGGGGTCTCCGCCACACAGGTTGAGCTTGGCGCCGCGACGTTGCCGGGCGTTGGTGCATTGATACCGGCCGGGACGCACACCCCAGCGGCAACGGCCACTTTACCTGGTGTCGGCATACTGACTGCTGCGCTTGTCCAGCGGGAGCTCGGCGCTGCGACTTTGGCTGGTGCTGGAGCTCTGTCGGCCGCCGGCATGCATATCCCGACTGCCTCTGCCACGCTCGACGGCCAGGGCACATTCGATGCCGAAGCCGCGACGGCGGGCATAGCCAGCGGGGCATCAACGTTCCACGGCCATGGGTCAGTCAACGTCACCCCGGTTCAAGCCGAAGCGGTGACCGCGGCCCTGAATGGCACGGGAAGCATAACGCCTACGCCAGTCATGTGCGCTGCCGCCACAGGGACCATCGATGGCGTCGGACAGCTAACCGCAGCCGCTGACCATTCGGTCTCGGCGACAGTAACTTTGGACGGCGTCGGCATAATCACGGCTGGACCTACTCACGCGCCATCCGGCGCGGCTTTGTTTTCCGGTGCGGCCAGCTTCGTTGCTGACGCAGCTTCGAATGCCCCGGCAGGCGCCGCGACGCTCTTGGGGCTTGGCACACTGTCGGCCGATCAGCTCAATACGATCGACGCCGCAACCGCCATACTCGCCGGTAGCGGTGCGGTCGTCGGCACCGGTATGCCGGCACAATTCGCCGACGGCGTAGAGGCGGGAACCGGGACGGTCACGGCTAGCGCCAAGCTAATCGCGGCAGGATCCGCGACAGTCGCTGCCAATAGTTCGTTGACCGCGAATAACGTTGTCCGTCGAGCAGCCGCCGTTGAGCTAGACGGTGCTGGCGAAGCAACCGGCACTCCGGTTCAGCGCATGAGTGGCGCAGGCACGCTGGTCGCTGACGCGATGGTTGTCCCCGCACCGGTGCAGCGGTTGGCAACTGCCGCCGAACTGGTTGGCGAGAGCGAGGCTGTCGGCGCTGGCTCCTGGCATCCGTCAGCGACGCGGACCACGTTCGATGGCGGCGGCGCGCTGCTGGGTAATCCGCACATCATCCCGCCCAGCCTACCTTGGGCCAGAGCTGGCCGTGGCGGCGCCCTAGCACGGACAGGAGGTGACGTGGCCTCGCCAACCAATCGCAGGTATTCAGGGCAGGCGGGGGAGCGAGAATTGGCATGACATACAGCCAAAGCCTGGAAATCACCGAGGTCGCCGATACGCAAGATCTTACCGTTTTGGCCAGAGCCAAGATGGAACTAGGGATTGCGGTTGGCGACACATCGCAGGACGATCAGCTAACGGTCTGGATTCACGAAGCATCCTCACTGATCAATTCGCAGGTCAATCGCGTGCTCGGCCGCGAAAAGGTCAGCGAGACATTCGAATGCGGATACAGCGGCCATATCGGTGGGTTATCATTGTCACGCTATCCAGTCGCTATCATCGATAGCGTTTCATGTTCTACCCAATCGCTCGCAACCACCGACTATCGCTTGGATGCAAACAAGGGTCTGCTCTATCGTAACTTCGGTCGATGGACCGGCGAGATTGTCGTTAACTATCAGGCTGGTTATCAATTGCTCGGCGAACTGCCCTACGATTTGGAACGTGCCTGTCTGCAACTGATGCGTTACCGCCAAACATCGGCGCTGCGTGATCCATCGATCCGCAGTGAAGAGGTGCCGGGGGTTTACAATGTGTCGTATTGGGTGGGCACCGTGCCCGGATCCGATGCGGCAATGCCCGCCGATGTCACCAGCATGCTAGCGCCGTATCGCGACCTTCCTATCTGAAACCTGCGGGCTGCCACTGTAATTACTAATCACAGGAGGAATGGTCGAATGGACTTTCTGGTCGAACTCCTGGATGCAGATGGCAAGGTAATGGTTCAGGACGATAAGTTCCTCGGTTACAGCTTACCGTCGCTGCTGCTTTTGCTTGCTCGCCGCGCCACCCTGCGACCCGAACTGAGTGAATGCCGCGGACTGAATGTCCGCGAATTACCTCCTCAGGTCATTGAGCCATGAACGCCGACGGGTTTATGCGCATCATCGCCGGCCAGCAAGGTCCGGTGCAGGCGATTACGATGCGTCGCGCTGGCTTCCCCGATGTTCCTTGCGCTGCAGCGGTGCTTATCGGTCGTGCTTTCGACGTAGTTGGTGATGCGCAGCAGACGCAGGACAGAGTCATGCTGTCTGACCGCCAACTCAACGCGGCGGGATGGACTGAGGAGCCGCATCACGGGGATCAGGTCATCTACCAGAATGGTCGCGTGACAGTGGTCCAAGGTCGCTCCGAGATTTTCAAAATGGGTGGTGATCGCGTATTCATCCTCCGTTGCTTAGGCGGCTAACGTGTCGCCCGATGTTTGGCAAGCGGCTCGTGCACTCATCGAAGAACGCGCCATCGCGCTGAACCTGCCGGTGCAGTGGCCAAACGCCGACTTCGTCACCCCACCGCCGCCATCGCTCTGGCTAGCGATCGATCTCGCGGCCGAGTCGGCCGAAGCCATCGAACTCGGCATTCACACGTGGATGGAAACTGGCAGCGTCTGGCTGCACCTCATGGTGCCGCTGAATAGCGGGATCGATACCGCGCTTGTCTATCGCAAGTCACTGGCCACCGCATTCCGCGTAACGCCTCCCACCAACGTCGGACTCTACTGGGACCGGCACACGTTCGATCCGCTGTCGCCCGACGATGGCGTATGGCGGCGTCTATCGGTGGCGATATCCTATCGCTTCACCGACATCCCCGCCCTGGGCGTTGAAGCTGCCGCAGCATTTCCGGGCGTCGCCGATATGGATGCCACCGCAGCGTAGCGCGTTTTCTACGCACTAATCTTATCTTTGATTGGAGTCACCCACATGAGTGGTAGCACCACCGTGCCGACGATGGACGCATTCAATGCGGTCGTATCCAAGGTGGATGCGCTGAACAACCGCGTCACCGTGCTCGAGCATGGCAATCCTCCGCCCCCACCACCACCGCCGCCGGATAAGAAGCCATCGGCTGATGGCACCACGGTCACCAACACGACCGGCGAAATTGTCGACGGCAAAGGGCGGACGTTCAAGCTCACCGGCCCGGCAAGCAACTACCAAATCAGCACCGACGGCGCGGTCTCTGGCGGGATGGTCGTGCGGCTCTATGCCAAAGGCGGGCTCTGCTACCAGGAGAATGTCAACCACGACTGGTGGGTGATGCCGCTTGCTGCGACAACCTACGGAGACGACGACTGGGTTGGATGTCCTAATCCCACCGGCGTCGCTCCTCCGCCACCGCCCCCACCAACGCCTCCTGGGCCAGTCGCTGGTGTTCCCAAACCCGCCGCTGATGTCGGCTTTACCAAGCTGACGCATGGTCCGGATGTCACGCTGGGAAAGAACTGGTTTGCGGTCCCCGGTGCATCGAACGGCGTCGTCCAAGTCTCCCCAGGAGTGGTCAGGGATAACGGCCCGATCAACGGCGGCAATTGGCACTACAACTACCACTTCGGCACCGAACGCAATGACAACGGCAAATTTGGCGGCGTTGGCTTCGGTGGTGGCGGCTACTTCGAGATCATCATGTCGATCGAAGGTAACATCGGTGGCTGGCCCGGCAACGGCACCGGGTGGCCTGCATGGTGGACCGATGCCGTCGAGGGCGCCTACGACGATTTCCCCAATCCACCTGGGCCAAAGATGCAACATATCGAGTATGATGCCGCTGAGTTTCTGCCCAAATCAAACCGCGACTACAGCGCCGGCATCATCCACTGGACCGATGCGCTTTCGCCACCTGACCAATTCAACAACAACGCCATCGGACAGGACAGCAACGTAAAGCTTCCGTCCAACAACAACTTCGCCGCGCGTCATAAATATGCTTGGCTGTGGGTGCCAGCGACCAGCACGACCAAAGGTTATATCAAGAACTACTTTGATGACCAACAGGTCGGCGCCACCTACACGTGGACGCCCTACGTCAGTGGCGACGCGCCAAACACTCCCGGCGATCCACCGTGGAGCATCATGGACCGCCAGCACTGCCGGTTGATGATCGGCACCTGCGTCGAAAACCCGCTGACGGTTTATAGTGTGTCCGTCTGGCAGAAAGACGACAGCCACAACATCCGGCGCGGTGTATCGATACCCGGATAACGCCGGCCTAAAGCCCCCCGCTCATAGCTGCTTCGCCGACAGCTTATTCATCGGCGAAATCTGAAAGATCGACGGTCTATCTGATCAAGCGGCGCCCCCCGCGCTTGGTCGATACGCCGCTGTAGCGCCCGCCGGCTGCGTCAAGTCCCGGCATTTCTTCCACACAGACGGAGGGCAATGCCGTGGTTGCGACAACCGGCTACAAAGCTGCTTTAGAGACTAATGGCACGCAAATCTCTTATGGCATTGAAGCCGCATGGGGAACAGCGGCGGGGCAATTCCAAGCGATACGCACTGTATCGAGCACCCTCGCAGGTGCCCGCACCACGCAACGACCGTCGGAAATCACCAGCACGCGCGAGGCGGCACAAGAGGTAACCACGCAGATCACTGCGGGTGGGACCATAAACTACGCGTTCAGTTCAACAACGTTCGACGATATCGTGTTTGCCAACGTGCTGCAGAATGAGTGGGGTTCAACGATCTCCATCAATGGCTCGAGCGGTGACATCACACTGACCATATCCTCTGGCATGGCGACGCTATCGTCCTCCACGCCGGGTAAGTTCGTCGGGCTGATCAATAAGCAGTGGATCCGTCTGCTTGGCTTCTCGCTTGGCGCGACGCTGACCGATGGAACTGTCGCCAACAATGGTTGGTGGTTTATCGACAATCGCGGATCCAGCCCGGATAATGTCCTAAGCTTGATCGGTCCTAATCTGGCATCGGCGGTAACCGAAACGCCTACGGGATCGGCGGCGAAAGTGCGTGGCTGCACAATTAAGAACGCATCGGTATGTCGGACCTTCTTCTTGGAGCAGAAGCTGGATACCGCGTTGTTTTTACAATATCCGGGATCGTATGCGGCACGCGCGACACTGACCGGAGGGCTTGGAGCGTTCACCACCGGAACCGTCGACTTGGTAGCCAAGACCGAACAGAAAGCCACATCGTCATCATCGACCGGCGCGGTGCTCGCAGCACCAACCGGAAGGGTGATTGATCCGGTCGGCGGCTTCATTGGCGCATTTTGGAACGGCGCCGTCTTGGGCACCTGCGTCGAGAACTTCGCCATCACGATGGAGAACACTGGCGCGGCATCGGAATTCTGCATGGGTGATACCGCAGCGCACGGCATCCTGACGGGGACTTTTACCGCAAGCGGAACGATGAGATGCTACTTCAACGACTTTACGCTGTTCGATAACGTTCTAACTGAAACTACCGGTGAATTGTCTTTCCTGCTTAAGGACTCCACCGGCTATTCCTATGCCTTCACCTTCCTCGATGCGCGGTTGAACGGCCGGATTGTAATCGGCGGACCCGGGCAACCGGTCTCGGCCGAATACACCATCTCGGGCGGCCC
>AR_comb_assmDRAFT_10226707_pt1 | contig 41386 bp, 37 predicted proteins | sample ArasoioldDNA_FD_10543 | JGI IMG/M metagenome (IMG submission 10543) | reverse complement strand
TTGTATGGCAGTGATTGAATCAAAAAGCTTTCTCGCTCAGCAAATGGTCCAACAGCCAGGTCCATCCTTTCTCCCGGAATGATCAAAACCTCTGTTTGCAGCTGCGGACGTTCAATCAGCCCTCCATCCGTGGCTATAATTCTAAATGGTTTTCCTTGAAAAAATAAACGCACATATCTCGCACTGCAAGAATTGATAATTCTCCATCTTTCTATTTGCCCCGCATGCATCGTAATAACAGGATCTTCTTTTCCATTGATGAGCACTGTATCACCTTGACGACCGTCATGTCTTTCCTTCCAGCGCTCGACGAAGCCACCTTTCTTGAATTCATTATTTGCGTCCAGTTTGATGTCATCTATCATTAAAACTCGGTCGGCATCTACAACGGGATCGTCGTTGTCTTCAACTATCAGCGCTCCGTACATTCCTTTTTCCATTTGTTCCGTTTCATTTTGGTGAGAGTGATACCAGAATGTCCCCGAGTCAGGAACTACAAACCGGTATTCAAATTCCTCGCCGGGCTGTATCGGCTTTTGTACGCTATCTGTTCCATCCATAACAGACGGCAGCCGAATGCCATGCCAGTGTACGACGGTCTCCTCACGGAGACTGTTTTTTACTTTGATGACTAATTCGTCACCTTTTTTTGCTTTGATGGTAGGACCTGGGACACTTTTATTAAATCCCCAAGCTTTAATTGTTTTTTGATCTGAAATTTTCCAGTCAAATTCTGATGCCGTCAGTTTGTAAAATCTTTTGGTTGGTTTCATCATTTTAATTTTTTTGTTTGAAAGAAAGGGAGGCATGGCCTCCCTGTTAGTTTACTTCGCGGAACTCGTCGCGCAAGTACAATTGGGTCCACAAAGACAAACGGTGCAGCTGCAATTTGATTTGTCGTTGTTTGTTTCATTTTTTGTTTTCATGATTTTTGTTTTTGTCGTTATTGAATCATTGACAAGACAAAACTACTATCGCGTTGCCCGCCGGGTCTTATGTTATTAAGGGAACGTTTTATATAATTTTTGGATTAGAGGCTGTCCAGGGATCTTCGCTTTGCGGCGCCGATCTTTTTGAAATGAGAAGGAGTGAGGCCGGTCACCTTTTTAAACTGCGCGGACAAATGATGGACACTACTAAAGCCGGTTTGATAAGATATTTCCGTCAGCGAAAGTTGGTCGTAAACTAATAACTCTTTTACTTTCTCTATTCTTTGTAAAATAAAAAATTGTTCAATTGTCTTTCCTTCAATGGATGAAAACAGGTCGCTGAGATAACTATAGTCATAAGGAATCTTCTTAGTGATGAATGATGATAGTTTAAGATTTTCATTATCCATTCCCAGGTTGAGATACGCCATCACCGCCTGCTTGATATCTTCGATCACCTTGTTCACCCTGGTTTCGATTAGTTCGAAGCCAGCCTCATTCAAATCCCTTTCGATTTTTTTTAATTCGTCATTTGTGAGCCGCGATTTAAGCTCTACTTCTCCAAGGGAAACCTTCTTAAACGGTATCTTTAGATTATTGAATGTGGACTCAACCGTCATCACACATCGTTGGCAAACCATATTTTTTATGAAGAGCTTCTGCTGTTTTTCGGGCATGTAACTGCGTTAATAATGCTAAATTAAAATGAAGTCAATGATTTTAGCGTGGCATTAGAGTACAAAACTTCAGTAATTTTGACAACCTTAATGGAAAAAAATTTAGCGATACTTATTGCGGATCTATCCGGGTACACTGCTCTTACCGAGGCACACGGAGCCGTCTCTGCGGCTGACATGATTGAGCGTTTCCTAAAAATTGTCGACAACAGTTTAACCGGAGATAGCCACTTGCATCAGCGAAGAGGTGACGAGGTAATGATTATGTCCGAATCGCCCGACGACGTGCTTTTGACCGCCTTGTTGCTTCTTAAGAATAGCGCTACCGAAAATAACTTTTTACTCTTACACGGAGGTCTTCATTATGGGCCCGTCCTAGAAAGAGACGGGGAATATTATGGTTCAAGCATAAATTTTACTTCGCGGATAGCGGCGAAGGCTGAGCCGAACACCTTTTGGTGTTCAGCAGAGTTCCGGGATGCGATAAAGAACCCGGAGTTATGCGAATTCGGGTCCATGGGCGTTCATGAATTAAAGAACATAACTGAAGAAAAGCAAACTTTTCGAATAGTTACCGACAAGATGCATTTTTTGGCAATTGACCCCGTTTGCAGAATGTTGATATTGTCTCAGAACAAAGCAATTCCTCACCCCTCCGAGCGTGACATCTTTTTCTGTTCGGAAAATTGTTTGAACACGTATGAGTCAAATAAAGCACGAAAAAATCCAGGCGAGATCCTATCACAATAAGTGCTCGTATTCAGGTGCGTTTAGTCGCAAAAAATCAAGCTAGTGGCTTAAGCCCATATTGCTTTACAATTTCATCAGCGGCATAGGGCTCAACTATTAGCCCATACTTTCCGGCAGTCTCTCTGATCTTTTCCATTTGCGGCGATTGACCCGGTCGCAAGTACTGCGCCATTTCGGCAAAATAATATTGAAATTCTCCGGGAGTAATGATTTCGATGAAGCGTAATGTTTGCTGCCTGGCATTCCAGAAAGTATGAAATATTTCCCTTGGCTTCACGATAAACTGGCCGGGTCCCGCTTTCTGAATTTTTCCATCTTGAATAACGGAAAGTTCGCCCTCAAGAACGTAAGAAATTTCATCTTCTCGGGTGTGTTTATGCATCGGGGCACCAAGACTGTTTGGTTGCAAAGTGTGCTCCACAATGCCGACGGTTTCGTTCTCTGCATCCGTTAGTACTTTATAGATCGTTCCTAACGATCTGAAAAAAACAGAGTCTCCGACTTTAACATTCACTTCAGCGTTTGTTGCTGTTTCCATAGTTCAAATTTTTAAGATTGATAAAGGGCTCTCGATGATTGAGACGGCAGTTACCAAAAATAGAAAAATCGAATTAACTCCTCACCCAATTACTGGAAGCGGCGTCAATTTTCACAATTTGTTTCATTGATGAGTGATTTCTATAATTCCTTTGTTTGGCGGCAACTTATATAACACATAGCTGCCGTTATTATCTTTTTTCATAGTGAGTTTCTCCCTGGATTCACCATTTTTAAGTACAACGTTTTTCCATTCTTTCGGCACGTAAGTTTTCAGCGTGAGAGGAACATAATAGTCCCTTACGTCCAGCGAATGACGGAGACTCACCGTGATACTATTTTTCTTTTGATCAGCATTTACCGTTGCATTCATCCTTTCTCGCATGTATTTGGCTACATCGCTAAACGTCGCAATCCATATATCGTTCTCGTGCGATTTTATATACGTGAAATAGGTGTCTAGTAATTCATGCGGCAGCGCTTCATAACCCATGCCATCGATACCATGAAAAACCAGTACCAGCCAGATCTTATCATGAACCAACACCGTATCTATCCAAGATGTCATTAACGGAAGCGGCGTTTTAGTGGTCGGCCCTCGTTGCCACTGGACGTATTCTTTGCTGGACAAGCCGGGTTGTGTTTTGTATCCGCGGTTTATTTCTTCCATGTAAGGATCGGTCATCAGGTTGCGTAGCGCGGGATAGAAGGGTAACGCGTACTTCATCGCTCGTGGATGTTCAATGCCAAAGGGTATTTCCGCTGTAAAACAATATTTTTCTCCCAACTGATCTTTTATATCCTGTTTACTTTTGTCGAGCTCATAAAAAATGTTGGTTGTATCCAGCACGGTTACATGCGCATGCGTGACAGTATGACTCGCAAACTCATATCCCTTCGAAGCATACGCTTTTATACTATCCCAGGTGAGACCTTGTTCATCCGTCATCTCCATGTTCAGCTCTTTTCCTTTTTTCAGATTACCGTTTCTCACTTTGCTGTATAAGGAGTCCATTGCGATGTAGGCCTCTTCCTCTTTGCCCCCCTCATACAAGCCGGCACTGCTGTCATAATATCTATTGGCGCCCATATAACCGAGATATTTTGCTGCAGAGGCACGTTCAAAATAGTTGTCAGCGTTTGTTGTGACACGTGCAGATTCATCAATGATGTCTTGGATTGGTCTTCCGATAAATTTTGGTAGGTATTTGGATCCTGCGATAGAACCGGTGATAACATAAAACGTAGCAGGTAATTTCAATCTCTCCATTACTGGCAGAGCATATCGGAACTGGTTCATTGAGCCGTCGTCATAGGTGATTGAGACAGCGCCGCGTTTAGCGTCCGGCCATTTTGTGATTTCTGTTTGACAATGTGCACGGGTGTGAAGGAAAACAAAAGTGGGGCATATTGGAGCAAGCGCAAGGAATATCTTCATGCCTTGAAGATATGAAATGCGAGGATTTCATTACGCCATGAGTCGTGGCAGTGAGCCGTCAAAACAGTCTTTCAGCCGACGGACGAATGCCCAACACGTAATGTACATGGTGCATTGACCCCGATGAGGCGTTTGATGTTCGAAAGCTTTCCACATCTGGGCAAGTCGCGTTTCTGTTCGATTGTCACCGGGCGGGCGATGTGTGACCACTCCCAACGAATTAGCGAACTCGAAATTTCTTATGGTGATGAAATCATAGCTGTTGTTTAGATAAAAAACAGAGTCTCTGCTTTGAGCAGTTGTTGATTGCTCCAGATTACGGCCTAAATAGATCTTTTGAATGACGCTATCATGTGAACGGTATCGATGTAAACTAATACGACGTTACTAGATGCCAAATGCAGCATTTGTTGTGCAAAAACTGCAAATTGAGCCCACGAGCGTGAAAGCCGTAGAAACGGAATATATGGAAAAAGTAAACAGAACAAGACTCTCATTGGTTTTGGTTTATCGGGCAACATAACATGTTTTGTCGCATCGTTTTCACTTTCTGTAAAAATGTGCGGGTCAGCGCGACGAGCCTTTATGCGTTGAGTAACTCCGAAGGCGCAAGTGTTCCATTTAAGTATTCGCCGAGTTGAGTAGACGCAATTTTGGCAAACTCTTCAAAAACCTCTTCGACGGTCCACCCGATGTGGGGAGACAAAATAACGTTGTTTAGCGTGCGAAGTGGCGAATCTTTTGCCAGCGGTTCGTCGCTAAACACATCAAGACCCGCGCCAGCTAATCGTCCTTTTTTCAATGCTTCCATCAAAGCATTTTCATCAACAATCGCTCCTCGGGATGTATTGATCAATACGGCACCGGGTTTCATTTTCGCCAGTCGTTCTTCGTTTATCAAGCCGCTTGATTCTTCTGAAAGCCGCAAGTGGATAGTAACGATATCACTCGACTGCAATAATTCGTCTAGTGATACTCTCTTGAAAACCTGGGTACTTTGATAGCCATTTTGTTTCCGGTTCCAGGCAACGACATCCATGTTAAAAGTCGTGCTTGCAATAAGTGCAACGCGCGATCCGTGCCTGCCAAGACCAATAATACCTAGTCGTCTGTTGGACAATGTGCGTCCGGTTAGCAAGGGCCAGTCCCCATTTTGCATGGCACGGTTTCCCTCATAAACTTTATGCATCAGCCCCAGAGCAAAGGCAAAGACCAGTTCCGGAACTGACACTAATGGAGCCTTCACCTGATTTCCTAACGCGATGCGGATGTTGCGACGCCGTGCGGCTTCGGTGTCGATGTGGTAAGCATGAGCGCCGGTTTGAAGAACCAGTCTTAGATTGGGTAACTTCCTAAACACCTGTTCATTTAACGCTGTTCGTTCTCTCAACGCCACCAGGAATTGAGTTTGCTCTAACTCAAAATCGCTTGTTTGCTCGATAGGTTGTTTTAGGAAGTTAATTTCAACCCGATTCTTCAGTCGATCCCAACAGGAAGATTTTTGAATGAGTCCTTCCCAGTCGTCAAGAACTAATAATTGTGGTTTCATTGCTTTTGATGTACTATAGACTTGGTCAACTTTCGATAAGACGCCTTGTTTTTTCAGCGCTGATAGTAAGCCACCAGTGACGCTTTTGCAATCGTGTTGGCATTCAGATAAAAACCAACCAGCGCTGGCGTTGTTTTGGCATCCAAACCGAGGTTGTCTGTTTTTAGCGCATGTACGGTGATAATGTATTGGTGCGGTTTATCGCCCTGCGGTGGGCACGGGCCACCGTAGCCAGGCATACCAAAATCCGTAACGCTTTGAATCGCTCCGGTGGGAAGCAAATTTTTCGAAATGTCGCCAGCTCCCTGCTTCAATTCCGTGACCATTGCCGGAATGTTAAATACCACCCAATGCCACAGACCGCTTCCCGTTGGCGCATCCTTGTCATAAATCGTAACTGCAAAACTTTTTGTTCCCGCAGGAGCATTTTCCCAACTTAATTGCGGAGATAGATTTTGACCGGTGCATCCAAATCCATTGAGTACTTGTTGCGACGTCATTTGTCCACCGATGTCTTTGCTCTTAACCGTAAATGTTTGGGCAAATATTGTACTCATTTGCAGAGTTGCTAGAGTAACTACAATAAAGAATTGTTTGATTCTTTCTTTTTTCATGGCTTAAATGTTTAGACCCCAAAAGTAAAATGCAAACCCGCCTGGCGTTTAAGAGATTCGTTCAAAAATTGTAGAAATTAGTTCAATCCTGGAGCTTGTATTCTTTAGGCGAAACGCCGAATACCATTTTGAAAGATTGCGAAAAGCTAGAGTGATTCTCATATCCAAAACGCAGATAAATGTCGCTCACTCTTTCTTTGTTGTACTTTAATAAAAAGGCGGCGTGTTCCATTCGTTTTTGCCGCATCCAATTTGTTGGGCTGTCATTAAAGATTGCTGTGAATTTTCTTTTAAAGGTTGATAAACTCACATTGCATAAATAAGCGAGTTCGTTCAAGGAAAGGCTGCTATCAATATGCGAGGTAATTACATTTCTGAAGCGAATGTCGTCAGAAGTTTTTGGATGTGCAGCGAATAAGCAACAAAGTTCATTCGGTTGTGTTTCTAAAAGGTACAGGAGTATTTCATGGAGTTTCACTTTGGCAAGTTCTTCGGATTTGTTAGGAATGTAATTAAGTGATGCCGTGTACGATGTTGTATAATCATCATTCTTAAACAGAAGGATTTCCTTCTGGCGCAAATCATTTTTTTCAATCGTTTGCAGGATTCTCAGCTTGTACTGCTCAAAAAAAGTTTGCAAAAGTTCGTGATCAAAAAAAAGAAGGGAGCACGTATATCTACCCTGGTTCGACAATTTCTCGGACATGAAGCATTTGCCTGATGCAACCAGTACAAAGTCTTTTTTGTCGAATTTCACTCCAGCATTGCCCATGACTATCTCCTTTGTTCCTTCTGTCAAAAAACTGAACATGTGTGTCGTCAACACCACACGGTTCTTAACTGTGCTCTTGGTAATTTGATACTGGGCTGTAAATGCAAGAGGAATCTTGTTTTGGTCGCCCACAAAATATCGAGGAACATTATATTGACTTACCCTATGCATTTTTTCACACTCATGAAGCTGATTACAAACTTTGACCAAAGGTGAGCAAATTGTTGTCTGGATCAAGAAGTGAAAATTCTTTTTGACGCCAGGGTTTGGTTTGGAGATGGCCTGCTGCTGGCATCCTTAACTTTTTGTCCAATGCTGATTCATACAACTTGTCGATCTCGTTCGTGCGGATGTAGACTTGCCCATAGTTTTCGTAGGGGTCAAGATCTTTGAACTCGAAAAAGTGAATTTGAATACTGTCCCGTTGCACCATCAAGTAGCCATCATAGTCGGCGCTTCCATATTGCTGGAATCCAAGTTTGCCAATATAAAACTCCGTAGTTATTGCTTTGTCCCGCATGGGTAACTTTGGATTGATATCGGTAAGCATATCCTTTAATTTGTTACGAAGGTAAAAACCAATTAGGAAAGTGGTCGCCCGTATCTCTGTCCGAATATCTCAACATCCATTTGCACTTTCGGTGGCTTGTTCGCTCTACCGGTTCAGTTATCATATCCGTTTCTACTGCAGCTTATTCTCCTATTGATTTCCTTGATGCGGCTTCTTATTTATTTTGTGCAAGAAACTCCAGTTGCTTTGCCTGCGTTTTGGCGTGGTTTGTCCATTTTTTCTTATTTTTAAGCTGTTGGTTTTTAATTTCGATAATTAACGTAAGAATAATTTATTTATGAAAAACATGATTGTAAAAGTGTTAGCATTAGGGTATATAATAAGTTTAATATTCGCCTGTAATAATAAAAAAGAAGAGTCGGCCGGGGTTGATAAAGACCAAATCAAAAAAGAAATTCAGGCTAAAGAAGATGCATTTGCTGAGGTTTTCAATAGTGGAGTATTAAAAGACATAGGATATTATGCAGATGACGCGACGAGCTATTTTCAGAGCACGGCGCCCTTAGTCGGAAAGGCCGCAATAATAGAATTTTTACAGTCCGACTTGGCTTCAAATACTAATAAGATCTCATTCAAAACGAACGAGATCTTTGCATCAAATGATGGAGCTCTGGTTGTAGAAATTGGTCATTTTAACGTTGTTGACTCTGCCAATAATCCAGTCAACTCGGGAAATTACATGAGTCTTTTTGAGAAAAGAAATGGTAAATATGTTGCGGTAAGAGATATGAGCGCTTCGGATGGGGTGCGAGTTAACCAATAAAGATATTCCCGATTATTGATGGTTTTTCGAAATGATTTTTAGAAAAACCTTTTTGAAGCTGATCGTCATCCATCATTCCTCTCGCTAACGTCTTCTACCGCCGCCACCTCCCCTGGCTCCGCCACCACTGAAGCCTCCACCTCCTCGAGATCCGCCCCCATAGCTACTATTCATGGTACGACCTCCATTATAGCTTGATGACTGTCGGGTGGACGGTGAGTTATATTGTCGGTTTGACGTCGACGGAGATTGTCGGTTTGACGCTGACGGGGATTGTCGGTCCATCGTTCCCGCGGACGGTCGATTCGAGACTGATCCATTTCCGCCTCTATTGCCTCCGGCTGGCTGGGTGCCCGCAGAAGGCCTATTTCCCTGTCTATTTCCAGCCCGATCTTTTGTTGACCCATTTCCGTAATTACCCCTGTCCTGGTTATTCCTAACTTGATCGGATCTCATTTTGTTGTTATTGTAATTACTGAAGTCATTTCTATTTCCATTGTTAATAATTACATTATTATTACCACCATGGTAATGACCACCATAATAACCGCCGTGGTAGCCGCCCCAAGCGGCAGCATAAAAACCGAAAGACACAACTGCTGAAAATGCAAACCATCCCGGATAATATCCATAATAATAAGGTGGATAGTAAGGGGCATAGGCCGGGGAATAGACATACTGCACAATAGGCGCTTGTTGAACGACTACAGTAGTGGGTTGTGCCTCTACAGTTACAGTAACGGGGTCGTCACCTTTGTACGCGGGATTAGGCGTGACCGGCGAGTTTCCTTTTGGCTCAATGACATAATCTTTGCCGTACAGATCTTCGTCGCCAACAATCTGCAGGCTGACTTTTTTGTCTTTGTCTCTGTTCAACAAAATGACGGCAACGTCCTGTGACTCAGATTTGGTGACATCAACCCGCAGTATAAACATATACGACTCGTCCTTTTTATCTTTTTTTTCAGTGACCACTTTAATAAAATCAATTTTTTTATCCAGATCTAAATCAAGGTTATTAATTTTTGTTTTCGGATCATTCAGCGATTTTTCAAAGGATTCAATCGTTTTAGACTTTTGGAACATATCCAAAACTGCATACAAATCCAGGCCGTCTCCCGCCAGGCCCAGCTTGTTAGTTGTATCCACTTTTGTATCCGCTTTATTTTGAGAAAAAGCTGGTAGGCTTAGCAAACTCAGTGCGGTTGCCAAATATGGTAACAGGAACTTTTTCATAATTCGAGGTTTATATTTTTCACTTTGACAAGTTAACGAATATCATGCGCATAAAAAAAGCTCATCGTGGTTGGAAAATGGAGATTGACTTCCGTTATCATAGTTTGAAAGATTATTGAAAAGACTTGCCATACTTCATCAACTCATACAGGCGCCGTCATAATATCAGGATGGAATTGGAAGAGTCTAAAACGAATTAGTAGTCAACACCACCACATCATCCGGCGACTCTGCCTTCGGGCTTCATACTTTTAATTTTGCCAAAGTTAACCAGCGGTGACTGAATCCAGTGCACAGTTTTTAAAAACGGGCAGGGTTAATTTGCACGATTTCTTGAGTTAGGCTATAGTTTTCTTGGATCACAGATGTCATTCTCAAGGATTCAGCTATCAGTGCAAATCAAAAAAAAATTAATTCCGTTGTCTTCACAGCAGGTCAATCTTGTTCTTTGTACCCGTTAGGTTAATTTCGTCAGACGTCGCAGTAAATACCTTGCCATTTAATTTGTATTTATTACCAGCAAGTCCTTTAACTCGTAATGTGTACTTCCAAGCAGGATCCATGGATGTGACCGAATAAGTGGCGTTATTGCCCCGTCTTTGCACAGCAAACGAAATAGCATTGTTGCCAATTGGCAAATCATAAATAGCGGCATGATCCCAGCCCGTAGGCAGATGAGGTGCTATCAAAATAGACTTATGGTATGCATCAGGGTTGATGCCCAACACATGTGTCACCAGGGGCACAGCCAGACCGTAGATCGTCCATGCCTGTACAGGGCAACCGTAATCGGGCATCATTTCAGAAATCGAACCGGGCAATACCCTGCAAAAAGTTTGCGCAATCTTATTTACATACCACATCGCTTCGTCTGTGCGGCCATATTCACATTCGGCCACAGCTTGCACGCCAGTGGAAATAGTCATCATATAACGTTTGTCAACCGCCGAGAGATAAGGGCCATACTCTCCACAATTTTCTTCGCGCACCTTGTTAAGCAACCGGATTGCTTTTTCCCTTGTCGCAATTCCCACTTCTGCCGGCGTACTGATCACCCAGTTCTTGTTGGTGAACCAACCCTTCTCAGTTCCCTGAGGCAGATTGGAAAACTTATGCACTAGTTGCTGATAAAAATTTTCCTTCTCATGCAATAGACCTGAATCCTCGGCTTTCCATACGCCTTGATGCAATTGTTCCAACGCGCCCTTTGCAACAGATAATGCCTGTTCTTTAGTTCCATAAAAATCGCAATAGCTTCCTTGATCATTATCCCAAAACAAGGTGTTGATCTGGTCTCTTAAAATCTTTGCCTTTTGCAGGTGATCATGTTGGAAATTCGGCTCGTTTAACACCGACGCCATTTTGGCCGCGGCTTCCAATGCCTGCTGCGTGTAAACAGCTACGTCGATTAGCTCCGCATTCAGTCCTCTTACTTCCATAATCCCATAGCCCTCAGGAAACAGATTTTTGTTTTGATCCTTTTCTGTCAACAGCCAATTGATGCCTTTCTGAACATAAGGATACATTTCCTGGAGAAATTCTTTATCGCCAGTCCATTCAAACACTTTCCAGACAGCCAAAGCAAAATGTGGCGTTTCCTGCGTGTTACCCTTATTGTACACGAAACCGTTCGCGGACATTTCGTGGATGATCCTCCCGTTGCCATTTGTTTTTTCAGAAATCGTTTTAATGAGCCTTAGGGTTGATTTCGCCAACTCTGGATCACCCGATGCTGCCACACCTTGTGACGCGTAGGAATTGTCACAGCCAAAAAGCCAGGGATATTCTATCGCTCCGGCACCCAGGAAAGTGCCTACTCCCGGGAGGTTACTTACCAACCATTCCGTATTTATTTTCGCCCACGTATAGGCTTCCTGCAAGTTCTTGTCGGGAATGTCAACCCTCGCGTGATCAATAACAGCTGCATAGTGTTGTTTTTTTTGGTTCAGTAACTGCTTGGAGTTTTTTAAGATCCTGTCATAGTTAGCTTGCGCTGTTTCCAAATTTTTGTTTGATCCGCTTATCACAAATACTACAGTGTAAACTTCATGAGGCTTGATCTCTAATTGATATGTAGAACAAGCGGTTTTACCCAGCCCAATCGTTTCGATCGGCGCATTGGCCTGTGCGTCGTGACTGATTGCAGTCAGTGATGAACCCCACATCGTAAACCATGGGTTCCTTGTATCGTTTGCTGCGAACAGATTTCTATCTTTCATCCAATAAACAGTATCTGTAGCATCAATAATATTATTCTCTTTCGAGAACCACACCGGACTCAGGTCTGTCTTTACCACGAACTGCAATTGCACATCCCGCAATCTGTTTGATGTGTTTTTGACTTGGTATTGAATCACTATTCCTTCGCTCCCTTGCGGACAAAACTGGAAGCGCTCCGCTTCAATGCCGTCCAGAACGGGTGTATATTTAAACCCATTCCCATAAGGGCAATTCACAAATTCACTTGCGTCTTTCAACCAAGTCTCAGAGTTTTGGTTTGTATCTGAAAGCCTCACCCAAAACCCATCCATCAATTTCAGCGGTTGCATCCACAAGCCACCCATTTCTCCTTTGACATGAGAACCGAGGTCAGGGAAATTTCCATCTTGTGTTCCGACAATGTAGGTTCTGTCGCCTGCGGTGAGGTACGGCTTGTTCTTGTTTTGTCCATTATTGGAAATGCCGCTCATGACCTGGTTGACATAGTCACCAGCTTGCTGCGCTGCCGAATGTTGCACATGCGTCAGCAGCGGGAGTAATGCGGTTAGGAATTTGTACATCGGTTTCATGTTGTTCACAATGACTAAAGATACGCTCCTCTTGTTGTCTACGCTGAGTCGGTTCTCATTTCGAAGAGGGGCCTGGGAAGCAGCGCGGAAATTGTCTGATGCTTGTGAGCCCACACATGTTGAATAGGATTACCGAACGCACAAGTGAGTGACACAACCGGCGCCGAGAAGAATTATCGAAGCTGGTCACATGAGAATATCGACAAGGAATAACGAATAATGAATGTCGAAGCATTTGTGTGATTCATCATTCCACCTTTCTTTTTCCTTGTTCGATATTCCCACACCAACTACGCAAAAAATTATTCTCTGCATAAGAGAACCACTTGGTGGATTCACAAAAAAACCCGGATTAATTAATCCAGGCTTTTTAAATTTTCAAATAAAGATTAGTGATGCAGAGTGTCTTTCTTCTTAATGTTATCACCAATAATGTAACCAGCGCCAGTACCGACTGCTGCACCTAATACAGCGCCACGTGCGCGATGATTTTTATCAGCAACGGCACCGACAACAGCGCCTGTACCTGCACCAATCACCGCTCCCTTAGCTCCGTTGCTCCAACCTTTTTTCTTAACAGGTTTTGAAGCGCTCTCAGATGCTTGCGATGGTTGATCCTTCGATTCTTCATTCTTCATTGCATCATGTTTGGAAGAAACTTGCACGGCTTCCCCAGCATTGTCTGTAGCAGCTGATTCTACTTTTGCCTTATCATTTGTACAAGCTGCAAGCACAAATAGAATCACAGGGATTAAGATAGTTCGTTTCATAAGGATTTTTTTATTATCGGTCTTAGTCAATTACTATACCAAGTGCCAGTTTCAGGATTAGAACAAGAATATTCAGGAAAAAGAAATCTTGATGGTCGTGAATCCCCTGTTGGTTTTACTATTGCCGGAACAAGACACGAAATAGACTGGTAGCCGAGACACCTAAGCCTGACGCCTTCCGGCTGTTGATGTGCTGCTCGGATTGTGTCTCCTCATGATTGAGCACCAACAACAGCGCAGCTACCTTACTCCAGTTTCGTTAGCTTCATGCGCAGGCTGCGCTTTCCCGTTACCGTTGCGGTCGGAATCAACCAAATGGTGCCGGACCCTTTGAGCTTGAATTCGGGCAAGGTTTGTCTGTTCATATCCTTATTGGACATGGGAAAGTGAATGTTTGAAAAAGTGAAAAACGTGAACCATCAAACGTGAAACGTTGTGTATAAAAGATGCAATTGCTCACAGCTCGGGTCTCGTAGCTCACAGCCGCAGTCTCACTCCAAATTTATCTCTACCCTCATAGCCTTCATACCCTTGACTCCTTGCAACTCTTCGAGCTCGAGAAATTCCACCCCCAGTTTGAGAATGTTTTTGTTTTTCAGAAATTCAATGTACTCCTGGTATTCGGTAACTTCTTTTTGATTCGAGTAAACCATGGCTATCTTTCCTGGCTGAGTCAATCTTTCACCCGTATCTTTCACGCGAACCTTGTCCAGCCGTTTTTTTATGATCTCGTAGCGAATGTTATAGGATCCTTCCACATCAAATTTTCTTTCATCTCGTCTAAAGCTGATAGCGATACATTGGCTATGGATCAGGATGAGCTGCGTGGTTTGCAGCGGAACCTTTAGTGTTGGTAATAATTGGTGCGTCACTTTAGCCGCCTCAGCCAATGATTTCAATTGCCATAACCGGATATTTTTTAAATACAGCAAGTTGAAGGGATGCAGCGGGGATATCGACTGGCCGATATAAATATTATATTCAATGCCGTCGGTTCTATACTTCTCAAAATAGTGTGGATACGATTTTTGTATCACCTCCTCTTCTTTTTCGAGATAATTCAAAACCGCCTCATTTATCTGTGCCACACTTTCCTCGTATTCGAGGCGATGCTGATGAACGCGGCTTTTTGCGTCACTTACTACGCGGAAATAATGATCAATGATGCCACTAGCCTGTTTATCATTTTTTTGAAGGTGATCAAAAACAGGTTCGACTTCCTGTTGCAGGAATTCATTGATTCGCACTTCATCCTCAGCGGTCATATTGCTTTGTATTCCATCCCTGATACTCTGGTTTTTAAATTTCAAACCTTCGAGTATAGGCAGGGGGATCAGGGAATAAAGTTTTTCTAATACTTCATCAACTAATACAAGATGCTCTTTTAGGTCTTTCTGGATGGCGTGACTTCTCTCTAGTGACGAATTTCGAATATCAATCGCGCCATACAAAGGATAGACACCTTCAAAAATCACGCTGCGCGTTGCATCACTAGCCTTGTTGCGCAGATAATTCCAGGCGACTTCGGCGAATTTCCACTCAACCGGCTGTTGCAGGGCCGTAAATTTTTCCTTAATCACTTTTTCAATTTTGCTTTCGAAACTGTCCCTGCATTTCAGCAAGGCAAGCGACAACAGTGGAATGGCTGGCTCAAGCCTTGCAACAGTGTCCTGAGATAGTTGATTCTGAACTGGCGATGAGATTTCCAGCATGCCGATCAACCCGTCGCTATTGCGCATTGGATAAATGACATAGCTTCTTGTGCCCTCATTGTATAAAGCGCGCAGAAAAGGCGCGAATCCCAGCATTTGTTCGTCAAGATTGCTGATCGGAGTGGGGATGCCATATTCGCCGAGAAATCCCATAAACATTTTGAAATACTCCATGCCTTCAGGACCACCCCCTATCCATTGCCGGGCCGCAAGACTATAACTCGCATTTTCTTCATCAAATACAAATTGATCATTAATCTTCACAAAAGGGGAAAGCCCAACCTGGATGTCCCTAAGGCCAAGTAATGCTTTTATCGATTTCTTCAATTCATCAATTACGTTCGTGTCACATTCATCTTCACGTAACAGAATCTTCTTAATCACCTCGACGGACTCGGTTGTGGTCACGTCCTCTGCAATCCACACAGCAAAGCCCTCCGCCTCAAACAACTCAAGTGGCATTGTTTTCAATTGCTTGTCAAGATCAAGAATCCGAAAAGTGTTCATGCATACCGCGCAATCCGTAAGCGGAGGCAATTGACCCTTCAGCTTGAGATCAATAAAACGAGTATCATATCTGATTTTGTAATAGCGGAGCATGCCTGTATCGGGATCTGTTATCGGGTATAAAAGTTCCCGATGCTCATTTAGTTTTAGACCGTAAAATTTTTGAAGCACGTGGTCATAGATAGAGGCGCATTGGATCGCCTTTAGTTCGTCAATTGGAACACCATCTGGGAGGAGAAGATGCTTTTCATCGCGGTCAAAAAAGATTTTGCTAAAGTGATCCGAGTAATAAAACACGCTGAACCGGTAAGGAGAGGCAAGTGCGAAAATATGGCGGTGATCGCTGGCCACGACCGGGAATAGAGAGGTGGTGAGTAATTCCATAAGATCAGCATGTTGCTGAATTACTTCCACATCTTCAATGTGAAGAAGCTCCGGTTCATTCTCAAATCTTTTGATCAGGTAGGTATATAATTTTTCCCTTGTGTCCGAGACCTCTGGTCTTTTTTCCTTTAAATAATTGATAAAGGGCTGAAAGGATATCCTGCTTGCAACCCACGGAAGCATTTCCGTGATCGTTGGCTCAGCAGTTAGTACTTTCGATTTTCTTAGTGGCTTTAGAGCCGGAGTGATTTCATCCAGCATACGTTTGGTTTTTTGGTCAACAATAGCAGGTAAACCGTTCTTTATAAAGTTAATGATAAAAGTGCAGGGTAAAGCAATGGGTTGTACCTTTTTGACAATTCCGCCTCAAGGGTGGTACAAAATGATTTTTTTGTAGATAAATACGAATCCCGAAATTTTTGGGGTGAATTTCGGACTCGGAAGATAGAGGCCCCTATTTGGCCAATCTTTCACTTAGTACTGGCACGTTTTCTGACTTTCAAACATCAATAATAACTTATATGGAAAAGGCTCGCAAGAAATTAGGAGTTGCTTTGGTCGGATTGGGAACCTACAGTAGTGAGGAACTCGGGCCCGCACTGAAAGAAACGAAACACTGCTACTTAGCCGGCATTGTGAGTGGCAGCAAGGACAAAAAGGAACAATGGAAAAATGAATATGGTCTTTCGGATAAGAACATTTACGATTATAGCAACTTTGATTCCATCAAGAATAACGAGGATATCGACATAGTGTATGTCGTGCTTCCCAACTCGATGCACGCAGAATACGTCATTAGGACGGCAAAAGCAGGCAAACATGTGATTTGTGAAAAGCCGATGGCCGTGACCGTAGATGAATGCGACGAGATGATCAGGGCTTGCAGCGACGCCGGAGTGCTGTTATCCGTTGGGTACCGGTTGCATTTTGAGCCGTACAATATTGCGATGTCAAAGTTGGGCAAAGGCAAAAAATTCGGACAAGTAAAAAAGATTAATGCTGCGCATGGTCTACGCAACGCCCAAGGTTGGCGCCTTGACAAAAAAATGGCAGGAGGCGGCCCGCTGATGGATGTTGGAATTTATTGCGTCAACGCTGGGCGATACATCACGGGGTTGGAGCCACTAACAGTGCAGGCTCAGCAGGGACCGAAGAAAGACCGGGAGAAATTTAAAACAGTTGAAGAATCCATGACGTGGCAAATGGAATATCCAAATGGAACAATCGCGGAGTGCGCGTGCAGCTATTCTGAATATCAAAACCATTTACATGTGGACGCGGAAACAGGATGGTTTGAATTAGGACCGGCCTATTCTTACGAAGGCCTTAAAGGAAAGACGTCAAATGGAAAATTGGATCTGCCCGATATCAACCAGCAAGCAGCACAAATGGATGACTTTGCTTGTGCGATTCTTGACAAAAGGCCGACACCTGTGCCCGGCGAAATGGGAAGACAAGATGTAAAAATTCTCCATGCCATTTACAAGTCAATGCAAACGGGACAAAAGGTAAAGTTTTAACTATTTCAATTCGACATTTTCGATCATTACGTCCCAGTGCGCTAACAATAACTCAAACCGGTGTTGTTCATCTTTCGTTAACTTATCGACATCAGGATACAACTGTTGCTTATATGGCGTCGTGAGATTGGCATCAAACGCTAGCTCCGCGTTTTTGAAAACAATAGTCACTTTAAAATCCCAGCGTGTGTCTTCACCGCTATGCAATTTTGGTTTTTGAGCGATTACCCTAATGATGTCTCCTTTTTCTTGTGCTTTTTTTAATAAGGGGTAATGATTCTTTTTCCACAGGTCAATGAATTCGTCTGCGTAACCCCACTTCACTTTGTAATAATTCTCTATGGTGAATGGTTCATCCTTTTTTGTTTGACTGTGGGACTCAGTACAGACGATGATGAGAAATAAACTGAGAAAACAACAGCAAATAATGTTCTTGAAGACAGTAGGCATACAATGGTTTTTAGATAAAGTTAATTTCTTTGTTGCCAGCATCGGTAATTCTATTCATCGTCTGTTGTGTAACTCACTTCAACGCCTGCGGGCCGGGTATGCAGGTTCATTAAGCGCAATCATCCAGACCTTGACTCTTTATTAATTCCTTAATGTCTAAAAATAAGATTCACGATTTGTGGAGGCATAGTTGGCCAGCCACTAAGAAATTAGGATAATTAAGTCTTGCCAGGTTCCACGAATTGTATTTACCAAATGCCTGTTGCGTATTGTGCATTACACTGCCAGGGTATCGACCTTGATAATTCAAACAGTACTAACTTTAGCGACCTTAAAATTTAATATTTAATTTTTATGCTTGAATGGAAAGGAGTTTTTCCGGCACTGATAACGCCCTTCACCGCGAATGATGAGTTAGACCTGAACATGTTTGAACAGAATCTAAATGCCCAACTGGAGGCAGGCGTTCATGGCGTCATTATTGGCGGCTCGCTAGGAGAGGCAAGCACACTAACTACAAATGAAAAAGAAATCCTCGTAAAGCTTGCTTTGGAAAAAATCGCCGGCAAAATTCCCGTCGTCTTGAATGTTGCAGAAAGCGCGACGATGGATGCACTGGTCCAGGTGAAATTTGCTAAGCAATGGAACGTGCAGGGATTGATGTTGCTGCCACCCATGCGGTACAAAAGTGATGACAGGGAGACGGTGGAATATTTTAAAACGATCGCGAATTCCACCGATTTGCCAATCATGATATACAACAACCCGGTTGATTATAAAATTGAAGTGACAGCCAACATGTTTGAAGAAATGATCGAATGTGAAAATATCACAGCTGTAAAAGAGAGCACAAGGGAGGTGAGTAACGTAACAAGGATGAGGAATCGTTTTGGAAACAGGTACAAAATACTTTGTGGTGTTGATACAATCGCTATGGAGGAATTGTTGCTTGGCGCCGATGGTTGGGTGGCAGGATTAGTAAACGCTTTTCCGAGAGAAACCGTCGCAATTTATAATTTGGCAAAGTCGCGAAAGATTGATGAGGCAACAAAGATCTATCGCTGGTTCATGCCATTGCTGGAACTGGACATTCATCCAAAATTGGTGCAATACATTAAGCTCGCCGCGGCACAAACTGGATTGGGCACTGAACACGTGCGGCCTCCGAGGCTGCGTTTAGTCGGTGAGGAAAGAGAAAAGATATTAAAGATCATCAATGATGGTATTGCCGCGCACAGCTCGATACAAAATTACCTGGATGAACAGAAGAAAACTGCCTTGTATGCCTAGGTTTCTCTACTGTCTTCTTTTCTTTTTTGTTTCTCACATCAATTCAAGCGCGCAATGGAAGCATGGCAGACTCACAGTCACCGCGGACGGTCATTATCTGCAATATGAAGATGGGACTCCATTTTTTTGGTTGGGTGACACTGGGTGGGAACTGTTTCATCGCCTGACCAAGGAAGAGATTGCCCTGTATCTCGAGAATAGACATCAAAAGGGCTTCACTGTTATCCAGGCCGTAATTCTAGCCGAGTTTAACGGATTAAAGAGACCTAATCAGTATGGAGAGTCACCCTTGCTTGATCTTGACCCGACTAAGCCGAACGACAAATATTTTGAATTGGTGGATTATACGGTCAGTCTCGCAATGCAAAAAAACATGTTCCTGGGCTTGCTGCCGACCTGGGGTGATAAAGTAACTCTACTTTGGGGCGAAGGACCCGTGATATTCAATGAAGCCAACGCTTTTGTTTACGGAAAGTGGTTAGGTAAGCGGTATAAATCTTTTCCCAACATTATTTGGATATTAGGCGGTGATCGTCCGCCCTTTACCGATTCCGCCGACTATCGACCCGTGTGGCGGGCGATCGCAAAAGGAATCTCCGAAGGCTGCGACGGCAAAGCGATTTTCACTTATCATACATCGGGCGGGCACTCAACCTCAGAATACATTCACAATGAAGAGTGGCTTTCCATAAATACGATGCAAAGCGGACATGGCAGCGGTCACGACGTGCCAGTGTGGAAAATGATCCAACACGATCGTGAACTGAAGCCAACGAAGCCGACTTTGGACGCAGAGCCGAATTATGAAGATCATCCCGTGAACCCGTGGCCAAGATGGGACCCCGCCAATGGTTACTTCCGCGATTATGACGTTCGCAAACAAACGTACCGCTCAGTATTTGCGGGGGCATGTGGAGTTACTTATGGCCATCACGCTGTTTGGCAATTTTTGAGCTCCAGAGAGGATACAATTAACCACGCGGATCGCTATTGGACGAATGCGATTGACAGACCGGGAGCGTTCCAGGTTGGTTACTTGAGAAAGTTGATTGAATCCAGGTCGCCACTCAATCGCGTACCTGATCAGTCCATGGTAGTTGAAGGCCAAGGTGAGAAAGGCGAGTACATCACAGCCTTCCGGGATGGGGATAATAAATACGCCATGCTTTATTTGCCCGTGGGCAAGAAAATTGCAGTAAGTGCCTCCATAATAAGTGGAGAGAAAATCAAAACCTCATGGTTCAATCCAAGAACTGGAAAAACAGAACAGGTAAATTCATTAAAAAAGCAAACAATAATGAATTTTGTACCTCCAACCACCGGGCTGGAAAATGATTGGGTGCTGATTCTTGAAAAAATTGACGATAATTGACGCCAAGGGCGTTTAGTATTGATCGACTAAAAATTTAAAACTATGTATCAGGATGCTACATTACAGGAAATAAACGAAGCAGCAGAGAGGGCTTGGGCGGCTTTCCAGGTGTATCGCACTTTCTCATTGGAACAGCGCGCCGATTTTATGAGGAGTGTTGCACGGGAACTGGAAAGTATGGGAGACGAAGTTTTGCAGATCGCGCAGGAAGAAACACACTTGCCCGAGGCGAGATTGCGAAATGAGAGGACAAGAACGATTTTTCAATTAAATAATTATGCGGACGCTTGCGAAAGAGGAGATTGGTTGGAGGCGAGAATTGATACAGCCGTTCACGATCGCAACCCTCCAAAGCCTGACCTTCGAAAAATGCTCATACCGCTCGGCCCTGTTGCCGTTTTTGGTGCGGCTAATTTTCCGTTCGCCTATTCCACAGCTGGCGGTGACACCGCGTGCGCTTTAGCAGCCGGTTGTCCCGTTATTGTGAAAGCACATCCTGCTCATGCGCGAACAAGCGAAATGGTTGCTGCTGCCATTGCGAATGCGGCGGAAAAATGCAAAATGCCCGCCGGAGTTTTTGCGCATCTACATGGCGCCGGTAACGAAGTGGGCGATGCGTTGGTAAAACATCCTTTTGTAAAAGCCGTTGGATTTACTGGTTCGTTTTTGGGCGGCAAACAACTTTTCGATTGGGCCAATCACCGTAAAGAGCCCATTCCCGTCTTTGCTGAGATGAGTAGTGTGAATCCAGTTTTTTTATTTCCCGGGAAACTAAAGGAATCTTCAGCGGAGGTAGCAAAGTTGTATGCCGGTTCGGTTACACTCGGGGTAGGGCAATTTTGCACGAACCCCGGATTGATTATCGGCATCGATAACGAGGATCTGCAAACATTTATCCAGGTGCTAGGCGAAGAAATCAAACAAGTAGCGCCCGGTGAGATGCTGCACACAGGGATTTTTAAGAATTATGTCGAACGGAGGGCGAATGCATTGGCGCAGGAAGAGGTGGAAACGGTGGCTGCTTCTAATGTAGAGCCGTTGTTTAATCAGGCTACACCAACATTGGCTTCTGCCACAGCAAAGGCGTTTACTAATAATCCTATTCTGCACCAGGAAGTGTTCGGTCCATATTCAATGGTAATTCGCTGCAAAGACATGGGCGAGATGCTTGACGTGGCAAAGCACATGGAGGGGCAATTGACGGCCACGCTTATGGCAACCGACGAGGACGTTAGACAGAATGAGGAATTTGTTGAATCGGTAAAAAACTTTTGTGGCAGACTGATATTGAATGGCGTTCCTACCGGTGTGGAAGTTTGTTTGAGTATGCACCACGGCGGGCCATTCCCCGCGACAACCGATTCGCGATTTACATCAGTTGGCGCTGATGGTATAAAGCGTTTTGCAAGGCCGATCTGTTATCAGAATTGGCCAGACAAATTGTTGCCTGACGAGTTGAGGAATAAGAATCCGTTGAAGATTTGGAGGACGGTGAATGACAAATTGCAGAAAGATTAGAGGTGCACCCATCTCCTCAAAATAACAAGGACCACTGGTCTTCAGACAGATTCTCCTTTCGAGAATTTGAGTGACTCTACACTCGCCACGAAAGGATGGTTCTCAGCAGCCGTACTCATCCCTTATGTTTTCAGGAAATTTTAGTCTCAATTTAAAATGACACCGACAACTGTCGGTCTTCTTTGTAGTGCATATACACAAACCATGCAGTAACAACTGTAGCAGTGATAAAGTAAGCGATCAACACGTAATTAATCCATGAAAGGTAATGCGAAGCTCCGAACCAATCGCCGTAATAGAAAATTATGGCGAGAGCATACATGTTTTTTAAGACCTCCCAGAAAATAGCGTACGGATTTCGATCCATTAATTCAGTGTATGCATAGACGGTGAGGAAAACAAATGCGCCATACATGTAAATAAAACCTCCATGCATCTCGTTAATGGGGGCAATATTTCCAAACAGATACGCGATAAACAGCAGAGTCAAACTGATTTGTATCCAGCTCCAAACTTGCAGCGGGAACGACGCCTTGGGCGCATATTTATCAAAATGATAAACGTTTTCGATTTTGTACACAGGATATTTCTCAATGACGTCCGCAGGACGATATCCGGTGGGTTTGAACCAAAGAGTAAATTTCTCTTTCCAACTCTTCGTGTGCCATGCATCTTTCATCAGCAGCCATAAATGTTGAAAATTTATTTTGATGGGGTTCCATGTTTGCGCAGGTCGAGTGATACCATATACGGGCGCAACGTCAGGCAGCTCTTCCTGGTATGTGCCGAACAGTTTATCCCAGAAAATAAAAATCTGTGATAGATTTTTGTCGAGGTATTCTTTATTTATGGCGTGATGCACCCTGTGATGTGATGGGGTAACAATGATCTTCTCAAGGAAGCCCATTTTGTTTATGTGCCTTGTGTGATACCAGAACTGGGCGAACAATTGCAGAGGCGCAACCGTTGCAATGACTTTTGCGGGAACACCAAGTAATGCAGCAGGGAGCAACAGAAATGCAAATACTTTTATCAATTCGGAAATACTTTGCCGAAGCGCACAGGCGAGATTAAACTCTTCACTGCTGTGATGAATCACATGCAAATTCCAGAAAACATTGATGTGATGACTCCAACGATGGACCCAGTATCCCGCAAAGTCGATAGCTACGAACGCTATGACATACGTCCAGAAGGTGGATTGAATATGTACGATTGCTACGCGGTGCACCAGCCAGCTATAAGTAATGATCGAGATGCCTAGCCCAAGAACATCTTTTGTAACGTTGGTAATGCCGCTGCTTAAACTACTCACCATGTCCATGTTTCGGACAGTGTCTCTGCCCTTGTACCATCCCCACCATTTTTCGAACAACACGAGAGACAGAAAGGCTGGCATCGCAATGAGGAGTATCTTTCCGTAAGTTTCCATTAAAATTGTCGGGCAAAATTAGAAACAAAATATGAAACCGTGGCCGTGGATCCTGTTAATTAGTTATCTCGTAGGTTTTTGTTTATCTGCAAAAGCCCAGGTGACAACAGGGGGCCAAAGGCTTGCCGCTTTTTCAAGGCAAAAATCCATGATTTCGCAGTCCCCCTACAAAAACTTAAGATGGCGACTGATCGGTCCTGATAACCGAAGTGGACGCTGTACCGACGTGGCCGGCGTAACCGGAAATCCAAATATCATGTATGCGGCCTTTGCTACAGGTGGCCTGTGGAAAACCGAAGATGGAGGAGCGAGTTGGAAACCGTTATTCGATCAACAGGCTACTTTATCAATGGGAAACATTGCACTGGCTCCCTCGAACCCGGATATTGTTTTCGTAGGAACCGGTGAGGCGAATATTTTTCGGGCATCGTTGCCAGGAATGGGCGTTTACAAATCTTTAGATGGAGGGAAATCTTTTCGGCACGCGGGACTGGAGAACACCGGAACCATTGCAAGAATTGTTGTGCATCCAAAGGATCCAAATATTGTGTATGTCGCCGCGAGCGGAAATGAATGGAGCTACAACAAAGACCGCGGAGTTTATTTCAGCAATGACGGCGGCAAGACGTGGAAGAACATTTTGTTTGTGAATGAAAAAACCGGTTGTATTGATTTAATCATGGATCCATCCGACCCGAATACACTTTACGCGAGCATGTGGAATCGTATTCGTCGACGCTGGAGTGATCCTTTGCCCGAAGACGGAGACTATATTTACAAAACCATCGATGCGGGAAAAACCTGGAAGATTATGAACAACGGTTTGCCAGACACGAAATACACCGGTCGCATTGGAATCGCCATTTCACATTCCAATTCAAGCGTTATTTACGCCTTTGTAGATGATCATGAAAAAAAGCGTGAACCCAAGCCGGGCGAAACTGATTCATATGAGAGGCAGGTACAAAAGGTTGTTATTGGCGGTGTGATCTATCGAAGTGCTGATAAGGGCGAAACCTGGCAGAAAATGGGCGAGGTGAATGATTTCCTTCGTCCGTTCTCCGGGACGTACGGTTGGGTATTTGGACAGATCCGCGTCCATCCAAAAGACGAAAACAAGGTGTACGCCCTCGGAGTGCAAAAAGCGATTTCAGAAGACGGCGGTAAAACATGGAAACGATGGACCCCCACCGACACGACAGGTGACTGGACGCACGGCGACAATCACGCGTTATGGTTCGACGAAGAAAATCCTGACAGGATCATTGTCGGTAATGATGGAGGAGTGACCTTAACAAATAACGGGGGCATCAAGTGGAAAAACTTTTTCGACAAAATCCCAACGACGCAATTTTATACAGTGACCTATGATATGGAAAACCCATTTAACGTTTTTGGAGCGGTGCAAGATGAGGGCACTATGACGGGAAACGTATTAAATACACCAGGTCGCAGAGATTCAACAATTCGCAATTGGCGAATGGCGCCAGGTGGCGAAGGCACGCAGGTGCAGGTTGATCCCGAAAACTCCAACATTGTTTTTTCCAGCAGCTATTATGGTAGGTTAATGAAAAGTGACATGAGAAAGCCAGACAGCCTGTGGAGCGATCGAATAAAAATGTTTGCAGTTGGGGCAATTGATTCCTTGCGCGGCGAATGGCTGGCTGGAACGCTGATTTCAAAGTTTGACCACAATAAAATCTATCACGGATTACAGCATCTATACAGATCAGATGACGGCGGACAAAACTGGACAATGATCAGTCCTGATCTTTCTTACAATGATAAAACCAAGATGGGAATCTATCCATATCTAATCTATCACCAGGCGATCACTTCCATAGCCGAGGGCGACAAACCTGGAGTTGTGTATGCAGGCACTGATGACGGATATGTGTGGTTAACAATGAATGATGGAGGTAATTGGAAACAAATTACACATGGCTTACCATTCAACAAGCACGTCGCGAAGATTACCACGTCAAAGTTTAATCCGGGAAGAGTGTTTGTGGCGTTAAATGACCGTCGACAAGACAATGCCACAGCTTACATTTACCAGTCGGATAATTATGGAAAGAATTGGAGGCCCATTTCGTCAAATCTTCCTTTGTCGCCGGTGAATGTGCTGATCGAAGATCCAGATAGAGCAAATGTTTTGTATTGCGGGACAGACATGGGTGTTTACATGACTAAAGACGCCGGGAAGAACTGGATAAGTTTGAATACAAATCTGCCTGTTGCCGCAGCGGTTGATGATATGTTTATCCATCCGAGAGATAAAAAATTAGTAATTGGTACTTATGGAAGAGGAGTTTGGGTACTGGATATGTTGCCAAAGTAGATGACATGAACCACGTTTTCACCTGTATCGATGCTCACACTTGTGGGAATCCTGTACGCCTGGTGACAGACGGCGGGCCGGCTCTTCGCGGAAGAAACATGAGCGCGAAGCGACAACATTTTTTGAGAGAATTCGATTGGATGAGAACTGGACTCATGTTTGAACCTCGCGGCCACGATATGATGAGCGGAAGTATTTTGTATGAGCCGCATGATCCTAAAAATGACATAGCAGTTTTATTCATCGAAACCAGCGGTTGTCTGCCGATGTGCGGACACGGCACGATTGGAACGATAACCATCGGGATCGAGGAAGGATTGATAAAACCCAAAACCCCAGGCGTTGTTCGAATGGAAGTGGCGGCAGGCTTGGTTATTGCCAACTACACAGAAGAAAATGGAAAAATAAAAGCTGTGAGGTTTACTAATGTTCCATCCTTTCTTCATGCGTCCGAATTGACTGCGGATTGCCCTGATTTGGGTGAGCTTATTTTTGATGTAGCATATGGTGGAAATTTCTATGCCATTATAGATGTGCAGAAAAATTTTAAAGGGATCGAACATTACTCGGCGGATAAATTGATCACCTGGGCAAGAGAACTCAGAAAAAATATTAACATCAAATACGAGTTTATACACCCGCAAGATCCTACGATAAATTATTGCACGCATATTTTATGGACAGGGAGTGTAATCGACAAAAATTCGACCGCAAGAAATGCCGTGTTCTATGGGGACAAAGCGATAGACCGCTCGCCATGCGGTACAGGTACCTCGGCAAGAATGGCTCAGTGGTATGAAAAGGGAAAGCTGAAATTGGGCGAAGAATTTATTCACGAAAGCATAATCGGAAGTAAATTTATTGGGAGAATTGAGGAAGAAGTGTTTGTCAAAGGCAAACCCGCAATTCGCCCGTCCATCGAAGGTTGGGCAAAGATCTATGGGCACAATGTTATTTCAATTGACAAGGATGATGATCCGTATGCGTATGGGTTCCAGGTGGTGTAGAGACAGGGCATGCCCTGTCTCTATCCGATTATAACATTGGCTTCATTGACGACATCAGAATTGCCCAATAGAATTGTTGCCGTACAGGAGTGCGACGCAACAAAAGCTTAATAGAATTACAAATGCTGGTAAAATGAGAAAAAAAATCTTTCTAATCATTGCAATCGTCGGAACCACGAAGGTGTTTTCCCAAACACCCTTGGAGAAATTTGAGTTTGTAAATTTTTCGCAGGTAAACATCACGGACGATTTCTGGAAGCCGAAGATCGACAAGGTGGCGACAGTAACCTTGAAAGCGTGCATCTATCAAACCGAAATAAAGACGCCACGCATTCGAAATTTTGAAAAAGTGGCGAGAAATAAGGGAGAGAAATTTGAAGGTATTTACTACGATGACAGTGACGTTTACAAGGCGCTCGAGGCAATGGCATATGCCTTAAAAACGCATCCAGACAAAGATCTCGAGGCAAAGGCAGATGAATGGATCGATAAAGTTGCTGCTGCGCAACTACCTGATGGTTACCTTGACACGTACTTCACCTTGCGCGATCTCAATCAACGCTGGACAAATATTGAAGCGCATGAGGATTACAACGCAGGTCATTTGATTGAAGCAGCAGTGGCTTACTACAATGTCACAGGTAAAAGAAAATTATTGGACGTCGCCATTCGCCTGGCCAACCATATTGATTCAACATTTCGCCTCGGAAATAAAAAATGGTTTAGCGGTCATGAAGAAATTGAACTGGCGCTGGTGAAATTGTACCGGGTGACAAATGACGATCGCTACCTAAAGTTGGCAGATTGGTATTTGCAGCAACGCGGGAAAGGCGGAATTTATACTTACGGTAAAACATGGGTTGTGCCGGGGTACTGGCAGGACCTCAAACCAGTGAAAGATCAGACAGAAATTACCGGTCACGCTGTGCGGGCCATGTATTTGTACACAGGCGCGGCGGATGTAGCAGCAATGACCGGGGATCGGGGATATATGAACGCAATGCAGAAAGTTTGGGAAGACGTGGTCTATCGCAACATGTATGTTACGGGTGGTATCGGTTCTGCGGGTGACAACGAGGGCTTTACTAAAGATTATGACTTGCCAAATGAGGATGCCTACTGCGAGACCTGTGCCAGTGTGGGTATGGTGCTTTGGAATCAACGCATGTGCCAGTTGACTGGTGACGGCAAGTACGTTGATGTGCTGGAAAGAAGTTTGTACAACGGCGCTCTTGATGGATTAAGCCTGAGTGGTGATCATTTCTTTTACGACAACGTGCTTGCATCAAATGGACAACATCAGCGAAGAGAATGGTTTGGAACTGCATGTTGCCCCGCAAACATCGCACGACTCGTCACGTCCGTTGGCAATTACATTTATGGAAAAAGCAGCGATGGGATTTGGGTGAATTTATTTGTGGCCAGCAATACAAATATCAAACTTGGCAACAAAAGTGTCGGCGTAAAAATGGAAACGAATTATCCCTGGGATGGCAAAGTCAGAATAAATGTAGATCCTCAAGGCGGCACATTAAAATTTAAGTTGCTTGTGCGTGTGCCCGGATGGTGCTATAGCAAGGTTGTTCCAGGAGATTTGTACACTTCGAGTGGCAATGAGGCTGTGCAAGAGTCATTCAGGCCAGTCGTCGCTGGCAAACCTGTTACTTACAAAATCGAAAATGGATATGCTGTTATTGAACGCAGTTGGAAGAAAGGCGATGCGGTCGAGTTTGCTATCCCGATGGACGTAGAAAAGCTGAATGCAAAGAGCAATGTGAAAATGGACAATGACAGAATCGCTTTACAGCGCGGTCCATTCATTTATTGCCTGGAGGGTGCCGACAACAAAGATGGCGTATGGAACCTCATTCTTCCTCCGGACGCCAGATTTGCTACCACCAATTACAAAGTTTTAGATGAATCAGTAATCGCTATCCAAACCGAGTTGCCAGCAGCTTTCGCCAATAGGAATGGAGATGGAGTTGAAATTGCAAAACGCAAAGTTACCGCGATTCCCTATTATTGCTGGGCCAACCGCGGTCGGAATGACATGCAGGTTTGGCTGCCGACGAAGATCAAGGAGATAAAAATCAATTATGCTTCGAAATATGAGGATGGAGGAAATTATTGATCGTTGTTCTTGAAAATTTATAAAACCATGTCATCGAGAAGAAAATTTTTGCAAAATGCCTCTGCACTTGCTGCAGGTGGAGTGGTGTTATCTTCATTTGATAACAAGACGTTCACCATTTTTAAGCCTGGCGTTTCGCCGTCAGACCAACTGAAGATTGGGGCAATCGGTATCAACGGTATGGGGTTTGCCGATTTGAGTGCTATGCTCAAACACGACGGCGTAAATCTTGTTGCTCTTTGTGATGTTGACAAGAGCGTATTGGACAAGCGAACAAGCGATTTGTCAAAGATGGGCGTTGGTACGTCGAAGGTGAAAACGTTTAGTGATTATAGGAAGTTGTTGGAACTAAAAGACGTGGATGCGGTGATCATCGGCACTCCAGATCATTGGCATTGTAAGATCATGGTTGATGCTTGCGCTGCCGGTAAAGATGTATACTGCGAAAAGCCCGTTGGTAATTCCATTGTGGAATCTGCGGCTATGGCGGCGGCACAAAAAAAATACAATCGTGTAGTGCAGGTTGGTCAATGGCAACACAGCAACAAACATTACCAGGACGCAGTGGACTTTGTTCATGCAGGGAAACTAGGCAACGTGCGCCTTGTGAAAGCGTGGGCTTACCAGGGTTGGATGAAACCCGTTCCGGTTCAGCCAGATGGTAATCCGCCGCCGGGTGTTGACTATGACATGTGGCTCGGCCCAGCGAAAAAACGTCCTTTCAACCCGAATCGGTTCCATTTTAATTTCAGATGGTACTGGGATTATGCGGGGGGCTTGATGACTGACTGGGGAGTGCACATGATAGATTATGCACTACTGGGTTCAAAAGCTTCTGTACCAAAAAGCATTGTGGCAAGTGGAGGAAAGTTTGCTTATCCCAATGATGCGGAAGAAACTCCTGATACGCTGACGGCAGTCTTTGAGTTTGAGGGGTTCAACATGCTTTGGGAGCATGCTACAGGAATAAATGATGGACCTTATCAACGCGATCATGGCGTTGCATTTATTGGAAACAATGGAACGCTTGTTGTTGATCGCGGAGGGTGGGAAGTGTTCCCGGAAAAAATAAATGGAGAGAACAAGATGGAGGCGGTGGCACGACAACCGAGAACAGACGATGGAGTAGCGTTGCACACAAAGAACTTTGTAGAGACGGTACGTTCAAGAAAAATCGAAGACCTACGGTGCCCCGTACAATTGGCAGCGCACGTAGCAACAGTCTGCCAGATGGGAAATGTAGCTTTTAGAATGGGAAAGAAGATTTACTGGAATGCGGCTTCAAACAAGTTCACGGACGAAGAGGCGAACAAATATCTGGTAGCGGAATATCATAATGGGTATACGCTGCCGAAAGTGTGATGAATGTAACGAGCTGGGGAAATACTATTGGGCTTTGGTTGCGTCGCACTCTTGTACTGCTGGCTCGCCATGCGGCGCCTTCTCGGGGCTTAACTAAACAATCAAGCATCAAATAACCACAAACGTGAAAAAGAATCTGCTTTTTATCATCTTATTCTTCTCGCTGTTCATCAATGCTCAGTCACACACCTGGTCTGCGGAGAAAGCCAATGCATGGTATAAAAAGCAAGGTTGGTTGGTGGGTTGTAATTTTCTGCCAAGCTCTGCCATCAATCAACTTGAAATGTGGGAGAGTGAAAGTTTCGACACGGCTACGATCAATCGGGAATTGGGTTGGGCCGAGGGAATCGGATTCAACACACTCCGCGTCTTTCTTCATAACCTCGTTTGGGAGAATGATGCAGATGCGTTTAAAAAAAGAATAAACACTTTTCTAAGCATTGCATCAAGTCATCACATTAAACCGTTGTTTGTATTTTTTGACGATTGCTGGAACCCTGAGCCGAAGTTTGGCAAGCAACCGAACCCAAAGCCGGGTGTACATAATTCAGGATGGATGAGAAGTCCGAATATGTCAATACACAATGACCCTGCAAAGTGGACCATTCTTGAAAAATATGTAAAGGACATTTTGTCGACTTTCAAAAACGACGATCGAATTCTTCTTTGGGATCTGTACAACGAACCAGGTAACAGCGACTACAATGCGTCCTCCATGCCGTTGCTGAAAGATATATTTCAGTGGGCATGGGATATTCGCCCATCTCAACCACTAACAGCTGGCGTCTGGTACGGCAACAAGGATTTCAACGAATTCCAGTTAAACAATTCGGACGTTATTACATTTCATAATTACAATGGCGCCGATGATCTCGAGAAACAAATTAAAGAACTTCAGAAATATGGCAGACCGGTTATTTGCACGGAATATATGGCGCGAACGCACGGCAGCACATTTGAAAAGAATTTACCCATCCTCAAGCAATATAATGTCGGCGCTATCAATTGGGGCTTTGTCAGCGGCAAGAGCAATACAATTTTTCCCTGGGGAAGCAAGGAAGGTAGCCCTGAGCCAACGACCTGGTTTCACGACATTTTCCGAAAAGACGGAACCCCATTTGACCAAAACGAGGTGGTTTTGATAAAAAAGCTGACTGGGAGAAATAACTAAATCGGGAGTTGATCAGCATCATCTACGAAATCCGCGACATCCGCTTAAATCTGCAAAATCCGCGGTAAATTTGCGCCCTGAATTATGAAAGTAGTAATCATAGGGGGCGGCGTGATTGGATTATGCTGCGCTTATTACCTTAACAAACAGGGTCATAAGGTAGTCGTGATTGATCGCAACGACATCACTGATGGATGTTCATTTGGAAACATGGGCTATATCTCGCCCAGCCATTTCATCCCGTTGGCTTCTCCCGGAATCATAAGACAAGGAATAAAATGGATGCTCAGCTCTTCTTCGCCGTTCTATATTCAGCCGCGCTTTAATTTAGATCTCATCCGTTGGGGACTGACATTTCGAAAAAATGCAAACGAGAAAAAAGTTCATGAAAATATTCCGCATCTAAACGACTTGTTGCAGCTCAGCAGGAAATTGATGAATGATCTGAAGACGGAATTTCATGATTCGTTTGATATGATCGAGAAAGGGTGCTGGGCTCTTTATAAGAATCCAAAGACAGCGGAACACGAAAAGCATTTGGCCGAACAAGCAGCGAACCTGGGTTTGAATACGCAGATCTGTACCGCGCAACAAGTACAAAGTTATGAACCCGAAGTTGAAGTAGATGTAGCCGGCGGCGTGCTGTGGCTTGACGATTGCCACCTGAACTCGTCAAAATTTATGAAGTCGCTTCACACCTTTCTTAAAGAACGGGGTGTTGAGTTTTTGTTGAATACCGAAGTGACCAACTTTGAGCGAAAAAACGGAAACATCAAGTCAGTAATTACTGACAATGCAAAGGCGGATGCAGACGAAATTATTATTGCCAACGGATCGTGGATGCCTGATGTCGCCAAACTCGTCGGTATTCATCTCTTAATGCAACCGGGCAAGGGGTACAGTGTGGTATACGAGAACATGGAAAAAAACCTGCACCGCCCAGCAATTTTGGTGGAAGATCGTACGGCAATGACTCCAATCGATCGTTGGCTGAGAATTGGCGGAACAATGGAATTGAGCGGGCACAGTGACAATATTTTGCCGAAAAGGGTGACCGCAATATATAGCGCCGTTAAGAAGTATTTTCCATCGTTAAACATTTCAGAACCTCAATCCGAAAAAACGTGGTACGGTTACAGACCCGTGACGCCGGATGGATTGCCTTATATCGGGAGACATCACAAATATTCGAACCTGCTTTTTGCGGGTGGCCACGCGATGCTGGGGTTGTCTGCTGCAGCCGGAACCGGTAAATTAATTGAGGAGATCATTGACAATAAAAAAACAAGCATTGATCTTTCGGCATTTAGGGTAGAAAGATTCTCATAGACCTTCAAAAAACATGATGTTCATCCCCTGCGGGGACGGCTCAATTCAATTAGTTCCTAACTTTATTCAAAACTCCCTTCCATGAAATCAATTTTTTTTGCTGCAGCTCTGTTTGCTGTTTGTAAAACTGCTTTTGCGCAACATTCGGTAACCAAACTTTGGGAAACTGATACCACATTAAAAGTGCCTGAGTCGGTTTTGTTTGATAGCGAAAACAAAGTGTTGTATGCTTCCAACATCGATGGCAAGGATCCATGGGGTAAGGATGGAAAAGGATCGATCGCTAAGATTGGGTTGGATGGAAAAATCATTTCTGTCGACTGGGTGCCGGGGCTCGATGCTCCCAAGGGCTTAGGAATGTACAAGGGTAAAATTTATGCAGCCGATATCGACAACATCGTGGTGATCGACATAAACAAAGGAGCCATCGTAACAAGGATTCCCATAGAAGGCGCCCAGGGCTTAAATGATATTTCTGTAGGAAGTGATGGTGTGGTTTGGGTCTCCGATTCCAAGACAAACAAGATTTACAGGGTAGAGAACGGTAAGGCTTCTATGTACCTCGAAAACCTGAAGGGCGCGAATGGAGTATTGATGAGGGGAAGAGATTTTTTTCTTGTCGATGCGGGTGGCGCATATAAGGCTAATGCCGACAAAACACTTACGAAGATCGCGGATGGAATGGAAGGAGGAACCGATGGTATTGAAAATGTGAGCGGCGATGATCTTCTGATATCCTGTTGGCAGGGAGCATTATGGTATGTTCATGCTGATGGAACTAAGGAGCTTTTGTTTGACGGCAAATCACAGAAAATAAACACGGCTGATATTGGATTTGATCCCAAAACAAAGATTGTTTACGTTCCTACTTTCTGGAGAAATTCTGTTATCGCTTTCCAGGTAAAGTAACGTTAATTTTGAACAAGGATTTTCGTACAAACTCAACCCTTTCTATTTTTACTTTGTATGGATTGTATTGCTACACGAATACCTTACCGCCAGACTAACTATTTTTCCAAAATCATACTGGATTATCTCGACCATGCTGAAACGTTAAAATCTTTTTACTCACATGTGCCCTCGTTGCAGGGGATTCAAAAAGCGATTCACAACAAGCAGGCTTTTGCAAACAGACCTGTCCTCGTGCAAGAGTTAAAGAAACAATATGCCAATCGTGCAACCTCTCGAGTCTCCGAAAACATCCAGGCATTGTTATCAGAGAACACGTTTACTATAACCACTGCGCACCAGCCCAACATTTTTACCGGCCCGCTTTACTTTATTTATAAGATAGCGCATGCAATTAAGCTCGCCGAATATTGCAGGGCCTCGATGCCTCAATACAATTTTATCCCTGTGTACTATATGGGAAGCGAAGATGCTGACCTGGATGAGCTGGGCCACATTTACCTCGGTGGTCAAAAGATAGAGTGGAAAACAAAACAAACCGGTGCGGTAGGAAGAATGAAGGTGGACAAGGATTTTGTGAAATTGATCGGATTGGTTAGCGGCCAGCTAGCTGTTCTGCCGTTTGGGGATGAGATTACTTCTCTTGTTAAAAAATGTTACTCCGAGGGCACTTTGATCCAGGATGCAACTTTCAAATTTGTCGATGAGCTATTCGCGCAATATGGCTTGATCGTTTTAATCCCGGACAATCCGAATTTAAAAAAGTTGGGCGCTGCCATTTTCGAAGATGACCTGTTTAACGAAACTGCATCTGGCATTGTGGAGAAAACGGCCAGCAAGCTGCACGCGGCAGGGTACAAATTGCAGGCTAGTGCAAGGGATACCAACTTGTTTTACTTGAAGGATGGGATGAGGGAACGAATTGTTCGTGTCAGGAAGAAATTTATTACTCACGATTCACGGCTCACGTTTGAGGAAAAGGAAATTCTCGAGGAACTGAGTGAACACCCGGAGCGATTCAGCCCAAATGTTATACTCCGCGGCATTTACCAGGAGACGATCCTGCCAAACCTCGTTTATATTGGAGGAGGAGGGGAGATCGCTTATTGGTTGCAGCTAAAAGAACTTTTTGAAAATTACGAGGTGCCTTACCCCGTTTTGCTGCTCCGAAATTCTTTTCTGGTCGTTGAAAAAAAATGGAATGAAAAAATAAGCAAGCTTGGGTTTTCTATTGAAGATTTTTTCTTACCCGAACAAGAGTTAATGAATAGATTGGTGGCCAGGGAATCGAGAAACGAGATAAAACTCAACGGGAACTTCACCAGTGCTGAGAAGCTGTACGAATCGTTGAAGAAACAAGCTGTCGCGGTGGATTCCACGCTGGCACAACACGTGGACGCCCTAAAGAGTCAATCCATTTATCGGCTCCAGGAATTGGAAAAGAAAATGATGAGGGCTGAAAAAAGAAAGTTCAGTGACCAGCAACGACAGATCCATGCTATCAAAGAAAAGTTATTCCCAGGTAACGGCTTGCAGGAACGAATTGACAACGTGATGTATTACTATGCAAAGTGGGGAAAGGATTTTATTCAGAGAATTTATGAGCATTCATTGAGTGTGGAGGAGGAGTTTGTTGTTCTGAATGAAAGGTGAGGTGATAGTTGGATGGTTTGAATGTTCGATTGTTTATGTTATCCCCCAAACAGCGTCTTCAATTGCCAAGGCCAATCTCACCCGCGACAAACAATCCAGCAGTTCCTAAGAATCGAACGTATTTTCCCATCCTTCCTTCTTCAACTTTTCGACCTTTTCAATTACTTCGTTGGTCAATGAATTTTTATAATCGGAAACTTTCGTAGACACACCTTGATCGCTCGTGCCGATGATTTCTGCCGCCAGAATTCCCGCATTTTTTGCTGCGTTCAAAGCGACTGTTGCTACAGGCACCCCATTTGGCATTTGTAAAATCGACAGCACGGAGTCCCAGCCATCAATCGAGTTAGAAGATTTAATCGGAACACCGATAACGGGAAGTGAAGTAATAGAAGCGACCATACCCGGAAGGTGTGCCGCACCTCCTGCTCCTGCAATGATCACTTTCAATCCGCGGTCCTTTGCTTTCTGCGCATATTCGACCATGCGCATGGGTGTGCGGTGCGCAGATACAACTGTGACCTCGTGATCAATTTGAAATTGCTTGAGAATATCAGACGCGGCCTGCATTACGGTCAGGTCGCTATCGCTTCCCATGATGATTCCAACTATTGGGGCTTGTGCCATCAATTGTATTTAGAAATTAGCAAAGCGCACTTTAATCTACTGTTTCAAAAATACAGTTAATAATTCGCCAGAAACAAATAAACCTGCCAGTAGACAGAGAAGAACGGCCGGAGAAAATTTTTTCGGCCTTTTGGGTTTGAGCAAATGTGTTAATTAGAATTTTATCGCAGGTGGTTCTTCCATCACCTTGCGGCTTTCGGTACCGAGATCAAAGAACATTTCAGGATTGAATCCGTAGTTTCGAGCGACCATATTACCGGGAAATGTTTGAACGGCGTTGTTGTAGTCGGTTGTTACACCATTAAAAAGACGCCGGGCGGTGGCAAGTTTGCTTTCAATTTCAGTGAGTTCCTCCTGCAGTTTGACAAAATTTTCATTTGCCTTCAAATTAGGATAGGCCTCCATAGAAACTTTCAATCCCTGTAAGGCATGGGTGAGTTCTTGCTCGGTTTTTATTTTGTCATTAATCGTCGTAGCGCTGATAGCAGCGGCACGAGCTTCGGTTACACGGTACAACACATCTTTTTCGTGACCTGCGTAACCCTTCACGGTTTCTACCAGCTGCGGCACCAGGTCATGGCGATAGCGAAGTTGTACGTCAATATCAGCAAAAACATTTTGCCGGCGATTTCGTAGACGAACAAGATTGTTGTACAATGATGTCATCCAGATGATGGCCAGAACGATGAGTCCGATTACAATTAATAGTGGCATAGCAGTCCTTTGTTTGCGAAAATTGAAGAGAATGCGTAAGGCGCTTGGGCGAAGGCTTTAGCTCCCCCTCATTCCACCAGCCTTATGAGGCCGCGGTGTGAATGAACTGGTCGTATGAGGTTTCGGAATAAACTTTGAACCTTGAGAATTACTTTTCTGATTTTTGTTCCCCTTTTTTCCTTTTTTCTGATTGTTGTTTAGAAGTGACATGGATTCCTTTTTTATTGATCAAAGTTAAGAAAAGTGTACAATTGACTAAGCTATAATCCCGCGCCAGCAATCAGCGTTATTATACGGCTTCCTTTTCCAATAGTTTTTTCAAATTGTTAAAGATCATATTCCACAATTGAGCTGATTTTTCCTTCATTTCCTTTGATGCAAGGTTCTCTTCGGTGAGGGTTAGCTCCGTCTGTTCTCCCGCCGGCCTCAATCGATATGTAATGACGTGATAAAACTCCGGTTCATCAGGCTGGCCGGACATGTCACTCCAATAACTATGTCTTAATAATTTTTTATCTTCCATTTGCAAAACTTTGCCTTTGCCCTGGTATTTTTTCCCCTGCCAGTCTCCCCGGTAAATGATTGTGTTTCCCTCTTTCCAATCACCTATTGTTTCTACGCCCAAGAAATATTGTTTGATCATTTTGGGGTCGATTAATGCCTGCCAAACGGTCATTGCAGGCGCATGTATGGTGACATCTATTTTATTTGAGAATCTCGATGCCATAGATAGCGAGTTATATTTTTAAAAGAGCTCAAGTACCGTACCAGCGTATGATTCACCCGTGCTTCTAAGAGAAAGTTTTATAGATATTAAAATCAAAGCGAAAGGGAATTAACTTTAGAAGGCGTTTCAATTTCATATATGATGATGGAACAAACAATGCGATGGTTCGGACCAAATGATCCTGTTAGCTTGTGGGACATCCGCCAGGCGGGATGCGCCGGCGTAGTAACAGCACTGCATCACATCCCTGTTGGTGACGTGTGGCCGGTTGATGAGATTAAGAAAAGAAAATCGATGATTGAAACCGCAGGAATGACGTGGACAGTAATTGAAAGCCTGCCGGTGAGTGAAGACATAAAAAAACAATCGGGGAATTATCAGCAGCACATCGAGAATTATAAGCAAAGCTTACGCAATGTTGCGGAGTGCGGATTAAAGGTGGTTACGTACAATTTTATGCCCATCCTGGACTGGATGCGAACGGATGTTAACTACGAGATGCCAGATAAAAGTAAGGCCTTGCGATTCGAAAAATCAGCCTTCATTGCTTTTGATCTTTTTTTGCTCAAGCGACCCAATGCGGAAAAGGACTATACACACGAGGAAATTGAAAATGCCAGGAAACGATTAGATGTAATGAGCGAGCAAGAAAAGGAAACGCTTTATCGAAATGCACTCCTGGGATTGCCCGGTAGTGAGGAGCGATTCACCGAGGAGCAAATCTTGCATGCACTTCAAACGTACAAGGATATTGGTGCAAACAAGCTAAAACAACACTTGTTTTATTTTTTACAAGCGGTCACACCTACCGCCGAAAACGTCGGGTTAAAAATGGCGATACATCCTGATGATCCTCCATTCCCGATTTTAGGACTCCCAAGAGTGGTTAGTACTGAGCAAGATGCCAGAGAGTTATTAGACGCTGCTCCTTCGGTTTCAAATGGACTTTGTTTTTGTACTGGTTCGTATGGAGTGAGGGCCGATAATGATTTACCAGGCATGGTGAACCGCCTTGGTGATCGCATATACTTTATCCATCTTCGCAGCACCAAACGAGATCAGCAGGGAAATTTTTTCGAAGCGGATCATTTAAGCGGAGACGTGGATATGTACCGGGTGGTGAAGGAGATTGTGTTATTACAAAAAAGAAAAAAAATTTCAATCCCGATGCGGCCGGATCACGGTCACCAAATGCTGGATGATTTGAAAAAAAAGACTTATCCGGGCTATAGTGCGATTGGCCGGCTTCGCGGCCTTGCTGAATTGCGAGGATTGGAAGTGGGCATTTATCGAAGCCTTGTTTAACTTATTTTAGTATTTCAAAAAAATCTGATTATGCAACGAATTGGTATGCTGGGGAGCGGTTTTATTGGCCGCTTTTACTCTGATTCTTTACAAGGACTGAGGAGTAAGGACAAGATCGTGTCTATTTATTCAAGACGTGAAGAGTCGGCAAAAAAATTTGCGGCGGACTATAATGTTTCCCACTGGACAATTAATATGGAAGAAGCGATTGCACGTCCCGAGGTGGACGTCGTTTGCGTGGCACTCCCCAATAATTTGCATGAAGACGCCGTGATGTTATGCTGCAAACATAAGAAGGCGGTGATTGTGACCAAGCCGCTGGGTCGTAATGCGGTGGAGGCGAAAAGAATGCTGGATGCGGCGGAAAAAGCCGGCATATTTAATGGGTATCTCGAGGATCTCGTCTATGCGCCAAAATTTTTGAAGGCATATGAAACAGTTCGGAAGGGAGCACTTGGCCGAATACTTTGGGCTAAGTCTCGGGAGACGCATCCCGGTCCACATAGCGAGTGGTTTTGGGACCTGGAACAGGCCGGAGGTGGATGCATCCTTGATTTGGGATGTCACTGCGTGGAGATTGCGCGTAGCTACATCGGTAAAGAAATCCAACCCGTTGAGGTTATGTGCTGGGCTGACACCCAGGTAAAGCCTATCGACGCCGAAGACCATGCGATCGGTCTCGTTAAATATGAGAATGGTGCGATTGGTCAATTTGAAGTCAGCTGGACGTTTAGGGGAGGAATGGATCTGCGCGACGAAGTGATGGGTGAAGAAGGAACGATATGGACGAACAATTTTTTGAGGACAGGATTCGAAATGTTTACAACGGGCAAAGGTGGTGACTATGTCGCCGAGAAAGCTGAAAGCAACAGTGGGTGGGTGTTTCCGGTTGGAGATGAGATAAATGAGTTGGGTTACAATCACATGTTCACAGATATGTTTTCTTCCCTGGAGAACGGAAAACCTCCGAAGGAAACTTTTTACGATGGTTACGTTGTAAACTCCATACTGGATGCTGCGTACCGTTCAGCAAAATCCAGGCAGTGGGAACCGGTGAAGCTAGATGACTGGAGAGGCAAAACGGGATTGACCAAAGAAAGTCATCTCACCGAATATGACCCCGACCATTATTTAGTAAAAGAAGAAGTTACTCATTACGGAGCAAAGAAAGTGATCCTCAAAAATAAAAGGACAGGAAAAATAGAAGAAAAAGTATTACAATAAATTCGATGTTCGTTGGTAAAAAAATAAAGACCCGCACCATTATTCTTGCGCTTACCGCTGCTATTTGGTCATCGTCATTTTGCCAGGACGTGAGCAACTTGAGGCTAAAGGATTTTCGCCCGATTTCCATTTATAAAACTCCCGAGACAACTGTTGAAATAGCAAAATACCCCGTAATAGATTTTCATTCTCATGATTATCCAAAATCCAATTCAGCAGTTGATGAGTGGGTAAGAACGATGGACAAAGTCGGTATTCAAAAAGCCATCATTCTTTCTTATTCAACAGGCGCAAGATTTGATTCGGTCGTTGAAAAATATGCGCGGTATAAGGACAAGTTTGAGATATGGTGTGGCTTTGATTATACTGGGTATGAGCAGCCGGGATGGCAACAGCATGCTATCGCCGAACTCGAAAGATGTTATAAGAAGGGAGCTAAAGGAGTGGGAGAGCTAGGCGACAAGGGGCTAGGAGAATTGTATTCTGGGCCGACGCCGGGATATGGTTTGCACATTGATGATCCCCGCATGAAACCGCTTCTTGAGAAGTGCGCCGAACTCCATATGCCTGTGAGCATACACGTGGCCGAAGATGCCTGGATGTATGGGAACATTGATTCGACGAACGATGGACTGATGAATGCGGCAACGTGGAAAGTGGACATGACGAAAAAAGGAATCTTAGATCATGATCAGTTGGTCGCAACGCTCGACCATGCGGTCAAGGATAATCCGAAGACTATTTTTATCGCTTGCCACCTGGCTAATTGCTGCTCGGATCTGAGTAAACTTGGGCGATTGTTTGATGCATATCCGAATCTGTACGCGGACATTGCGGCACGCTACGGTGAAATTGCCCCCATTCCTCGCTATGTCCACGATTTTATCGAAAAATATGCAGATAGGATCGTTTATGGAACAGATATGGGAACCGCAAAGATCATGTATCAAACAACTTTTCGCATTTTGGAGACCGCGGATGAACATTTTTATCAGCAAGACCTCTTTAATTACCACTGGCCATTATATGGTCTATCATTGAGCGACGCCACCCTCCAAAAAATCTATGAAGGCAATGCAAAAAAAATCAGACCGCATTAGGCGCTGGTAATTGTAGTCAGCCGTCGCCTTATATTGTTAATGGGAAGTACTAACCGAAATTATTCTTAAATTTAAATTTGGTTCATTCACTCTCACTTAGTTTTTCCAGTGCCAAGGCAATTGCTTTACATACTGCTTATCACCATCTGCTCATTAACTCTGCAGGCCCAGGGTGTTGATAGTTCCGCGCGACAAAATGTTTCCAA
>AR_comb_assmDRAFT_10032221_pt1 | contig 41663 bp, 38 predicted proteins | sample ArasoioldDNA_FD_10543 | JGI IMG/M metagenome (IMG submission 10543) | reverse complement strand
TCCCGCTGCTGATGGTGGTAAAGGGCAAGCGCTTACTGAAAAAGCCGCTGCAAACAAGCCAGGCACAGTTACTCCTGTCAATCTGCGTGTCACCATTTCTGACGATGCCGGAAACAAGATCAAAAGCGATGGAAATGGTGATTATGTAAATGGGCTGGATGGTGTATCGGCGTATCTTGATCAATACGGGAATCTGCAATTTGACAGCAATAGCGGAATGTCCCGCAGAAGCGGACCTGCACTTCGAAAGTTGAATTTCTATTTCGATTCGCCGATAACCGGCTATTCAGCAACAATTCCTGCAACTAATCCAAATGGCAATTATCGAATGGTTACACAGATCTACAGTCAGACCCCCATCCAAAGTCTAAGCATTAGTGGAAGCGAGACAGGCATTGGTTTGGGAGGCGGATTCGCTAGCCAGGTGAGTAGCAGTACAGATTGGAATTTCAATCTGCGTTACGGCATAGAACAAAATAATGCAACTTTAAATTTTGTAGCGGTAACCCACCCTGATGCGGATCATTGGATCATGACGGGTGACGTTGCGACTCCCGTCGGTGCTTTAAAAACAAATGGCGCGTTAACCGGTTATTACTACTTGCCTTTCTCTTTTACCTTCACCCGGCAATAATAATAACCACCTTTCTCATACACCGTTAGTATCGCGATCCCGCTTGACAAAGCGGGATTTGCTTTTTGTAATTCGCAAACCGAAAATTATTCGGTGCGCAACGATTTCACCGGGCTCAATCTTGCCGATTTCAAAATTTCATAACTCACCGTCAGCAGCGTTATCATCAGCAAACCCAGCAAACTTATTAAGAAAACAGTCGGGCTGATGGAAGTGCGGTAAGCAAAACCCTGCAGCCATTTGTATGCTGCCCACCACGCGACTGGTATGGCGGCTGCTCCTGCAATAACAAAAATTCGAAGGAACAAACGCAAGAACATACTCACCACCTGGCCCTCGCTTGCGCCAAGCACCTTGCGTATTCCAACTTCTTTCGTTCTTTGTTCGGCGGTGTAGCTGGCCAAACCAAACACGCCCAACACGGTTATCAAAATTGCCAAGACAGCAAAGGATTTAGCGAGTGAAGAGACACGACCTTCGGAGACGTACATGCGATTGAATTCATCACTGACAAACCAGTGGTCAAACCCGGTGTTTGGAAATACAGCCTTCCACTTTTTTTCAATCGACGCAATTTTTTCCGCAAACTTCCCGGTCGGCAATTTTATATAAGCAATCTTGTCGATGAAATGAAGATGCGGATTCAATAATAAAGGTTCTATTGGCTGATGCATGGAGCGGTATGGAAAATCTTTCACCACACCAATAATCTTATATTGTATCGTGGTGTCGTATCTGACCTCAGTTACTGTAGTGCCAACGACCTTACTGATCGTTTGACCAAGTGCCTTAACACCCGCCTGGTTTATGATCATTGAATTGCTGTCGTTCAGATTACCCACCTGGAAATCACGGCCGGCAACAAATTGCAATTTGAATGTCTTCGCGAAATCAAACTCCACGTTTAGTTGGTTCCACTGCAATTTTTTGTCGCCGAACTCCGGAAATTTTACTTCGGTTCCAATCCATCCAAAATAATTCAATCGCGGTAGATGGTTCGCCATAGTCACATACTGTATGTCCGGGTCCTCGAGAACTGATCGCTTGAATTCGGCAAACCTTTCTTGTTGTGCTATGCCGCCAAACCGAATGGACAAGATCTGGCTACCTTGTTGATTAAGCTTGGTTGTTTTTAATTGTTCCATTTGCCTGATGACAAAAAAAGTGCAAATAATCAGAATGAGTGCAACCGTGTATTGAATTGTAACCAGGCTTTTCCTCAAAAATTCGGCGCCCTTACCTTTTACAATTTGCCCCTTCAAGACTTCGATGGGCTGGAATGCTGATAAATAAACGGCTGGATAAATGCCCGACAGGAAGCCCATGAACAAAACAATTCCCAGTATTATGGCTATCATCACAGGGTTAGCAAGCGACCCAATTGTAAACGTTTTATGTGCAAGTTGATTAAACGGATGGAGGAAAAGTATTACCAAGAGCACAGCGAGTACAAGCGATGCTATAATCGTGACAAACGACTCCAGAAAAAATTGCTGTGCGATGCCCGACCGTTGTCCGCCGAACGATTTTCGCAAACCCACTTCCTTAGCTCGCTTTATGGAACGAGCTGTTGCAAGATTCATATAGTTAATACAAGCGATCAACATGATCATCACAGCAATGATGCTAAAGATGGTCAGATAAGTTTTATCGCCGCGGACGTTGGTATCTTCCCAAAGATTTTTCTTATCAAAGTGGAGGTCGCTCATTTTGGTGAGAAATGCCGAAGCTTTTCCGCCACTGGCTGCAAAAGCCGAATCAGAGTGTACCAACTGATACGCCAGTCTATCAAGCGACGCTTTGATTGGCCGGATGTCCGTTCCGGGTTTGAGCGTAACATAGCTTTGGAAAAATCCTAATTGCCGTTGCGGGTCAAACCGCGTGCCTTCCATGAAAAAGTTGAAATCCTGACCGTAGATTGTTCTGAATGCATTGACATTTAAAATATAGAGCGGCTTGAAGTGAGAGCTGGAAGGGTAGTCTTTGTAAACCCCTGTGACCATCACGTCAATTTCCCTATCATTGGTCGCCCACCTGTGTTTCACTGAAACAACCTTGCCGATTGGGTCTTCTTTTCCGAACAATCGCCTGGCCCCGGCTTCGCTAATCACCATGGAATTCGGATTTTCAAACATCTTATTTTTGTTTCCGCGAAGCAGGTTGAAGTATAGTACCTCGGTAAAATTGGGCTCTGCCCACTTTATTTCTTCCGTAAGAATGATCTTGTCTTTTGCTTTATAGTTTAGCGACGTAGGATAACCGATGTAGGCAATTCGCGAAGCGTGGACCACATCGGTACGATTATCTTTCAAATACTTAACAAAAAACCCGGGAATTTCGGTGTTGTCAAAACTTTGGCCATCACCGTTTGTGAATGTAATGCCAACGCGGTAACTGTTTTTGTAATCGGGCTGCATTACATCATAACGTAGCTCATCGCTGACATACAAGAAAATCAAAACCGCGCTTGACAGGCCGAGGGCAAGACCAAAGATATTGAGACCAGTAAAAAGCTTTTGACGTTTGAAATTGCGCAGCGCAATGAGCAAATAGTTCTTTAACATGGCTAACTTTTAAGGGTGAATGATTGTCTTCTTGCTTGTCTGGCGCTGTGGTTATAACCTAAGATCGGTAAACAAAAGAAAATCAGAAGCAAGTTTTGGATGAGTGGCTAGGCGCGTTCGCCTTGACAGGTTTCGGTTTGGGAATTCATGGGATTACCGATTATTTAACATGCTTGGACAAAGTGAGTATCCATCCAGCAAAGGTATATTTCTATTTAGCTCAATTGACACCAGTATTTCTCATCCCCGTTAAGAAGTAGCTACTTATAGCCAAAAATTTTTAACTTGTACTTACAATGCACGGCCATCCATGATTCGATAGATACTTCGCGTGCTTGAAATCAACTACTCTCTGAACCATCGTCCGAAAGCACCATTATCATAAACGATCATAAAACAAGCCATTTATGGAAAAGATTCACTTCCTAACCAAACTGACAGCGATACTTTTTGCCATCACTATCTTAGGTTGCGAAAAAAGTTCAAATCCCGACATTCAATCTTCAAACCAAAGCGAGGTTGCAAAGGCCAAACCAACTACTCCTCCTGTCGTTTCCCTGGTAGTAACTGTCAGTGACGCAACAGGCAACAATATAACAAGTGACGGTTTGGGTAATTATGTAAATGGCGTTAAAAACGTCCAGGCCATTTTGGATCAATCCGGAACTTTTGCATTCAATACCAATTCATCTTCCAATCCAAATACTCTTGCAAGCAGATGGGTCAATTATAATTTCGATAATCCTGTGGACCCAACAAATACCTATCGTCCTAACCCAAGTAATACTAAGAACTATCATTTTTCAACCGGTGGGTCTCCCTATGGTACCATTCCTTTCATTCCAATACAATACCTGGGAATAAACGGGAACGTCAGCACCGAGTGCATTTACATGGGTAATGGCGTAAGCAATTCCACCACCAGCTGGAGAGTGAGCTTTCATAAAGGAAATGAAGACGTACAAAACGGCGCGACAGCGTTTGCGGTTGTAATGCGAACAAAAATAAAAGCCGTTAACGGAGTCGATGAGTGGACCATTGCTCCCGTCGGCCCCTGTTCACCCAACTCGAATGTTGCCGCTTTGCGCTCGGGGGACGGAACATTCCTGTATGGCTATTACTACATACCGTTTTTATTCACTTTACGCGGTCAATAGAGAGCAAAGACATTAGTGATTTCGCTCATAATGCTCCAATAACTCATCACCGCCAAAATCATCTTTCAGATCTCTCACCACAGTGTGCACATGGTTGGCATTATTCTGTGTGTTGTCGTATTCAATAATAATTGTTGGTCCTTTTATTCGGTAATAATGCGGGTGACCGATGCCAATTTGTTGATCTCCGGCCCAGGAAAATAACAAGTTATTAATACCTGCAGATTCGATGTCCTTCATCATATCCATTGCAAACAAACGGGTGTAACGATGAATATAAAGACTCAGCAACTGCACAAATACTTTTTGCTGTCCGCTGTTGAGTTCATTGTAAGACACTCCATGCGCGTCCGTGATAATTGCTTTACGATCTGCGCCAGTGATAATCTCGGCTGGAGCTGCAACATTGATTACTGCTTTTTGCTTTTGTTTTTCATCCAGTGAACGCAGCAATGCGTAGCCCAGTTCTGTTTCATCTTTCAATACTTCCTTACCCTTTTCAGGCCCGGACAAAACAACTGCGGGGTTGGCGCCCAGAAAATTGGGTGTCGTTGATACAAGTCGGTTGTCTTTTGATGAGAAATTGAACGAGATATGGTGTCCCTCAAATCTCCATCCCCAAATTGGATCAGATGGATTTCCAAAAACGGAAACATGATAGTTGTCCGGATCGCGGTAGTCATCATTTGCCGGGCGTCCTTCTACCGTTCTTAGTATGTTCTCCAACTGCATAATAGCAGTTGTTTTTTGAAAAGCCGTATCACTAAGAGCTGTATGCAACATGTTCATGACTGCTTCGCGCTGCGTGCCACTAAGTTCCTTTAAAGTAATTCCTTTACGGTTCTTTGGAATGTAGTGCCAATTGTAACGCTCGTCCTCATCGAATTTAAATTGGGTCATTGATAGTTGGTTCGACGACAATGATTGAAGAAAGTCATTGGCAACCTGGCTCATTGCAGAACCGGGCCGGGTGTTCACTTGCGAATGACAGCAAATTATTGTCGAAACTGCACACAGAATAACTAGTACAAAAGATCTCATTTCATGTTGTTAGGTGTATTCAAATATAGTCAAATCGAAAAGACAGAACACTATCTGCGAAGTACCTCGTATACCAAAATCTTTGCGCACTTTGCGTCCTGATGAACTGGCCGCAGAGAGCCCAAAGCACACGGCAGGGAACGCAAAGAGCGAGCCTTGCTGAATAACGAACCGAGCGCACAAGTGAGTGACACAACGGAAGCTCAATAGTATTCATGTCGCTGGCTACATGCTAATTCCCTCAAAAAAACATCCGTTAGCTCTTCGCCTTGAGTGCAATAACTTATCTTCGCAAAATGCAAGCGACACAAACAATGAAAGAATTGGTGCAACAGAAATGGAGCAAGCGTCCATTGATCATCAGCGGTCCGTGTAGTGCTGAGACGGAGGAGCAAGTGGTCGAAACCATTCAGCGCATAGCCGCTACAGGTAAGGTCGACATGGTGAGGGCCGGCATTTGGAAACCACGTACCAGACCAGGCAGTTTTGAAGGAATCGGTGTAAAAGGTTTACCCTGGTTACTCAGAGCAAAAAAACTTACAGGGCTGCCCACTATGGTGGAAGTTGCAACTGGAAAACAAGTTGATGACGCGATCAATTTTGAAGTAGATGTATTGTGGATAGGTGCGAGAACAACAGTGAATCCATTTAGCGTGCAAGAGTTAGCGGACGCGTTGCGCGGTAAGGATATCCCGGTACTGATCAAGAATCCCATTAACCCCGATCTTGAATTGTGGACCGGAGCAGTAGAACGTGTTGCTAAGGCAGGCATTAAGCAAATCGGATTGATACACCGCGGATTTTCTTCTTATGGAAATACAGAATACCGTAACGCGCCGATGTGGCATCTCGCCATTGAAATGAAACGGCGTTATCCTGACATGCTGTTCATCAACGATCCTTCGCACATTTGCGGACGACGCGACATTTTGCATGATGTGGCACAAAAGGCGATCGACCTGGATTACGATGGACTAATGATTGAATCACATATCGATCCTGACAACGCATGGAGTGACCCAAAGCAACAAGTAACGCCGGAGAAACTCGCAGAACTGCTGGATTCAATTATCTGGCGCAGAGAAGACGTAAATTCAGAAGAATATCATGCGGCGCTGGAAAAATTAAGACAACAAATCAATCATCTTGACGATGAATTGATGCAAATACTTGGACAGCGCATGAAGATCGCCGAGAGGATCGGTGAGTACAAGAAGAACAATAACATCACCATTCTGCAAACGAATCGATGGAATGAGATTTTGCAGAGGGCATTTCAAAAAGGGGAGGCATTGGGTTTGAGCAAAGAGTTCATCACGAAGTATTTTGATGCCATGCACATGGAGAGCATTAACCATCAGAATAAGATCATGAATTCGTGAGTGGTGAATGGTGAATTGTCAATAGTAAATTGTGAATGGTTCAATTTTCGATCATTCCCCTCTGGACGGGGCGAATCGAGGTGATCGCAAATCTTGGGAAATCGCGGTGGGTTATTTGGAGCCAAGCTGCAGTATATCAATTGGACTTTCGTTGCGTCGCACACTTGTACCTCCGATACCTCTATTCAGCAAGAATGAAACTTTCCTATAAAACTGCTCTCATCCTCATTTCCGTAACCATCGTTTCTATTTCCGGTTGGAAGTTATACACTCAAGCATACTTTAGAAATGGCTCCAAACTTTCTCAAATGAAATGTCACTACATGATGTATGCTTGTCGGGAGTGTACCCCGCAGTGGCGTATAGATTCGGATTTTGCGATTAAAAATGGATTGGCTTCTCTCGTTGGCAAGGATTTTTATGTTTTTTACAAGGACGAAAAAATTGAAGACCATTATTTACCTGACAGCTGCGTAATTTGCTGCGATTTTTATTTTACAGGAGTAATGAAGAAGACATTATCTGGCAAAATGAAATTTATCGCGGAAAGGTTCAATGCCGAGCTAGATACTAATTGCTGCAAACAATGAAGAAACTTACCTACAAATTTTTCAACTCATCAACAGATTACTATCTCGCATACGGCATCAGCCACCTGAAGGAAATTGTCGATCAGAAGAATGCTGTTATCATTACCGATGAAAATGTCTACGGCAACCATGAGAAAAGGTTTAAGAACTGGAATATAATCATTCTAAAACCTGGAGAAGAATACAAAACGCAGTCGACTGTTGACTCCATCATTGAGCAACTGATCGGAATGGAAGCCGACAGAAAAACTACATTGATCGGCGTTGGCGGCGGAGTGGTGACGGACATCACCGGCTATGCGGCCTCGGTATACATGAGGGGCGTCAAATTTGGCTTCATTCCCACCACGTTGCTTTCACTTGTCGACGCTTCTATCGGAGGCAAAAATGGAATTGATGTCGGAGTGTACAAAAACCTGGTGGGGACAATCCGGCAGCCTTCGTTTATTTTACATGATCTCGTGTTTTTAAATAGCCTCCCGGAATCAGAATGGGTAAATGGTTTTGCTGAGATCATCAAACACGCATGCATCAAGGATGCTGCAATGTTCCGCGAATTGGAAGCTAACTCACTAAAAAAATACCGGGCACAGAAAGTTCTCGTTTGCAAATTGATCCAGCGAAATGCTATCTTGAAAACCAAGGTTGTTCAGCAAGATGAATTTGAAAAAGGCGACAGGAAACTTTTAAATTTCGGTCACACCTTAGGGCATGCGCTGGAGAATCAGTATGAATTATCACACGGTCAGGCGATTTCAATTGGAATGACCTACGCGTCAGTGATATCTGAGAGAATCGCGGGTTTCAAAGACACGAATCGAGTCACTAATGTTCTTCGCCAATATGGACTACCCACGTTCAGTGAATTCGACAAACAAAAAGTTTTTAAGGTATTGAAGATGGACAAAAAAAGAGAGAGAAAAGAAATTCACTATATATTATTGGAAAAGATCGGAAAAGCAATCATAAAAACAATTTCCCTACAACAGTTCGAAAAAATTTTTGAGAATCTATAAATGTTCGCTGTCATACATCCATCCCATTTGAACGGAACCATTCAAGCCCCGGCTTCTAAAAGTTCCATGCAAAGGGCTTGCGCAGCGGCTTTGCTGGCAAAGGGGAGATCCGTCATTCATCATCCTGGTCGTTCCAACGACGACAAAGCAGCATTGGACATCATAAAAAGGCTGGGAGCCGACATCATAAGCAATCATGAAGATGTCATAGTCGAAAGTTCCGGCGTGAACCCAATCGCCAGCGATGTCAACTGCGGCGAAAGTGGATTGAGCATTCGAATGTTTACACCAATCATTGCGCTTGCCGAAAAACAAATCACTATTAACGGTGAAGGAAGTTTATTGAATCGACCGATGGATTTTTTTGACGAGGTATTGCCTCGACTTGGCGTGGACGTGCAATCGAACAATGGCAGACTGCCTATAAAGATCAAGGGGCCGCTTGACCCCAAAAACATCGAAATAGATGGTTCCCTAAGTTCGCAATTTCTGACGGGTTTATTGATGGCATACTCTGCAAAGACCTCACCCCAAACCTCTCCGCAAAGCAGAGGGCCTCTCGAAGAGTCTGCTGAATCGAGAATTTCCATTGTGGTTCGTAACTTGACAAGCAAGCCTTACATCGATCTCACGCTTGATGTGATGAAGAAATTTGGATTGAATGTTCCCGAGAACCGTAATTACGAGGAGTTCGTTTTTAAATCCGAAATCCGATCCCGAAGTCTCGGGACGAAATCCGAAGTTGAATACACCGTGGAAGGTGATTGGAGTGGCGGCGCGTTCTTACTTGTTGCCGGAGCGATTGCCGGGCCAATTACAATTCGAGGGTTGGACATGATGTCAACACAAGCCGATAAAGCTATCATAGAAGCGTTAAGTAGGGCCAATGCAAGTTTCGCATTAGAGCCGAAAGGCATAAAGATTCGCACGGCGCAAATGAACGCCTTTGAGTTTGATGCTACCAATTGCCCGGACCTGTTTCCTCCGCTTGTAGCATTAGCTTCATATTGTCATGGTGAAACAAAGATAAAAGGCGTGAACCGGTTAACTCACAAAGAAAGCAACAGAGCTGTTTCACTGCAGGAGGAGCTTGAAAAAATGGGAGTGCATGTTGAGACCAATGATGACCTAATGATCGTTCACGGCGGTCACGACGTCACAGGTGCCAGGGTTCATTCACATCATGATCATCGAATTGCAATGGCTTGTGCAGTGGCCGCATTGAGTGCAAAGGGTGAAACAGTCATTGAAGAAGCAGATGCTGTAGAAAAATCTTATCCCGATTTTTTTGATCACCTGACTAAAATCGGTGCTAACGTATCTTTAAGTTCTAAGATAAAATTTCATGAATAGCTTTGGCAGATTATTTCGTATTTCCATTTTTGGTGAATCGCATGGCGAGTCAGTCGGTATTGTTGTCGACGGATGCCCGGCGGGTTTACCACTAACCGTCGAGGATTTCTTACCGGATCTTGAGCGACGGAAGGGAGGCACACAAAAAGGAACTACGCCAAGGCAAGAAGAAGACCTGCCGATTTTCAAGAGTGGTATATTCAACGACAAAGCCACGGGTGCACCGATTACTATTCTTTTCGAAAACAAAAATGTTCGAAGCGGTGACTATGAGAAGCAACGGGATGTGCCCAGGCCAGGTCACGCGGATTTCGTGGCTCATAAAAAATTTGCCGGCTTCGAAGATTATCGCGGCAGCGGACATTTTAGCGGACGGCTCACAGTTGCGTTAGTGGCCGCGGGTGTGATTGCGAAAAAGATATTGAGTTTGGTAGAGACCTCACCCCAAGCCCTGGAGGGTGAGGTCGTAAATGGCATCACCATTACTTCCAAAATCCTGGAAATTGGTGGGGAAAAGGATTTAGATAAAGGGCTCCAAAAAGCCATTGACGCAAAAGATTCCATTGGTGGTATCATCGAGTGCAGGGCAACCAGGCTGCCAATCGGACTGGGCGAGCCTTTTTTTGACTCCGCGGAATCTGTGCTTAGTCATGTTGTCTTTGCCATTCCTGCAGTGCGCGGCATTGAGTTCGGGACAGGGTTTGCTGCTGCCAGAATGTTTGGCAGCGAACACAATGACGCCATCGAGGACATGCACGGCAAAACCCGAACGAATCACGCTGGGGGCATAGTAGGAGGGTTGACCAATGGGAACGAGCTGGTTTTTCGAATTGCGATCAAGCCGACATCGTCCACTCCAAAAGAGCAGAATACTTTGAATTGGAGCACGGGGAAAGTGGAGAACGCTTCCGTAAAAGGTCGTCATGACCTTTGTATTGCTCTGCGCGTACCTGCCATTTTGGAGGCAGTAACGGCCATCGTGCTGGCTGACTTAGTCATGCTCGAGCAAAGGGTCCCGCGTATAATTACTCAATAGCTTAAACAGCACCCTTAAGTTTTCTTTTTCTTCTTATCACCTCTTGTAGAACCTCCACCTTACGCTTTTGGTCCCGCAGGCGGATACCATCAGCTTTATTCTCTATCATATCGAGCAGCCCGACAGTACTTTCTACCAACAAATCGCAGAGCTCAGTTAACGTCAGTTTTTCAAGATTTTCCTTAGTCATTGTGGTGGTTTTAAGTTTGAGAAAGAAAAATCGCGTGGAAAACTCATCATAAAAAGCCGTACCAGTAAGATTTTCGTGAAAATTTGACACTGTGGAATTGAAAAAATTTCCGTCTTTTTTCAATTCCAAATAATAATCAGCCGTCTTCCTGAAATTTTTTCATGTACTTCTCCAAGTGGCACATTATTCGCCTACCTTTGCCGTCCCAAATTATCCCCCGCAAATGGGGGACTTGATTCATCGTAAAATCTCAAAAAATCATACAACTATGGCTAAGAAGTTAAATGTTACCCCGCTTCATGACAGGGTTATTGTGAAACCAGCCGCTGCTGAAGAAAAGACAGCTGGCGGTATTATTATTCCTGACACTGCAAAAGAAAAACCTCAAAAAGGTACCGTTATCGCTGCCGGGCCCGGCAAAAAAGATGAGCCAGTAACAGTAAAACCTGGAAACACGGTGTTATATGGCAAATATGCTGGTACTGAAATCCAGATCGATGGCGAAGACTTTCTTATTATGCGTGAAAGCGACATCCTGGCTATAGTATAAGGCAGGCGTGAGTCAATTGACAGACAACCCAATTTAATTAAACTTCAAATTAAAACATATGGCAAAACAACTCTTCTTCGACATTGAAGCAAGAAATAAAATGAAAAGGGGCGTTGATATATTATCAAACGCTGTTAAAGTAACTCTTGGACCCAAGGGCCGCAACGTAGTTCTTGAAAAGAAATTTGGCGCCCCCGGCATTACAAAAGATGGTGTAACAGTGGCAAAAGAAATCGAGCTGGAAGACCCCATTGAAAACATGGGCGCTCAAATGCTGAAAGAAGTTGCATCAAAAACCGCTGACATTGCCGGTGATGGTACAACGACGGCTACCGTTCTTGCACAATCTATTATCAGCGAAGGTTTGAAAAATGTGGCTGCAGGCGCTAACCCGATGGATCTGAAAAGAGGTATTGAAAAAGCTGTTGTAAAAGTAGTTGAACATCTTGCAAGCCAATCCCAGGCTGTAGGTACGGACAGCAAAAAAATTCAGCAGGTAGCTGCTATATCCGCTAATAACGATGAAAATATCGGTAAACTCATAGCCGAGGCATTTGGTAAAGTTGGTAAGGATGGTGTGATCACCGTTGAAGAAGCCAAGGGAACAGAAACAGGTATTGAAATAGTAGAAGGGATGCAGTTTGACCGTGGATATATTTCTGCTTACTTCGTTACCAACAGTGAAAAAATGGAAGCTGAGCTTGACAAGCCTTACATTCTGATCTACGATAAAAAGATCAGTAATATGAAGGACATCCTTCATATCCTTGAGAAGGTTGCCCAGCAAGGTTCGCAGCTTCTTATTATTTCCGAGGACCTCGAGGGCGAAGCTTTAGCAACTCTTGTTGTAAATAAATTACGCGGAACTATTAAGGTAGCCGCTGTAAAGGCTCCCGGCTTTGGTGATCGTCGTAAAGAAATGCTACAGGATGTAGCTATCCTGACGAAAGGTATAGTAGTTAGCGAAGAACAAGGTTACAAACTGGAGAACGCTGATCTTTCGTACCTCGGCCGTGCAGAAAGAGTGGTAATTGACAAAGACAATACGACAATTGTCGGTGGCAAAGGAAAGAAGGAAGACATAACTGCCCGTGTAAACCAGATAAAGGCGCAAATTGAGACAACAACCTCTGATTACGATAAGGAAAAATTACAGGAACGTCTAGCTAAGTTGAGTGGTGGAGTTGCGGTATTAAATATAGGTGCTGCAACCGAAATGGAAATGAAAGAAAAGAAAGACCGTGTGGATGATGCTCTTCATGCAACAAGAGCTGCTGTAGAAGAAGGAATTGTTCCTGGTGGTGGCGTTGCCTTCATTCGCGCGGTAGAAGCGTTGGAAAAATTGAAGGGCAGCAACGAAGATGAAAATACAGGTATTGCAATCGTAAAAAGAGCATTGGAAGAACCTATTCGCCAGATTGTTGTCAACAGCGGTATTGAAGGTTCTATTGTTGTGCAAAAAGTAAAAGAGGGGAAAGGTGATTTCGGTTTCAATGCTCGCACAGAAGTTTACGAAAATCTTTTCAAGGCTGGTGTGATTGATCCTACAAAAGTTACGCGTATTGCTTTGGAAAACGCAGCTTCTATCGCAGGTATGTTGCTAACTACGGAATGCGTAGTTGCTGACAAACCGAAGAAAGAAGAACCCCATATGCCAGCCGGTGCGCCAGGCATGGGAGGAATGGATTACTAAGAACACAAGTCAATAATTCAATAGGCCATATCACTCAAATTCATTTGACAAAATATGGCCTATTGATTTTAGCGTCAACACTATTGTTTAACCCAAAATGAATAGTTATGAAAACTCTTTCTATTCGTTTCAATGAGTTAAGGAAAAGCATATGGCAATGGTTTAAGCGATGGAAGAAAAAAGATGACGACGACTGGTTTGATCATCCTTATGCAATTTTTTGATCCCGCTTTCGGCGGGATTTTCTTTTAACGACCATGGCAGCGGCAATAGGCTATCCACACCACGTTCATTATTTTATTTCGGGGGAAAATTATAAGTGAGTATATTCGGAATGGCCAAAACAATTTTTAACCAAAATCAACTATTATGAATTCACAGAAATTCATCGTCGGCGGTATTGCCGGCGGCATTGTTAATTTTTTACTTGGCTATTTAATTTATGGCCTGTTGCTCAAAGATTTCATGGCAAGTAACACGCAGAGCGGCATAATGAGGGCTGATTCGGATTTGATATGGTGGGCATTGATTGTGGGAAATCTGGCATTCGGATTTCTGCTTGCTTATGTAATTGGCAAATCCAGCACTGCCTCAGCAGGCCAGGGTGCTGGTATCGGATTCATACTTGGGCTCCTTATCTGTCTGGGTTATGACCTGATCACTTACGCAACAACCACTATGGTTTCCTCCCTGAAGGTTGTTGCTGCCGATGTTGCCGCCACCGCTGTTATGTCCGCCATTGCGGGCGCAGTTGTTGGATGGGTACTCGGGATGAGTAAAAAAGCGGTCGCTGCTGCCTAATTTCATGAAAATTTATTTTTGCCCCGCTCTCACTTGCCGCGAGCGGGGCATTTTATTTTTACTTGACTTCCCTTTTCAAATATGCTCAATGTTCAATTCTTGCGGGCCAGGCAGGCTCAATTCTCAAACCGAATTCGCGAAAAACTCATTTTGATTCCCAAAATTTTTTTTACGCACAGCTTTCTTTATTTTCATTGAACATTGAGCCTGCCTGCAGGCAGGCATTGAAAATTCCGTAGCTAATATTCCATGCTCGTTCCACGCACAGCCCCTGATTATGCCCAAATTTTTTGTTGATCCCGATATTGCCAAAGCTCAAACTATTGACACAGGTGTTTACACTTCTGCCGAGGTCTTTACGGAAATGAAAGAAAAGATTTTCTCCTGTAGCTGGCAATTCATTGGAGACACAAACATGGTTAAGGAACATGGTAGCTGTTATCCATTCATTTTATTGGAGAACTATTTGAATGAACCTTTGTTGCTCACCAGCAATGAGGATGGCAAACTTTATTGTCTTTCCAACGTGTGCACACACAGGGGAAATATATTGATGTATGAGGCATGCAAAACATCTAACCTCAGGTGTAAATATCATGGTCGATTATTTCACCTGGACGGTAAATTCAAGTCCATGCCCGAATTCAAAGAGGTGAAGGATTTTCCATCCCCGAAGGATGACTTGCACCAATTGTCGCTTTTTCAATGGGGCAAATTGTTGTTTACGTCATTGAACGAAAAATTTGATCCGCAGGACTTCTTGAAAGATATGATTGGAAGAGTAGGATGGATGCCACTAGAAGAGTTCCAATTTCAGCCCGAACTATCAAGAGAGTACACTGTCGATGCAAACTGGGCTCTGTATTGTGAAAATTATCTCGAGGGTTTTCATATTCCTTTTGTACATGCCGGTTTAAATACACTGATCGATTATGGCGATTATGAGACCGAGATCTTCTTTCCGTTTTCCACCCTGCAAATCGGCATTAGTAAAACGGGCGAAGATTGTTTTGATCTGCCATCATCGTCGCCGGATCATGGCAAAAATGTGGCAGCCTATTACTTCTGGGTGTTCCCCAATACGATGTTTAATTTTTACCCGTGGGGCTTGTCAATAAACGTGGTCGAACCAGTAAGCGTGGCGAGAACAAGGGTCAGGTTTCTTAGCTATGTATGGAGGAACGAATTAAGAAGTAGAGGCCCGGGCGGTGATCTGGACAAAGTGGAATTAGAAGATGAGGAGATAGTACAAAACGTTCAAAAAGGAATTCGCTCAAGATTCTACAAACACGGAAGGTACTCCGTGACGAAAGAACGAGGGACGCATCATTTTCATCGGTTACTTGCTGAATTCCTGAAATAGGAAATGTTTAATGCTCCATTCTCAATGCTCGGCACTCAATTTTCGTTAAAGATTTTCTCGAATTGAACATTGAATGTGAAGCCAAAGTCAGAAAGGCGTTACAAGGTGACGGGGTTCATCGTCCCCGCCATCTTCTCTTTATTTACTGCCTTCTATCTGATTACCGCCGTCTATAACGACATCCAAAGCTATTTGGAAGGCAAGTCACCGTTCGTGATTTCGGCACTAGGGTTTTTACTTACCTGTATTGGAATACCCTTATTTTTCTATTTCTGCGCAAAAAATAAAAATTAATTAAAGTTCATATTCAATCAATAATGATCAATTTTTCAATTTGCTCTTGACATGAATAGTTCTTTTTTCTACATTCGTTACCCGATTCAACGATGCTCTTTCATTTGGGAATCCAGTTCCTACCTTGCCTGTTAATTGCTATGGGAAAGGCCTGTGTATCCGGGCCGTAGCATATATCCCGATCCATCGGGACATTCGGGTTGAAGCCGCCGAAAACAAAATCAAAGCATTGAACTCCGTCGAGAGACGGAGTTTTTTTTGCGTCGGGCTAAATCATTTTCTTGATCACTTTTCCAAGCATCATCAATCCGTAGTCCACATCTTTATCCCAGGGTTTGCCGAAACTGATGCGAATAAAATTGGAGTAATTACAACTGGCGGAAAAAATTCTCCCGGGTACTACCGAAATCTTTTGTTTCATCGCCTCATTGCGCAACTTGAAGGAATTGATTTTTTTATTTAACTCAAGCCATAAAACAAACCCACCGTGCGGTCGTGAGATTTTCGTATCGTCGGGAAAATATTGAATAATCGCCTGGACATAGCGAAGGCACTGTGTGTGCAAAGCCTTTCGCAGATTTTTCAGATGGTACTCATACCGACCGATTTTCAAAAAATGTGCAATAGCGGCCTGGGTCAAAGATGGACTGCTGATATTGTGTACCCGCTTTATTTGCCTAACCTCATCGAAAAATTTTCCTGGCATAGTCCAGCCGATCCGGTATCCTGGCGTGAGCGATTTTGATAAAGATGAGCAATGCAGGACCATCCCTTTTTTGTCATAATACTTGCAGGTCCGCGGCCGACTTTTTCCGAAATATAGCTCACCATAAATATCATCTTCAATGAGTGGGATATTGTGTTTGGTAATCATTTCAACCAACTTCTTTTTATTCTCATCCGGCATACAACTTCCCAGCGGATTGTTAAAGTTTGGAACGACAATGCAAGCTTTGATACAGCACTTGTCAATGGCTTTTTGTAAACAGTCCAATTCAATGCCGTTCACTGAACATGAAGTGACTTCAACCACTTTGAGTCCAAGACTTTCAGCTGCCTGGTAAATTCCAAAATACGTGGGACATTCCACGGCGATCGTATCTCCTGGTTTTGTAACCGCCCTTAAACAAATGGTTATTGCCTCGAGGCATCCCGACGTAACGACGACTTCTTCAGGCTGAATTTTTCCTCCCCAGTTAAAAGCAAGTCTGGCGATTTGCTTTCTTAATTCCACGTTACCCTGGGTATGCTCATAATTTATACAATGGTCTTTGCTGTTGCGAAGCGCATACATTACCGACTTATTCAGTTTCGCTGATGGCAACAGGGACACATCGGGCACAGCTAAAGCAAAATTGATCACGTCGTGCGCTATAATGTCTGTATAAATGGAAGCGATCATTTCCTTGACACTCACATCATGTGATACTGGCTCCGGTTGCAGTTGTTTAGGCATGGCCGGAAATCGCTTGTGGTTGAAACGGACATAATATCCGGATTTCGGCCTTGACTCGATCAAACCTTTTCCCTCCAAATGATAATAAGCCTGGAACGCCGTGCCCATACTAATTCCGTACTCTTCGCTAAGCATTCGCACAGAGGGAAGCTTATCACCAATCTTAAGAACTTCATCGTCGATCATTTTTTCAATACCTCCTGCCACTTGCAGATAGATATGATCGCCGCCAATGGTTGAAATTGCTTTTTGCATAAAAAGAATTGAAGTCTGATGTACGAAGCCTCACCAGAAGTTACTGAATAGAGAATTGCACTTTCGCCTACTCAGATCTGGCCTCCGGAATCTGATCTAGTCAAAAATACAAAAACTGAATCTGTTTTTTGCAAAAATATTGAAAGAAATTTGTCCTGAAAAGTTATTTAAACGAGAACAACGAAGATGACAAGAGAAGCAAACAAAGCGTACATCGCCCTGGGACTGGTTAGTTTTTTCTGGGGAACAACTTATATCGCGGCGCGGATAGGCACTCAACACATGCCAGGTCTTTTCGTGTCGGGTATACGACAATTTTCTTCAGGTTTCATATTGGTCAGTTTCTTTTTAGCTCGAGGATATTCTATACCCGCCTGGGAGACGTTGAAGAAAATTTCATTGCAAGGAATATTGCTGTTAGCTGTTGCCAACGGCTTGCTTACATGGTCACTGGAATATATTAGTAGCGGCCTGGCGGCAATCATCGCAGCATTGGTTCCTTTATTCATCACCATTTTTACAATCTGGCTTTCATCCTGCACAAAGATTACGAGATGGATGGTCATCGGAATGCTCATTGGGTTTGCAGGAGTGCTGATTATCTTCTACGATTATCTTGGCCAACTTCACAGCAAGTCATTTGTTTTCGGCGTAGCGCTGGCGTTAGTATCTACATTGAGCTGGTCGTTTGGCACAGTTTATTCTTCGAAGCAAAAATTGCCCACTGACATTCTTTTTGCTGTGGGGCTTCAAATGCTTGTCGCGGGTGTCACCGTACTAATTGTTTGTGGGTTGACAGGTAAATATGTAAATCTCGCTGACGCGGGTCACGCCTCGTGGTTAGCCTTAGCTTATTTGATAGTGTTTGGTTCATTACTTGCCTACTCAGCATATGTGTTTGCAATTAGCAAATTACCTCCTGCGCAAGTTTCCATTTATGCATACATCAACCCCATCGTAGCAGTGGGGCTAGGCTGGTTCTTGTTGCAAGAAAAGATGAATGCAAATATGGCCTTGGGGACAGCAATTACGTTGAGTGGCGTGTGGTTGGTAAATAAAGAATTTAAAAAAACAAAATCAACAACTCACTAAAAACGATGGTATGAATATCAGGGTTATTATCGCAAATTCTTCGCATGCGGATATCATTTCGTCTATTGGGAAGCAATCATTTCGCGATGCATTTGCCCATCTGTTTGAGAACAAAGAGGACTTGTTCGAGTATCTGGAGTATACTTATGATCGCAATAAAATTTTGAAAAGCCTGGAAAAGGAAAACAATGTTTTTTTCCTGGCATTTGTCGAGAATGTTCCAGTCGGCTTTGCCAAGGTAAAGAAATATTCACTGAATGAACAAATAGAGTCTATTGCGCAGATGGAGTTACAAAAAATCTACGTCCTTTCATACTATCATGGAAGTGGCGCGGGTCAGGCTCTTCTTGATGCAGTCATCGATCTCGCCAACAAGGTGCAACCTGATTTTGTGTGGCTCGATACGCACATCCAGAATGAAAAAGCAATCCGCTTTTATGAAAGAAATGGATTCAGAAGAGGCGGCAAATATTTGTTTACGATCGGTACTCAAACCTTCGAGTATTATTTGATGTGTTTGCCTGTCGCTGTCATGGAGCCCTGTTAATAACTTAAAATTCGTGAGTATGACCAATAACAGTAATTGTCAAATTATAATCCGGCTCGGTGATTTCAGTGACGCAACTGATATTGCCGATTTGTTGAAAGACTCCTTTAAGGAGTTCAAACAGTCCTATACAAAAAGGGCCTTTACGGAAACAGTGCTGGGCGTTTACAAAATAAAGGAGCGTATTTACAACAAAAGAACGTGGATCATTTTGATCGATGGCGTAATCAGCGGCACAATCTCTCTCATCCCTGCGCATGATACCCTGTATATAAAAAGTGTGGCTGTTGCTCCGGGTGCAAGGCGACGCGGACTGGGGACACTAATGTTGGATCATGCAGAGCACGAGGCAAAGAGAATGCGACTTCGCTGTCTTGAACTTACCACAACGCACTTTTTGTCTGCTGCCCGGCGATTGTATGAGAATTCTGGCTTCGAACAACGCGGACAAAAAGACTTGTACGGTACGCCCCTCATCCGGATGATAAAGGATTTGAGGCCGGGTTCCTTATCTAGACCGGCGACCAGCTACAATAACCAATTGTCATGAAAACTCACATTACCATGAACAATGAAGCAAGCAGGCTCGCTCCGGAAAGTCGTGAAGAATCTGTGATAAGAAATTGCACCCTGGCGGATGCGGATTCCATTCTGGCTTTGTACGATGCCGCTATAAACCTGCAAACACAAAAGAATACGGTGGTGTGGCCGCTATTTGAAAAAACTTTTATTGAAAAAGAAATTGAGGAAGGTCGGCAGTGGAAGTTAGTGATTGGTGGAGAAATTGCGTGCAATTGGGCCATTACATTTAATGACAAAGAAATTTGGGCAGAAAGGGATAAGAACGATTCGATTTACATCCATCGTATTGCAGCAAATCCGTCTTTTCGCGGTAATAGATTCATTGATGACATTGTCGATTGGGCTAGAAGTTATGCCCGGTCAAAAGATAAGCAATATGTCCGACTCGACACATTAGGCAACAATACGCGACTCATTCAACATTACATGTCAGCTGGCTTTAATTTCTTAGGCATATTCAGGCTTGGCAACACGCAAGGTTTGCCGGCCCATTACAATCGAGAACCTAACTGCTGCCTTTTTGAAATGCCGATCAATAAAAAATAAACTAAAAAGAGCACCAATGGAACTGACTACAGAAATCAAGATCCGCAGGACTTCTTACTCGAGGCTTCGTGAAATCGACTTTAGGAGCCTGCAATTTGGAAAGAATTTTTCCGATCATATGCTCATTTGCGATTTTCATGATGAGCGTTGGCATGAACCAATTATTGTTCCTTTTGCAAATCTGAGCCTCAGTCCGGCAACTATGGCCCTCCATTATGGCCAAACGGTTTTTGAAGGGATGAAGGCCTTCCGAATGGTCGATGGCCGCGTGAATATTTTCAGAATGGAAAAACATTATAATCGATTTGTGCAATCACTGCAACGAATGAGCATGGCGGTGGTGCCAAAAGAGATTTTCATGGAAGGACTAAAAACACTGGTTGACCTTGACAAGGATTGGATACCGCAGGAGCCTGAGTGCGCACTGTATCTGCGTCCGTTTGTAATCGCTACGGAAAATGCATTCGGAGTCAAAGTTTCCAGTGACTATCGTTTCATAATCTTCACTGCTCCCGTTCCCTCGGTGTTTTCCAGGCCTATCAAAGTAAAAGTAGAAACACAATATATCCGCGCTGCAAAAGGCGGAACAGGGTTTGCAAAATGTGGCGGCAATTATGGAGGTTCGTTTTATCCAACGCAGCTCGCACGAAAACAAGGGTACGACCAGCTACTTTGGACTGATGCAACAAATCACACGTTCATCGAGGAGTCGGGGATGATGAATGTAATGTTTGTAATTGGTGATACGATTGTAACGCCGCCATCGTCGGAAACAGTGTTGGACGGAGTTACGAAAGATAGTTTATTGACGCTTGCAACCGATCTTGATTTTAAATTGGAGGAAAGACCTGTTAGCCTTGACGAACTTCAAAATGCGTTTCGAAACAATTCAATCACCGAGGCGTTTGGTGTAGGAACCGCCGCTGTCGTTGCGCCTATAAAGATCATTAACATGAACAATACCGATTTTCATTTGCCAGAGTACAGCCATGAAAATTTATCACACAAACTGAAACAAAAGCTAGAGAGGATACGCACAGGTCAGGAGGAAGACCTGCACAACTGGTGTCACGTAGTTTAGCAATACCATAAGTTGGTTATTTATCGGATCAGCTATTCTTAGCTGATCCTTGTTTTTTTGGGCCTAGCGACAACGCTAACATCAGCATCCGCTGCCGGCGCTTCGGTCGACACTTTCTGTCCTTAGCAGGAATTTGCGGTATCCTTTGCGCTCTTTTCAGAAGGTTTGCGTCCTATTTTTTTTTACAATTTAGACCCAAGCAACGCAAAGGACACAAATCAAGAGGCCTCCAAACGCAAAGAGCGCCAGGTTTTTCATCTTGATTTTTCTTTTTAACTGGCAATCGAAGCCAGAACTAGAATCAGAGTTAATCTTACCTTCAAACTTCAAATCAATAGTTATGAAAACAATTATCATAACCGGTGTTTCTGGCAACCTGGGACAAGCCGTTGCAAAAAAATTTCTGAGTGCGAATTTCAGAGTGATTGGAACTGTTATTCCCAATGACCCAGCACAATTGACCATAAATGACGCCAATTTCGAAACAGAAACGGTCGACCTGACGAATGAAGAGGAAGCTGAGAATCTTATCCAGAGAATAGTCAAAAAAAACAATTCCATTGATGTCGCTGTTCTCACGGTTGGTGGTTTTGCGATGGGAACGATCGCGGAAACAAAAATGGCCGATATCTTAAAACAGCACAAACTGAATTTCCAAACAACATATCATGTAGCCAGGCCCGTGTTCATGCAAATGATGAAGCAGGATAGCGGTCGCATTTTTTTGACCGGGGCCCGAACAGGCATCGATATGAAATACAGCAAAGGCACAACAGCATATGGTCTTTCCAAATCGCTGATCTTTCGGTTAGCTGAACTCATGAATGAAGAATCAAAGGGACACAACGTTGTGACGTCAGTAATCACCCCGAGCATCATTGACACTCCTCAAAATCGCAAGTCCATGCCCGATGCTGACCCATCCAAATGGGTAAGAGCTGAAGACATTGCCAATGCCATCTATTTTTATTCAACAGAACAAGCGTTAGCGCTCCGTGAGCCTGTACTAAAAGTGTACAACAACGCGTGATTTGCGAGCGGCGATGTACAGACCTGGTTGTATCGCATTTGCGAGTAGGGGCGAAGCAATCTGCCAATGCGGAGAGTTTGCTTGGTCACGCCCGCGCAAAGCGCAGGGTCGCTCCTCGCAAGTAGGTATCTTCGCTCCATGAAATGGATCGGCCGTCTCGCTGCGTTTGCATTAGTCATCGCATGCTTCATCCCGTGGGTCTTTGTTGAATCAAAAAATATCACTGTAACTGGAATAGAGGCGAGCGGCACAAGTTTTGGCAAACCAGGGTACTTCCATTTTATACTTGCGGCGTTTTACATTGTCTTTCATTTTACGCCTCGCATTTGGGCAAAGCGATTGAACTTGCTGATATCCGTGTTGAACATTGGATGGGCTGCCCGAAATTATTTTCTTATTTCTGCGTGCGCTGGCGGGGAATGTCCCCAGAAAAAGCTAGGATTGTATATTGTTCTTGGCTCGTCGTTGTTGATGCTCGTAGCCGCCTTATTACCGGAGATGAAGTTGCCCGAAGATGCGAACTCTTAGCGTTCAAATAATTTTGCCACTCCAAATGCGGCACCCGCAGCAACAGCACCGATGAGCATCACTCTCAACGCTCCTCCCCAGGCATTCACACCTGTGACCCTGCTTTTAAACCACCCAAAAATAAAAAGGCAAAGAAGTGTAACGACAACGGAAATTTTCAGCCCGGTAACAGGGTGCTGTACAAAAAAATAGGGGCTTAATGGAACTAGCCCTCCGACAATATAGGAAATGCCGATATTCATCGCAGATTTTGTCGCTCGCCTGGGATCCGGTTTATTGAGTCCCAGTTCATATTTCATCATGAAATCAACCCAGTGTTTTTTATCCTTCGCAATTTCCGCGGTCGCTTTTTCCTGTAGGTCCTCACTGAGACCAATATTAGCAAAGAACTCCTTTGTCTCTGCCACTTCGCGGTCTCGCAAATTATCGACCTCGTAAAATTCTCTTTGCAGCTCTGTCTTGTAATGATCTTGTTCCGTTTTCCCGGCGAGGTAACCACCTAATCCCATTGCAATGGAGCCTGCACAAATCTCCGCTATACCGGCAATGACAATTATACCGGTCGACGATACAGCTCCGCTCAAACCGGCCGCCAACGCAAAGGGTACAGTCAAGCCATCGCTCATTCCAATTACAACATCCGTGAGCAGGTCACTGCTTTTGAGATGCTGTTCTTCGTGATGTAAATGTGTGTCCATGCTGGGAATGAGTGATGAGCGATGAATAATGAGTGTCCAGATCTAAAAAATGTTCACGTTTCACATTTCCTTTTCGCGTTTCACGGCTTCAATCCAAACAAGATAGAGATTTTTTCATGATAGCGACACATTCCATCAACTGATCCTTTGTAATAATCAAAGGCGGAGCAAGTCGAATTTTGTCCCCATGCGTTGGTTTTGCCAGTAGCCCGTTTTCCTTTAATGCAAGGCATAGCTTCCACGCAGCGTCGCTATCAGCATGTTTGATGACGATGGCATTCAGCAGTCCTTTCCCCCTTATGACGCCAATGTGTTCTGATTGAATATCGTCTAATTCTTTGCGTAATAATTCTCCCATGCTAAAGGCATTTTCTGCCATGTTCTCTTCTTTCAAAACTTCAAGGGCAGTTATCGCAACTCTGCACGCGAGCGGATTGCCACCGTAAGTCGAACCATGTTGGCCGGGTTTTATAGTGAGCATAATATCATCATCGGCTAGCACCGCGCTCACCGGCATCATTCCTCCACCCAACGCCTTTCCAAGAATCAGAATGTCCGATCGTACACCCTCGTAATCACAAGCAAGCATTTTTCCCGTACGACAGAGACCCGTTTGAATCTCGTCCGCAATAAAGAGAACGTTTGCTTCTTCACACATTTTTTTTGCCTTAGCGAGGTATCCATCATCCGGGACAATAACGCCTGCTTCTCCCTGTACAGGTTCCACAAGAAAACCAGCAACGTTTTCATTCTCGAGAACTTTCGCGAGCGCGCCATGGTCGCTGTACGGGATGGAAATGAATCCCGGAGCAAAGGGACCAAAATTGTTTCTGGCCTCCGGATCACTGCTGAAAGAAATCACGGTTGAAGTTCGACCATGAAAATTGCCTTTACAAACAACGATCGTCGCCTGTTCGCTTTTAACTCCCTTGACTTCGTAAGCCCACTTGCGGCAAAGTTTGATTGCGGTTTCAACAGCCTCAACACCTGTGTTCATAGGTAGAACTTTGTCGTATCCGAAATACGACGTCACAAATTTTGCATACTCTCCAAACCAATTCGTGTGAAATGCCCGGCTCGTTAGCGTTAATCTCTGTGCCTGCTCTACAAAAACGTTCACAATTTTCGGATGACAATGTCCATGGTTCAAGGCAGAATAGCCACTCAGAAAATCATAATAGCGCTTGCCTTCAATATCCCACACATAAAAACCTTCTCCTCGATCTATCACTGCTGGGATGGGATGGTAATTATGAGCGCTATACTGTTCTTCAAGTTCTAAATAATATTGTGTCAACTTCGACATCGTAAAGTGTTTTGCATAATGAAAATATAAACGGAAAAAAGAAAGAGAAAAAGACAACCGTAGGATGGTGACTTATCCTCGATGATTGAGGAAATCCAAATTCGAAGAAAGAAATTCGCGTGTGAGCATGCACTTATTCATCGCCTGCAAGATACAATATTATTTGCTGCGGGGAGAGGCTTTCAATGTCTGTAATTTTGGTGTTCAAACAGAAATATGGATTACACAATTCCTGAACAGACAAGGATCGGTCACGTGCACCTTAAAGTTGCAGATCTCGAAAGATCGCTGAAGTTTTATCGGGACCTTCTTGGCTTTCAAGTAATGCAGTATTATGGCTCCAGCGCGGTGTTCATTTCGGCCGGAGGATATCATCATCACATCGGTCTAAATACATGGTACAGCAAGAATGGTTCGCCACCGTCGCCTCGTTCCACTGGATTGTTTCACACTGCTATTTTGTATCCAACCAGGAAGGATTTGGCTAACGCATTGAAGAGATTGGTGGGGGCCAGGTATCCGCTGACTGGCGCATCCGACCACGGCGTATCCCATGCCCTGTACCTGGATGATCCCGATGGCAATGGGGTGGAACTTTATTGGGACAAGCCGCGTGACGAATGGCCAATCGATGAGGAGGGCGGTATCGCCATGATAACAGAACCGTTGGATGTAAATGAGTTATTACTACTTGCTGATTAATTCCTTGAGGAAATATTTGAGGCCAAAGGTTAGGTCAGGGGTGTCATCCCGGCGAAATATTCCATACACTGCGCTGCCGGTTCCGCTCAACGAAGAGTAGATTGCTCCCGCTTTGTACAGTCGATCCTTAATATTTCCGATTTCGGGGTACGTAGTGAGCACACTGTATTCAAAGTCGTTCTTTAGCTTATGCGCCCATTCCTCGACCGGCTGACGGATTATCTTTTTTATTGACTCTGAGGGTTGTGCAACTTTTACCGAGGAAAAAGCTTCGGCAGTTCTGACATGGATTGGAGGAAGCACCAGAATGATCTTGTACATCGACAAATCTACTTGGACTCGTTCTAAAAACTCCCCACGGCCCGTAGCAAAGCAGGGTTTATTGACGATGAAAAACGGGCAATCACTTCCGAGCTGCAGTGCATGATCGAGCAATTGTTCAATCGTCAATCCAAGTTGAAATTTATCATTCAGCAGGCGCAATGTGAACGCCCCGTCTGCACTGCCGCCTCCCAAGCCAGAACCCGGCGCAACCGACTTATGCAAATGCATTCGCACCGGCGGAATTTGCGGGAACTTATTCTTTAGTTGATTGTACGCCTTTATACACAAGTTTTCTTCAGCAGTTGAGTCAATTGTCTCCCCGCTTGTTGAGAATTGGGCAGAAGAATCATTGCCCAAATTGCTTTGGTGAGGCGCGGCAACCTCCACAACTTCAAGCGCATCGCAGAGCGACACGGGATAAAAAACTGTTTCGAGATCATGATACCCGTCGCTGCGCTTGTGAATTATGTTGAGCCCCAGGTTGATCTTACAGTTCGGGAAGACTATCACGGATTACATGCATTTATGTGATTTCGCGATTTAACTGAAGAAATGATTTATGGAAATGAAATTGTTGAATAGAGTTACCAGGCGTACAAGAGCGCGACGCAACGAAAACTGAAGGCAGTGTTATCGCTGGGCTACAATCATCACACAAACTAAAATCGGGTGCAATAGTTGATCGATTAGCGATTCTTCTTCCTGCTATTTATCTCATCCCTGATAGCAATGGCGCGAATATAATCTTCACTTTCAAGAACCTCGTTCAATAGAGTATTGAGTTCTTCGATGCTCATCGCCTTCAGGTCCTCGCTTCCGGTTCGCAACTCTTCCACTGCTTCACCTTGCGCCTTTTTCTTTTTCCCGGCAGTTTCTTCCATCATGATGCCGGCACTTTCAAGAATGTTTTCATAGGTATAAATGGGACAACCAAAACGAACAGCGAGAGCTAACGCATCGGACGTCCGTGAATCAATCTCTACGGTGTCATTTTCCGTTGAGCAAACCAACTTGGAAAAAAAAATGCCCTCTTGTAAGTCATTAATCACAATCTCATTTAACTCGACACCGAAAGCATTCATGAAATTTTTCATCAGGTCATGTGTAAGAGGTCGACTTGGTTGCATTTTTTCCAGGGCCACAGCAATAGCCTGCGCTTCAAAACCGCCGATTACAATAGGCAAACGTCGGAGACCGTTTACTTCTCCGAGTACAACAGCGTAAGAGTGAGTTTGGGTGATACTATGCGAAAGCGCGACTATTTCCAATTCTATTTTCTTCATAAATATCCCACGAAACTAAGGCATTTTGCCTAAAAAAATAGGGCCGAAAAATCAGCCGTATCACATATATTATTTCAAAAGTTTCACGAAGTACCTTTCAATTTTTTGACTGCATCAGTAAGTTTGGGCACTACTTCAAATGCATCTCCAACAATGCCATAATCGGCGGCTTTGAAGAATGGAGCTTCGGGATCTTTGTTGATCACCACAATCACCTTACTTCGATTCACACCCGCAAGATGTTGAATTGCCCCGGAAATGCCGATGGCGATGTAAAGATTCGGAGCGATTGCGATTCCTGTTTGTCCCACGTGTTCATTATGTGGACGCCAGTGCGCATCGGCAACCGGGCGGCTGCAAGCAAGCGCTGCATGCAATGCATGTGCAAGATCTTCGACAATTCCCCAGTTCTCCGGTCCTTTCAATCCACGACCAGCACTGACTACAATCTCTGCTTCTGTTAATGGCACTTCGCCACTCACTTTGTTGATGGAAATTATTTTTACTCTTGATGACGGTACTGTTGCATTAAATGGAACTATCTCAGCGGTACCATCATTATCACGCACTTTATACGCATTCGGGCTAAGAGCAATGATCTTTACCTCAGTCGTCAGCGAAACATTTGCAAATGCTTTTCCTGAAAAAACGTTCTTCTTTACAACAAACCCGTTACTCGTATCGGGTAAACCAACGGCTCCGGATACGAAACCAGCCTTCAGCCTGGCCGAAAGCCTGGGTGCGATTGCCTTGCCATCAACATTATTTGAAAAGACGATGACCTTTGCACCGATCGATTGGGCCACCTGTCCAATCACATTTGTCAGTACCTGTGAATCGAAATGATCGAGCGTTGAATTTTTCACCTGGTGAATTTTCGTTACTCCATACTTGCCCAAATTCGCGAGATCCTCTTCCGTTGAACCAAGTACAACGCCTTCAGCAGTCGTGCCTAATTGTTTGGCAAGATCGGCACCGTATGTCAGCACTTCAAAGGAAGCTTTTTTAACGTGTCCTTCGGCAACATCAACAAAAACTAAGACCGGCATAAATTATATTTTTTCATTTCATCTCCAATCCGAAATTCGAAGGCACCAAGAAAGCAATCGGCAGTTGATTTATATTAGAAATTAGGTTTTCGACATTTGGATTTGGAAATTGAGTTAAATCATCTTCGCTTCTTCGTGAAGCAATTTTATAAGTTCCTCGGGATTGTCGGCAGATACTAATTTAACGCCTGCCTTTGCAGGGGGCAATCCGAAACTTTGAATGGCTGTTAAAGCATCTCCTGCAGCCGGTTCTACAACTTTCAAAGGTTTTGTGCGCGCCGCCATAATACCACGCATGTTTGGAATTCGTTGCTCTGCTACACCCTTTGCGCAGCTAACGACAACCGGCAATTCCACCTCGCAAATTTCTTCGCCACCCTCAATTTCACGAGTGATGGTGGCTTTGTTACCAGCCAGATCAAATTTCGTCGCCAGTGAAATGAATGGCAACTCCAGCAATTCTGCAACCATACCACCAATCGATGAGCCGTTGTAATCTATCGTCTCTTTGCCGGTAAATATGAGATCATAGCCGCCTTGCTTTGCGACCGCCGCAATTTGAGACGCAATGAAAAAACTGTCATGGCTTTCGCTATCTACCCGAATGGCTTCATCTCCACCTAATGCGAGCGCCTTGCGAATAATCGGCTCAACATCCGCGGCTCCCACAGTAACAAGATGGATCGTTGTTGAGGCGTCAGCTTCTTTTAACTCAATGGCCCGCACCAAAGAATACCATTCGTCATAAGGATTAATGATCCATTGCACGCCAGCCGTATCGAATTTCGTGTTGTTGTTGGTGAAGGCTATTTTTGCTGTGGTGTCGGGTGTTTTACTGATACAAACTAATATTTTCATAAACGGTCTTTCTTGTCAGAAGAATAGTTGTTTATGCAACTAACACAAAGATAGGGGAAGACACTTAATATTACCAATTAATCATTTACAATTTTTTCACGATTGGATAGGATTGAGAAACTAAAAGATTTTCTGAGGCAAGACCCGCACGACAGTTTCGTGCAACATGCGTTGGCGTTGGAATACATAAAAACCGGCGACGACTCCCACGCGCAGCAGCTGTTTGAAGAAATCCTTACACGTGAGCCTGCCTACATTGGTAGCTATTATCACCTTGCAAAGCTGTTTGAGAGAAGGGGTGACACCGAGTCTGCGACAAGATGTTATGAAAAGGGCATGGAACAGGCGAGACGCGCAGGCGACAAGCACGCGTACGATGAGTTGAGAAGCGCTTACGAGGAATTGACGTTTTAAAAAAGACCTGCACTATCCTAAACACGGGAATTGGGAGCGCAAAAAGCGCAATGGCCACACGTTTTCTCCCGAAGAATAAAACCACAATCCTGCGAGAAACGGAATAGCGCAAATTAAACTTGCTACAAAAACATGCGTATCAGACATGATTTGATAAACAAGCGATTTAGGAATGAGCGGGGACACCAATTGATTTTTTGTTTGAAAACAAGATAAATAACCCCCGCACACAGCAATCACGTCAACCGTGATCAATATTCGACAAACCCATTCAAGTTGCATGTCTCTTTTCTCAGTGGAAACCATTTTCAAAAATACATTTTGTTTCTTTGTTGCCTAGTGTTATGAATTTACTTCAACGATTCAGGGAATACATAAAACAAAACAATCTCATTCAACAAAATGACACATTGCTTGTTGCCGTAAGTGGAGGAGTGGACTCCGTTGTTCTATGCGAGTTATGCAATCAAGCGGATTTTCATTTCTCCCTAGCTCATTGCAATTTTCAACTGAGAGGGAACGAGAGCGATCGAGATGAGCAATTTGTGAAAGATCTTGGAAAAAAATATAGCGTCGAAGCATTGGTAAAAAAATTTGACACCGAGAAATATGCTGATGAAAATAAGAAAGGAATACAGGAAGCAGCGAGGGATTTACGTTACGATTGGTTCGCTGAACTAATAGGCAATAAGCAACTAGCGATCGGCAAATCCAATGAAGAACAAGCGCTCAGCACTCACGACACACGACGCGTGACTCCCTACCTACTCACTGCACATCACGCGGACGACAACATTGAGACTGTGTTAATGAATTTTTGCAGGGGAACTGGGTTAAAGGGATTGAATGGAATTCCAAATAAGAGCGGACACATACTAAGGCCATTGCTTCCTTTTTGGAAACATGAGCTGCTGGAATTTGCAAAAGAAAATAAACTGGAGTTTGTCGAGGACTCTTCGAATCAAAGTTCGAAATACAGCCGGAATGTTTTCCGAAATGAGATCATTCCTTTGCTAATTAAAGTTTATCCAGAGGCAAAGTCAAACCTGCGCGATAATATTGATCGTTTCAGGGCAGTATCCTCACTTTATGCAACTTTGGTTGTCGACCTGAAGAAAAAACTTTGCAAGAGAAAGAACAACGAGATCCACATTCCGATTAAACAGTTGATGACTTACCAAAATACGGCGTTAATCTTTGAAATTATATCTGAATATGGCTTTACGGAAAAACAAGTCACTGAGGTGATCAAACTGGCCGAGAGTGAGTCCGGAAAATTCATTCAAGCCCCTAATGCAAACTATCGCATCATCAAGTTTAGAAACTGGTTCATCATTTCATCTGCTCAGGACACAGCTGCTGAAACCGTGGTAATTGAAGAAGGTGTAAGAAATGTTCAATGCCCTATGTGCAATCTTCAATTTTCAATCGTTGCAAGTTGCTCGTTGCCCCCTCGGGACAATATTGCTTGTCTTGATGCGAACGGAATCAGATATCCACTCATTCTCCGCAAATGGAAGGAGGGAGACTATTTTTATCCCTTAGGAATGAGAAAGAAGAAAAAGGTGTCCCGATTTTTTATTGATCAAAAGCTTTCAAAAACCCAGCGGGAAAAGACTTGGGTGCTCGAGATGAATAAGAAAATTATTTGGGTGGTGGGATTGCGGATTGACGAACGCTTTAAGATCACGGACAAAACAAAACGGATTCTACGAATCACCTTAGAAACTGGCTAACCACCCTCGCACATCCTGGACAAAATTTTGCAGGACAGGATAAGCTGAGAAGAAATTTGAAGCGATAATCAAAAAAAGTACGCCGTAGAGCGCTCCCCAAACGTGGGCCGAGTGATTTATATTATCGGCCGATCGACGTTCAAGGATCGATGACACAATGAGGTAGAGTGTGCCGAAAATAAATCCCGGTATCATCACCGGGAAAAAGATCAAACCCAACTTTTGCAGAGGGAATAATAAAATAAAACAAAATATCACGGCGGACACAGCACCTGATGCGCCAAGGCTACGATAGTAATAATTGTTCTTGTGTTTTCTGTATGTCGGCAACAAACAAACAATCAGGGCCGACACGTACATGAACAGGTATACAAAATTGCCGTACCGCCCAAAGATGCTTATGAATGCTCTTTCCACATGTAGCCCAAAAATGTAGAGTGCATACATGTTTAGGATTAAATGTCCAAAGTCGGCATGAATAAGCCCGCAGGTTATAAAACGCCACCACTGTTTCTGTTGAGTGACCGCCGGGGGATAAAAGATGAGATCGTCGATGATCTTATGGCTGCTAAAACCACTTATCGATACCAGGGTGGTTACTATAATTATTATTAACGTAATTGAAAGCTCCATGCTCCAAAGCTAACCTTGGAAATCCGAAATTCGAAATCCGAAATTTGAAATTTCAAATCTGATTCGGAGCTCAACTAATGAACGAATTTTTCGAATTTCAAAATTCGAGTTTCGGATTTTACCTATGGTGGTACTTCTCATTTCGAATAATCGTACAGGCTCTGTACACTTGCTCAGCCAATATCAACCTGGCCAGATGGTGTGAGAACGTCAACTTCGATAAGCTCCATTTATAATTTGCCTTATTAAAAACCGCCTCATCCAGCCCAAAGGCTCCGCCGATTACGAAGACTAGCGTCCTGGTACTTTCATTAGCTCTTACCTGGATAAAATCAGCCAGTTTTTCAGAACTCATTTCCTTTCCGTGCTCATCCAACGCAACCAGGTAATCATCTTTTTTTAACCAGTCAACTATCATCTCGCCTTCCTTTTTTCTTAGGTCCATTTCACTCATCATACCGGCATTCTTAGGCACAGGAATAATATTCCATTCAACGGGGAAATATTTTGCGATGCGTTTGGTAAAGTCTTCAATACCGTCTCTCACATGACGCTCATGATTCTTTCCAATTGACCAAAATTGAATTTTCATATTGCAACCTACAATGAAGGTCGCAAGGTAAGATAAAATGGAATGGCAATATGCTCCGTGGAGTGGTTGAGAATTAACTCAGCTGTCTTTCTGCCCATCAGCTCAAAATCGGTGGAAATAGTGGTAATGCCGTTTAAGATAAACTTTTTTAACGGGGTCTCGTTGTAAGAAATAATTCCCACGTCTTTTCCAATCTCAAGCTCATCGGCAATTACTTTTTCAATCAGAGTTACCAGGTCATCTTCCATCAGGTTAATATAAGCTTCGCCTTTTTTGATTGGTTCCTTTTTGATGTTGTTTATCACTTTGTAATTGAAAGCATATTCATCGCAAAAAGTACAAAACCCTCTTAATATTTCTTCGGGATGATATGTGTAAGAAGGGAAAATTATTTTCAGAGTTTCGTATTTGCTTAGGGCCGGCAATGCCTGTTCCAACGCGTGATAAATGTCTTTTTCGAAGTCTTCGAACACGGCGGCATAACACCCATCCACTCCATCAATTAATTTGTCCATCAAGAGTAACTTGTCTTTTGGAATCGTGTTGATGATCTCATGAGCATTTTGGCCACCTTCAAGGAAATGCGGAATAATTACATAATGCGAATACTCCTCTTTTTTGTTTGAGAGCAATTTTTTAAAAAGCAGGTAGTCATTATTATAAATGTAAAAATCGACCGTAGCCATATCGCCAAGGGAAGACACAAACGAGTCGTATATTAATTTTTTATGAGCGCTGAGTTTATTAAACAACAAGAATATCTTAAGCGATTGATTGATGTCAACACTCTTTATAAAATAACCTTTGCCCGGAACAGAACCTAATATTCCAAGGCTTTTCAAATATTTGTATCCCTTCTCGGCGGTATCACGTGAGATCTCGAACTCAAAACTTAACTCGTTGATCGAAGGAAGTATTTCATTGGCGTTTACATTTTTTTCACGTATCGCCTTCATGATGCAATTGGCCAACTGGAGATACTTGGGAGTAGCTGAATAAAAATCAATATTGATGAATCTGCATATCGGCGATGATTGTTTCATGCAGTAGTTTCCTTTAATTGAATAAACAGATATCCCGACGTTTCAAAATACTCATTTATTTCCTAAAACCATGACAGTGCATGATAGACGTTTGGTGATAGCTTTTATCTTAACCGTCACTGCGGGGTATCATAACCGGTTCATGCGAGTCACTTCCGGCGAAATTTGCCCTTTAATAAGGGCCTTTTGCTGGCACCGGTGAGAGTGGTAGCTTTAGAATATCGAATGATGAATGATGAGGACAACGACAATTTCATAATTCTTCGTTCGATATTCCCTGTTCGATATTCAAAACATCTCGACATGTACAAATCAACCATAGTCATTTTGTTGTGGGTGCTTGTCACCAATGCCGTCAGAGCCCAGGAAAAACCAATTCCTCTGTACAACGGTCCGGCGCCGGGTTCTGAAACCTGGAACTGGGATGAGAGAGTGATTAAAGCTGGTGATATGACCGTAGTACTTGATGTTACCAGGCCGACAATGCTTCCATTTCTTCCGGCAAAGCCAAATGGCACCGCCATAATCATTGCGCCCGGCGGGGCTTTTCACGCTCTGGCCATAGACCACGAGGGAATAAAAGTAGCCCAGTGGTTAAACGAAAAAGGGATAACCGCGTTCGTGTTGAAGTATCGGCTATCGCATGATGATCCGGCTCACCCGGAGAATAATTTCGTCACGCTACTACAGACAAAAAATTTTAAGAAGCTTGATTCAATCAATGCAGTTGTGGTGCCACTTGCAATGCGGGATGGTCTCACTGCAGTAAAATATGTTCGTGATCATGCGAACTCTTACAAGATTGATCCGAACAGGATTGGGTTCATGGGATTTTCGGCAGGCGGAACAGTGACGATGTCCGTAATTTACAATGCAACGGAGGAAAATCGTCCAAACTTTGTCGCGCCAATCTATGCATATGCAACAGCTATCATTGGGTCTGAAGTGCCGAAATCGCGCACGCCAATTTTTATTGCAGCTGCAAGCAATGATGACCTGGGTCTTGCACCTCACAGCATCCAGATTTATCAAAAGTGGCTGGATGCTAAACAGCCAGTAGAGTTGCACATGTTCGAAAAGGGCAAACATGGTTTTGGAATGCGAAAGCAAAATATTCCAACCGACAAATGGATCGAAAGATTTGGAGATTGGCTGGAGATGGAGGGGTTGGCGAAATGAATATCGAACAAGGAACATCGAATGAAGAATTATGAAGTCGGAGCACCCTTCGACGTTCATCATTCCTTGTTCCTTGTTCAATATTCCAATCCTGCAGGCGGTCTTAGGCTCAATAATGGACAAACCGTACAAGAGTGCGACGCAACAAAAGTCAAATAGTTGCCCCAACGTGGGGCTCATAAAAATGATCCTTTCATAAAATATGCGATTATCTTATAACACAAATTATCCGTCAATAGACGATTTGCGCAAGAAGGCGCAAAGAAATATCCCTCGTTTTGCGTTTGAATATTTGGATGGCGGATGCAATGAAGACGTGAATCTTGTGAAGAACACGTCTGACCTGCGGAAAATTGAATTAAAGCCGTATTATCTAAAAAATTATGCAGGCGCAGATTTAACAACTGAGCTTTTCGGCCATGTGTACGATGCTCCTTTTGGAATTTCGCCAGTTGGCCTGCAAGGACTCATATATCCGAATTCGCCGGAGATCCTCGCCAGGGCCGCATTCGAGCACAACATACCTTTTATATTAAGCACAGTAACTACTTCGTCAATTGAGCGGATCAGCGAAATCACCGAGGGTAGAGCCTGGTTTCAACTATATCATCCGACGGAAAATGAAATCAGGGACAATATCATAAAACGAGCGGCTGCCGCGCAGTGCCCTGTTTTGGCTGTGCTTTGCGATGTGCCAACCTTTGGTTACCGGCCTAGAGATATTAGAAACGGATTGGCAATGCCACCGCGAATGACATTCAAAAACATTTTGCAAATAATAGGTAAGCCGGGCTGGGCAATCAATACATTGAAATTTGGCAAGCCAACATTTGCCACAATGAAGCCATACATGCCCAAGGGAATGGACATGCAGCAACTTGGTGTATTCATGAACAAGACATTTTCCGGAAGAGTAAGTGAGGAAAAAATTAAACCAATACGAGACATGTGGAAAGGTAAACTTATTTTGAAGGGTGTAGCCAGCGAAGAAGACACCGACATGGCAATACGCCTGGGTTTTGACGGCATCATTATTTCCAATCATGGAGGCAGGCAATTAGATGCTGGTGAGTCCACGATTCGGTCCTTGTTACCAATCGTGAAAAAGTTTCAAAACAGGATCAGCATCATGATGGATAGTGGCATCCGCTCGGGTCCTGACATAGCGAGAACGCTTGCCTGTGGCGCCAATTTTGCTTTTTTAGGCAGATCATTCATGTATGGAGTGGCGGCCCTGGGCAACGAGGGTGGTAATCATACCATTTCTATCTTAAAAATCCAATTGAAACAGGTGATGGAACAATTGTGCTGTGCAGAGGCAAAAGATCTTCCGCATCACGTCATTAAGTGAGTAGCCGATCGATGTTCAATGTTGGACATGACAGACCATGACAGGTGAAATATATAAAAGGATATTTTTACAACTAGTGTTGGATTATTGAAAAATCATTTCATGCAGGTCATACTCGGCGTTATATTTCACTTTATCGGCGGTTTCGCATCGGGCAGTTTCTATGTTCCCTTCAAGAAAGTAAGAGGATGGCACTGGGAAACTTATTGGATCATTGGGGGTTTGTTTTCATGGCTTATTGTTCCGCCGATCGCTGCATGGTTAACGGTTCCCCACTTTCGAGAAATTATTTCTCAAACCGATGCCTCTACTTTTTGGTGGACCTATTTTTGGGGAGTGCTCTGGGGAATTGGCGGTTTGATGTATGGATTAGGTATGCGTTATCTCGGCATGTCACTCGGTAATTCGGTGCTACTTGGCTTCACTTCGGCATTCGGGGCGTTGGTCCCATCAATTTATTACAACTTTCATCCGGTAGCTGGAAAAACAACGTTTAACGATTTGCTTTCCACGGCATGGGGTCGTATTGTTCTTGTAGGGGTCGTTTTGTGTTTGATCGGAATCTACATCTGCGGCAGTGCGGGAGTAATGAAGGAGAGAGAACTACCTGAGGAAAAAAAGAAAGAGAGTATTAAGGAATTTAGCCTTGTTAAAGGCTTGATCGTTTGCATTATTTCCGGGATCCTTAGTGCATGTTTTAATTATGGCATTGAAGCCGGAAGTAAAATGTCTGAAGTTGCAAATCAGATGTGGAAGGCGGCCCATCCCAATGAATCGATAAATTTTTTGTATCGTAACAATGTAACGTACGTGGTGCTGTTGTGGGGCGGGCTCACGACAAATTTGATCTGGTGTATGATCTTGAATGCTCGCAATAAAAGTTTAGGTGACTACACCAATTTAAAAGTAAATCTCGCTAGGAATTATTTTTTCTCTGCGCTTGCGGGGACAACATGGTTCTTGCAATTTTTCTTTTATGGAATGGGTGAAAGTAAATTGGGCAACGGTGCAAGCTCGTGGATACTGCATATGGCATTCATCATTCTTGTGGCCAACATGTGGGGTTTTGCGCTGAAGGAATGGAAAGGAGTTACGACGAAAACAAAAACGACAATCATCATTGGTGTTATTACGATCATTCTTTCTGTAGCGCTGGTTGGATATGGAAATGCGATCAAGTAGTGAATGGTGAATGGTCAATAGTGAATGATCCCGGGAAGTTGATTAAGCAAGAGGTATTTGGAGCCAAGCTTCGGTTCTACTATTAAGCTCAGTTGCGTCGCACTCTTGTACGTTTAGTTCTTTATTGGGCAAATTAATTACCACAGGCACATAGACACATAGATTCACATAGACTATGTGTGCCTATGTGCCTATGTTTCTAGTGGTGAAAAGGAAAACCTTATTAATAATGAAAACGGCAACAAGAAAATTTAAGCATGTCAGTTACCTGTGGGATGAAGCCAAAGCTGCTCAAATTGCGGGAGATGAAGTAGCCTTGCTTGTTTACCGCTCTAATTTGCTGGGTGCAGATCTGCGATTGACAAATTATGGTGGCGGTAACACTTCTTGCAAGACTTTAGAAAAGGATCCCCTGACAGGACGTGATATTGAAGTGATGTGGGTGAAAGGAAGCGGCGGCGATCTCGGCACGATGAAAAGAAATGGTCTCGCAGCCTTATATCTCGATCGTCTTCGCGATTTGAAAAATATTTATCGTGGTATCGAACATGAAGATGAAATGGTTGAATTATTCAACCACTGTATTTATGATTTAAATTCGAAAGCGCCTTCAATTGATACCCCACTGCATGCCTTTCTTCCATTCAAACACATTGATCATTTGCATCCCGATGCGGCAATTGCGATTGCTGCGGCTAAAGATGGAAGAAAGATAACAGAAGAATTGTTCAATGGAACAATCGGTTGGATCGACTGGCAAAGACCCGGTTTTGACCTGGGACTAAAATTGAAAAAATGTGTAGATGATAACCCCGGCATTATTGGCATTGTGCTCGGATCACACGGATTATTTACGTGGGGTGATACTTCCTATGAAAGCTATATCAACTCCCTGGAGGTTATTGAAAGGTGCGCGCAATACCTGGAAAACAATTACGGCAGGAGGCGACCTGTATTTGGTGGAGAAAAAATTAACGCATTGTCGAAAGATGAAAGACTACGCAAAGCTGCGCAACTGGCGCCCATATTGCGAGGATTCTGCTCGAACGCGGACAATTTATCTTCGAGAACACAACGTGCTATTGGTCATTTTACTGATGATGAGAAAGTGCTGGAATTCTTAAATTCAAAGGACCTCGAAAAGTTGGCGCCTATGGGAACCAGCTGTCCTGATCATTTCCTGCGCACAAAAATTTCTCCGCTGGTGTTGCACCTCGGTCCGCAAGAAGATCTTGACAATGCGACCAATATTAAGGAAAAACTATGCCTGCAGTTCGAGAGCTATAGGAAAATGTATTCAGACTATTACAACAAATGCAAACATCACAATAGTCCTGCCATGCGTGATCCGAATCCTGTAGTGATGTTGTATCCTGGTGTTGGCATGTTCACTTTTGCAAAGGACAAACAAACTGCCCGCGTGGCAGCGGAATTTTATGTCAATGCAATAAATGTAATGCGGGGCGCTGAGGCAGTTAGCGAGTACACTGCCTTGCCGAGACAGGAGGCTTTTAATATTGAGTATTGGCTATTAGAAGAAGCGAAGTTGCAGCGAATGACCAAGCCAAAAATGCTATCAGGAAAAATCGCACTAATTACAGGGAGTGCCGGCGGGATTGGAAAAGCAATTGCAAAGAAGTTTGCCCAGGAAGCTTGCTGTGTCATGTTAAATGATAATGACGAGGGAAGACTTAACATAGTTCAGAGAGAATTCCAGGAACAATTCAATAAAGACATTGTTTCGAGCGTCCCACTTGATGTAACTAACAACAAGAGCATTTCGCATGCCTTCGAAAAAATATGCATTGATTTCGGAGGTATTGACATCATCGTGAATTGCGCCGGGTTATCTATCTCAAAGCCTATCGAAGAGCACACTGACAAGGATTGGAATTTACTATACGATGTGTTGGTGAAGGGGCAATTCTTTGTGACGCAACATGGCGTGAGTATTATGCGAATGCAAGGTTTGGATGGGGATATAATAAATATTGCGAGCAAGAACGCATTTGTATCCGGACCAAATAATGCAGGATATGGCTCAGCGAAAGCGGCACAAGTACATTTAAGCAGGTTAAATGCCGCGGAGTTGGGGAAGGATAAAATCAGGGTTAACATTGTAAACCCCGACGCAGTGATTAGTGACAGCAAAATCTGGGAAGGTGAATGGGCAGCCGGGCGGGCCAAAGCATATGGAATAACAGTGGAAGAACTACCACAATATTATGCAAAGAGAACGTTGCTAAACGAAGTGATATTGCCCGAGGACATTGCCAATGCCTGCTTTGTATTGGTGAGTGGCCTACTTGATAAGAGTACAGGCAATGTGCTTAATGTTGATGGAGGCATCGCTGCGTCCTTCATGCGATGAGATATATTTTATTTGCACGCAATTAATTATTGTAATAAAATAAAAAGAAACAATATAAGAATGCAAAGAGTAAGTTTTAAAATGAGACTATTTGAGGGTTATGCGGAGGAATATAAGAATCGGCATGATAGGATTTGGGGTGAATTAAGGCAATTATTGAAAGAGACCGGTGTGAGAGATTATTCTATTTTCCTGGACGAGGAAACCAATAGCCTGTTTGCGTATCTTACGGTTGATGATGAAAGAAGATTGGAAGAATTGCCAAGTGAACCCGTGATGAAGAAATGGTGGAACTATATGAAGGATATCATGGAAACGAATGAAGATAATTCGCCGGTAAGTATTCCGTTAAAAGAAATCTTTTACCTGCCATAGAAAAAACAAGTAATGCAGATAGAGAAATACAAAATCGAAGAGTATAATCAACGATTACTAAAGGAGCATGAACGCAAATTTGAGTTTACTTCATCCGCGATAAAAGATGTACAAAATATTTTGCATAAGCTCCAGCAGTTTCAAATTTCAATTCCAAGTTGGGCGCTGGGAACAGGAGGCACTCGCTTTGGAAGATTTTCAATTGGCGGTGAGCCGCGGAGCCTTGAAGAGAAGATCGAAGATGTCGCATTGCTGAATTCATTAAATCAGTCAAGCAGTTCCATCTCGTTACATATTCCCTGGGATATACCGAAAGATACCTCGGCCACTAAGGCTTTCGCTGCGCAACATGGCTTGCGCTTTGACGCCATGAATTCGAACACTTTTCAGGATCAACCGGGCCAGCAATATAGTTATCAGTTTGGCTCGTTGCACCATACCGATAAAGCTGTGCGCCGACAGGCTATTGCGCATAACATCGAAGTAATTAAATATGGTGTCGCCCTTGGGAGTGAAGCCATAACGGTTTGGCTGGCAGACGGATCCTCGTTTCCCGGCCAGCTAAATTTCAGAAGAGCCTTTCAACGAACACTCGAGAGCTTAACCGAAATTTACAAGGCTCTTCCAGCAAACTGGAAAATGTTTATTGAATACAAGGCCTACGAGCCCAACTTCTATTCAATGACCGTAGGGGACTGGGGCCAGTCATACTTATTTGCCAGCCAATTGGGCAACCAGGCATACACCCTTGTTGATCTCGGACACCACCTTCCAAATGCAAACATCGAACAAATTGTTTCCCTGCTGTTAATGCAAAAAAAGTTAGGCGGATTTCATTTCAACGATTCAAAATACGGAGATGACGATCTCACGACAGGAAGCATTAATCCATACCAGTTGTTTTTGATTTTTTATGAACTGGTAGAAGGTATGGATGCAAGAGGAATGAATCATGCAAATGATCTTGGATGGATGATAGACGCTTCACACAATTTAAAAGATCCATTAGAAGACTTGTTGCAATCAGTGGAAGCTATAAAAATGGCATATGCACAGGCGTTGCTGGTTGATCAAGAAAGGTTGGAAGAGGCAAGAGAGAAGAACGATGTAACAACGGCGCAGGAAATTCTGCAAAATGCGTATCGCACCGATGTGCGCTCACTCATTGCCCAGGCGCGCCTTAGTTCGGGCGGTGCGCTTGAGCCGATACCATTATATCGCGAGTCAAAGATCAGGGAGCGCCTCATAAAACAACGCGGACAAAAAACTGTGGCAACAGGGTTATAAGAGATTGCTAACCCGGGTTCAATTAAATACTGAGCTTTCACGCTCGCAGCTAGAATTTATTTCATTTTTTGCGAATGGAGAAACAGGAAGTAATAGCCATCTTTGATATCGGTAAGACTAACAAAAAGTTATTTCTCTTTGATCGGCAATATCAAATCGTTTATGAAAAAACAACTGTAATACCGGAAGTAAAAGACGAGGATGATTTTCCCTGCGAAGACGTGGATGCTTTGTGCACTTTCATTCGCCATTCGTTTGATGAAGTTTTATCCAAAAGTCATTTTCAAATCAAGGCATTAAATTTCGCCGCTTACGGAGCGAGCTTTGTTTTTGTTGGGTCGGATGGAAAACCAGTTGCACCTCTATACAATTATTTAAAACCGTATCCCGATAAGTTGCTAAATCAGTTTTATCGGGCGTACGGAGGTGAAGAAATTGTTTCCCAGCAAACAGCGTCGCCGGTATTGGGCAGTTTGAATTCAGGGTTGCAGCTATACCG